>Ga0208849_1000352_pt1 | contig 44166 bp, 32 predicted proteins | sample NGESurdeep072012_10_FD_184470 | JGI IMG/M metagenome (GOLD analysis project Ga0208849, IMG submission 184470) | Arctic peat soil microbial communities from Barrow, Alaska - NGEE Surface sample 53-3 deep-072012 (SPAdes) | ecosystem: Environmental > Terrestrial > Soil > Wetlands > Peat ... | reverse complement strand
GGTGTCGCTCGCCTTCGGACACCACGAGGTCCTGATCCACGGCTATGTCGAGAGGTGGTGATCGCCTGCGGCGCCGACATCATCGCCCGGCATGCCCGATTCTACTGGCGCCGGCATCCGAACAATCTCATTCTCCACCCGCTCCTCGAATATCGATGCGGGGCGGCGGCGACAAGATCATACCGTTTGCGGTCTCATCGGTGCAACCCGGCGGAAAACCTCGCATCTGTTCCAACCTTGTGGACTCAGCCGAGCGCGATTCGGGTTGACTTGCCGAAAAGCGATCATATTTCTTGGCTGCTCATTGAGAGCGGCCTCGCCATTTGGGGCTAACAGTTAAGAGAAACCAATTTCGCGCCTCAGGTATAGAGAGTTCTCGTCTTTTTGGTTGGTCGACGTTTTAGTCGCCGAACAAAGTGCCATTTTCCCGCAGCGCCTCCGAGGAGGGACGCGATGCTTTTAGATTTCTGCGCTGCTGTTTGGCCGCGACCCGGCGACGGCAAGCTAGCGCCCAATGCCTTTCGACCGTTTGGCTGCTTCGACCGCAACCAACGGCTTTTTCTGCCCTAAAAGGTGAGAATCCCGCCTACCAAATAGGCTAAATTTCGTGACCCCCGGAGATGACTCGCTCGTCAATTCCCTGAAATATTCCCTGCTAGCAGGGAATTTGCCCGCCTCGACGACCCCAGCCCAGGACATCTTGATGGGCGACCGCCGCGGCGGCATTTGCCAAACGCCCGGAGCGCACCGGGTGCCAGCTGGTGGCCAGTCGAACTGCAGCATACAGGCGATTCAAAGTCCCAAGCGGAATCGCGCCGAGCGCGGATTGACGGAGTTGCAGTCTTCGCAAGTGGAACCGTTAGGGCCCCGACTGTGCAGGCAGGGATGAACCCTAAACTGCCGTAGGGGTTAGGACTATTTCAGTGATATTTCTTGTCCTAAGCGGCGAACAGATCGCGCGCACCTTCGTTGGGCAGGTGCCCGGACTGAGCCAAGGCTCAGGCATTCAGCGCGTGTTCATGTTATGACGCCTATGGGACGAGGATGTTTCATCACGCCTTTTCGGCAGTCATCCTGAGCGCCGGGATCATCCTGCGCGCCGGCCCCTTGCCGTTTGGCCTGGAACCGCGCCAGTACGTTCCTCCTCCAGCGGAATTCGTCGCCCCTCCCAGCGTTGGCGGCGGGTGTCTGTCGCCCGGCGAAGCCCGTGCCGCGGTGCAGAGCGGGCAGGTGGTGCCGCTGTCCAGCGTTCTTGGCCAGATCAGGCAGGCCGCCGGAGGCCAGATCGTTTCCACGCCCACACTCTGCAACATGGGCGGCCGGCTCATCTATTCCCTCGATGTGCTGTCGGCTGGCGCGATCACGCACATGCAGGTTGACGCCCGGACCGGCAGAATCGGTCCCTGAAAGAAGCGGAGGAGCCCGTGCGGGTTCTGGTGGTGGAAGACGACGCCGACCTCAATCGCCAGCTTGCCGAGGCGCTGCAGGGAGTCGGCTATGCGGTTGACACCGCCACGGACGGCGAACAGGGGCACTTTCTCGGCGACACGGAGCCCTATGACCTGGTCGTGCTCGACATCGGGCTGCCGGTACTCGACGGCATCAGCGTGCTTGAGAAATGGCGCCGCAACGGGCGCATCATGCCCGTCCTCATTCTGACTGCCCGCGACCGATGGAGCGACAAGGTGCGGGGCATTGACGCCGGCGCCGACGACTATGTCGCCAAGCCCTTTCATATCGAGGAGGTGCTGGCCCGCGTCCGTGCGCTGGTGCGCCGCGCCGCCGGGCATGCGACCAACGAGATCGAGATTGGGCCGGTGCGTCTCGACAGCCGCGCCGGCAAGGTGACCGTCGACGGCAATCCGGTGAAGCTCACTTCGCACGAGTATCGCGTGCTCGAATACCTCATGCACCACCGCGATCGGGTCGTCTCCCGCACTGAGTTGATCGAGCATCTCTACGATCAGGACTTCGATCGCGACTCGAACACGATCGAGGTTTTCGTCGGCCGGCTGCGCAAGAAGATGTCGGCGGACATCATCGAGACAGTCCGCGGGCTTGGCTATCGCATCGTCGTTCCAGGCAATGCTGAAAACTAACTCGCTCGCCTTCCGCCTCATCGCCGCCGCATCGCTGTGGAGCGCGCTCGCGCTCATCGCCGCCGGTGTCATCCTCTCCACGCTCTATCGTCACAACGCCGAGGACGCCTTCGACGACCGCATGGGCGTCTACCTGAAGACGCTGATCGGCAATATCGCCGCGCAGGACCCGGCCGCCCCCCTGATCGACACCGGCAATCTCGGCGAGCAGCGCTTTGAGCTGCCGTATTCGGGCTGGTACTGGCAAGTGCGTCAGGCCGGCGACGGGGCGGTGGTCATTGCCTCACGCTCGCTATTCTCCGACGTGCTCGATATCGGCAAGGCAAACGGGCGCGATGTCGACGACGGCGTCACCTCGGGCAATCTCGTCGGCCCCGACCACCAATCGCTGCGCGTCCTCAACCAGACCGTCACCTTCGATCCGACGCGCAAGCTCGACGTACTGGTCGCGGGCGATGCCGGCGACATGGAAAGCCAAATCGCCAATTTCGATACCAGCGTCGCGATCACGCTGGCGGTCTTTGGCGTGGGCCTCGTTCTGGCGACGTTTTTTCAGATCCGGTGGGGACTGCGTCCGCTCGATCGCGCCCGACGCAGCCTCGCCGATCTCAGAAGCGGCAAGCAGTCGCGCGTCGAGGAGAACCTGCCGGCGGAGATCGAGCCGCTGGTCAAGGAACTGAACGCGCTGCTCGACTCCAACCAGGAAATTATCGATCGCGCGCGGACCCAGGTGGGCAATCTCGCCCACGCGTTGAAGACGCCGCTCAGCGTCGTCATCAACGAGGCACGCGCGACGGGCGGACCGTTCGGTGTGAAGGTCGCCGAGCAGGGCGAGATCATGCGCCAGCAGGTCAATCACTACCTCGACCGCGCCCGCATCGCCGCGCAGGTCGACGTCATCGGCGTCATCACTGAGGTAAATCCGGCGATCGCGCGTCTGGTGCGGGCGATGAATCGTATCTACAGCGATCGCGGCCTCGCCGTCTCCGCCGAGGGGCCGGGCCTCGCCCGCTTCCGCGGGGAGCAGCAGGACCTGGAGGAGATCGTCGGCAATCTGGTCGATAATGCTTGCAAATGGGGGCGTAGCCGCGTGGCGGTGACCACGCAATACGCGGCGCCCGAGGGTGGCGTCGGAGCGGGCCACCTTACCATCACCATCGACGACGACGGACCCGGACTCAGTCCCGCCGAGATGGAGCAGGCAGCGGAGCGCGGCCGCCGCCTCGACGAATCGAAGCCCGGCTCCGGCCTCGGGCTCTCCATCGTCACTGACCTGGTGGCGCTCTACCGGGGCACTTTTCGCCTCGACCGCTCGCCGCTCGGTGGCCTGCGCGCCGCGGTCGACCTGCCGGCGGCGTGAATTCCCCAATCGCGCCATTGCCTTCCCCCAATTCGCGATACTATGTCTTTTGGCAACGGCTAGCCGAGGAGGCTAGACCCGTGCCCGGATATCGCGATGGTCCTCTGGATTGCCATGGCGGCGCTTGCCGCCGCGGTCTGTCTTCCCCTGCTGATGGCGCTGAGCCGTCCGCCGCGCGCGGCCCATGCCGCGGCCGGAGGGGCGATGGCGATCTACCGCGATCAGCTCGACGAACTCGACCGCGACGTTGCCCGCGGCATCGTCGCCGGCAGCGAGGCAGGCGCCGCGCGCACCGAGATCGCGCGCCGGCTTATCCGTGAAGGTGAAGCGCCGTCCCCCGAGGCAAGACCCGACGAGCGACTAAGCAAGGCGGCAGTGGTGGCGATCGTCGCCATGCCGGTTGCCGCGCTGGGGCTCTATCTGCTGATCGGCTCGCCCACAGACCCGGATCAGCCGCTGGCCTCCCGGCCTGACGCTCTTGCCCGCAAAGAAATCACCCAACTGGTCGCCACAGTCGAGGCGCATCTCGCTGCCGCTCCCGGGGACGGCAAGGGCTGGGAGGTGCTGGCGCCCGTCTACGAGCGGCTCGGGCGCGACTCCGACGCGGTCAACGCCTACACCCGGACGATCGAACTCCTTGGACCGACGGCCACGCGCGAGGCCGATCTGGGAGAGGCGCTCATGCATGCCAATCAGGGCGCCGTGACGCCCGAGGCGCATGCGGCTTTCGAGCGGGCGCGTCAGCTTGATCCTTCCGATCCGCGCGCGGCGTTCTATATCGCCGTCGAACTCGGCCAGAATGGCAAGACGACCGAGGCACGAACGGCCTGGCAGGCGTTGCTCGCCAACGCGCCCGCGGATGCCGCCTGGGCCCCCGCCGCCCGCCAGCAACTGGCGGCGCTCGATACGCCGGCGCCCGGGCCGAGCGCCGGCGACGTCACCGCGGCCGCCAGCATGGCCCCTGCCGATCGCACCAGAATGATCGAAGGCATGGTTGCCTCGCTCGCCGAGCGGCTGAAGACGCAACCCGACGATGCCGACGGCTGGACACGTCTGATCCGTTCCTATGTCGTCCTTGGCCGCGCGGTTGATGCCGGCGCGGCGCTTACCGGTGCGCGCGCCGCCCTTGCCGGTGACGCCGCCAAGCTGGCGGCCGTCGATGCCGCCGCCGCAGAGCTTGGCCTCGCGCGAGACACTCCATGACGCGCCGGCAGCGCCGCCTGGCACTGATCGGCACCGCCGGCGCCGTTCTTGTCGTCGCAGCGGGGCTGGTGCTCTACGCGCTGTCCGACAGGATCGTTTTCTTCAATTCGCCGAGCGATGTCGTCGCCAATCAGGTCGTACCCGGCAGCCGCATCCGGCTGGGCGGGTTGGTTGTCACCGGCAGTCTCGTCAAATCGGGTGACGGCCAGGTTCGTTTCGCCATCACGGACGGCAAGGCCTCGATCCCGGTCAGTTACCAGGGCATTCTCCCCGATCTCTTCCGCGAGGGCCAGGGCGTGGTGGCGGAGGGCGTGCTCGGAGAAGGCAATTCCTTCGCCGCCGACACCGTGCTCGCCAAGCACGACGAGCGCTACATGCCGCCGGAGGTGGTCAAGGCGCTGAAGGCTTCCGGCCGCTGGCAGGAGACGGCGGGCAGCACCGGCGAGCCGACGCCGGGTGCCGCGAGCGGAGCGGCGCAATGATTGCCGAACTCGGTCATTTCGCGCTCGTGCTGGCCTTTGGCGTGGCGCTCATCCAGTCGACCGCGCCCTTCTTCGGTGCGCGGCGTGACGATGCCCGCCTCATGGCAACGGCGACGCCGGCGGCACTGACCCAGTTCCTGCTGGTCGGACTTTCCTTCGCGGCGTTGGTGCACGCCTACATCGTCTCCGACTTCTCTCTCCTGAATGTCGTCGAGAACTCGCACTCCTCCAAGCCGCTCCTCTACAAGATCACCGGCGTGTGGGGGAACCATGAGGGCTCGATGCTCCTCTGGGTTCTCATTCTTGCGCTCTTCGGTGCGCTGGTCGCCGCCTTCGGGACGAACCTGCCCGACAGGCTGAAGGCCCTTGTCCTCGCCGTCCAGGGGTGGATTTCCGCGGCCTTTCTCCTCTTCATCCTCACTACCTCCAATCCGTTCGCGCGCATCGATCCGCCGCCCCTGGAGGGTCAGGATCTCAATCCGGTGCTGCAGGACATCGGGCTCGCAATCCATCCGCCGCTTCTCTACCTCGGCTATGTCGGCTGCTCGATCGCGTTTGCGTTCGCCGTGGCGGCGCTGATCGAGGGCCGCATCGACGCGGCGTGGGCGCGCTGGGCGCGCCCGTGGACGCTGGCCGCCTGGATGTTCCTCACCGTCGGCATCGCCATGGGCTCGTACTGGGCCTACTACGAACTGGGCTGGGGCGGCTTCTGGTTCTGGGACCCGGTCGAAAACGCCTCGCTCATGCCGTGGATGGCCGCGACCGCGCTCCTTCATTCGGCAGTCGTGATGGAGAAACGCGACGCGCTGAAAATATGGACGGTGCTGCTTGCCATCCTTGCCTTCAGCCTGAGCCTTGTCGGTACGTTCCTGGTGCGCTCCGGCGTGCTCACCTCGGTGCATGCGTTCGCCTCGGACCCGACGCGCGGCATCTTCATTCTGGCCATCCTCTGCGTCTTCATCGGCGGGGCGCTGACGCTTTTCGCGATGCGCGCAGGAACGCTGGCGCCCGGCGGCGTCTTCGCGCCCATCAGCCGGGAAGGGGCGCTTGTCCTCAACAACATCTTCATCTCCGCCGCGCTGGCCACCGTCGTCATCGGGACGCTCTATCCGCTGGCGCTGCAGGCATTGACCGGCACGGTCATTTCGGTCGGCGCGCCGTTCTTCAACCTGACATTCGTCCCGCTGGTGGCGCCACTGCTTTTCCTCGTGCCGTTCGGACCGCTGCTCGCGTGGAAGCGCGGCGACCTCAAGGCCGCGACCGAACGCCTGATGCTCGCCTTCGGTTTAGCCATCGCGGGAGCAATTGTTGCCGCCGCGCTTGGCGGCATGACGTCGGCTCTGGCGCTGTTCGGTGTATGGCTGGGCGTATGGCTGATCGCCGGCGCGCTCTCCGAGCTTGCCGCGCGCATCAGGCTCGGCGGCGTGCCGCTCGGCGACAGTCTGCGCCGCGCCGCGGGCCTGCCACGCTCCGCTTTCGGAACGACGCTGGCCCACGCCGGCGTCGGCGTAACGGTGCTCGGCGTCGTCGTTGCCACGACCTGGTCGAGCGAGGCGATCCGCTCGATGAAGCCCGGCGATAGCGTCGATCTTTCCGGATACACGGTCACGCTCGACGGTTACGCCCGTAGCGCCGAGGAAAACTTCGACGAAACCCGCGTGCAGTTCTCCGTCCGCCAGGGCGGGGCGTTGGTGGCGACCATGACGCCGACCAAGCGGACCTTCGCCGAGCGCCAGGCGACGACTACCGAGGTGGCGCTGAAAACCACGGCTTTCTCCCAGCTCTACATCTCGCTCGGCGATATCGCTGCCGACGGCACCACGACGGTGCGCCTCTACTGGAAGCCGCTGGTAACGCTGATCTGGCTGGGAGCCGTCATAATGGCGCTCGGAGGACTGTTGTCGCTCAGCGACCGGCGGCTCCGGGTGGGGGCGCCGCGTCCGGCCCGGCCGCGGACAAACGCCGTGCCGGCCGAATGAGCGACCTCGCCCCGTCTTCCCGGCGAAAACACGTATCCCGCTGGTTTGGCGGTCGTTTTTTTCTCAGACTCCGGAATCCCGCCTTGCGCATCCACGAGCGTAGGGGGTGGGCCTCGGCGGTTTTCCTTCTCGCCACTTCCCTGTTGCTGGCGCCCGCCTATGCGGTTTTGCCGCAGGAGATGCTCAAGAACCCGGCGCTGGAAGCGCGCGCGCGCGTACTATCGGAGGAGCTCCGCTGTCTCGTTTGCCAGAATCAGTCGATCGATGATTCGGAAGCTCCGCTCGCCGCCGATCTTCGCGTGCTCCTCCGCCAACGGTTGAGCGCCGGCGATACCGATCGGCAGGTCCTCGACTTTCTCGCCGCCCGGTATGGTGAGTTCATCCTCCTGAGGCCCCGGTTGAACTGGCACACGGCGCTTTTATGGGCGGCGCCGCCGGGGGTTCTCCTCATCGGTGCCGTGATTGCGGGTATAGGCTATCGCCGTCGCCGCCACGCGGTTCCTGCGCCGCTCACCGAGGCAGAAGAACAGGCCGTCCGCCGGCTGCTTTCCAACGATTCGCCCGACATTAAAGAATCTTAATGAGGCTGACAGTGAAAGGTAATCTCCGCCCGCCCATATTCGGCGGCAACAGACGACGCCCGTTGGAATCAGGCGTCGGCTCGGCACCCAGAGAAGCTACGGAGAACCCCATGAACAATCCAATCGACAATCAGATCCCGTCGCAGAAGAAGCGCGGCGTGCGTGCCTACGCGCTTGCCGGTACGGCGCTGGCCCTCGTGCTCGGCGGCGCCGTTGTCGGCAGTTCGTTCGAATTCACCCGCGCGACGCCGGCATACGCCGACGCGGTGCAGGTTCAGAACGTCGGCCCGGCAAGCTTTGCCGACGTCGTCGACAAGGTTCGGCCGGCGGTGGTCAGCGTTCGGGTCAAGTCGATCGCCGAGGACGCCAGCGCCTCCGGCGACGATACGCCGTTCTTCGACTTTCCTCCTGGCACGCCGATGGAGCGCTTCTTCAAACAGTTCCGGCAGCAGAACCCGAAGGGCCAGCACGAGCAGGGGGCGCCCCAGATGAGCCTCGGCTCCGGTTTCTTCATTTCCGATGACGGCTACGTCGTCACCAACAATCACGTCGTCGACAAGGAGCAGTCGGTCACCGTTGTCCTCGACGACGGCACCGAGCTTGACGCCAAGGTCATCGGCAAGGACGAGAAGACCGATCTCGCGCTGCTCAAAGTGGCGCCGAAGGCGGGTATGAAGTTCACCTACGTCCAGTTTGCCCAGACGGAGCCGCGCATCGGCGACTGGGTAGTGGCGGTCGGCAATCCGTTCGGCCTCGGCGGCACTGTGACCGCCGGCATCATCTCGGCACGCGGCCGTCAGATCGGCGCCGGTCCGTACGACGATTTCCTGCAGATCGATGCGGCCGTCAACAAGGGCAACTCCGGCGGTCCGACCTTCAACCCGAAGGGCGAGGTGGTCGGTATCAACACGGCGATCTTCTCCCCGTCGGGCGGCAGCGTTGGCATCGCCTTCGCGATTCCCGCTTCGGAGGCCTCCAAGATCATCACCGACATCAAGGATCACGGCACCGTCGTGCGTGGCTGGCTGGGCGTCGGTATCCAGTCGATCAATCGCGGCCTCGCCGATAGCATGAAGATGGACAGCGCAAGCGGCGCCCTGGTCCGCGACGTGCAGTCGGGCAGCCCGGCCGAGAAGGCCGGTTTCAAGTCCGGTGACGCGCTCATTGCGATCGACGGTAAGCCCGTAAAGGATGACCACGATCTCAGTGCGCAAATCGCCGACATGGAGCCCGGCAAGGCGATCAAGATCACCTACTGGCGCGATGGCGCAAGCCACGACGCCAGCGTGACCCTCGGCACCTATCCAACCGATGCGCAGCTCGCCGCCGCCGACAAGACGGCGCCGGCTCCCGCCGACAAGGGCACGGCTTCGTTGTCAGACTTCGGTCTGACGGTGCAGCCGACCGACGACGCCAGCGGCGTTGCCGTCAGCGACGTCGATCCGAACGGTCAGGCGGCCGAGGCCGGCATTCAGGCCGGCGACGTGATCCTCAGGGTAGGCAATGCCGACGTGAAGACGCCGTCGGAAGTGCAGAAGCAGGTTGCCGATGCCAAGGCCGCCGGTCTCAAGGCGGTTCGGCTGATGGTCAAGTCCGGCGACCAGACGCAGTTCGTCGCGCTGACCTTCGCCGCTTCCTGAGCCCCCCGCGAGCGGCGGAAGAGCTCGATCGTCGCCCCGAGACTTTCGCCAACGCGGACGGCAGGCCGGCTAACCCCGGCCTGCCGTTCTCATTTTGGGACCCGGCTATCCTGCTCTGGCCGTGTATGGTGGTGCCATGCGCATACTTCTGATCGAAGATGATCGCGAAGCCGCGGCTTATCTCGCCAAGGCGCTGCGCGAGGCCGGCCACGTTCCCGATCATGCGGCGGACGGCGACACGGGCGCCGCGATGGCGGCCGACGGCGGCTACGATGTCCTGGTCGTGGATCGCATGCTGCCGAAGCGCGACGGACTTTCGCTCATCGAGGAACTCCGCAACCGCGGCGATCACACCCCGGCGTTGATTCTCTCGGCGCTCGGTCAGGTCGACGACAGGGTGGCGGGCCTGCACGCCGGCGGCGACGACTATCTTCCCAAGCCTTTTGCATTTTCCGAACTGCTTGCCCGGGTCGAGGCGCTGGCAAGACGCCGGAAGCCCGACGCGGCGGAAACGATCTTTCGGGTCGGCGATCTCGAGCTTGACCGCCTCGGTCACACCGTCACCCGCGCCGGCCAGCCCGTCCCGCTGCAGCCCCGCGAGTTCCGCTTGCTCGAATATCTGATGAAGCACGCCGGCCAGGTCGTCACCCGCACGATGCTCCTCGAAAACGTCTGGGACTATCACTTCGATCCGCAGACCAACGTCATCGACGTGCACATCTCGCGGCTGCGCGCCAAGATCGACCGCGGCTTCGGCGATCCGCACCTGCATACGGTCCGCGGGGCCGGGTACATGATTAAGTGACGGTTCCCAGATGACCGGCCTCGGCAAGGTCGTCCGCACCACGGCGTTCAAGCTGTCGGCGATCTATATTGCCGTCTTCTCGATCTTCTCGGTCTTCTTTGTCCTCTACATTTCCTATTCGACCAACGTTCTTCTCAACCAGCAGCTCCGCGAGACCATCGCCACCGAGCTGCTCGGGCTGAGCGACCAGTATCGCGTCGGCGGCCTGCCGGCCGTGGTCGACGTCATCGAACAGCGCGCCCACCAGCCCGGCGCCAGCCTCTACCTCGTTACCGACGTCTCCGGGCGCATACTCGCCGGCAATGTCACCGAGGTATCGAGCTACGTGCTCAGCCGCTCCGGCACCGAGCCGATCGTCGTACGCTACGCGCGCTACAGCGGCGACGTCGGCCAGCGCACCGCCATGGTGCAGGTGGTGCGCCTGCAGGGCGGCTTCCTGCTCCTCGTCGGCCGCGACATCGGCGAACGCGACCAGTTTCGCCAGATCGTAAGCCGCGCCCTTGTTTGGGCTCTCGTGCTGATGATCGGGTTGGCACTGTTGAGTTACATCTTCGTCAGCCGGCGCGTCCTCAAGCGCATCGATTCGCTGTCCGCGACCAGCCGCCACATCATGCTTGGCGATCTCTCAGGGCGGCTTGAGGTAACCGGCTCGGGCGACGAGTTCGACAGGCTGGCGGGCGCGCTGAACGCCATGCTCGATCGCATCGAGCGCCTGATCTACGGCGTCAAGGACGTGTCCGACAACATCGCCCACGATCTCAAGACGCCGCTGACGCGCCTGCGCAATCGCGTCGAACAGGCGCTCGGCGCCCGGCCGGACACCGACGGCTATCGCGCCGCGCTCGAGGCGACCATCGAGGAGTCGGATCAGCTCATCAAGACGTTCAACGCGCTCCTGATGATTGCGCGCATCGAGGCTGGCTCGCCGGACGGCGCCACGACTGAAGTCGACGCCGCCGCGATTGCCCACGATGTGGCCGAACTTTACGAGCCGGTGGCCGATGTGACCGGGATCGATCTGGTGGTCGAGGCGCCCCAGCCGATCCTGATCGAGGCGAGCCGCGAACTGCTCAGCCAAGGGCTCGCCAACCTGGTCGACAACGCCATCAAGCATGGCGCACCGGCGGACGGCGAAGCCAGGCGCCTGCGCATCGCCATCTCGGCGGCACGGGAGGGCGATACGCTGGTGTTGCGGGTCGCCGACAATGGGCCGGGAGTGCCGCCGGAGGATCGCGAACGCGTCCTGCAACGCTTCGTGCGGCTGGAAAAAAGCCGGTCGCAACCGGGCAGCGGCCTCGGATTAAGCCTTGTCGCGGCCGTCGCCCGCCTGCACCATGGCACGATCGAACTCGGCGACGGCAATCCGGGTCTCGTCGTGACGATGCGCCTGCCGCTGAAATGACCCGATGCCTGCACCGCGGAAGCCGAAGCCTTGTTCCGGCAGCTCCCTCGCCGATGCGCTGAAGCCGCGGCTCGCGGCCGACAAGGCGCGGACGAAGGCGCGCATGGCCGAGTTGCGCGGCGCCCCGGCCCCGTTGAAGCAGGAGCCGGTAGCGTCGTTTCTGGCGGCAGTGATGGACTGCTCGCCGTTCCTGCGCGCGCTTATTCTCGACGATCCTGACCGGCTTGCGGCGATCCTTGCGTCCGACCCGGCCGTGCGCCTGAAAGAGGTCACGCGCGCGACTGCCGCTGCGTGGCGGGAGACGACCGAACCCGCCCTGATGGCCACGCTTCGCCGCGCCCGCCAGGAGATGGCGCTCACCACTGCGCTCGCCGACCTCGGCGGCGTCTGGGATGTGAATGCCGTGACCGCGGCGCTCACCGAATTCGCCGACGCTGCGGTCGGCGCGGCAGTCCGTTTCCTGGTCGCGCAAGCGGCGGCGGCTGGCGAGATCGCGCCAGCGGACCCAGAGAAGCCCGATGCGGCGTCGGGTTGGATCATCCTCGGCATGGGCAAGTTCGGCGCCGGCGAACTCAACTACTCCAGCGACATCGACCTGATCGTCCTCTTCGATCGCGAACGCATTCGTCTCAGGGGCGACCGTGAGCCGGCGACGTTCTTCGTCAAGCTGACCAAGCGGCTGGTGGCTATCCTCAGCGAGCGGACCGCCGACGGCTTCGTCTTCCGCACCGACCTTCGTCTCCGGCCGGATCCGGGCTCGACCAGCATCGCCATTTCGACCGAGGCAGCGCTACAGTACTACGAGAGCCTCGGTCAGAACTGGGAGCGCGCGGCGCTGATCAAGGCGAGGCCGGTCGCCGGCGATCTGGCGGCGGGTGATGTTTTCCTCGCCGCGCTCACGCCGTACATCTGGCGGAAATACCTGGACTACGCCGCAATATCGGACATCCATTCGATCAAGCGCCAGATCCACGACCATCGCGGCCATGCCGAAGTTGCCGTTGCCGGCCACAACATCAAGCTCGGCCGTGGCGGCATCCGCGAGATCGAATTCTTCGTTCAGACCCAGCAGCTCATCGCCGGCGGGCGCGATCCGGCCCTACGTGGTCGCGGCACGCTCGACATGCTGGCGGCGCTGGCCGCCGGCGGCTGGATTGACGAGGCCACCCGCGCCGGCATGCACGCAGCTTACCTCTCGCTGCGCGAGATCGAACACTGTCTGCAGATGGTGGCCGACGAGCAGACGCATACGCTGCCGGAAGACGACGAGCACCTGGCGGTCATCGCACGCATGGCCGGCTACGCGAATGTCGCAGCCTTCGGCAAGGCACTGACGGCGACGCTGACCACGGTTCGCGATCGCTACACGGAGCTGTTCGAAACGGCACCCTCGCTGACCGCGAAGGGGAATAGCCTCGTCTTCACCGGCGACGCCGACGATCCCGAGACGCTGGCGACGTTGCGCCGGGCGGGATACCGGCACCCCGAAGAGGTGACGAAGGCAGTGCGCGCCTGGCATTTTGGGCGCTATCCGGCGACCCGATCGGCGAGCGCGCGGGAGCGGCTGACCGAATTCGTGCCCGCCCTGATCGAGGCGCTGGCCACCACCGAGAACGCGGACGCGGCCTTTGCCGCTTTCGACCGCTTCCTCGCCCGCATGCCGGCGGGTGTGCAGCTCTTCGCGTTGCTCCAGTCCAACAAGGGCTTGCTCAGCCTGCTCGCCGTGATCCTCGGGACCGCGCCCCGGCTTGCCGAGACCGTGATCCAGCGCGCCCACGTGCTGGATGCGCTGATCGAACCGGCCTTTTTCGGCAGCCTTCCCCCGAAGTCGACGCTGGAACGGCGGCTCGCCGCCACGCTCGCCGAAGCGCGCTCGTTCGAGGATCTACTCGATCGCGCCCGCATCTTCGGCCAAGAACAGTCGTTCCTGATCGGTGTGCGCGTGCTGGCCGGCACCGTCGGCGTGCGCAGCGCCGGTTACGCCTACAGCGATCTCGCCGATACACTGCTGGCTGCGCTGCTTGACGCGGTGCGCCGCGAATTTGAGGGCGCCCACGGCAAGATGAAGGGTAGCGCCGTCGCCCTGGTCGCCATGGGGCGGCTTGGCGGGCGCGAGATGACCGCTGCCTCCGATCTTGACCTGCTGGTGCTCTACGATTTCGACGACAGCGCCACCGCCTCGTCCGGCAAGCGCCCGCTGCCGGGCGCACAATATTTTGCCCGCCTGACCCAGCGCGTGGTGGCGGCGCTATCCGCGCCGACCGCGGAAGGGACGCTCTATCCCGTCGATTTCCGTCTGCGCCCCTCGGGCAACTCAGGGCCGTTGGCAACCCACATCGACGGGTTCGCCAACTATCAGGCCAACGATGCCTGGACGTGGGAACACATGGCCCTGACGCGGGCACGACCGATAGCCGGCGACGCGCCAATGCTGGAGCGCGCGCACGCCGAGATCGCCAGGGTGCTGCGGCGTCCGCACGATGGCAAGAAGGTCATCAGCGACGTCCTGGAAATGCGCGCGATGGTCGAGGAGGCGAAGGGCGGTGAAGGAATCTGGGACCTGAAACAGACTCCCGGCGGCCTCGTCGACATCGAATTCGTGGCGCAGGCGCTGCAGCTCATCCACGGCGCCACTCATCCGGCGCTGATCGCCACTGAGACGGAAACCGTTCTGATCGCGGCAGAGAAAGCCGGCGTCCTTCCCGCCAATGAGGCGGACGTCCTCCTGTCGGCGCTCCACCTTTATCAGGCGCTGATCCAGATTCTGAGGCTTTGCGTCGATGGCATATTCAGCCCGGCCGAAGCCCCGCGCGGGCTGCTTGAGCGGCTGGCGCGCGCCGGCGAGTTGCCCGACTTCGCCACACTTGAGGCGCACGTGCGCGAAACCGAGATGGCCGTGCGCGCCGCATTCGTGCGCGTGATCGGCAAGGCTCCGGCGGGGAAAGTGGCGCGCTAGATCAGGCGGCCGAGCGCTGCGGCGAGCGCTGCGGTTCTTGTGGCCCGTGGTCCGCCGGCAGCCGTACCGAGACGACAGTGCCGAGGCCTTCGGTCGAGCGGATACGCATGGAGCCGCCATGAAGGCTGACCTGCGAACCGGCGATGGCGAGGCCAAGACCGGAGCCGCGGTGGTTCTTGGTGAACTGGTTCGAGACCTGTTCGAAGGGCCGGCCAAGTTTGTTGAGCGCGTCGCGCGGGATGCCGATGCCGGTGTCGGCAACCGAAAAGGTGATGGCGTTGCCAACGGCGCGGGCGCGCACCCGGATGCGCCCGCCGGCGGGAGTGAACTTCACCGCGTTCGACAACAGGTTCAGCATGATCTGCGTCAGCGCCCGGCGGTCGCCACGCATGTGTAGGTCGCGGCCGGCCTCGGACGTCACCTCGATCTGCTGCGCTGCCGCCATCGTCGAGACGATGCGGATCGATTCCTCGACCAGATCGTCAAGCACCAGCTCCTCCGGGTGCAGCAGCATCCGGCCCGCCTCGATGCGCGACATGTCGAGCACGTCATTGATGACGCCGAGCAGGTAGATCCCGCTCTGGTGGATGTCGCGGCAGTACTCGACGTATTTGGCCGAGCCGAGCGGGCCGAACATTCCCGACTCCATAATTTCCGAAAATCCGATGACCGCGTTCAGTGGTGTCCGCAGCTCGTGGCTGATGTTGGCGAGGAATTCCGACTTCGTGCGATTGGCGGCCTCGGCGCGGTCCTTTTCCTCGGCATATTTCTCGGCGAGTTCGACCATCTGCTGCGCCTGCTGCTCGAGCTTCTGGCGGGACTGGCGCAGGTCCGCGATGGTTGCCATCAGCCGCCGTTCGCCCTCGATCAGCCGGCCCTCGTGGCGCTTGAGCTGGGTGATGTCGGTACCGACGGAGACAAATCCGCCGTCCTTGGTGCGGCGCTCGTTGATCTGCAGCCAGCGGCCATCCTCCAGCTGCAGCTCGAACGAGCGTGCCCCGTCCTCGGGCTTGCCGTCGTCGACAACCTGGGATCGCACCAGCGGCTTTCGCCCGGCGGCGATGACTTCCGCGTAAGGCGTTCCTGGCGCCAGTGCAGGATCGGGGATGCCGTGCAGCTGCTGGTACTTGGAGTTGTACATGACGAGCCGGTTTTCCGAATCCCAGAGCACGAAGGCTTCCGATACTGTCTCGATCGCGTCGCGGAGACGGATATCGGCGGTCTTCGACCGCTCGACCAGGCGCATCTGCTCGGTAATGTCGACGGCGATGCCGATGAGATGGGGCGTGGCGCTGCCAGATTCGACCAGTTCTGCGCGAGCCCGCAGCCACACCCAGCGCCCGTCGGCGTGTAGCATGCGGAACATGCGGTCGACGGAGGTTTCGCCCGCGGTGAACATCGCCTCGACCAGCTTCAGCAGGTCGCCGTCGTCGGGATGCAGCAACCGGCTGACCTCGCCATAACCGAGCAGGGCGTCGCGCGGCTCAAGCCCCAGCAGCTCGAACATCGAGCGCGACCAGAACAGCCGCCCGCGCGCGAGATCCCAATCCCACAGGCCGCAGCGGCCGCGCATCAGCGCCGTCTCGGAACGCGCTTCGGTCGCCGAGTAGATGTCATCGGCTTCGGCGGCCCGGCGGACTTGCGCGAAATAGCCGTAGAGGATCACCAGCAGGATCGAGCTGGTGCCGATGAAGATGGTGGCATCCAGCGAAACACTGGACCGCCACCCGCCGTAGACCGCGGTTGTCGGCTGGACCACCGCGACAAAGCCGAACGGCGGCGCGAGAGCATTGACCGTGGCGAAGGCGCTCTCGTTATCGGCGAGCGCAATCTCCAGCACCCCGGCACGGGCGCCGAAAGTGGTAAGCGGTTGCGCTTCGCCGATGATCGCGGTCAGCCGCCGGCCCTCTGCATCTGCAGCGACAGGCGCGGCAGCGACGATCGTTCCCGAGGCATCGGTGACATAGATCTGCCGGTTTTCACCAGTGGCGCCGTCGGGAAGCACCGCGGTCAGGGTGTCGCGCGCCTGCGTCGGCGACAGGGTTTGCTGCACCGACGGATCGGCGACGTGCGATAGCCCACCGGAGACGGCGGCGGCGATCAGCGCGAGGGTCTTGCGAGCCACCTCGGTCTGCTCGGCCTTCTGCTGATAGAGCTCAAGCAGACGCGCCAGCCCGACGATTGCCAGGAAGATGACGATCAGGATCGGGATAAGCCGACGCAGGATCGGCTCCGCCGCCAGCAGCTTCTGATAGGCTGGGTATGCCAGTAGTCCGGCGTGCCCCGGAACCGCAGCGCGTGGCGGCATCCCCAGCCCGGAAAGCGGCAAACGCTTTGCCAATGACGGACCAGCCGTCGCGGCACGCGCCATGCGCTACCCCCTCGTTTTTTCTACGGATTGTTCGGGATGCGCTACGACCGAATCACCGCATTTGAATCGACGTGAATCCGCTTGTCCAGAGTATGAACAAAATATTTACGGCGTGGGCATTCAGGCGAGGGTGCGGGTGACGATATCGCGGGTATCCGTAGATAAATCAGTGACTTCGGCGACTCGCCGTAAAGCTCGCTCGGCGAGTGCCCGCCGCTTGCCTTCCAGCGCCCGCCACGAGCGGAAGCTGACCAGAAGGCGCGCCGCGGTCTGCGGGTTGTGTCGGTCGAGGTCGACGACAAAATCGGCAAGGAAATCGTAGCCGGCGCCATCGGCGCGATTGAACTGGGTCTGGTTGCCGCCGGCAAACGTGCCGAGCAGCGCGCGAACGCGGTTCGGGTTGGCGATGGAGAAGGCCGGGTGGCTCAGCAGAGAGCGCACGCGGGGTAGCGTCTCCGGCGCCGGAGCCGAAGCCTCGAACATCAGCCATTTGTCGAGCACCAGCGCATCGTCGCGATAACGCTCGTAGAAGTCGGCGAGAGCCGCCGTCCGCTCCGGCAACGCGGCCCCGACCAGGATGCCAAGAGCGGCCGAGCGGTCGGTCATGTTGTCGGCCCGACGATAGCGTTCGACCACCCGGGCGACCGCGTCGCGATCGCCGTTCGCCACCCTAAGGTCGAGGGCGGCATTGGCGAGTGCGCGGCGACCGGCCGATGCCGCATCGGGCGAGAACGTCTCGTTGTTTGTCAGGCGATCGCTGAGCGCGGCAAGGCGGCCGCCGACCCTACGCGCAACCTCCGAACGGACAGTCTTGCGGGCTTCGGCGATCGCGTCCGGATCGACGTCGCGACCGATCTCGCGGGCGATGTCGGCTTCGCCGGGCAACTGCAGTACCTGGGCGCGGAAGGCTGCCTCAAGGGCGTCGTTCTCCGCGACGTCCGCAAGCGCATCGATCAGCGCCGGGTCGACTTCGGCCGGCACGCCGCGCGCAGAGGCCTGGGTTCCCGCGATCAATGTCCGCATGGCAAGCGTCTGCGCCGCCTGCCACCGGTTGAACGGGTCGGCGTCGGCACGCAGCAGGAAAAGGAGGTCGGTCGCCGGCGTATCCACGGCGAGCCGCACGGGCGCCGAGAAACCGCGCAACAGCGACGGGACCGGCCGCGAGGAGACGTCGTGAAAGACGATGGTCTGGCTGGCTTCGGTGAGATGGATGACGTCGCCCTCGATCCGGCCGCCGGTGGCGCGCTCGACGGCGAGATCGTCGCCGTTCTGCCCGACGAGGCCGAAGCGGACGGGAATATGCATTGGCTTCTTCACGCCCTGTCCAGGTGTCGGCGGACAGGATTGCGCAAGCGCGAGCGTGTAGATCTTCTGGCGCGGGTCGTACACGCCGCGCGCCGTGACCTCGGGGGTGCCGGCTTGGCTGTACCAGAGCTCGAATCGGCTAAGGTCGGCGCCGGTGGCATCGGCGAAGGCGGCGAGGAAATCCTCGATGGTGACCGCCTGGCCGTCGTGACGCTCGAAGTAGAGGTTCATGCCCGCGCGGAAGCCGGTGTCGCCCAGCACGAGCTTGAGCATGCGCACGACCTCGGCGCCCTTCTCGTACACCGTCGGCGTGTAGAAGTTGTTGATCTCGTGATAGGTTTCCGGCCGGACCGGATGGGCGAGGGGCCCTGCGTCCTCCGGGAACTGGCGGGCGTGGAGCGTGCGAACATCGGCGATGCGCTTCACAGGCCGCGAGCGCATGTCGGACGAGAATTCCTGGTCGCGATAGACCGTCAGCCCTTCCTTCAGGCAAAGCTGGAACCAGTCACGGCAGGTGATGCGGTCGCCGGTCCAGTTGTGGAAATATTCGTGCGCGATGACGCCCTCGACGAAGGCGTAGTCGATGTCGGTGGCGGTCTCCGGCGCGGCCAGCACGTATTTGTCGTTGAAGACGTTGAGACCCTTATTTTCCATCGCGCCCATGTTGAAATCGGAGACGGCAACGATGTTGAAGACATCAAGGTCGTATTCGCGCCCGAAGGCGGTCTCGTCCCAGCGCATCGAGCGCTTGAGCGCGCCCATCGCGTAGGCACAGCGCGCTTCCTTGCCATGCTCGCAGTAGATGTTCAGCGCGACGCTGCGTCCGGACATCGTCGTGAAGGTGTCGTTGAGGACACCGAGATCGCCGGCGACCATGGCGAAGAGATACGACGGCTTCGGGAACGGATCGTGCCAGACCGCGTAGTGGCGCTCGCTTCTGGCGATCTCGCCGGCCTCTACCGGATTGCCGTTGCTGAGCAGCAGCGGCGCAGCCGCCTTAGGCGCCTCGATTCGCGTCGTGTAGACTGCGAGCACGTCGGGCCGGTCGAGGAAATAGGTGATGCGCCGGAAGCCTTCCGCCTCGCACTGGGTGCACCACGTGCCGCCGGAGCGATAGAGTCCCATCAGCTTGGTGTTGGCCGCCGGGTCGAGCGCGGTCACGATCTCGAGGATGAACGCTTCCTGCGGAACATCTCGAACGGTGAGCACGCTCGCGGTCGCATCGTAGCGGTCGCGTGCGAGCAGCGCGCCATTGAGTGCGATCGAAACGAGCTTCACCTCGTCGCCGGCGAGAACCAGGTCGTGAGCACGGTCGCGCGCGCGAAGCGCAAGCCTCGCGGTCACCAGCGTGCGCCCGAGGTCGAGATCGAAATTCAGATGCACAGCATCCACCAGGAAGTCTGGCGGACGGTAATCCTCAAGGCGAACGGGCGCCGTGTCGGTCTTCATGGTGATTGCCGCAGGGTCGGGGGGTGGCGTTCTTGACCGACGTTCTAGGCGCATTGCGGGGAGGTCGGCAATTGCCACGACGCGCGGAGCCGCGCCGCCGCCGTGTTGATGCCTTACGGGCAAATATGATGCACGCCCCTCGATTGCAGGGGGGCGACCGACCCAGCCGGAATTCGCCGGCAGATTGCGCCGACGCCTTTCGATTTCACGGAGCCCATCTTGCTGAAACTATTGACATATGAAATGCATCCGCAGTCATTCCGAGATCGGCGGTCGCGCGCAGCATTTGCTTTTGCGCGCAGGTCGCGAAGGCAATCAATTGCAATCGCTGAGAGGCCGGGATAATCAGAATTTTGAAGGGAACCGCATGACGCGAACTACGCTTCAGGACGTGGCCCGGAGCGCGGGCGTCAGCCTCGCCACCGTGGATCGGGTTCTCAACCGGCGCCCGGGCGTTCACGCCCGCACGGAGGAACGCGTGCGCGCCGCGGTCAGCCTTCTGAAGTATCGGCCGGATCGGCTGGCGGCGCGTCTTGCGCGCGGCCGCGATCATCGCTTCCGCTTCGTGATGCCCACCGGAAACAACGCCTTCATGCAGGGGCTCGAGAAGGAGGTTCTCGCGGCGGCCGAGCGCTTTGCCGAAGAGCGCATGCAGATTTCCATCACCCATGTCGACGTTTTCGACGGCGACGTGCTCGCGGCGGCGCTGGAGAAACTCCACGGCGAAGTCGACGGCGTCGCCGTTGTCGCGCTCGACCACCCGAGCGTGCGCGAAGCCATCAATGACCTCACTGCCGCCGGCGTCACCGTGGTGACGTTGGTATCCGACGTTCCCCGCGCCAACCGTGCCCACTATGTCGGCATAGACAATTCCGCCGCAGGCCGCACGGCTGCCAGCCTCCTTGGTCGTTTCCTGGGCGGCCAGCCCGGCAAGGTCGGGCTGATCGCCGGATCAGTGGCGTTGCGCGATCACATCGAGCGGCAACTCGGCTTCGAGCAGGTCATCAGCCGCGACTTCCCCCATCTCCTGCTGCTGCCGGTCCGCGAGGGTCGCGATGAGGACGAGCGGGCTGAGGCGCTGTGCGGCGCCCTTCTCAAGGACCATCCCGACCTCGTCGGCATCTACAACATAGGCGCCGGCACGGCGGGCGTGGTCGCCGCGCTCGAAGCCGGCAGCCGTGCGCGCGACATTGTCCTCATCGCGCACGACCTGACTGCGTTCAACCGCAAGCACCTCATCCGCGGCACCATCGACGCGATCATCAACCAGGACCCCGGGCACGAGGCGCGCAGTGCCGCGCGGCTGCTGATGGCGGAGCGCGAGGGAATTCCGGTGTATCCCGGCCAGGAGCGCATCCGGATTGATATTTTCCTTCGCGAAAACGTTCCGTAGCGGCCGGGCGGGCGGGGGGATCAGCGGATGTATCTCGGACTCGATATCGGCACCTCGTCGGTCAAGGCGGTGCTCATCGACGACGAACAGGCGGTCGTTGCCAGCCGGACCGCGCCGCTCGAGGTTTCGAGGCCGCACTCCGGCTGGTCGGAGCAGGATCCGGAAGGCTGGTGGACTGCCTGCGGCGACGTGCTGGTCGCGTTGGCGCGATCGCACGCCGCAGCAGTGAGCGCGGTGAGGGGCATCGGCCTCTCTGGCCACATGCACGGCGCGACGTTGCTCGACTCCGCCGACCGGCCTCTCCGCCCGTGCATCCTCTGGAACGACGTGCGCTCAGCCGACGAAGCCGCCGAACTCGATCGCAATCCGAGCTTCCGCAGGATCACCGGCAATATCGTCTTTCCCGGCTTCACCGCGCCGAAGCTCGTCTGGGTGGCGAAACATGAGCCGGAAATCTTCGCCAAGGTGGCGACGGTCCTGCTGCCGAAGGATTACGTGCGACTCAAGCTCACCGGCGACCGCGCCTCCGAGATGTCGGATTCGGCAGGCACGTCATGGCTGGATGTCGGGCGGCGCGACTGGAGCGACGAACTGCTCGCCGCGACCCGGCTCAGCCGCAAGCAGATGCCGAGGCTTTACGAGGGTTCCGCCCCGACCGGTCGCTTGCGTGCCGACCTCGCCAGGCGCTGGGCCATGGCGAATCCGCCGATCATCGCCGGCGGCGGCGGTGACAATGCCGCGACGGCATGCGGCCTCGGCGTGGTGCGGCCGGGCACCGCCTTCGTCTCGCTCGGCACGTCCGGTGTTCTTTTCGTCTCCAATGCCCGCTTTTCGCCCGATCCCGAGACGGCGGTGCACGCCTTCTGCCACGCCGTGCCCCACACGTGGCACCAGATGGGCGTGATCCTTTCCGCCGCCGGCGCCCTCGAATGGCTGGCGGAGTTGTTCGGAACAAGCGCCGCGGAAATCACCCGACCGCTCGATGGCCAGGATGCCGGCCCCGGAGACGTGATCTTCCTGCCCTACCTCGGTGGCGAGCGCACGCCGCATAACGATGCCGCGGTCCGCGGAAGTTTCGTCGGCGTGAACTATGCGACCGACAGGACGGCGCTTGCGCGTGCGGTGCTGGAGGGCGTCGCGTTTGCGTTCGCGGATAATCTCGCGGCGCTGCGCAAGGCCGGCGCGACGGTTACCCGCGCGCTGGCGAGCGGCGGCGGCTCGCGCTCGCGTGCCTGGCTCGCCATCATTGCCAACGCGTTGAATATTGCCATAGACGTGCCGGAGGAGGGCGACTTCGGCGCCGGCCTCGGCGCAGCGCGTCTCGGCATGATCGCGGCAACAGGTTCTGATCCGTTCGCCGTTTGCGCGCCGCCCAGGATCCGCGAGACGATCGAGCCTGACAGTAACATGGTGCCGGCCTATGCCGCTGCCTACGCGACCTACAAGAAACTCTATCCTGCCATCAAGGAGGCGACATCCCCATGAGTGCGCGTTTTTTCGGCCAGGAGAAGCCGGTGAAATATGTCGGCCAGAAGGCCGCCGACGGGCTCGCCTTCCGCTGGTACGATCCCAACCGCAAGGTGCTCGGCAAGCGCATGGAGGACCACCTCCGCTTCGCCATCTGCTACTGGCACTCGTTCACATGGCCGGGTACCGACCCGTTCGGTGGCGAGACGTTCATGCGCCCGTGGATGCACATGGACGACCCGATGGCGGCGGCCCGCCAGAAGGCAGACGTCGCCTTCGAGATGTTTCGCCTGCTGAACGTGCCGTTCTTCACCTTCCATGATCGCGACATCGCGCCGGAAGGCGCGACGCTCGCCGAGTCCAATCGCAACGTCCGAGCCATCGGCGAGGTCTTCGCGAAGAAAATGGAGAAGGCGAAGGTCAGGCTCCTCTGGGGCACCGCCAACCTGTTCTCCAATCGCCGCTACATGGCCGGCGCCGCAACCAACCCCGACCCCGAGGTCTTTGCCTACGCCGCCGCGCAGGTGAAGAACGCGCTCGACCTGACCCATGACCTGGGCGGCGCCAACTATGTGCTGTGGGGCGGCCGCGAAGGTTACGAGACGCTGCTCAACACCGACATGAGCCGAGAGCTGGATCAGTTCGGCCGGTTTCTGACCATGGTCGTCGAACACAAGGCGAAGATCGGCTTCAAGGGCACGATCCTGATCGAGCCGAAGCCGAAGGAACCGACCAAGCACCAGTATGACTACGACGTCGGGACCATCTACGGCATGCTCCAGCGCTTCGATCTCGACAAACAGGTCAAGATCAACATCGAGCAGAACCATGCTATCCTCGCCGGCCACACCTTCGAGCACGAACTGTCGCTGGCCGTCGCCAATGGGATTCTCGGTTCCATCGATATCAACCGCGGCGACTACCTGCTCGGCTGGGACACGGACCAGTTCGCCATGTCGATCCCGGAGATCGCGCTCACCTGCTACACCATCTTCAAGGCAGGCGGCTTCACTACCGGGGGGTTTAACTTCGATGCCAAGATTCGCCGCCAGTCGATCGAGCCGGACGATCTGCTGATCGCCCACGCCGGTTCGATGGACGCATGCGCCCGCGGTCTGCTGACCGCTGAGCAGATGATCCAGGACGGGAAGCTCGCAGCGTTCGTCGAGGACCGCTACGCCGGATGGAAGGGCAAGGAGGGCAAGGCCATCCTCGCCGGCAAGAGGTCACTGGACGACCTCTCGGCGTATGTGCTGAAAAAGAATATGGAACCGCAGCCGAGAAGCGGCAGGCAGGAGTACCTCGAGACGTTGCTCAACACCTACATTTAGCGCGGCGGATGGCGAGACGAACCCGCCGCGATGCTGCCCGGAGGGAGGACGCTATGAAGACGATCAAGGGGCCGGCAATTTTTCTCGCCCAGTTCGCTGGCGATGCCGCGCCGTTCAACACGCTGAAGGGCATGGCCGGCTGGGCCGCGTCGCTCGGCTACAAGGGCATCCAGATCCCGGCGTGGGACGGGCGCCTAATCGACATCAAGAAAGCCGCATCGAGCAAGACCTACTGCGACGAGATCAATGGCGTGGTGAAGGAGGCGGGCCTCGCCATCACGGAGCTCGCCTGCCACCTTCAGGGTCAGCTGGTGGCGGTGAACCCGCTGTTTGATGCGGCCTTTGACGGTTTCGCGGTGCCCGAGGTGCGTGGTGACCCGAAGGCGCGCCAGAAATGGGCCGTCGATCAGGTCAAGGCGACGCTGAAGGCGTCCTCCAATCTTGGCCTGAAGTCGACCCCCACCTTCACGGGAGCGTTCGTGTGGCCTTTCATGTATCCGTGGCCGCAGCGCCCGGCGGGGCTGGTCGAAACCGCGTTCGACGAACTGGCCAAGCGCTGGAAGCCGATCTTCGAGTACGCCGACGACCAGGGCGTGGACGTCGCGTTCGAACTGCATCCCGGCGAGGACATCCACGATGGCGTCACGTTCGAGATGCTGCTCGACCGGGTGGGCGGCCACAAGCGCTGCGGCATCAACTACGACCCATCGCACTTCATCCTGCAGCAGCTCGACTATCTCGAATTCATCGACATCTATCACGAGCGGATTTTCGCCTTCCACGTCAAGGATGCGGAGTTCAACCCGACTGGCAGGCAGGGTGCCTACGGCGGCTTCCAGTCGTGGGTGAACCGGGCCGGTCGCTTCCGCTCGCTGGGCGACGGGCAGGTCGATTTCGGCGCCATCTTCTCCAAACTCTCCCAATACGACTATGACCGCTGGGCGGTGCTCGAATGGGAGTGCTGCATCAAGAGCCCCGAGCAGGGGGCGGCAGAGGGCGCGCCGTTCATTGCGAAGCACATCATCGAGGTGACGACGAGGGCCTTCGACGACTTTGCCTCGAGCGGCGTCGATGAGAAGGCGAACCGCAAGATGCTTGGTATCGGTTGAGGGGAGCCGGCAATGGTTGAAGGACGTAGCGACGCGAAGGCCAGCGGGCGTATCCGTCTCGGCATGGTCGGCGGCGGGCAAGGCGCCTTCATCGGCGCCGTCCACCGCATCGCCGCGCGCATCGACGACCAGTACGACCTGGTCGCCGGCGCGCTTTCGTCCACGCCGAAAAAGGCAATTGCCTCGGCGCTGGAGATCGGCATCGCGCCGGACCGCGCCTATGGCTCCTTCGAGGAGATGGCGAAGGCCGAGGCCAGGCGTGCGGACGGCATCGAGGTGGTGGCGATTGTCACGCCAAACCACATGCACGCGCCGGCCGCCAAGGCGTTCCTCAAGGCCGGCATTCACGTCATCTCCGACAAACCGCTGGCGCTCAACGCAAAGGAGGCGAAGGAGCTGGTGGCGCTGACGAAGAAGACCGGCAGGATCTTCGCTGTCACGCACAACTACACCGGCTACCCGATGATCCGTCAGGCGCGCGAGATGATCGCCGCCGGCGAACTCGGTGATCTGCGCCTCGTGCAGGCAGAGTATGCACAGGATTGGCTGACCGAGCGCATCGAGGCGACCGGCCAGAAGCAGGCCGGCTGGCGGACCGATCCGAAACGCTCCGGCGCCGGCGCCCTCGGCGACATCGGCACCCACGCCTATAATCTCGCGTGCTTCGTCACCGGCCTGACCGCGGACTCGCTGCTCGCCGATCTCACCTCGTTCGTCAAAGGCCGCCAAGTGGACGACAACGACAACCTGCTGCTGCGCTTCAAGAGCGGCGCCAAAGGCATGTTGTGGGCGAGCCAGGTCGCCCCCGGCAATGAGAACGGGTTGACCCTGCGCGTGTACGGCACCAAGGGCGGCATTTCCTGGAAGCAGGAAGAGCCGAACACGCTCTGGTTTGCGCCCTACGGCCAGCCGCCGCGGAAAATCACGCGCGGCGGCGCCGGCTCGGGCGCGGCGGCAGCCCGTGTCACCCGCGTTCCCTCCGGCCATCCCGAAGGGTACCTCGAAGGCTTCGCCAATATTTACAGCGAGGTGGCACGCGCCATTCGCGCCGCGCGCGACGGCTCGAAACTCGATCGGGCGGTCGTCTTCCCGACCGTCGAGGACGGGCTGAGGGGCATGGAGTTCATCGAGGCGGCGATCAAGTCCAGCGCCAAGGGGAGTGTCTGGGTGAAGCTGTAGCTTAGGCGAGGCGGCGCGACCCGACTCGCCTTCACCGCGAGAGCGCAGCGCAGTGCGAAGTTTGATACGCGTCGCTGGCGATGGCGCATTGCTCCGCTAGTATGCCTCTATGTCGCCGCCCTCCTTCCCCGCATTCTCCGCGCCCTATGCCCCTTCCGACGAAGCGCTGATCCGCCGCTTCATCGCCGAAACGCAGCTCGACGCGGCTGCCGATGCGCGCATCGATGCGACCGCGACAGCCCTGATCGCGGCAATCCGCGCCCGCTCCGGTTCCATCGGCGGACTGGAGGATTTCCTGCGCGAATTCGCGCTGTCGACCCGCGAGGGGTTGGCACTGATGGTGCTGGCGGAAGCGCTGCTCCGCATTCCCGACAGCGCCACCCAGGACAAGCTGATCGAGGACAAGCTCGGCGGTGGCGACTGGGACGAGCACGCCGGCCATGGCGACAAGCTGTTCGTTGCCGCGTCAATCTGGGCGCTTAGCCTGTCCAGCCGCCTGGTCCAGCCGGGCGATACCCCGCAGGGCATCATCGGCGGCATCGTCCGACGCCTGGGCGCGCCCGCGGTGCGCGCCGCAACACGGCAGGGCATGCGCGTTCTCGGCCATCATTTCGTTCTTGGCGAAACAATCGGCGACGCGTTGCATCGTGCGAAGTCTGAAGAGAAGCGCGGCGTCCGCCATTCCTACGACATGCTGGGCGAGGGTGCGCGCACCGCGGGCGACGCAGAGCGCTACCTCGCCGCCTACGCCGACGCGTTGGAAGCCATCGGCAAATCTGCGGCCAGCGGCGCAACATTGCCGGGCCGGCCGGGAATTTCAGTCAAGCTGTCCGCGCTGCACCCGCGCTATGAGGCGGTAAAGGCCGGCCGGGTCATGCCGGAGCTGGTGCCGCGACTGCTTATGCTGGCGCGCGCCGCCAAAAGCCACGACCTCAACCTCACTGTCGATGCCGAGGAGGCTGATCGGCTGGAACTATCGCTGCAGGTGTTCGCCGCCGTTGCCGGCGACCCAACGCTCGCCGGTTGGGATGGCTTCGGCCTCGCCATACAGGCCTACCAGAAGCGCGCCGCGGCCGTAGTCGAATGGATCGACGGACTCGCCGCGTCGCTTGGGCGGCGCTTGATGGTGCGGCTGGTCAAGGGCGCCTACTGGGACACCGAGGTAAAGCGGGCGCAGGAGCGCGGTCTCGCCGACTATCCGGTATTCACGCGCAAGCCCGCCACCGACCAGTCATATCTCGCCTGCGCTCATCGGCTGCTCCGCTCCCGTCCGCGCATCTATCCGCAGTTCGCCACCCACAACGCCCTGACAGTCGCAGCCATCCTGGAGATGGCTGGCGGCGCCGAGGGCTTCGAGTTCCAGCGGCTGCACGGCATGGGTGAGGCGTTGCACGCGGCGGTGGTCGAGCGCGATCCGGCGGTGGCGTATCGCATTTATGCCCCGGTCGGCGGCCATCGCGAACTGCTCGCCTACTTGGTTCGCCGTTTGCTGGAGAACGGCGCCAATTCGTCGTTCGTCGCCGTTGTTGGCGACAAGGATATTCCGGTAGCCGAGTTGCTGCGTCGTCCCGCCGAAATGCTAGACGGCGGAACGCACGCCCGCCATGGGCGCATCCCGCTGCCCGCGGACCTCTACGCGCCGGCCCGCAAGAATTCGCGCGGCATGGAATTCGGCTCGGCGGCCGATCTCGCTGCGCTCGTGGCGGGAATCGCAAGGGCGGATGAGCCGCTTGGTCGGGTCGTCGATCTGCCGGCGGACCAGATCGACGCGATGATGACGACAGCGGCCCAAGGCTTCGACGTCTGGTCGCGCACGCCGCCGATGCAGCGGGCCGCCGCCCTCGATCACCTGGCTGATCTCCTTGAGGCCGACCGCGACGGACTGGTGGCCTTGATGGCGCAAGAAGGCGGCAAGACGCTGGTCGACGGTGTCGCCGAGGTGCGCGAGGCGACGGATTTCTGCCGCTACTACGCTTCGCAGGCGCGGCTTCTCTTCGCCGCGGACGAAGTCATGCCCGGGCCGACCGGCGAGAGCGATAATCTCGTGCGACGCGGACGCGGCATCTTCGTCTGCATCTCGCCGTGGAATTTCCCGCTGGCGATATTCCTGGGGCAGGTCACGGCGGCGCTCGCAGCGGGCAACGCCGTTATAGCCAAGCCGGCGGAGCAGACGCCCCAGACAGCCCGCCGCGCCATGGATCTCTTCCACCGCGCCGGCATCCCGGCCGCCGCAGCACAGCTTGCCATAGGCGCCGGCAACGTTGGTGCGGCGCTAGTGGCCCATTCCGCCGTCGCCGGCGTCGCTTTCACCGGCTCGACCGAGGCTGCGTGGGCGATCAATCGCGCGCTGGCGGCGAAGCGCGGGCCGATCGTACCGCTCATCGCCGAGACCGGCGGCATCAATGCCATGATCGTCGACGCGACCGCGCTGCCGGAGCAGGTCGCCGACGATGTGATGGCGTCCGCCTTTCGCTCGGCCGGCCAGCGTTGCTCGGCGTTGCGCCTGCTCTGCGTTCAGGAAGACGTCGCCGATCGCACCGTCGCGATGATTGCCGGCGCCGCCGCGGAACTCAGCCTCGGCGATCCGCGCGATCCGGCCACCGACGTCGGTCCGGTCATCGATACGGAAGCAAAGCAGAGCCTCGACGCCCACATCGCCGCGATGCGGGCTGCGCCGTTCGCGAAGATCGTCTATGCCGGCGCCGCGCCGGCTGCCGGTGCGTTCGTCGCGCCCCACATCGTCGCGCTAGACTCGCCTTCGCGCCTGGACCACGAGGTGTTCGGGCCGATCCTTCATGTCGTTCGCTGGAAAGCCGGCGAACTCGATTCGCTGCTGAATGACATCGCCGCCACCGGCTACGGGCTCACCCTCGGCATCCATTCGCGCATCGACGAGACGGTCCGGCGCGTCATCGACCGGCTGCCGGTCGGCAACGTCTATGTCAATCGCAACATCATCGGCGCGGTCGTCGGCACGCAGCCGTTCGGCGGCTCGGGTCTATCCGGCACCGGACCAAAGGCGGGCGGCCCCGACTACCTGCGTCGCTTCGCGCTGGAGCAGGTCGTATCGGTCAACACCGCGGCAGCCGGCGGCAACGCTTCGCTGGTCGCCATGGACGACGACTAGCTCCGCCTCCTCGCCTCTGCCATTCTGCCGGCTCGCAGGGACTATCTCGCATGAACGACAAGGCTTTTCTTTCGCGCGCCATCGATCAGGGCAGGGGAGCCGCTCCCGCCGACCTGGCAATCAAGAACGTCGGCTTGCTCGACATCGTTTCTGGCGGAGTGACGGTTACCGACATCGCCATCTGCGGCGACCGCATCGTTGGCACCTATGCCACCGACAAGGGCGAACGCGAGATCGACGCCACCGGGCTGTTTGCCGTCCCGGGTTTCATCGACACGCATCTCCACATCGAGTCCTCGCTGCTGACGCCGCAGGAATTCGACCGCTGTGTCCTGCCGCACGGCGCAACTACGGCGATCTGCGACCCGCACGAGATCGCCAACGTGCTGGGTCTGGAGGGCATCCGCTACTTCCTCGACAGCGCCGAGACCACGATCATGGACCTTCGCGTCCAGCTGTCGTCCTGTGTCCCGGCAACCGCGTTCGAGACATCCGGCGCGCGGCTGCTGGCGAGCGATCTCGTGCCGCTCCGCGCCCACCCGAAGGTGATCGGTCTCGCCGAATTCATGAATTTCCCCGGCGTCCTTCACAGCGAACCGGACGTGCTCGACAAGCTAGTCGCCTTCCAAGACAGCCACATCGATGGGCACGCTCCCCTTGTGCGCGGCTACGATCTCAACGGCTATCTGTCGGCGCGCATTCGTGCCGATCATGAAACGACCATCGCCGCCGATGGGCGCGAGAAGCTCAGCAAGGGCATGCAAGTGCTCATCCGCGAAGGCTCGGTCACCAAGGACCTGCACGCGCTGGCCGAACTGCTCGATGCGAATACCTCGAGTTTCCTGTGCCTCTGCACCGACGATCGCAACCCGCTCGATATCGGCGAGGAAGGCCATCTCGACCATCTCATCCGCACGCTGATCTCGCTCGGCCGTCCGCTGCATCACGTCTATCGCGTGGCAACCTGGTCGGCGGCCAACGCTTTCGGCCTGCGCGATCGCGGTATGATTGCCCCGGGGAAACGCGCCGATATCGTCCTCGTCGGCGATCTCGCCGCCTGTTCGGTGAAGACAGTCATATCCGCCGGCCGCGTCGTTGACGACGCGCTGTTCGCAACCCGCAGGAAGGTAGCGCCGGTCGGGCTCGCCAGCGTCAGGACCCGCGCCATGACTGCCGCCGATTTCCGCGTGCCCGGTGAATCGGGAGAACTTCGTATGATCGGCGTGGCCCACGGCGGCGTGGTGACGGACGACGTCACCAAGTGGGTGGAGTCGGTGGATGGCGTTCGCCAGGTCGATCTCGCCCGCGACGTCGCCAAGGTCGCGGTCATCGAGCGCCACGGCAAGAACGGCAACATCGCCCGCGCCTTCGTCACCGGTTTCGGCCTGCAGCGGGGCGCCATTGCATCCTCGGTCGGCCATGACAGCCACAATATCTGTGTCGTCGGCGTCGACGACGACGACATGGCCGGGGCGGTTAATCGCCTGCGCGAGATCGGCGGCGGCTATGTGGTGGCCTCCGGTGGCGAGGTGCTGGCCGAGCTGGCGTTGCCGCTCGCCGGATTAATAAGCCTGGAGACTTTCGAGGCCGTTCGCGCCGCGTTGGTACCGCTCCGCGGCGCGGCGCGCGACCTCGGCTGCACGCTGCCGGAACCCTTCCTCCAGGTTTCGTTCCTGCCGCTCCCGGTCATCCCGCACATGAAAATAACCGACCTTGGCCTCTTCGACGTCGACCGGTTTGCGCTTGTGGAGCAGTGACGGCGCAGGTTCGGTCAGGAACGACAGGTCGAAAGTGATGTCGGGCAGATTGTCGAAGGCGAGCGGGGGCGCGGCAATCTCCGTCGTCTGCGCCGCGCGCTGCGGCAGTGACAGGAAGATGGTAAGGCCGAGGAATCCGAACGCGAGAGAGAGCGGCAGCGCCTCCGGCCCGAACAGGTCGATCAGGTAACCGACCGGCGTCGAGCCCACGATCGAACCGGCGGCATAGGCCATGGCAAAGCCGGTCGAGACCAGCGCCAGCTTCCGGCCGCGGAAATCCTGTCCCATCAGGATTACGCCGAGCGTGTAGATGCCAGAGATCGCGCCGCCGGCAAGGAATAGCACGGGGAAAAGCGTCAGGGTCGAGCCCGCCGCGAATGGCAGGATAAGGCTCGTCACCGTGGCGAGAATCGAGCATGTAAGCAACGTAAAGCGGCGGCCGTAGCGGTCGGCCATCCAGCCGAGGACGGCGACGAGGACGGCTTCTCCGAGGCTGAATATGGCGACGAGATGCGCCGCACCGGCGTCGCCTACGCCATGTGCCAGCCCGTACAACGGCAACAGGGCCTGCATGGCGGTTTCGCCGAGGCCGCCGAGAAAAGCGGCAGCGACGAGCGCACCGGCAACCGACAGCGCAAACTTTAGGCTCTTGGTGTCACCGAGGCCTTCCTCCTCCTCGACCTCGCCTTTGGCCGAATGGATAGACAGCGCCACCACCGCGCCGACGGCGAGCGGCAGCATGGCGACCACGAGCGGCAGCGATCCCGATACGCCGACGCCGCCCAGCACCAGCGGGCCGATGAACTGACAGGTGGCGTAGAGCGTCCCCGAAGCGCCGATGATGCGTCCGCGATGGCGGTCATCGACGACGCCGTTCAGCCAGATCTCGGTCGTCGTCCACAGCGCCGCGAAACAGGCGCCCATGACAAAGCGGGCGAGGAACCAGACCACGATATGGTCGGCCGCAAGGATGGCGGCAAACGACAGCAGCGAGATCGCAAAGAGGGCGGCCACCAGCGACCTCAGGCCCAGCCGGTCGATCAACCACGGCAGTGCCGGGCCGATGATGAGAATGCCGGCGCCGGCGAGCGATGCATTGAGGCCGATCAGCCAGGTCGCCAGCTCGCGCTTTTCCAGTGCCAGCGAGAAGAACGGATAGCTGTAGCCGTAGAGCAGGGCCTCCGCGCCGATCAGGACCAGGACGCCGATGACGCGCCAGCTCTTCATTTCAGATCTGGCAGCGGTTGGCGGTGTCGCACCAGCACTGCTTGCCCTCCGGCACCAGATTGAAGGTGCGGTAATCGGCGGTGATTTCTTCGCCCACCGCGATGTCGCGGTCGGCGTAAACGTAGAGCTGGCCCTCGACGCGGGCGTTGGGATGGCAGGAATGATTGAGGTAGTCGACGCCCTCCGGCTCCCACGTCGGCAGGAGGCAGAGCAGCTTGGACCCTTCCAGCTTCAGGTGGACCGACTGCCGCCACCAGTAGTCGTCGAGCGATTTCTTGTCGTCGAGATCGACCAGGATCGACTTGCCGTCGAAGAAGCCGATCAGCGCGTCCTTGGCGATCGGACGGGTGGCGTAGATGGCCTTGTGGTCGGCGCCGAAGGCGCGCACCTCAAGAAAATCAAAATTGGAATAGCTCACCGGAAAGCCCCTCGACCTCAAACCCATCCTCGAACCCACCGCCGGCAATCGGCGTCCCGCCCGATTGGCCGTCCCGGCTCGGCTCGTATGGTTTTCCGTCAAAAAGGTTAGCCGACCATTTAGCCGTCAGCCGGGCCGCGTAGGTCACCGGCATCTCGTGCTGAAAGGGGCACTTCTTCAGTTCGGCGAAGACCGGGTCGTTGTGCGCCGCGAACCAGCGCTGGCGATCCTCGCTGAGATGGACGCCGCGCGCCGGATCGATCGCCACGCGGCTGTAGTTGGTGATCGTTGTGATCGACATGTTCTGCCACGCGGTGACGCAGCGGCGGAAGAGCAGTTCGACGGCATCCCGATCATGCTTCATTTCGTAAACCGGCCGCCCCCAGACGCGCATCGCCTGGTCCTGGACGACGCGCGCAAAGGCAAATGCGTCCGAGGTCGTGTTCACCGCCAGAAAGGGCGCCGACAGGGAAGGGTCGTAAAGCGGATCGCGCGGGTTGGCGGCATTGCGGCAGAAGGCGACCGAGAAGAACTCGTAGATCGTGTCTTTGCCGGTAACCGGGCAGGCGACCTCCATCGCGGTCGCCAGTGTCTTGCCGGCGACAAGGCCATCGGGATCGTCGGTCATGCCGGCGTCGCGCATGGCAGCGCCGAGGAGCTTCAGTTCGTCCGCCACGCTATCGCAGCGGGTCTCGTCGGCAAAAATCGCGAGGAATCCGGTTTTGCTATGTTCCGCCACATGGCCGCGAAACTCGGCCATGGCGAGCGCGTAGTCACGGCCGGTGCGAACCCGCGATACCTGATAGCGGCCAAGCCGGAATTCTCGTTTTCCGGCGGCGCACTGCAGGCCGCCTTCGAGCCATGCCTGGAGAGAATCGGACGTTTGGTGAGGGAAAGGGCACTTGCCGGGAGACGAGTCTCCGACCGTCGCTCTTGCCGGACGGAGGAACGCACCCGCCGACAACGCCCCGCGCGGAACATCCGCGAGACTCATGCATGCCTCCTCGTACGCGTACGCAACCAATACTTATCCGCCGCCGCGGACTAAGCGGCGATGTTAACCTGTTGTCAACTATTCGGCAGCCGCGGCCAAGGGTTCCGAGCCGCGCGCGGAGGAAAATTCACTATATATTAGTAAGCGTTAACCATAGATTCGAAGAATAGACCCGATCCACTCGTCGAGCAGCCGTGGATTAGCCTCAAGGAACATGGACGAGTATATCCCCCAAGCAACCCAAGTATAATTCAAAAAAGCAAAGTCCTGAAATTGATGTTCTCCTAAAACGGAGAGCCCGAGCGGCCGCGAGCCTACCGTCTATTAATCAAACGTAATCGTCCCATTAAACGAATTTCAAGCCGGTTCGGTTAGCTCTGTCGGTCTGCGGGACACACGTGGGCGGACGCGAGATGACCAGAACCATCACCGGGCGGATTACGCTCAACCTTGTTGCCGGCATCGTCATCACGGTGGCGACGGTTCTGACCACGCTCTTCTGGATGGCCGCCAAGCATGACGAGCAGGCCGCGCAGGCCACGCAGACCATGGTGGAAGGCGGCGTGCAGGCGATGGGCAAGCGCTTGGCGCAACTTGCCAACGACTACGGCTGGTGGGAAGAGGCCTACGACGCCTACAAGCGTAAAGACAAGACGTGGATCGACGCCAACGTCGGCACCGGCATTACCGACACCAGCATTGCCGATGTGCTGTTCATCGGTTCTCCGAAGGGCAAGGTTGACTACCAGTGGCTTATCGACGGCGCCCCCGACACCCTTGACGGGATACTGACCCCTGAACGGCTTGATGCGATCAAGAAGGCGGCCGACGCGCTGCCCATCGGCAATCTTGCCGGCATCAGCACCATCTACATCGACACCCCCTCGGTGCCGATGATGCTGAGCATCCAGCATCTCACGCCGGTTTCCAAGGCGGACAAACTGAAGCCGACCGACCTGCCAATCGTCGTCTTCGGCCAGTATCTCAACGCCAAGCGCCTGCATGACCTCGGGACTTCGTTCCTGATCGACGACCTGCAGTTCGTTCGCGGCGACAGCGCTCCCGCCAACCTGGGCAGCCTCGGCATCCACAATCTTGTCGACAAGCCGCTCGGCTACTTCGTCTGGACGCCGCCGAAACCCGGTGCTGCGATCCTGAGCCGCGTGCTCCTGCCCGTGGGCATCGCGCTGGCGCTGTTCTGTGTCGTCGCGCTGACCACCGCATACCGGGCCCGCCGAATTGCGATTGCCTTGACCGAGAGCGAGAAAGAGGCCGTCACCGCGGCACGCACCGACAGCATGACCGGCCTGTTGAATCGCACCGGCTTCACCGAATTTGTCGAATCCGAAGCCTTTGCCGATGCCTGCCGGGTTGGCGAACTGGCGATCATCTATCTCGACGTCAACGGCTTCAAGCTGGTCAACGATTCCGTCGGCCACCACGGCGGCGACGACCTGGTCCGCGCTATTGCTGGCCGCGTTGCGTCTGTCATCCCGGCCGAGGCGGTGCTCGCCCGCATCGGTGGCGACGAGTTCGCCGTCGCGCTCATCGCGGGTGACGCCGGGAACGACGCCGCCGCGTTGGCGCGCGTCGTCGTCCACTCGATCGACCAGCCGTTCATGATCTGCGGCTTCGAGTTCCACGTCAGTGCGTCGGTCGGCTACGCCGTCGCCGATGAAGTCGATATACTGCCGTCGGAAATTATCCGGCGTAGCGATGTCGCCATGTACCGGGCCAAGACCGGCGCCGAGCGCGAACCGATCGCCTATCACCACAGCATGGAAACCGGCGCGCTCGAGAAGAAGCAGATCGAGGCGGGCCTGCGCCGCGCCATCGAGAACGGCGACCTCAAGGTTTGCTACCAGCCGGTCGTGCGCGCCACCGACAGCAGGATCGTCAGCCTGGAAGCCCTGGTGCGCTGGACCTCCAGCGAGCTCGGCCCCATTTCACCGGCGGTCTTCGTGCCGGTCGCCGAGGAAACCGGCCTCATTCACGACCTCGGCCGCTGGGTCATGCACCGCGCCTGCGAGGATCTGTATCGCTGGCCCGGCCTGCACATGGCCGTCAACATATCGCCGGTGCAGCTCCGCGACCCCGGCTTCGCCGAGGAGATCTATCAGATCGTCGTCAGCCATGGCCACGACCCATCACGCTTCGAGCTGGAGCTGACTGAAGGCATCCTTGTCAACAACCCGACCATTGCCGGGCGCAAGCTGACGATGCTGAAGGAATTCGGCTTCGCCCTGTCGCTCGACGACTTCGGCACCGGCTTCTCGTCGATCGGCTATTTGCGGCAGTTCCCTTTCGACATCCTCAAGATCGACCGCTCGTTCGTGCGCGACATTGGCGCGGATGGTGCCGCCAACGGCCTGCTGCAGTCGCTGGTCGCTCTCGGCAATGCGCTCGATCTTTCGGTCATTGCCGAAGGCATTGAGGACCACGAGCAACTGCGGCTCCTGCGTCTCATCCAGTGCGAATTCATCCAGGGTTTCCTGTTCAGTCGCCCGGTGAGCGCCGCTGAAGTCGACGCGCTGCTGTTTGCCGAAGCGCACGGAAAGCCGATCGGCGGCGGCGTCGCCATGGAGCGCAAGGTGGCGGCCTCCGCCTGAAGTCTCCGCTGGCGCGGGCGAGGGGCGCTTGGCATAAGACGGGCCCATGCCCGCCAGCCATCTCCCGCCCGACGTCGCAACGCTTACCCAGGCCGAGGCCCGCCGTATCGCGCTCGCCGCGCAAGGTTTTGGCCCCCGGCCTACCGCCGGCCGGTCGCCATGGAAATCGGTTGCGTCCGCAATCGACGCGATGGCGCTCCTGCAACTCGATTCAGTCAATGTTCTCGTGCGTTCGCACTACCTGCCGGTATTTTCGAGGCTGGGCGACTACGACCGCGGGGCAATCGACCGGCACGGATTTGGCGGCGGCGCCAGCCGCCAACTCTTCGAGTACTGGGCGCACGAAGCATCGCTCCTGCCAGTGCGCTTCCACCCGCTGCTGCGCTGGCGCATGGCGCGCGCGGAGAAGCACGTCGGCCTGAGCGTTGCGCGCGCGCAGTCAGTCCGCCGGCAGCGCACCTACATACGGGCGGTGCTTGCCGAGATTGGTGCGCGCGGGCCGCTGGCGGCAAGCGAACTCGACGACCCCGGCGAACGATCCGGCCCGTGGTGGGGCTGGCGCAAGGGCAAGTCGGCGCTCGAGCATCTGCTGCATACGGGCGCGGTGACCGCGACCGGGCGGCGCGGCTTCGAGCGCCTTTACGATCTCACCGATCGCGTCATCCCGCCCGAAATTCTGAGTTTGCCGACTCCATCGGAAGCCGACGCCATCCGCGAACTTGCCGCCGCCGGAGCAAGGTCGTGCGGCATCGGCACCGAGGTTGATATTCGCGACTACTTCCGCCTGCCGGTAGCCGAGGCGCGCGGGGCAATCGGCGAACTGGTTGAGACCGGCACGCTGGTTCCCGTTGCCGTCGAGGGATGGGACAAGCCCGCCTATCTTCACGCCGCAGCTTCGCGTCCCCGCCGGCTGACGGCGACGGCGCTGCTCTCGCCGTTCGATCCGCTGGTATGGTTCCGCCCGCGCACCGAGCGGCTCTTCGGATTTCACTATCGGCTGGAGATCTACACGCCGCAGGCCAAACGCAAGTTCGGCTACTATGTTCTGCCGTTCCTGCACGACGGTCGCCTCAGCGGGCGCCTCGATCTGAAGGCAATGCGCGCCGAGGGGGTCCTTGAGGTGCGCGGCGCCCACGGCGAAGTGGGCATAGACCGCGACGCGGTGGCGGGCGCCGCGGCGACGGAACTTCGCCGCCTCGCCGCCTGGCTGGGCCTCGGCACGGTCCGCGTCCTTCCCGCCGGCGAGCTGGCGAAAGCGCTGGCGCGCAGCATTTGACGCAAGCCGCGGGTGGACTTTCCGCGGCTCCCGGTCCATTTGAGCGCCGGATGACCCGCGATCTCCACCGTGTTGCCGTGGCGCCGATGATGGACTGGACGGACCGGCATTGCCGGTTCTTCCATCGCCAGTTCACGCGCCGCGCGTTGCTTTACACCGAGATGATCGTCGCCGAGGCCGTGATCCGCGGCGACCGCCGGCGCTTGATCGGCTTCTCGCCGCAGGAGCACCCGGTCGCCCTGCAACTGGGCGGCTGCGATCCGGCGAAGCTGGCGGCGGCCGCCGCTATCGCCGCCGACTTCGGCTATGACGAGATCAACCTGAACGTCGGCTGTCCGTCCGACCGCGTTCAGTCGGGCACCTTTGGCGCTTGTCTCATGCGCGCGCCCGGCCTCGTAGGCGACTGCGTCGCGGCAATGAAGGCTGCGGTGCGCGTGCCGGTGACGGTCAAATGCCGGCTGGGCGTCGACGAGCAGGATCCGGAAGCCGCACTCGACGCGCTCGCCGGGACCGCCATCGCCGCCGGCGCCGATGCGATCTGGGTGCATGCCCGCAAGGCCTGGCTGGAGGGGCTGAGCCCGAAACAGAACCGCGACGTGCCGCGGCTGGACTATGGCCGCGTCCATCGTCTGAAGGCCCGCCATTCGCAAACCTTCATCGGCATCAACGGTGGCATCGCTTCGCTCGATCAGGCAGAACAGCATCTGGATTTCGTCGACGGCGTGATGCTCGGCCGGGCCGCATATCACACGCCGGAAATTCTGGGCGAAGTCGACGCGCGCTTCTACGGCGACGAAGGTGACGCGGTCGATCCGCGCCAGGCTGTCGAGGCGATGGTCCCCTACATCGAACAAGAACTGCAGGTGGGCACGCGCCTGTCGCACGTCACGCGGCACATGCTCGGCCTGTTCCATGGCGAAGCGGGCGCGCGTGGCTGGCGCCGGATGCTGACGCTCGGCGCGGTGAAGCCCGGCGCGGGGGTGGAAGTCTTGCGGGAAGCGCTCGGCGCATTGGATCGCCCGTCCGCGCAACCGCCGCCCGACTACGGCGTCAGCACGAGCCGGTCGCCGGAGATGGCATAGCCGTTCAGCGTGTCGAGGAAGCTCATGCCGAGGAGACTCTGGTCGAGCGAGCCGGGCGGGGCGACCAGCGCCGGCACGTCATGCCGCTCGATGGAGCCCACCGACAGCGCCTGAAGCACGATAGGGGCTGCCTGGATAACGCCATTGGCGGTCCGGATCGGCGTCGTGAAGCTCAGCCCGCCAGTCTTGATGCCAACCCTTGCCGCATCCCTGGACGACAGCGTCACGAAACTCGCGCCGGTATCGAGCATCAGCGTCGTCGTCACCTTGTCGAGGTTGGCGCGCACGGCGAAATTGCCGTCGATCGACCGTGAGATCACCACGACGTCCCCGGCGACTCCTGCGAAATGCCCGGAAATCGGCATGCCCGGAACCAGCACGCCGACGATCCGGGCGCCGACCGCGGTGAGGTCGCTGCGGTAGGCGTAGCCGCCGACGATAACGAGGAAGATCGCCAGCCACCCGGTCGCCGCCCGCATGACGTCGCGCACGCCGAGCCCACGCCCGAAGAGCGCGGAACCGACAAAGATCAGCACGACGACGAGATAGCCGCCGCGAACGAAATCGTGATCGGCGATGCCAAACGTTTCGCCGGAGCCGTTGCGCGCGGCGAGCACCACCGCAATTGCGACGACGAAGCCCAGCAGCGCCCAAAAGCCGTGCGCCGAATTTCGTGCCGGCGGATTGGTCATTGCGGCGCCCGCCGTTGTCGCGCGAGCCGGTCGGGAAGGACGGCCATGATTGCCAGCCTCTCCTCCTCGGTGACGCTCGCCCACTTGCCGATTTCCGCCAGCGTGCGCCCGCAACCGACGCAGATGCCGGTCTCAGGGTCGAGGGTGCAATGGCGGATGCAGGGCGAGGTCATCGGGGAAGACGCCGACAGGTGCCGACGCTAGGTTATCGACGCGCCGATGAGGAAGGCGACGACGGCGACCTGCTGGCACGCGCCGAGCGTATCGCCGGTGCGCCCGCCGAGAATGCGCGCGGTCAGGCGGATCATCGCGTAGGTGGCGAGCGCGGCCAACGCCCCGGCGAAGATGGTTGCCCACAGGCCGATCGAGGGGACGCCGACGATCACGGCGATCACGGCGGCCACGGCCAGCGCGACCAGCATGGCATTCTGGTCGGGGACGCCGGCGTCGTTGGAGAGGCCGCCGCTACGCGCCGCCGGCAGATCGTGCCAGAGACGAACGAGCGCCGCCCGCGAAACCGCTTCCGCGGCGACAAGCGCGAACGCCGCTTGCAGCGATCCGGTCGCGGCGACAGCGCTGAGCGCGCCAACCCGCAGCAGGATCGAGAACACCAGCGCCACGGCGCCATAGGTGCCGACACGGCTGTCGTCCATGATGGCGAGCTTCTTTTCGGTGGTGGCGCCACCGAAACTGTCGGCGCTGTCGGCCAGCCCGTCCTCGTGCAACGCGCCGGTGATGAGGACGGTCGTGGCTATCGCCAGGGCCGCCGACACCAGGATCGAAACGCCAAGTCGCATCGCGACGACCAGGACGACGCCGCCGGCAAGCCCGACCAGGGCACCGACGACCGGAAAGACGCGTGCGCCATGACGGAAGTCCGGAACCTGCCGCGTGTCCATGCCGATCAGTCCGGCGGGAAGCCGTGTCAGGAAAATCGAAGCGGCCCTGATCTCGCCAAGCGCGACGCCGATTTCGCTGGGAATCGGCTGATTATCGCTCATCGTCGTCTCCGTCGCCTGATGCGTAAGGCCGCATTGCGGTTGCCGGTGCGAAGATTATAGAACCTCGGCGCTGACCGGGCAAAGAACGCCCGCCCCATCTCCCTGAAGCAATGACTGGAGCCGCCGGTGGTCGCATCTTCTTCCGGGCTGCCGTTTGATGATTTTCGCGCTCTTGTCGCGAAGATGCCCGGCCCGGACGAAGCCGCGGCGGCGGCAGTGCGAACCCGCGATGCAGTCCTGACCAAGCCGGCAGGCTCCCTCGGCCGTCTCGAATCACTCGTCGAATGGCTGGCCGCGTGGCAGGCAAAGGCGCCCCCAACCGTCAACCGGCCGCTGGTCGCCATCTTCGCCGGCAACCACGGCGTCACCGCGCAGGGTGTCTCGGCGTTCCCGGCGGCGGTTACGCGCCAGATGGTCGACAATTTCGCTGCCGGCGGTGCCGCCATCAATCAGATTTGTCTCGCCTACGACCTGTCGCTCAAGGTCTACGATCTGGCGCTCGACCTGCCAACGGGCGACATCACGCACGGCTCAGCGCTCGACGAAGCCACCTGCGCTGCCACGATGGCTTTTGGCATGGAGTCGACGGCCGGCGGCATCGATCTTCTCTGCATCGGTGAAATGGGAATCGGCAACACCACGGTCGCGGCGGCGATCTTTGCCGCCCTGTTTGGCGGCGGGGCGGACGACTGGGTCGGTCCGGGAACCGGCGTCGACGCGGCCGGAATGGGCCGCAAGCGCGATGCGGTGACGGCGGCCCTTACCTGGCACACCGGCCATCTCGGCGATCCGCTGGAAGCGCTCGGCCGGGTGGGCGGTCGGGAAATCGCCGCGATGACCGGCGCAATCCTCGCGGCCAGGATCAACCGGGTGCCCGTGATCGTCGATGGCTACGTTGCCACGGCCGCCGCTGCGGTTCTCTTCGCCATGGATCCCGGCGCGCTTGACCATTGCCTGTTTGGCCACGTTTCGGCGGAGCCTGCCCACGCGCGCGCGCTGGCCCACATGGGCAAGACGCCGCTGCTGAATCTTGGCATGCGGCTGGGAGAGGGGACGGGCGCTGCGCTCGCCGCCGGCATCGTCAAGGCGGCGGTTCGCCTGCACACCGGCATGGCGACCTTTACCCAGGCCGGCGTGGCGACCAAGGAAACTTAGCCGGCCCGCAGCCAGCTGGCGCCGCGGCGCGGCGCCGTGCCGTCCATCGGCGGCAGCGCCTCCATCACCCGCGATTGCGGGAAGGTAGCAATGACCTCCGTGCCCTCGCGCAATTTCGACCGCAATTCGAACGTGCCGTCGTGCGTCTCCATCAGGGCCTGGACGATGGGCAGGCCAAGGCCGGCGCCGCGCTCGGCGCTCTTGATGGCGATAGAGCCCTGGCCGAACGACGACAGCACGATCGGGATTTCCTCCTCCGGAATCCCCGGCCCGTTGTCTCGGATCGAGAGATATTGACCGCCGCCCGCGGCCCAACCGACTTTTATGGCGATCTCGCCACCGCTCGGCGTAAACTTGACCGCGTTGGAGAGCAGGTTGAGCGCGATCTGGCGAACCGCGCGATCGTCGGCCCAGAGCCGCGCCAGACTGCGCACGTAGCTTTCCGTGAAAGTGATGTCCTTGGCCGCCGCCTTTAGCTGCATCAGCCGCTGACATTCCTCCATGATGTGGACGAGATTCACCGGTTCCTCGTTCAGTTCGTAGCGCCCGGCCTCGATGCGCGACAGGTCGAGGATCTCGTTGATCAGGTTGAGGAGGTGCTGACCGCTGGTGTGAATGTCGCCGACGTAGTCCTTGTAGCGGTCGTTGCCGATCGGGCCGAGCACCTCCTTGCTGATGATTTCCGAAAAGCCGAGGATAGCGTTCAGCGGCGTGCGCAGTTCGTGACTCATGGTGGCCAGGAAACGCGACTTGGCGAGGTTAGACTCTTCCGCGCGCCGGCGCGATTCATCCGAAATCGACTTGGCGGTGCCCAGCTCCGCGATCAGTAAATCCTTCTCGACGCGATATTCCAGCATGGCGAGCGTCGCCGAGTTGAGGCGTGAAGCGAGAATGAGAAAGAACACCTGGGCCGCGATCGCCATGGCGGCGAGCGCCAGCAGGAGCACGTCGCCGCGGCCGATGTACTCGGCTGCGAGGACCACGGTAACCGGCACGGTGCCGGCTGCCGCCGCCGGCAGCATTGTCGAGGCGAGCGACGTGATGACCGCGACCACGACCAGCATGGTGGCGAACTGAAACACCTCGAGTCCGGCAAGATTGGCGCTGGCGCTTGGCAGCAGCACCAGCAGCACCGACCATGCCACGCCGCCGAGAAACTCAGCCACGACGAAGCGGCGGGTCCAGCGCTGAAACGAAACCTCGTTTGCGGGTGCGACGATGTATTGGCGGCAGAGCAGCACCATTGCCACGTGGCTGGCAAGCACCAGCGCTGCCCACGCGGCGGCTACGTAAGGCGGAACCCAAAGGAGCGCGGCGGTCGCGACGATGACCACCAGCATGGGCACGGCGTAGGCGGCGCTGAGGCGATTGCGGGCGTAGGTCAGCGCCAGTTCGTAATCGAACGCCGGCCGTGTGCCCGAGCCCGATGTCAGCCGTTCGCGGGTTTCGCGCACCGTGCGCAGCACAACCCGGCGACGATCCGCCCGTTGCCGGCTCGCGACGGTCTTGTCACTTTCCGAATTGGCGACGCTCTGTCCCATTCCGCTGCATTTCGCTCCGTCTTGGGGCCGGTGCCTCAAGGCCCGCAGGATCGGGGGAAATGCTTAATTTGATGCTCAACGCGGTTGATAAAATGCGTTCCCGCGCGGGTCGTGGCCGCTGCCCGCCTCGGTTGACATTCGCAGAAAGAATTTCTATTACGTTCGCCTAAGATGGCGCTATGTAGGATAATATCCTACCTGAGCGACGGTTTAGGAACCAGCTTGCAGCAGAGGCATCCGATGGTCGACCGGCTGGACCGCAAGATTCTGCAAATCCTGCAAGAGGACGCCACCGTTCCGGTGGCCGAGATCGGCCGCCGTGTCGGCCTGTCGACGACGCCCTGCTGGCGCCGGATTCAGAAGCTCGAGGAGGATGGGGTCATCACCGGACGCGTGGCGCTGCTCGACCCGCGCAAGGTGAACACCAAGGTTACCGCCTTCATCTCGATCACCACCAACCAGCACAACGAGGAATGGCTGAAGCGGTTCGCCGAGGTCATTCAGGACCTGCCGGAAGTGGTCGAGTTCTATCGCATGGCCGGACAGGTCGATTATCTGCTGCGCGTCGTCGTGCCGGACATCGAGGCCTACGACAATTTCTACAAGCGGCTCATATCCAAGATCGACATTGCCGATGTCTCGACGACGTTTGCCATGGAGCAGATCAAGTACACGACCGCGATGCCGCTGAGTTACGTCATCGTCGACAAGGAGAAGTCGAAGGCGGCTACCGCCTAGGCAGCCGCCGGGCGATGCGCTCGATCGTGGCGGGATCGGTGAGTTCCCGCAGCGCGTCCTTGCCGATCCAGCGCGCCGTCTTGTCGTCGGAGGCGGCCAGCGCCCGGGCGAGATTGAGGGCAGGGCGGTTCAACGCGGGAGAGCGTTTGCCGATCTGGCGGAGCGCCCAGTTGACGGCCTTGCGCACGAAATTGCGCTGGTCCGTGGCGTGCGTCTCGGTCAGCGTCAGGAAAGGCAGGAACTCCGCACCCGGCGCGCCCTTGGCCCCGACGGCGTAGCCGGCAATCGTGGCGAATGCCGCCCGCCGCACGAACTCCCGTTCGTCCGCCGCCCATTTCGCCGCCTTCTCGGCCACGAACGGTGTCCGCGCGAAGACCTTCATGCACGCCTGATCGCAGAGATCCCAGGAATCGAACGCGCCCGCCCAGGCGTCCATCT
>Ga0208849_1000351_pt1 | contig 44191 bp, 30 predicted proteins | sample NGESurdeep072012_10_FD_184470 | JGI IMG/M metagenome (GOLD analysis project Ga0208849, IMG submission 184470) | Arctic peat soil microbial communities from Barrow, Alaska - NGEE Surface sample 53-3 deep-072012 (SPAdes) | ecosystem: Environmental > Terrestrial > Soil > Wetlands > Peat ... | reverse complement strand
GGTGAGCGCCGCGATCCTCACCCTCTGCGCCCGCAGCCTGTCGTCCGCCGACTTCTCGAACGCCGCCTGCGTCGCCGAAGCGGCGTAGAGCGCCGCCGCCACCTCGGCGTGGGCATCGACGATCGCGGCATGGGCCTGGGCGCTTGCGATCACCATCGCGCCACCGACGATCACGGCCAGCGAGCGGGTCACTGTCCAGGCGATGTGACGCGGCCCTCTATTGGGTTTCCGTCTTGCACGGATCGGTGGCGGGCCTGCTCGTGCAGGCCACCATCCTTCGGAAAACGCCGAGCACGAGATCCCAGGTGTCGAGATTGTTCGCGATCGCCTCGCTGGTGTAGCCGTGCTCCATGTCGAGATCCATCTCGATGAACGGGTCGTTCACCTTGTCCAGATAGGCCCTGCCGAAGCGGTTTTTCTGGTTCCAGGCGTTGATCTGGGCCAGCAGCATGCCGCCTTCGACGTGGTAGGCTGCGGCAAACTCGATACTCGCGCAGCGCGGCCCCTTGTGGCAGCCGTAGAAAAAGATGTTGAAGGCAGAGCCCTCGGCGCCGCTATGGATCCTCGGGTCGCCGTCGCTGTCCTTGCTGATCTGAGCGGCGTAGCCCTTGGCCTGCAAAACCGCCGCCACCTCGTCGGCGGTGGCCCCGCCATCAGCGAGCGGCGCCGCCCGGGTCGACGCTCCTGGGCACAGCGCCGAAACGAGACAACCCGCCGCCGCAAGTCCGGCCAAGGTGTCGCGCGTGAAAGAGAGAGTCACGGGTCCCAGCCCCTTTTCGTCAGCCAAGTCAATGAGCGCACGTTCTTTGGTCACAGGCAAGGCGCTGCGGCCGGGTTGCGACCAACGAGTCCACGGGCTCTAGCGCGAGATTGGCGAGCACTAGCCAAGCTTGCCCGGCGCCGGGCAATATCGTCTCGGCTGGAGCTTCGAGGGCGAGTCGGCGCGCATGACCATCACCGCGTCCCGATCGCCGGCTGGTCTGACACCCACGCTTTTCGCGGCCACCGTGTTCGTCAGCGCCGCCCTGGTCTTCATGGTCGAACCTATGATGGCCAAGCTCGTTCTGCCCGTGCTCGGCGGATCGGCGGCGGTCTGGAATACGAGCCTGGCGTTCTTTCAGGCAGCTCTTCTCGCCGGCTATCTCTACGCCCATCTTCTCCAGCGCATCGGGTCCATCCGCGTGCAGATCGGCCTGCACCTGGCCATCCTTCTCATCGCCGCTCTCGTCCTACCTCTGAAAGTATCCGGGGCCTTTGGGGACCCCGCTCCCCACGCACCGGCGCTTTGGCTCGTGGCGACGCTCGCGGTCTCGATCGGCGCGCCCTTCGCCGCGCTTTCAGCCACCGCGCCGCTGATCCAGGCCTGGCACGCGCGCACGATTCGCCACGAGGGCGCGGGCGAACCCTATGGGCTCTACGCCGCCAGCAACGTCGGCAGCCTCCTTGCATTGCTGGCCTATCCGCTCGCTGTGGAACCCGGACTGAGCCTTCGCCACCAGACGCTCGACTGGAGCCTCGGCTACGGCTTCTTCTTCCTAGTCATTCTGCTCTTGGGGATTGTGGTCTGGCGCCGCCCGGCAGGTCGCGTCTTTCCGCGGGAGCACGCGCGCGACGCGCCACTCGGCTGGCGCGAAAGGATCGTGTGGATTGTTCTGGCGGCGATCCCCTCCAGTCTCATGCTTGGAGTCACCAGCTACATCACTACCGACGTCGGCTCGGCGCCGTTTCTGTGGGTCGCTCCCCTGGCGCTGTATCTGGCGACCTTCATCATAGCCTTCCAACCCAGACCGGCGATCTCCAGGCGCAGCGCGCTCGTGCTCCAGGCGGCCGCCGTGGTTCTCTGCGCGTCGTTCATTCACTTCCTGACCGGAGGTTTCGTGCAGGAGGTGGGCATTCATCTTCTCGGTTTCTTTCTCACCGCCTTGATCTGCCATCAGGCGCTCGTCGAACGTCGCCCGCCGCCGGAGCGGCTCACCGACTTCTACATCTGCATGTCTCTCGGCGGCGTGATCGGCGGCGCCTTCAACGTCTTCCTCGCTCCCATGCTCTTCAACGCCGTTGTCGAATATCCGGCCATGCTGGTCGTGGCGTGCCTGGCCAGGCCGTGGGGTAAGGGCACTATCAAACCATGGCGGTGGGGATTGCTGGCCGCGTGCGTGCTGCTTGGCGCATTCGCGGTGGCGCTGGTCCATCCCAGCGAGCCGTGGCGCGCGCTCGCCGCGACCCTTGTCGGGCATCGGGATCCAAGCCGGATGGCGGCGCCGTTACTTGGCCTGATCGCGATCATGGCCTTCCTGCTGCGCGGGCGGGCGTGGCTGTTCATGGCGGCGATGCTCGTTCTGACCGTCTCGGCCAATCGGGTGGGCGATCGGGTCGACGTGCTGCACAGCTGGCGCGGGTTCTTCGGCGTGCTGCGGGAGTCACGCACTTTCGTGCCTGGGCTGGGTGGCGAGACGCATATGCTGGCGCACGGAACCACCATGCATGGCGCGCAGGCGCTCAGTCCCGCCTTCCGCTGCCAGCCTCTCGTCTACTACGCCCACGAGACTCCGATCGGTCAGGTGTTCGACGCCGAGCAGGCTGAAAAGCCCGCGATCGCCATCGGGGCGGTGGGCCTGGGGACCGGTTCGGTGGCCGCCTATTCGCGGCCGGGCGACAGCGTGACCTTCTTTGAAATCGATCCTTTGGTTGTCCGCGTCTCGACCAATCCAGCGAACTTCAGCTACACGACCGGATGCGCCAAGGGGCGGGTCGGCTACGTGCTCGGCGACGCGCGCCTGACCCTCAGCCGGCAGCCCGCCGGCCGTTTCGATATTCTTCTCATCGACGCCTTCTCTTCCGACAGCGTCCCGGCTCACCTGCTGACGGTCGAGGCGGTGCGAATGTACCTCGCGAAGCTGAGACCGGATGGCGTCGCGATCCTGCATCTCTCGAACCAGAACCTCGATCTGGTAAACCCGGCCCAGGCGGTGGCGCTTGCCGCCGGCGGCCACGCGCTCGTGCAGCGCCATCGTATCGATCACGCTCTACCCGAGCTCTGGGAGGCCTCCGAAGACGCTGTGATCGTCGCCAGAAGCGAGGCCGCCCTGGCGCCGTTTGTCGCCGACCATCGTTGGCGTCCAGTCGATGCGCACGGCGTGCGTCCGTGGACGGACGATTACATGAACCTCTTCGGCGCCCTGGTCCGCCGCACCCGGGAACGGTGGGGCCAATGAGACGGCCGAGTCGGGCCCGACCGGAGGCGCGCCACGACCGGGCCTCAGTCGCGCATGACCTGTCGCACCCCCGCCCACGGGTCGCGCTCGATCAGGCTTTGCAGGTTGAACACCATCGTCGCGCGCTCGACCTCGTCATAGGCCGGCCAGGAGGGATTGCCGGCGACGTTCGGGTCGCCGGTTCGGGCGAAGGCGAGCCAAGCCGGCGCCATCTGCTCGGCCAGGACCTGCGGCGCCTCACCACGCCCCACGAAGTTGCGCGCCGTCTCGACGTTGTCGAACATCAGCGGAATTTCCAGAGCGTGCGGAGACTTGAGCGCGCCGCGCGCCACCGGCGTCTCCCAGGCCAGCATGTACATGAACGTCGGCGCGCCGTTCTGGGCGCACTTGCGCTCGGCGAGGGTTACCGACGGCGCCCACATCATGGTCACGGTTTGCACCGCGCAGATCAGGTGCGTCGGTGAATAGTCCGGAAAGAGTGCGCCGAGCGCCTCGATCAGAGCAGGCGCCTTGTCACCGACCGCCGCCTTCGCCCGACGATGCAGATCCTCCTCGGTGAACGCACCGAATCTCGGGTCGCCACGCAGGAAGAGTGTCGCCTCATCCTTGTTGGTCCCGATCATGACCGGCACGTCCGCCGAAATCGCCGGCGCGTCTGGATCAAAGGGATGGCGCGGCAAGGCAAGTCCATCCACACAAGGCGAAAACGCGCGCATGATCGCGTCGTCGCCCAACCCTTCCGCGGCCTGCTGAATCTCCCGCGCCGACAGGGTGTCGAGCTTGCCGAGATCGCCCGGCTCGATGTCAAGCGCGGCAAGAACCTTGCGCGCGGTCTGCGTCGCCGCCTCCCTGGAAATCGACCGCAGACCCGGTCCGCTCTGAATGATCGCCTTGTGAAACAGTCCGCGGGCGGCGGGCATAGCCTGGAGCATCGACACCTTCGCCCCGCCACCGCTCTCGCCGAAGATGGTCACATTGGCCGGATCGCCGCCGAAGCCGGCGACGTTGTCCCGCACCCATTCCAGGGCCTGCACAATGTCGAGCATGCCCGCCTGGCCAGAAGAGGGATGGCCGCCGAGTTCGCCCAGATGCAGATAGCCGAACACGTTCAGCCGATGGTTCACCGTCACGGTGACCACATCGCCGCGCCTGGCCAGCGCCGCTCCGTCGTACATCGCCGCCCCGCCCGAGCCATTGGCGAAGCCGCCGCCGTGTAGCCACACCATCACCGGCCGCTTCGACCCGTCCAGACCCGGCGTCCAGACGTTGATGAAGAGGCAGTCCTCGCTTGTCCCTGGCTGGCCGGGAGCGGGAGGGTCGCCGGCGCTGCGCCCGCCTGTCGTCTCACCCGGCGTCAGGCCGGCCTGGATCGCCGGCGCGCCCAGCCCGGTGGCGTCCGCGACAGCGACCCAAGGATCCGGCCATTGCGGCGGTTGGAAGCGCCGGTTTCCGAGCGGCGGCGCGGCATAGCGCAATCCCTTGAAAATGTGCAGGCCGCGGTCCCGATAGCCGCGGACCGCGCCGTTTGTGGTCACCACCGGAGCGGTTCGCTCGACGGTTGGAGCGTCCATCACATCGGTCATGCACGGTCTCGGTATGGGTATGGCGGGGTCAGTCGGTCAACTTCGCCACAACCGCTCTGCCTCGGCAAGTGGTGAAAGGCGTCGGCGCCGTGAGCGAAAGCCCGAGCGAGGCGATCGCGGGATGTGGCGCGCAACTCGATATCCAGGGGTTCCTTCATCGCGCGCCTGAGTGGATAGTCGGTATCGAGGAGGACCATCGATGCGCGGACTCTGCCTGATCGTAGCAATGGCCGCAGGTCTGATCGCGCTCACCAACCATCGCGCGGAGGCGGCGGCGCCCAGCGAGCGGGCCATCGTCCCCTTAGGGGCTTGGTACGGCCAGTATTCCGGCGACGGCGAACGCGAATTCATTGTCGTCCATTCAAGTCGCCAATTTGCCGTGCTCGCCGCGAGTTTGCCGGCGGGCCGCGCGCTACCGAGCTTCGACGAGGCGAAGGAGACGGCCCTCGCCGTCTACCTCGGTCAACGACCGACCGGCGGATACGGCGTCAGACTGATCTCGGCCCAGGTCGAGGCCGGCGTGATGAGGGTGCATGTTGCGGAGAGGCGCCCGCCGCCAGACAGCTTCACCACCCAGGCGCTCACCACCCCGTTCGCAATCTTCGTTTTCGCGGGCCCGAGCCAGAAGATCGATGTGCTCTGGGATACCGATGAGCGCTGACACGCCGCGAGTGTCACGCCAAATCCGGCCGACCACGAGAGCCTTGCCGTCGTCGAGGAGGATGCGTCGCCGCGGTTACTGTTTCGGTGGAGGCGGCGGAGGTGGAGGCGGCGGAGGTGGCGGTTTCTGGGGCGCGGACGGGGGAGTAGGCGGCGGCGGCGGCAATCCCCCCGTCATCTGCAGGACTCTCGCCTTGGGCCCGTCGGTGTGCTGCTGCACGGTCTGAGCTTGCGCGGCATGGGTCGCGGCGGCCAGAAACAGTCCGGTCAGCAGCGAAGTCGCCAACACGCGTGCCGGGCGCACCCGCAAATTGATCCGGCCTGCAATCTCCAATTTCGTTCTCCCCCGGCGCCACGCGGCGCCACTTCGCCGCCGCCCATTTTTCTCTTCGACAACGAACCTACACCGGATCGCGGTCGTTCCGCGTAAAATTCGCGCGGTGAGGTCGTGAGGCGCGAGAATCGCTCTTGACCCGTGGCCCAGGTCAGCGCCGCGGCCGCCGCCGAGAATGATCTGGTTTACATCCGGGATGTTGGCGCCTCAGTGTCGGAAGGCGGTCGTCGCGGACTCCACGTCCGCCGGCCGCGGAGTGGCCCAAAGTGAAGTCGCCACCGGCGCTGGACGGGATCATGCCAAGGACGACCAACGTCGCCCAAAGACTCGTCGAGCGCTTGGTCGCCCATGGCGTGACCCACGTCTTCTGCGTCCCGGGCGAAAGCTATCTTGCGGTGCTCGACGCTCTTTGCGACGTGAAAGAGCAGATCACCTTGGTCGCCTGCCGCCACGAAGCAGGCGCCGCTAACATGGCGGAGGCCTACGGCAAGGTCACTGGCAAGCCCGGGATCTGCATGGTCACCCGAGGTCCCGGCGCCGCCCACGCCTTCGTCGGCGTGCACACCGCCCAGCAGGATTCCACTCCCCTGATCCTCTTCGTCGGACAGGTGACGCGCGGCGACAAGGGACGAGGGGCGTTTCAGGAACTGGACTACCCGGCGGTATTCGGCTCGGTGGCGAAATGGGCGGCGGAGCTAGACCGGCCCGACCGCATTGCCGAATTCATCGATCGGGCCTTCGCGACCGCCCGACAGGGCCGAAACGGACCCGTGGTGCTCGCGCTGCCCGAGGATGTTCTCGCCGAACCTGGCGGCGAGCCGGCGGCCCCGCCCACACCGCCCGCGCATGCCGGACTTGACCGGGAGTTCTTGGCAAGCGTCGGAGAGCGCCTGGTCCGATCCGAGCGCCCACTCGTAATTCTGGGCGGAAGCGGCTGGTCGCAGGCCTCGTTGGACGCCCTGGCCGATTGGCTCGAGGCGCACGCTCTGCCCGTTGTCCTTTCATTTCGGCGCAAGGACCTGATCGACAACGAGCACCCCTGCTACGCTGGCGATCTCGGCCTCAGTCCCAACCCGAAGCTCGTCGAGAGGGCGAAGTCGGCGGATCTGATCCTGGCGATCGGCGCCCGCCTGGGGGAAAATCCGACTCAGGGATACTCGCTGTTCGCTCGCCAGCAGACCGCCGCGCGCCTCATCCACATCCATCCCGGCGCGGAGGAGCTCGGCCGGGTGTGGCCCGCCGCCATTTGCGCGGTTGCCGACGTCGCGCCCGCCGGCCTTGCGTTGGCGAGTCTAAATCCGGGCCGCGGGTGGCGGGAATGGCGGGACGCGGCTCACGCGGACTGGGAGGCATTCGCCCAGCCCATTGTGGTCGAGGGACTGGTCAATCTTTCCGAAGTCGTGGCCCACATGGCCCACGCCCTGCCGAGCGATGCGATCGTCACCAACGGCGCTGGCAATTTCGCCACCTGGCTGCATCGCTTTTATCGTCACCGCCGATTTCGAACCCAGCTCGCTCCCACTTCGGGGGCCATGGGCTATGGATTTCCCGCCGCCATCGCCGCCAAGCTCATCCACCCGGCGCGCGAAGTGGTCTGCTTCGCCGGCGACGGCGACTTCATGATGACTTCCGGTGAACTGGCCACAGCCGTTCAGTACGGGGCCAACATCGTGACGGTGGTGGTGGACAACGGCTCCTATGGGACTATCCGCATGCACCAGGAACGCGCCTATCCGGGCCGGGTGATCGCCACCGAACTGACCAACCCGGATTTCGCGGCCTTCGCGAAGTCATTTGGCGCCTGGGGCGCGACCGTCGAGCGCACGGCGGACTTTCCCGCCGCCTTCGCCGCCGCCCGCCAAGTCGGCAAGCCGGCGATCATCCACCTCAAGACCGATGTCGAGGCCATCGCGCCGGGTCGCACGCTCAGACAATTGCGCGCCGGCGGCGCTTGAAGCCCGCGCGGCCCAGGGGCCACGAGCTTCCGCAGCTGGGGCGCGAGAGACACTTTATCTTTTTGGTATATACTGCTGCTTGTCCTGGGCCATGCCGCCCGTACTCCCCGACATCTGACAAGCCGCATCTCCCGTCGGCGCCGTGAAGCACTCGAAATTCCGTTCTTGCTGTCGAATGTCGATTGCGGCGCGATAGTCCGTGCATGTCTTGTAGGTCACACGCAGATCATAGATCGGCTTGCTCTGATCGCTCGAAAAATTGAAGCCATCGGATCTCAGCCATCGGCGGGGCCGCCCAATTGTGAACGACTGAAAGCTGACCGTCACCGCCCCGTCGGACCCCTGAGCGGCCTCCCGTTCCATGGTTCGCCGGATCAGGCCGCGAAAGCGCCGTTCGATGGGCGTCCCACCGTTGCTGTCGGGGTCGGATGCGAAACATGCGTGGGGCTGGGCGAGTTGCGCGGCGGTCGCCGCCGCGGATGGACAGGGGCCCGTCGTCACGTCGTCCTGCTGCCAGTTCATCGCCTCGCTCGCCGCCTTGCCTTGCGGCTGTACGACATAACCTCCAGGCGTCACCCTGATGATTTTAGCGGGGCCGGGCTGCTCTCTGACAGTGACGCAGGCGCCCACGCCCAGGCCCGCGGCGGCGTGGCCTGGCGATGTAGTCGCCACCCAGGCCACGGCGAGGACCATCGCCAACGGCAGCGCCGACAGGACCATCGAGGATCGGGGATTCATCAGAGGCTTCCTTTCGAGTTGCCTTCTATTGTCTACCGTTAGGATGAATTTCGCCAGCCTCTCGATGACGCACTACAAGACAGCGCGCCGCCAAAGGACTTGAGAGTGAGATGGAATCTCATTGTATTTTTACTATGGAATTCGGATGTCTAACGTCGCGATTTCGACGCTTGTTTCGGATTCCTGCCAGTTACTTTGACGGCCTCGGCTCGAGACCGGCCCAGCACCGACGGATCGCTGTCGTCGTTCCGCGGTTCATGCGCGCCGCATCGGTGACCGCCCAACTACCTCGGCTGAACGAGCCTGACTACGACAAGGAGGAATGAGACGATCAGCCCCAAGGCCAAGGTGGCCGTCTCGACACCGACGACGACGAAAATAAGCCAGCGCAAGCGACGCCACAATCTCATCGCCAGTCCTCGAGCGGTGAGGAAGGCAATCCGTCGATCCAGGCGATCCGCGCGAGCCGCGCTCACATCCGGGCCGAGATAGGGCGCGAAATGCCGGTACAACTGCAGTTCCCGGAGGAGAGTCGAGACGTCTTTGGACTGCAGACGCCACGGCGGCCGCTTGCCGAGTAACAGCCGGGCGACCCGGGCGTCTCGGGGCCTTAGAAGCGGGAATCCGCGGGTGCTCGCCGTTCTCACCCTGCAAAGCCAGGTCTCGGCGGCCAATCTGTCGACGAGGGATCGCCCCAGAGGCTGGCCGGCCAACGACGCCTGGCCGGAAATCAGTCCATGAGCCTCGGCGAACCGACGGACGGCCACCGAGGATGCGGTTGCGTCGGCCAAGGCGACCTCGACGACCTCAGCGAGGCGCGCATGCTCGGCGCCTACCGGAATGAGCGCCCGGGCCAACCCCTCGATGAAGAGCGCCGCGAGCGGCTCGAAGCGGCCCGCCCCGCGGGCCTCACGCCAAGCCTCCGAGAAACTCGCCGCCGCGACGGCAGACACGCGAAAGTCCTCTGCCGAGCCTTGGTCGAAGGTCTTTGCCTGGCGAGGCTGCGGCGTGACGCGCTCATCGGGACCACCGTCGCGTGAATCGCCGCCGCCGTCGCCATCCTCATTCGCCTCGCCGCCGGTATCATCCGCCTCCGAGGCGTCGGGCGCGATCTGACCGTCCTGCGCCCAGCGCATGCACGCTTCGAATGCGGCGCGAAGACGGATGAACTCTGCGGGGCTCCTGTCCGCGCCGATCGCCTTGAGACGTCGTGCGTAGGCGACTCGGATCGCGTGGCGGTCACGCGTGGGTCCGATGCCGAGCTCTTCCCACACCGGCGGGGGCTACAGGAAAAAGGGCTCGTCGAGCCGATCCAGCAACAAGGTGAGCGAATCCCTGGCCAGGCGAATCTGATCGGGGTCCTGGGCGGCCAGAGCGGCTTCGAACGCGGCGAGGGCGTCGCCGACCCGGTCGCGGACCGCGCCGAGGCGCTGCTCGAACACCCGGTTGGAACGGGCGACCAGCGCCACGTTCTCCTCCTGATCCCGCGGGTGGCGTTTCAGGGACGCCAAGGACGCCAGGTGGGCGTCGATCTCCCGCGGAGTCAGGGCGCCTTTTTCGCTTTCGATCACCAGGTGCTCGGTGACGCCGGTCGAGAGGACCATGGCGTCCACCTCCAACAAGCCGCTCGCGTCCACAGTGATCCGCACATCGATCTGCTCCTCTCCGGCGCGCGCGGCAGGCACCCGAACGGCGAATTCGCCGAGCTTGACGTTGTCCTTCACGAAGCGGGACTCGCCTTGGTAGACCCTCAGCCGAATCTGCTTCTGGCCGTCTTCTATCGTTGCGAACCGCGCGGAGCGGCTCGCGGGCACCGCGCAATTTCGCTCGATGATGGGGCGGAACAATCCATCGAGGCGGGCGCCGTGGGCGTCGCTCGTCACCTCGATGCCCAGCGAGAAGGGCGACACATCGATCATGACCCTCTCCTCGAAGCTGGAGTCGGCCATCGACATGCCCGCTCTGACGGCTGCGCCTCGCGCCACCACCTCGTCGGGATTGACCTGCTGCTGAGGCAGTCGGCGAAAGAGCCGGCCGACCAGTCGGCGGAACATCGGCATGCGCGAGGCCCCGCCTGCCAGAATCAGTCGGTGGAGCTCCTCGGGCCGGACGCGGGCGTCGCGAAGCGCCCGCTCGATCGGCGCGCGGATTCGCGCGAGGATCGGCTCGCTCAGGATCTCGAACCGATCGCGGGTCAGGGTCCAGGTCAGGGCTTCGCCGCCGCGGACCAGCTCTATCCCCGCCGTGTCGGCATCGGTGAGGCGCCGCTTGGCCAGCTCTGCCTGCCGACGCAGCGCACCGGTCTGTGGAAGGCTCAATCCGCCGCCGGCCAGACCCTTGTCGGCAAGGAAGGCCCCGACGATCGCGTCAACGAAGTCTTCGCCCCCAAGCCAGCTATCCCCGGCCGCGGCGCGGACTTCCATTACCCCGCTGAAACGGTGCAACAGCGAGACGTCGAAGGTGCCGCCACCCAGGTCGGCGACCAGGATCAGCTCCTCCTCGGCGCCGGCGTTGACGTCATAGGCCAGGGCGGCCGCGGTGGGCTCGGTGAGCAGGCGCTCGACGCTCAGGCCCGCCAACTGGCCCGCGGTCTTCGTCGCCTTGCGCTGCAGGTCGTTGAAATAGGCGGGCACGGTGATGACTGCTTCGGTGACGCGTTCGCCGAGGAAAGCTTCGGCGTCAGATTTCAGGGCGCCGAGCACAAGGGCGGACAGTTCCTCCGGCCGGAACCTGCGCCGGCCGAGCTGGACGCGCCGACCCGATCCCATGTAGCGCTTGAAGGCTGTCGTCGCCGACGTCGGATGCGTCGACAGCCGTTCACGCGCGGCCAGACCGACCAGGATGTCATCATTGTCGCCGCAGGCCACCGCGGACGGCGTGATCACATGGCCCAGGGCGTTTGGAATCAGCACTGAGCCGCCGCCGCGCCAAATGCCCACCAGGCTGTTGGTGGTGCCCAGATCGATGCCGACGATCACTTATCCCTCTCCAACTCAGAGACCGAAATAGCAGGTCTCCGGTTCCCCGACCGCGGAGTGGGGTTAGGTTGGGGCGGGCGCGGCGGCGGGCGCCACCGCATCGGCGAAGCTGCTCAGCTTGATCTTCAGATTTGCATCGCTCATTGAATCGCCCACCGCCAGCGCCGTCTTGCGCAGCGATGCTTTCTCGTCGGGATTGAGCAGGCGAGCGGCGTCCGGGGCGATGCCGAGAAGCGCCGGCATCCGCGCGAGCCGCCAGTCGTCGGTGAGGCCTTGCGTCGCCAGCGTGACCAGGGCGCTGTTTATGGTGGTGGTCGTGCCGGAGCGGATATCGCTCAGGCCGTGCGCCTTCTTCGGATCGTTGGTTTTTTCTGGGTGGGCGGCCAGATCCTGAGCGACCATGGCGTCCAGGACGCTGACCAGCCTGAGCTCGGCGTCGATATAGCGGCCCACCTCCGGCGCGTAGGTCACGACATTGCGCTCGGCCTGGGCCTCGACCCTGGGGTCCGCCGCCTTGGTGGGATCGGTGACGCCCGTCCCGGCGAACAGGTAGACTTGGCCCACCCTTGCCGCCGACAGCATCCACTCGTTCATCGGGTCGACCTCCGAGAACCGCGGCGTCGGCTTGCCGTCAAGGGCCGATGTGTCGAAAACCGCATTGAGCATCGGCGCAACCGCTGCTTCGGTCTGGCGGGGAGCCCGGCCGGTCTGCTCCGAACCCTTGGCCATGGCGACGAATTGATCGGCGGCCTTGTGCGCGGCTGCGGAGAGCGCCTTGCGGCTCGCCGCGGCGTCGCCGCCCGCCGGCTGGCAGCCGATCATTCCCAGGCCGATGGCGATGACCGATACGACTCCGACGAAACCCGAATGAACTGTCCGCACCATTTTCTCCCGCCAAACAAGTGACCGTCGCTCACCGGCGGCGCCGAAGCGAACGCACCAACAATCGACCACTATCGTAGGGAACTCTGCGGGTTGGCGATAGGGGTTCGAGCCTCGGTGGCTCCTGGGTCGCCGATCTCGATGGCGCCTCGTCTCGCGGGGGTGCAGCATGCCCGAACTGACCTTTCTTCGAGGACGAACCGAGATGACGGCCGAAGCCCGAGCCAAGGAAGGTTCTCAAATCGCCGTCGAACCCTGGCAGTGGCCAGAACCACATTGGCGGGCGCTGGTGAATCAGGTGCGCGCCGGCCGACCCTATCGCCCGAAACTCTGGAGTGACGGTGCGCGCGCCGCCTTCGCCTTGTCGTTCGATTCCGACCACGAGACCAACGAGCTGCAGGCTGGCGGTCGTTCGATCGGCCGGCTCGCATGGGGTGAGTACGGCGCGCGCGTCGGCGTCCCACGGATCCTGAAGCTCCTCGACAAATTCGCGGTTACGGCGACCTTCTTCGTCCCGGCGGTCGCTGCTCTGCTTCACGACCGCGAACAGCGCCATGTGGTCGCGCAGGGCCACGAGGTCGGCATCCACGGCTGGATACACGAACTCAACTCCACCCTGCCTTTCGAGGCCGAGCGGGAGCTGATGCTGCGATCAGCCGAGACGCTGGAAGCCGTGACCGGCGTTCGCCCAGTCGGCCTGCGCACGCCGTCCTGGGACTTCAGCCCCAACACTCTGCGGATCGAGAAGGAGATGTGCCTTCTCTACGATTCGTCGCTGATGGCTGACGAGGATTGTTACGAACTCCTGCTGGACGGCCTTCCGACCGGCGTGATCGAGTTGCCGGTCGAGTGGGTTCGCGACGATGCCGTCTATTTCATGATGCACCGTTCGTTGCCGCTTCGGCCCTACACCTCGCCGACCGCAGTGCTCGAGATCTTCCGCCGGGAGTTCGACGCGGCGTGGGAGGAGGGGGGAGTCTTCCAGCTCACCTGCCATCCGCACGTCATCGGCTACCGCTCGCGGATCTGGATCCTCGACGAACTGATCGCCCACGCCAAATCCAAGGGCTCGGTCTGGTTCGCGACCCATGCCCAGATCGCAGCGTTCGCTCGCGACAACGCCGGGTGAGGCGAGGCGCGGCGGACTAACCGAACGGCCCGCGCGGCGGCGGAGGCGGCGGCGGGGGTGTCCACGAGCCGGCGGCGATCTTGCCGCCCTTGGCCGAGACGGCCAAGCCGAGGATCGCGTCGGTGATGTTCGGCTCGTACCCTTCGGTGTGGCCTTTCTGCAGCTTCACGATATCGGCGACAACTCGGCCGTCCCTGCAGCCAGGGAACTGATACACCAGAGCGCGCCCGGACTTGGGGTAGTGGCCCCAACCGTCGGCGCCGGGGTCCTGTCGCGTCGGGTCCCAAACGTATCCCGGCTTGGGGTCGATCACGTCGGGCAGTTCGACTCGCGGACCACAACCGTACTTGTCGGCAAGCGGCGATGACGGGGCGGGGATCGACTCGTACTCCCCATTCGCAAAGATGAAGGAGTAGTCGCAGGCGCCGCCCGGCGGCCCGACAGCGACAGGAAATCTCGGCGCACGCGGCGCCGGCGGGGGCGCGCCGGGGACTGCTCTGTAAACGGGTGTTCCGAACATCCCGAAGCCGCGGTTGGACCAGGTGACATCACCGACGCGGCCTCCCGAAAGGCTGATGCGCACGTCGACCTTGTCCTTGAAATAATCGGTGCAGACGATCCGGCTGGAGGTGAGGCCGCCCTGGCTGTGTCCGGCCAGGATGAAGTGCTCGACGTTTTCCTTGCCGACGGCCCCCACGACAAGATCGACAACATTGTGGAGATATTCGTCGTCGGCCTCACTCCAGTACCGGGTCGGCGCTCCTGGAGTGATGATGACCAGCCTATACCTGTCCTTCACGTCCATGGCCGGAAAGTAGTTGCGCTGCCAGTTGGCGTAGGATCCAAAGCCATGCAGGCTCAGCAGCACGTTGACCTTTTCGCCGGCCTTGTAGTCTGAAGGGCAATCCAGGAAGAACGTCCGCCGGGTCTTCAACTCGACGTTGTCGCCCGGCTGGGTGACGACCGAACCAAGACACTCGGTATCGGGACAGTGCCAAGCCGGCGGCGCCGCGCAATTCACGCCGAGCAGGGTGTGGGGTTGTTGCTGGGCCATGGCGGAGTTGACGGCGATCACGCCCAATCCCGTCACGGCCAGGGCCACGCTCCGCGCCAGTTGCGCCAAGTCCTTCATCGGCGTTCTCCGTTCTGCAATGCTCCTGGGCGAAAGGCGCAATTTGTTCCGAGACAAGCGGGTCGTCCAGAGTCCTGGGCTCGATGAGGGCGCCCAGCGAGACGCGGGGCGTCGGGCTAACTCCCACGGCATGTGGCGGGCGAGGGTAATCGCGGACCGCCTTCGCCGCCTCACATCGGGCCGCTCCTCAGTCATGCTGAATCTCGAGAATGGGGGAGGGGATGCGCCTCGGCTGGCGCATGAGGAGGGTCAAAGGAATGAGGAGAAGGGTGGCCAGCGCCATCCACGCGAAGATCGCATTATAGGCCAACATCGAGGCCTGGCGGGTGACCTCGCCATTCAGCGCCTGCAACCCGGCCGAAGTCGTCGGGTCCATCAGGGGCGATACGGCGCTGCGCACCACCGGATCGGCGGCGACGATTTTTTCGGCGAGCCGCGCGTGGGCGACGGCGATGTTCCGGATCAGCGTCGCCTGCAGGAGGGATATTCCCAGGGATGACCCGAGACTGCGAGCCATGGTGCTGACGATGGTGCCCTCGGTGCGGTGGACCGGCGCGAGGCTGACATATGCCAGGGTGTTCAGCGGAGCGAAGAGCAGCCCGACGCCAAGGCCCTGTATGACCCCGGAGCTCATGATCGGACCGGAGGTCATCGAAAGATCGAAGCGCGCCATCTGCGCCAGCGCTAAGGCGCAAAGGCCTATGCCTATGAACAGCACCGGCCTTGCTCCGATGTAGGTCATCAAGAACGGCACCGACAGGAATGCGACCAGCGAGCCCAGACCCCGGGGCATGCTGGCGTATCCACTCTGCAGCGCCGAGTAGCCCAGGAGATTCTGCATGAACGATGGCAACACGGCCGTGGTGGAAAACAGCAAAGCGCCGACAAACAGACCGAACAGGGTGCAGCTGACGAAGTTGCGGTCCTTGGCCAGGTCTCGATGGAAGAAAGGGTTTTCCGCGGTGAGGGTCTGGACAATGAAAATATAGAGGCCGATCAGCGCCACGACGAGTTCGGTCCAAATCTCGGCCGAGCCGAACCAGTCCTGGCTGGGCCCGCGATCCATCATCAGTTGGAAGGCGCCAATGAAACTCACGAGGGCGCCGAAACCCAGAAAGTCGAAGGGTCTCTGTTGGCCGCCTCGGTCTCGCGCCATGTAAAAGTAGATGCCCAGGAAGGCGAGGACGCCGATCGGCAGGTTGATGTAGAAGACGAAGCGCCAGGAGAGATTCTCGGTGAGCCAGCCTCCGAGCGCCGGGCCAATGATCGGCCCCATGATCACCGCGGCGCTCCAGATCGACATGACAGTGGGAATCTGCCGGGGCGGAAAGATGTCGAGCATTACCGTCTGCGAGAGTGGCATGAGCGAGGCGCCCGCGATGCCTTGAAGCAGGCGGAAGAGGACGATCTCCGGCAGGCTCGTCGCCGCGCCGCAGGCCATCGAGGCGATGGTGAAGGTGAAGATGGAGGCGAGGAACATCGGCTTGCGGCCGATCTTCAAGGATAGCCAGCCCGAGAGCGGCGTCATGATCGCGGTCGCAATGATGTAGGAGGTGAGCACCCAGGTGATCTGATCCTGGGACGCACTGAGAGAGCCCTGCATGTGAGGCAGGGCGACATTGGCGATCGTGCTGTCCAGGGTGTTCATCAAGGTGGCGAGCATCAGGGCCGCGGTGATAGGAACGCGATTGGCGACGTCCGCCGTCGAAGCCATGATCAGCGCGGTATTGCGCGCGGCGTTGGCGCGGTCTGATCGAGAACATCGCAAATGGCTGTGTGCTGGATCACTGGCTTGGTTCCTCGCCGGTTATCCAAGGCCAGCGGCGCGATGAATCGGCGGACGGTAGGTCGCTGGCGAGTGCGAAGCAACGTTTCGGTCCTTCCGAACCGCCTCTGGGTGTCTCGACGCATCGGCTCCCCTGGCGCACAAGCGTGAACGGAAACAACGATCCTGCGTGGGGGGAACCGACGATGGATGGCAAGGTCGTCGCTATCACCGGCGGGACCTCCGGCATCGGCCAGGTGGCGGCAGTGGAGCTGGCGCAAAGAGGAGCGAGGATCATCCTCATTGCTCGCAATGCGGCGCGGGCCGCCGAAGTCCTGGCCGACATCAAGAGGGCCAGACCGGGTGTCTCGCACCGCGCGCTCCAAGCCGATCTCGCCAGTATTCTCGATACCCGCAAGGTCGCCGCGGAGATTGCCACCTCCGAGCCGCGCATCGATGTCCTGATCAACAACGCCGGAGCCTTGTTCAATCGGCGCGAGGTCTCAGCCGATGGCCTGGAGATGACGTTTGCGGTCAATCACATGGCCTACTTCGTCCTGACAGCAGGATTGATACCGACGCTCAGGGCATCGGCCCCAGCACGCATCGTCAATACGGCCTCGGGCGCGCACCGAGGGGCGAGCCTGGACTTCAATGATCTCCAGTCCGGGCGTCACTATTTGGGCTTTCAGGCTTACGGTCGCTCCAAGCTTTGCAACATCCTCTTCACGCGCGAACTAGCCCGCCGCCTCGCAGGCGGAGGTGTCACGGCCAACTGCCTTCATCCTGGATTCGTGGCCACTCGGTTCGGAGCGAGGTCAGGCGGCTTGGTGCAGGCGCTATTGCCGGTGGCAAAGCTGGCCGCGATCAGCCCACGCAAAGGCGCCCGGACCATTGTCTGGCTAGCTTCTTCGCCTCAGGTCGCCGCCGTGAGCGGCCGCTATTTCCATCGGTGCGAGCCGGAAACGCCCAGCGCCGAGGCGCAAGAAGACACAGCGGCGGCGCGGCTCTGGTCTGAAAGCGAGGCCTTGGCAGCCGCTGTCCCGCACGCCGGCTGATTCGAACGAAGGCGAGGAGTGAATCTAAACAAGGTGCTCGAATTTCGCTATGGTCTGGGCCAATAGAGGAGGAAGTGTATGCGGAGCGTGTTCAATATCGTCATGAGAATCGTCAGCAGCTTGATCGGGGTCCTTATGGTCTTCATGGGCTCAGTCTGGATCTTTCAAGGTCTCAACATTTACTTTCGGCGTGGCTTCATGGTCGGTGACTATCATTGGACGATCTATGGAGCGATCCTGGCTTTGGTTGGTGTCGCCCAGGTGGTCTGGAGCAACATGCGGCCGGCGAGGACCTGAAGGTTGGAGGTTCGGGCCCACAGGTCGGTCGAGCCGGCGGCGCCCGGTCGCGGTCGTTCGGCGGCCTCCGGCGGTGATTGCGCCGACTCGACTTGGGAGGTGAGCGCCCCGGGCTCCCCCGAGCATCGTCCTTGGGGCGGACTCCCACGTGGCCGCCTGAAGCGTCTCGCGCAGCCGAGGCGCCTCGACACCGGGCGCCTTTGGCTTGGCGTTCCCGGGCGACCGAGGTGCTTCAGCGCTGTTCGGATCGATCGGCGACGGGCGCCGCCTCCATCATCAACGCTACGGCCCTGTTTAGGCCCTCCGCGCCGGCCTCGGCGCCCTTGAAGTGACCGAGGCGAACCATAACCAATTCGTGCGAAGGCACGATCAAAGTCGTTTGGCCGCCCGCGCCGGCCATGTAGTAGGCGTTGCTGGGCGCGGGGAACTTGCGATCGCCGTTTATCCAGAACAGTCCGCCGTAGATGGGGCGCTCGTCGGCCGCCCACGCCGCCGCCACAGTGCTCACGAACCGCACGTATCCTTCTGGCAGGATCCGCACGCCATCCCACACGCCATCCTGCAGATAGAGATTTCCGAGGCGCGCCCAATCGCGGGCCGATCCATATTCATACCCTTGCGTGAGGAAATTTCCGAACCGGTCCACCTCCAGGACCATTGTCCGTATACCGATCTTGTCGAAGAGCGCCCTTTGCGGGAACGACAGATAGTCCTCGCCCTGCGCCTCGACCGCTAGGCGCACCAGGTAGTTTATCAATACTGGGTCAACGTTGCGGTACCGGCCGACCGTCCCCGGAGGCCACTGCTGGGGGCGCGTCGCGGCGTAGTGGAACGCGTCCTCACCTCCGGTGTAGAGATACAGGTGATCGGGGTAGGGACCGGCGGGGTCGTAGTCGGGGTCCAGGGGCGCCCGGCTGCGCAGTCCACTGGACATCTGCAAAAGATCGCCGATGCGGATTTTGGCGCGGGGATCGCTGGGAGTTCGCCACTCAGGGATCGGGGCAGGCTGCCAGAGGTCATAGACAGCCTGCTCGATGAGCACACCCATCAGAGTGGCCGACAGGCTCTTGCCCATCGACCAACTTTCGAGGGGCGTCCACGCCGTCACGCCGCTACCGTATCGCTCGCCGACAAGACGGCCCCTCCACGTCACGACAAAAGCGGCGGTCATCTCCGCCGGATGCTCGAAGGCCGCGTTCACAGCCCGCTGCACCTTGTCCAAATCCAACTCCGGCCCCAGCGCATCGCTATCCAGGGCGTCGCCCATGGGCCATGCCTGGGTCGATGCGGGCGGCAGCGAACTCGTCACGGCGACGGGTGTGAAGTCCACGTTCTCGGCGCCCGCCGGAAGAGCTACGCAACCCTGGTCGCCAAACTTCTTGGCCGTGCGCGTGACCCCGTTGGGAAGGGTGACGTGGACCGCTTCGTTGGCGTGGTCGACAACCGGCCTGCCGAGCTTGGCGCGCACGTCCAAAGGACAGGTGAAGTAACCGACGTTCTGCGCCGCGAAGTCGGCGTCGAGGCCGGTGATGAATACCGCCCCGCACATGATCTTGGCGAAACCTGCGGCGTGGTGCTCGAGCGGATCCCCCGGCGGAGGAATGTATGGTGTCGAAAGCTCAAGCGAGGCGGCGCGTGCGAGCATCTTTACTGTTTCCGGTGGAGCAAGATCAGTCATGTTGAACGGAAAAAAGGAGGATCTGAGCGACTTGTCGACTGTCTCCTGTCGTACAAAAGCTCAATGAACGGCAGGTATGCCAGGGGAGCCGACGTGGCCGACTTGCGCTTTCTCGACCATGCCGTCTCGGTACGGTTCAGCCTGACGCCGGCGGAAATGTCATGAGCCGGTCCCCCAGGGCCCCGGAACGGAATAGAATTTCCGAAACCTGGCGGCGCCCATCGATCCGGCGCATCTGAACGATCACATCGACGACCTGGCGCACATAGGCCCGGACCACCGGCCAGCCGAGGTCAATTCCGCTCATGAGCGCGAGAAGGGCGATCTGGTCGATCGCGCTCTCTGGATTGTCGGCGTGGACGGTTGTGATCGAGCCTGGGTGGCCGGTGTTGACCGCTCTCAGGAAGGCGAACGCCTCCTTCCCACGTAGCTCCCCCAGCAGGATCCGGTCTGGCCTCATGCGCAGCGCCGCGGCCAGGAGGTCGTCGACGTCGATCCTCGCCTCTCCTTGTTCGCCGCGGGTGGCGAGCAGACCCAGGGCGTTGTCATGAGGCAATCGGACTTCTGGAGCATCCTCGATGAGAATCAGCCGCTCCCGGGCATCGATTTCCTTGATCACGGCGTTGAAGAGGGTCGTCTTGCCTGACGACGTGCCGCCCGCGAAGACGATGTTCTTGCGTGCACCCACCGCAGCACGGAGAAATCCTTCGGTGTCGCCCGCTGCGAGCTTCGCGGAGAGCGCGGCGTCGCCCTGGTCGGCATTCGTCGGCCACTGGTCCCTCGTGAACAGACCGCTGCTGGCAAGCTTCCCAAGAGAGAGATCGGCGATAGCGTGCTTTCGCACCGCCATGGCGAGTCCAGTGCGGGTCGCCGGCGGAGCGACGATCTGCACCCGCGCGCCGTCCGGCAACGCGGCCGACAGCAACGGCTGCTCGCGATTCACCCCTTGATGGCTCGCCGCGGCGATCTGGCGAGCCAATCTCGTCAAGACCGCCTCGGTCACGTCGGGGGCCGCTTCGCGCGTCAAGCCGCCGTCGATGGTTTCGATCCAGACTTCGCCTGGTCGATTGACGAGGATGTCGGTGATATCTGGACGTGCGAGCCACGGTGCGAACGAGGTCAGATACGCGGAGAGATAGACGCCGCTGCTCATGGTGGCGGGGCGGGAGTTACACTTGAGAAATCGAGGTCTCTGGCCACGAATACGCGGATCGGTTCGCCCTGAGGGATCTTGATCGTGGGCCCGATATTGATCTGTCTCTGCAAAGCTATGTCGGCGAGATTGGTCGCCTGAGTCGGTGAGCCGATGACGATGGCGGTGTTTGCCCCCTGGCTGGCCGCCGCCGCGTCGATCGCGCCCGAAAGCACCGACAACAGGATCGAGGCGCCGAATACACGGAAGAAATGGTTGTTCACCTGCCCCGCCAACCCGGCCCGCCCTTCCGGATCGGCCGCCGGCGAACTGATCTCGATGGAGACCCCCTCGGGGGTCAGAAGCCGGGACCAGACGACGAACACGCGCGACTGACCGTCAGCAATGCCGCTTCGGTACTGGCCGACCAATTTCGTTCCACGCGGGATCAGCACTCTCGTCCCGTCGAAGCCACGCACGTCGCGGCTGACCACCGCGCGGGTGAAACCGGGCAGATCGGAATCGATCGCGGTTTCTAGAATCGCCGGAATTACAGTGCCCTGAGGGGCCAGTCGCGACGGATCGGAAAGTCTCGAAGCCCGGGCGGTCTCAACAGTGGTTGCGCCTATTCTCGCGGCGAAACGCTCGTCGGCTGAGAGCTTGTCATCGCCCGGAGCCAGACCAGGGGGCGTGGCCGCGCCCGGCGTGGCCGCGGCGCCGGCGGAGGCCTCACCGTCGCGACCGCTGCTGAAATCCACGACCAGGGCGGGCAGTCGCCGACGCGCGGCGGGGTCGATCATCGGGACGGCCGTCACCGGTGGTAATTGAGTGGCGGCCGGAGGAAGAGCTGGAGGCGGAGCTGTGGGGGAGAGCGGCGGCAGGTTGACCGGCGGCGGCACGGCCAGGACCGGCTGGGCCGCCGCAGCGGCCCGGCGAGCGCGGTCCGCCGCCACGAGCCTGGCATGGCGATCCCCCGCAAGCGTCGCGAAAACCATGACGCCGAGGAGCGCGGCCGCCCCGAGGCCGAGACCCGTCGTCCAGCCAGGGGCCGCGACCCTCACCCGGGGCGTCAGCATACGGGCATGAGCGAAGACCGGACTGTCAGGCGGCTCGGGGGCGTTGCTCAACGGCGCCACCGCCCTGGCTTTGCGCGGGGCCTGGGGCTCAGGGGTCCGGGGGCCGTCGAGCGATACCCGTCATTGTACAGACGTGTCGTCTCGGTCCCCCGGCGAAGCACGAATCCGCGGGCGATCTGATCGACCACGAGATAGCCGTCGTGGATGGAAAAATTGACCACGGCCTCCCCTTTTTCGGCGCCGATCGCGAAAATGGCTGGGTAGTCGGCGGCGTCAGCGAACTGGAAGTAGGTCGACTTGCCGTCGTCGAACACACGCTGCGGCAAGTTCTTGGCCGAACCGTCATAGCTGTAGGCGTCGTTGACGACTTGAGGCGGCGCCTTGGGTTTCGCTACAGGCCGTGGTGGCGGCGGGGGCGGGAGCGGATAGAGGAACCGCAAGCCATAGATGATCGCGTTGGCGCCGCGCTCCGGGGGTCGCGCGCGAACCCTCAACTCGAAAGCGTAATGGCGAAGGTTGGTGACGACGGTCATGTTGGTGAGCGGCGCGTGATCGATGGGTTTGAGAAACAACAGGTTTGCTCTTCGGTTTGGCGTCACTTGCCAGCCCTGGGCGTCCCCGATCGAGACATTTTCGAGGCGCTCACCGTCGCCGAACTCGATCGTCATTTCGTAACCCAGGTCACCTGTGAGTTCGACCACCTCGTCGGACGCGTACCGCACAACGCGCATTCGAGGATCGCCCGGACTGGGAAACGGCGTTACCGCGGTCAGGGCCGGAGTCGCAGCCAGCGCCGCGCTCGCCAGCAGGACCACCTCCCACTTCATCCGCCGCCGCCATTCTGGAAGATACTTCGCGATCGGATCGCGGGACGGCGATGTGGCGGGGTCGATGGGTCCCAGGCTCTTGACGATTCCAGGATCCCGCGGGTCGACCAGGATCGGGCGAGGTCAGACTTGCCATCGGTGGGCGGAGCGGAGTCGAAGGTTGTCGACGCTCCGATCGGTCGCCCAAGTCCGGAGACCTCGGGGCGCCGCAAAGAGTGCGCCAGGGCATCGGCGCGTGACGTTGGCGGCGCCGCAGTCTGACCTTCCGATGCAGTCGGCGCGCTGGATCTGCCGCGATTCCGATCCAGGTTCGGCAGACGCCAGCCCATGCCGATAAGGGCGCCGGCGGCGAGCAGCAGCACCTGGACGATCGCAAACACGAACACCACCGCGGCGGTGGTCATCGCCGTGTCCACCTCGATCCGACCCGAAGCCCGCTGATCGGCCAAGCTCTGCAAATTCGGCGCTATCACCACGAGCATGAGGCTGGTCGCAATCCATCCCGCCATGGGCGCGAGGGCGGCTACGAACAGGGCCCGCAACCAGCCGACGAAAAGACCGCGCGTCGCCCGCACCAGGGCCAGGGCAATGAAAACCGGCCCCACCGCCGTGAGCACCCCGACAGCCACAATCGCGCCGCTGAAAAGCCCCGCCGAGCTCAGGAACAGAGCCTGACTGGCTCGCCACAGCGCCTCGGCCGCCCCAGCGTCACCACCAGACGCGGCGCCAGCCTGGGGTCCCGCCGCCTTGCCTAGGACTGCCGCCGAGGCCGTCAGTTCGTCGTAGGCGAATTGCACGGCGCCAACCGGATTGGCGGCCAAGCTCAAACCATGTGCATGAAGTGGCGCCGTCGTCAGCCGAGCGATCTCGATCGGCGCCCGAGACGCGAGATTGAACACCAGGGTCTGAAAAACCGACCAATTGGCGGTCAGGGCCAGCACCAAACCGATCTTCAGGCCGGCCACTGGAAGATCGGAGACGCGCGCGCGTCCCGCCCCCAGCAGCATCCGATATCCCAGTATTGCGACGAAAATGACCAGGAATGCCGTGAGCCAGCCCTGGAATGGAGACGCCGGATCAGTGAGCGTGTCGTAACCCGATTGAGCGAACCGACGCGTCTGGCAATCGACGGCGTACAGGACCCCCCGAATCACTCCGCTCTGCGCCTCTATGACCGGACAGGCGGCGTTCATTGTGAGGTTGTGTTGGTCATGAATGGCTCGAGCCACGCCGCTGGATCGTCGCCGAGGCTGGCGCGCAGGGAGTCGAGGCGCCGCACACTCCGTTCGTTGCCCGCCAACACCTGAAGAAAGTCGCCCATCCCTGCGAGGTCCAGGCGAGCAACGACGCTGTGACCGGCTTGCTTGACCAGGAAGCAGCGGGCGGTGTCGGGCAGGGTGCGGACCAGATCGAACTCATGCTCTGTAAGGCCGAAGCCCTCGATGTAGTCCGCGGCCCGGGCGCGCGCGTTGGGGAAGAAGATCTGTGTGGCGGCCTGTTCTATGATGGCCGAGGCGATGCGGCTCTCCAGCGCGTCGCCGGCGCTCTGGGTACAGAATCCGACCACGCCGTTACGCTTGCGAATAGTCTTCATCCAATCGCGGATACGGCGGACGAACACCGGATCGTCCAGCGCTTTCCAACCCTCATCGATGATGATGATCACGGCCTGACCGTCGAGCCGCTGCTCGACCCGATGGAAGAGATACATCATGGCCGGCGTTCGGACGACGGGATGATCCAGAAGCCGGGTCATGTCGAAACCCAGCCGATCAACCTCCAGATCGAGGCGATCCTGAAGGTTGTCGAACAGCCAGGCATGCTCGCCGTCGTCGCACCACGCTGCGAGGCGCGCCGCGAGATCGCCGGCACTGGGTCGGCGCACACCGCGCAAGAGTTCGCGCAGATGCCGTAGTCGCCGGTGGCCGACCGCCTGGGCATAGCTGGCGTCCACCGCGTCGGCGAGCACCGTTCTTTCTTCGGCATCCAAGGTCGACCCGCCATGAGCAAGCAACTGTTCCAGCCAGTCGATCAGAAAGGCGCGGTTCTCCGGTGTGTCCCGCAGTTGAAGGGGATTCAGCCCGGAAGGCTCTCCCGGCGCGAGCAGGTCGTAACGTCCCGCCGCGGCGCGGATGAATATCTCCGCTCCCCGGTCTTTGTCGAAGAACACCACCCGGGCTTTGAATTTCTCGGCCTGGGCGACGAGGAATGTCAGAAGAACCGTCTTTCCGGTGCCGCTTGGCCCGATGACGGTGAAGTTGCCCAGATCTCCAACGTGGAAATTGAAGTTGTAGGGGCCAAAGGCGGTCGTCTCCAGGACCGTCACAGGATCGCCCCAATGTAACCCCTCCGATTGGCCAAGCGGGTGCCCATGCAGACTCGCGAGGCTGGCGAAATTTGCCGCGGAGACCATCGCTCTTCTGGCTATATATTTGAAATTTCCGGGAAATTGCGCCCAGAACGCGGGCTCGAGATTGACATCCTCGAGCACCGCGATGGCCCCGGCCTCGGCGAGCGCCGATTGCGTTTCAGCCACCGCCGCGTCGAGTTCGTCTAGGCTCGCCGCCTTGACCAGCAGGGTGAGGTGGTGCTCGCCATAGGCCGCCCGCCCGGCGCCGACCTCGTCGCGCGCCATGGAAAGCTCTTGGCGCAGACTCAGGGCGTCGCTATCGGCGGCGCGTAGACGGCGCAGGGAGAGGCTCATCCGATCGAGGGACGCTTGGCGATCTACGAACGCGAAACTCTCGGTCAATGTGAGTTCGCACGGCAGCCTGAGCACCCCATCGAGCATTCCCGGCGCGGAGCGGGCGGGGTAGTCCTTGAGCGAAATCATCGCTCCAAAGATCGGCGGCGCGCCGCCGGCGCCGGCGAACTCCATCACATCGAGACCGAAATTCAACCGACGTATCGCCAGGGCATGGCCGAGGTCGCCGGTGGGAGCTTGGATCGGCCGTGTTTCGGCATTGACCAGCATCGAAAGGAACTCGGCCGGCCGCGAGCCGACCCCTCCGACGAGATCGTAGGTGGTCAGCGCCCGGGCGCCGTATGGCGCGAGCCCTGCGGCGAAGGTCTCCCGGGTGGCGTGCAAGGCCCGAAGCTCGCGCTCGATCACCTGGTCGTTCGCGGGCCGGCGGAACAGGCCCTCCAGAACGCCGGCTTCGCCTTGAAGCGGTCGTCTCACAAGTGTGAGGAACAAATCGTTGGCGTAGAGCCGGCGCTCCGAGAGGCGAGCCCGCCAGGTCCGGTCCAGATGCTCGCAAAAAGGGTCATTGAAGGAGCCGGTGAACCTCGGACTGACGCGGCGCCGGATCACATGATGGTAGATCGCCAGCCGGGAGCTGGCAGCCCCACGCAGGAGGGTCTCGCGAAGGGTCTTGCGGTAGTTCAGCTCGTCATCCGGCTTGGTTTCGAAGGGGAGGCCCCGCATGTGCAGAACCTGCATCAACAGGCCGTCACGGGTGCGAAGAGTGACTTCATCGAGGTGTCCCGCATAGGGGAGGCGGTCGCCGATCATGGCTTCCTTCGGCGCCAACTTCCGCGCGGCCTGGGTGGAGAAGAAGCTCGCCCTCACGGACGATAGGCGTTGGCGCGCCAGAACCGGAAGTTGGGGACCCGCGGACAGCGGCTGGCCCGGGTTATCCACAGATCGAAGAATCGCGGCTCCTTGAGACAACCCAGATAGCCCGCTGCGTGGACGATCGGCGCGATCAACAAGGCCCAAAAGGACTTGGTGACCAGGAAGGCTTCAAGCGTGACAATGAGATTGAACACCGCGTAGCTGTAGGTCACGCCGCCGATCATCTGCGGCTGTGTCAGAGCGGCGAAAATCGGGTCAGAGACCAGTCTCGACACACAGCTACCTGAAGCCGGAAGCGACCGAGCGGATACCCGCAACGATGGCGACGGCGCCAAAAATTATGAAACAGCCGAAAATCACGGTCAAACCGCGCCGCCATTCGATGCGGCCAGTAAGCATCATGAACCCCACCACGGCCACCGCGATCACCGCGGCGGTGGTCGCCAGGTTGCCGAGCATGGTGTCCCGCACCCATTCAAGGGCGCCCAGCAGCGGCGATGAACCCGCGGGGTCGCTCGCAACTGACTGGGCCGCCGCCACGGACGCCATGATGGCCCCGCCTGTCGCCAATCCCGCGCCAAGTACGTGGGTCGAAAGCCTCATCGCGCGCTCTCATTGCTGACGTCGTCCGCCAGGCGACGCAAAACCGAGTCGACGAAAGCTCTTGTTTCGGGAAAAGGCGGGACGCCTGCATAGCGTTTCACGGCCCCGGGCCCGGCATTGTAGGCGGCCAAGGCGAGAGTGACGTCGCCGTCGAACTCCTGCATCAAACGCGCGAGATACACTGCACCGCCTTCCAGGTTGGCGGCCCCATCGCGAGGATCGACACCCATCGCCCTGGCGGTCGCAGGCATCAACTGCATGATGCCGACGGCGCCCTTGGGTGAGACGGCGTGGGCATCGAAATGCGACTCCCGCCAGGCGACAGCCTCCAACAGCTTGACACTCAACCCATTGCGCGCAGCCGCCGACTGAACCGGCTGCCAAGTCACAAACGGGCGCCTGGGCTCATTCAGGCTTTGGCTGGCCGCTGCGGAAATCATGAGCGGGGCGCCGGCGGGATCGGAGTAGACCGCGGGCCCGCGCAGGACTGTGACCTCGCCTGTCGCATCGATGTCCAGAACCTCGGCCCGGGCTTTCCCGCATAGCCCCGCGGCCATGATCATGCCGATGGCGGCGGCGGCGGCTCCGCGTCCCCCTAGCGTCACGCCAATCGACTCCCTGATGATGCGGCTCAACTCGTCACGCCGCCACCTGTCAACTTCCCGCGGCGGTCGTCAATCGTGAAATCCGCCCGGCCAGTGCTGCTTCGGAATTGAGGATGCGCACCCGCAAAAACCGCTGGACCGGTCGACGGCCGATCAACGTCTACCGAGGGTGAGTGTGGGGACGGCGTTGCTATCGGTCGGGATCGATTGCTGTTAGGAAAGGCAAAGAGTCGCGCTGATCGAACAGAGCTGCCGGTCACGGGGAAATCATGGCGGGCCGGAACTCTTGGGGGCCATCGAGCTTCTCCCGGGCGACGGTCCTGATCCTGGCTCTCGTGACCGCCATGATCTCGATCGGCGCCTCGTCATCTTCGCCCAAGGCGCCTGACCGGGGCGGCGTTCACGAAGGCGTCGCGTCATGCGCCGGGTCAATGTGTCACGGCCGCCAGGTCGCGAGCGGGCCGGTCGTTCGTCAGAACGAGCTGATCACTTGGCAGGACGCGAGCAGCTCCGCAGGCGACCACAGCCGCGCCTGGCGGGTCCTGACAACGGCGCGGGCGCAGGCGATCGCTGACCGGCTGGGACTTGGGCCGGCACAGAACGCACCACCCTGCCTTGGCTGTCACGCCGACCCGGCGCCCGCCGGTCTGCATGGCGCACGGTTCCAGATCTCTGACGGGGTCGGCTGCGAGGCCTGCCACGGGGGATCAGGCGGGTGGCTCGCCAGTCACTACACCCTAAGGGCCAGCCATGCCGCAAATGTCGCGCGGGGCCTGATCCCACTCGACCAGGCGAAAGCGCGCGCGGCCGTCTGCCTGAATTGTCACTTCGGCGCAGCCGGCGCCGGCCAGTTCGTCAGCCACCGCATCATGTCGGCAGGCCATCCGAGACTGTCCTTCGAGATGGATTTGTTCAGTGGCCTGCAGCGGCACTATGATCTCAATGCGGGCTACGCCCGCCGCAAAGCGCTCGCTCCGGGGGTTCAGCTCTGGGCGGTCGGTCAAGCCATGGCGCTCGATCGCTCCCTAGGGCTCTTCGGTTCGGCGCGCGGGCAGGAGGGAGTGTTCCCCGAGTTCTACTTCTTCGACTGTCATAGCTGTCATCGCGCCATTTCGGACAACCCGGCCGCCCGACCCTCATTCAGCTTCAATCCCTCGAGAGCCATTCCATCGGGAATGCCTCCGTTCGACGATGAGAACATGATCATGCTCAGCGCGGCGGCGCGCACGGTCGCACCTCAGTTTTCCCAACGATTCGAAACCGACTCCCGCAACTTTCACCTGGCTTTGACCAGAGATCGCGCCGCCACCATGCTCGCGGCGGGGCGTCTGGCCGTCACGGCCCGCGCGCTCGCCGACGCCTTCGCAGTCCGAATCTTCACCCGCGTCGATACCTTCGCCATTTTGAACGACGTGCTGGGGGATGCTCTGGCGCCGCGCTACACCGACTATGCCGGCGGCGCACAGGCGGTGATGGCGATCGACACCTTGCTGAGCGCCTTGGTCGCGGCGGGCCAGGTCGATTCGGTCAGTGTTCAAGCCATCCGACCGGACATCAACCGCGCCTACGCCGCCGTGCGCGACCCCAACGCCTACCGCCCGGGCGAATTCCACGAATCGCTCCAGCGAGTCGCAACCGCTGTCCGGAGTCTTCGATGATCCGCGCCCCGCTTCTCACTCTACTTCTCATCGCAGTCGTCGCGCTGGCGGCCTGCGGCGGCGGGGGTGGGAGTTCCGCTGGCGGGGGCGTTGTCGGACCGCCCCCGGCGCAGCCTCTGTACCCGGTTCCGGCCGCCGAAGCTCTGGCGGTGGTCGATGTCCAGCAGATAGTCGCCCAATCGGTGGCGGAGGCGCAGGCGCGGGGCGCCCCGGCCGTGGTCGCGGTGACCGACCGCCTCGGCAATGTTCTGGCGGTGTACGCCATGACCGGCGCACCCACGACCGCGACGCTCCGTCCCGGACCGGCCGGAAACATCGGCCTGCAGGGGGCGGTTGTGCCCGCCGCCGCCGCAGCGATCGCCAAGGCGGTGACCGGCGCCTACCTGTCCTCCGGTGGCAACGCCTTCTCGAGCCGCACCGCCAGCATGATCGTACAGACGACCTTCCCGCCTGGCCAGGTCGCCGTCGGGCTCGGCAGCGGACCATTGTACGGTGTCCAGTTCAGCTCGCTGCCGTGCTCGGATCTCTCCCAACGTTTTGGTTCCAGCGGCGCCGGAGCGTTCATCGGACCGAAGCGCTCGCCCCTTGGCTTGGCGGCCGATCCTGGCGGATTCCCCCTCTACAAGAACGGCGTGCTGGTTGGCGGCGTCGGAATCAAGGCCGACGGCGACTACGGATTTGATCCCAATGTCCTGCAAACAAACGCGCAGCAGCTTGGCGAAGAGGCGATCGCGCTGGCAGGGACGATCGGCTTCGACGCCCCCGCGAGCATCCGCGCCGATCAGATATCGGTGAACGGGACGCTGCTGATCTACAGCAATGCCACGACCGCTTCGTTCATGAGTAATCCCGCCGCCGCTCCCGGTTTTGGCTCGCTGCCTCCAACGGCTGGCGTCCTGACGCCGGTCGCCGGCTATTACGCCGGGGGTGTTGTGCTCCCCGGTCAGGCGTACGGCGCCGAGGCCTCGGGCATCCGCAAATCCACCCCCTCGGAGTTCACCAATCCCGACGCCTTCATCCTGACGGACGGGTCCGGCGTCGATCGCTATCCGGTCCGCGGCGGCTCCGATGCGGTGCCTTCCCCTCTGACCCCCGCCGAAGTCGCCGCGTTGCTTCAGCAGGCCTTCTCGATCATGAGCCAGGCTCGCGCGCAGATTCGCCAGCCACTCAACAGCCGCGCCCAGGTGACGATATCGGTCGTCGACACCAACGGCGTGGTGTTGGGGATCGTGCGCTCCCCTGACGCTCCCCTCTTCGGAATCGACGTCTCGCTGCAGAAGGCGCGCACCGCCAGCTTCTTTTCAGGGCCGTTCGCCGCCTCGGATCTCGGCGCCGATCCAGACATGATAGCGAACGATCCGATCGTGGGCAGCTATGTGTCCGCGGTTCAAAAGTTTCTCGCCATGCCGAACGCGCTCACTGGGGCGACGGCGTTCTCGGCGCGATCGATCGGCAATCTTGAACGCCCGCAGTTCCCCGACGGGCAGGTCGGGGGACCGCCCGGACCGTTGTCGCCGCCGATAGCGACGTTCAATCCCTTCGATACCGGGCTGCAAACCGATTTTGTCGCGGTGAACCTCGTGCAGCATGTCGCGTTTGTCGCCTCGGGGGGCGCGAAGCCCGACACCCCGCAGGTTTGTGGAGATATCCCCGGAGCCGGGGCGAAGCGCCTGGCGAATGGAGTCCAGATCTTCCCCGGCGGCTTCCCGATCTATCGCGGCGCAGTTCTGGTTGGCGGGATCGGCGTTTCAGGGGATGGCGTCAATCAGGACGACTTGATTTCGTTCCTGGGCCTGGACGGAGCAGCCACCCAGCTACACACCATCCAGAACGCTGCTGCAGGGATGCGGGCGGACCAACTCGTCATCTCCCAGGGGGGGAGCGCCAACCGCCTTCTCTATGTGCAATGCCCGGCGTCGCCATTCCTGAACTCCTCGGTGCAGAATGCCTGCCAGGGCAAATAGCCATTGAAGCTGACCCTGCCTGCCATGACGGTTGCGGTCGCGTTTCAGCTCGGTGTCGCCCGCGCTGAGGCGCCGGCGGATCAGACCGCGCCAACGAACGCGCAGGCGCCGGTGGTGACCGCTCCGCCTTCCGATCTGTCTCCGATCGATGGACGCCGCCTGCCAGGGCGACAGAAGACCTACCCACCTCCGGTACGGCAGGACAATCCCGGGGCGGTCGCCGTCCCTGCGCCGGACGCCTTCCCCGGCGATCAGATTCCGGTCCCCGATCGCTGGCGGTTGATCGAGACTCTCGGCGCGAATTCGCACTGGTTCGATCCCTACAGCGGGCCAGTGCACTCGCGTTGGTTCGATCCGTACAATCAGAATGTACTGAAGGGCGACCGCCCGGTCTTCGGAACCCAGAACTGGTTCGTTGCGCTCGACGGGATCTCCGACACTGTGCTCGAGCCCAGATCGGTCCCGACGCCGGTGGGCTCTCAGACCACCCAACGCTCGGGCAGTTACGACGTCTTCGGCAGAGGCGACAGCATCGCTCTCTCGCAGACCGTGATCACGGGCATATCGTTGTTCAAGGGGTCAACTGCCTTTCGACCGCCAGACATAGAGTTCCGGGTCTCTCTGGCTTTCAACCTCAACTACGCCACTTCCGCGGAACGCAGCGTTTTGTCGGTCAATCCGAGCGCGCCGCCGCATCGGACCGATGGCTTCATCGGCGTGCAGGAAGCCTTCGTCGAATATCACCTGCGCGATGTATCGGAGCGTTACGACTTCGACTCAGTGCGAGTCGGCATTCAGCCGTTTTCGGCGGACTTCCGGGGTTTTCTTTTCCAGGACAATCAATTGGGAGTCCGGCTCTTTGGCGACCGCGACGACAACCGTTGGCAATACAATCTGGCGTTCTTCGATCGCCTGGACAAGGAGGCCAACTCGGGCCTCAACGATCTGACAGTGCCGATACGTCGCGACTATGTGGCCCTCGCCAATCTCTACCGGCAGGACTTTCCGATGCCGGGTCTCACCTCCCAGATCACCCTGATCTACAACGCCAATCGCGAGGGCGGCGAAATCCGCTTCGACAGCAACGGGTTCCCGGTCATACCCGCGCTGATCGGCAATGACCGGGCGAGGAACTACGATATCGTCTATCTCGGCTACAACGCAGATGGCCGGATCGGCCGGTTCAACCTCACGGCTTCGACCTACGCCGCTGTGGGGCAGGATCGGAACAGTATCTTCACCGGCCGCCCGGCGGCCATCCGCGCATGGTTCGCCGCTGCCGAACCGTCGTATGACCTGAGCTGGGTGCGGATCCGCTTGTCGGGTCTCTATGCGTCGGGAGATCGAAACCCACACGACAATGTCGAGACCGGCTTCGACGCCATTCTCGAGAACCCACAGTTCGCCGGCGCCGACACCAGTTTCTGGATTCGCCAGTCGATCCCTTTCGTGGGAGGGGGCCTTGTCGGCGTCAGCGGCCGCAACGGGCTGCTCGCCGACCTGCGCTCGTCCAAGGACGAGGGCCAGTCGAACTTCAACAATCCAGGCACGGTCCTGCTGGGCGCCGGGGCTGATTTCGACCTCACGCCCGAGTTGCGGGTGAGCGGCAACGCCAACCACCTGTGGTTCGCCAATACGGCGGTCGTCGAAGCGCTGCGGCAACAGGGGTCCATCTCGACGGATCTCGGCTGGGACCTCTCCCTGGCGACCATCTGGCGGCCCAGGATGACGCAGAATATCGTGTTTCGCGCTTCGGTCGCTGCGTTTGTCCCAGGCGCCGGGTTCGGTAGTCTTTTCCCCACCGCTGGCAAGGACAGCGCCTATTATTCCATCCTCCTCAATTCAATCCTGCGTTTTTGAAGGGTTGAGAATGGCGAGGCGCAACTCGTTCGGATCTCTTTCGCGCCTCACGGTGGTCGTGATGCTGGCCGCGATCGGCTCGGCGACATTGGCCGCCGGCGCCGGCGAAGCGCCGATCGCTCGTCACTACGCCGCCTCGAGGGCGGCGTACCAGGGCGAGACCCAGGCGCAGGCCGCCGCCAGCAGCGCCGGATGCCTCGGTTGCCACTCCGCTTCCGACGCCTCGACAATGCACAGATCCGATGCCGTGATCCTGGGATGCGCGGATTGCCACGGCGGCGACCCGCGCGTGACGGTTCCAGCCGGCCTTCGTCCATCCGATCCGCGCTATCGCGAGTTGAGGGACGAGGCGCACGTGTTGCCCCGCTATCCGAAGGCCTGGGGCTATCCCAGTTCGGCGAAACCGAAGGCAAGCTACACCCTGCTCAACCGGGAGGCGTCGGAGTTCGTCCGCTTCGTCAATCCATCCGACTATCGGGTCGCGCGTCTGGCCTGCGGCGCCTGCCACCTGCCGATCATACAGGCCGCAGAGCGCTCGCTGATGGCCACAGGGGCGATGTTCTTCGGCGGCGCCTCCTATAACAACGGCGTGCTGCCCTTCAAGAACTACCGGTTGGGCGAAGCCTATACTTCAGAGGGGGAGCCGGCGCGGGTGCTATCCCCAGGCAGCCCGCCGGGGACCGTGACCTCCGCTCAGGCGGCCCGCGGCGCGTTGCCCGCGCTCTATCCTCTGCCGAGGTGGCAGGTGGCGCCGCCCGGAGACGTGTTTCGGGTGTTTGAGCGGGGCGGTCGCAACGTCGCTACCCAGTTTCCCGAAATCGGGCTGCCGGACGCCACGGGTGAGTTGCAGAGGTTGGAGGAGCCGGGCCGGCCGGACATCCGCCAGTCGAACCGGGGTCCCGGGACGGGCCTCCGCATCGCTATCCCCGTGCTCAATCTGCACAAGACGCGTCTCAATGATCCTTTCATCTGGTTCATGGGCAGCAACGATCAGCCGGGCGACTATCGCTCCTCGGGATGCGCGGCCTGCCATGTCGTCTACGCCAACGATCGCGAACCCCGCGACAGCCTCGGTTACGCCCGGTTCGGGCGTGACGGACAAAGCGCCAGCGTCGATCCGACCATCGACAACAGGCAATCGGGCCATCCCTTGCAGCACGTGTTCACCCGCGCCATCCCGACTTCCCAATGCATGACCTGCCACATGCACCAGCCAAACATGTTCCTGAACAGTTACCTCGGCTACACAATGTGGGACTACGAGTCCGACGCCCCCTTCATGTGGCCCGAGCAGCAACGCTATCCGACCGCGGCGGAGGTGCGCAAAGTGCTCGATCGCAACCCTGAAGGGGCCGCGCCGCGCGGCAGATGGGCGGCCCTCGATTTTCTGCGCAACGTGTTCGATCTCAATCCACGGCTGAACGACACCCAGTTCGCCGACTATCACGGGCACGGCTGGAATTTCCGCGCGGCGTTCAAGCGTGACCGGGATGGCAATCTGCTCGACGCCGAGGGTCATGTCGTCTCGCCCACCGACCCGCAGAAGTGGCGACGCGCAGGCGAGGGAAGGTTCGTCCAGCCCGGGGTCAATCCCGGCAAGGCTGTGCAGTTGATGGATATCCATGCCGAAAAAGGCATGCAGTGCGCCGATTGCCACTATGCGCAGGACAGCCACGGAAGCGGCCTGATCATGGGCGAGGTGGCCAACGCCGTCGAAATCGGTTGCAAGGATTGTCACGGCACCATCAGCGCCTTTCCTACACTGAAGACCTCGGGCCCCGCGGCCGGTCCGCATGGCGACGACCTCACTCTGCTTCGCAACCCGGACGGCCAGCGGAGATTCGAATGGGTGGGAAGCGACGAATGCCGAACACTGATTCAACGATCCATCGTCGACCCCAAGCTCACCTGGACGGTGAGATTGGTCAGGAACAGCATAAATCCCCGTTGCGGCGCTGCAATTTACAATCCCAGAGCGGCGCGGGCGAAGCTGATGTCACGCACCACTCCCGAGGGCAGGCAGTTCAACTGGGGGCCGGGGGTGGCGGCCAGGGACTTGGCGCACAAGGACAGCGAGATGGAGTGCTACGCCTGCCACACCTCCTGGACCCCTTCATGCGGCGGCTGCCATCTGCCCATCGAAGCAAACTGGAAGACCGCCAGCCACAAGTACGAAGGCGACACGACACGGAACTACGCTACCTACAATCCCCAGGTCGCCCGTGACGACATGTTCCAGCTCGGCCGTCACATGACCACCAAAGGCGGCCTGATCGCACCGGTGCGGTCGTCGTCGGGGCTGATACTTTCGTCAACCAACATCAATCGAGAGCGGATCTACGTGCAGCAGCCGCCGATTTCGGCGAGCGGATTTTCCAGCCAGGCGTTCGGCGCGCACTTTCCGCACACGGTACGCCTGACGGAAACCAAGACCTGCGACGACTGCCATGTGTCGGCGGCCAACGACAACAACGCCATCATGGCGCAACTGCTGCTGCTTGGAACGAACTTCGTGAACTTCGTGGGCATGCACGCCTGGGTCGGTCTTGACCACGGGATCGAGGCGGTGCGGGTCACCGAATGGAACGAGCCGCAGGCTGTGTTCGGCTCGTACCTCCAGCGCTACGCCTACCCCGATTTCTACAGGCTGCACTTAGAGCGCAATCATCGCGAACTGATCAATTGGACCCGTGGCGAACCATTCGACCTCAAGGCGAGGGGTAGTGGGGAAACTCGCGCGACTGAGGAAATCATCAATAGCCACCAGGGCGCCGACGGCGCCGTCCGCTGCCTGCAGCTTCGTGGTGAGTATCTGTTCACGGCCCAGGGTAAGGGGGGCTTCCGGGTCTATGATGTCGCGAGCATCGCCAACAAGGGAGTATCCGACAGGATCCTAACCGCGCCTTTTTCGCCACTGGGTCAGAACACTCATGTGGCGTCGCGCGACGCAACTTGCATGGCCCTTCCGACCAATCAGCCGATCGCTCCGATGCGCAACACCCAGGCGATGCGCACGGTGAACCAGGAACAGGCCTTCCACCCGATCTACCACTACGCCGTCATCACCGACGCGCAGGAAGGCCTCATCCTGGTCAACGTCGACACGCTCGCCGACCGCGAGCCGCGCAACAATTTCTTGAGGCGCGCGCTGACTTGGAACCAGGGCGGCGTCCTCAAGGGTGCGAGTCACATCACCTTGGGCGGTCACTACGCCTACATCGCCGCCGACGCCGGACTGGTGGTGGTTGATCTCGACAATCCGATGAAGCCGCGTCTGGTGAAGGTTCTGATGCTGCCGAACGTGCGCGCATCGGCCTTGCAGTTCCGGTATCTCTTCGTCACCGACGCGCGCGGCCTGGATGTGGTCGATGTCACCGATCTTGAACATCCGCATGTTGTCGAAGGCGCCACCCTGCCAATCGCAGACGCCCGCAAAGTCTATGTGGCGCGTACCTATGCCTACATTGCGGCCAAGCGGGACGGTCTCATCGTCGTCGATGTGACACGCCCGGAACGACCCAAGATCTCCATGCGGGTGACCTTCGGCGGCACCCTGAATGACGCGGAAGACGTTATCGTGGCGTCGACCAACGCATCGCTGTTCGCCTACGTCGCCGATGGGCGCAACGGCCTGAAGGTGATCCAGCTCACCAGTCCCGCGAGCCAGCCCAACTTCTACGGCTTTTCGCCGGCCCCCAAGCCCGAACTGATCGCTTGGGCGCGCACTCCCACGCCTGCGTTGGCGCTGTCCAAGGGTCTCGATCGCGACCGGGCCGTGGATGAAACAGGTGATCAGATCGCGGTCTTCGGGCGGCTTGGGTCGCGGCCGTTCACCCGGCCGGAGATGGAGCGCTTCTTCATCGATTGGAGGGGTGCGCCATATCGGGTCACCGACGAGCCATCCCCGGGCGACTATTCGCCAGCGGCGCGTTAGGGGCCGGCAGGGCGCTCTCGCTCATCTCGCTCGGCGCCGAAGCTGCGGACCAGAGCGTGCATCGTCTGGTCGTAGCGCGCGAGCACCTCTCCAGATTCGGCCGCGCCAAAATGGGTGACGAGCCCGCCGGCGGTCCACAAATGCAGCGCATATCCCGGCGGATCCGCGACTATCATCGGCCGATGGTCAGGTTGATCCATCGGGCTGAGGTCGAGCACCACCAAGGGGGCGACCGGCGGGCAGACGATCAGCGTGGTTCCCGCCCAGGGTGCGATCATTGGTCGATGAAGATGTCCACACACCGCGGCGATGACCTGGTTGTGGCGCGACACCACGCCGCTCAGCCGAACCGCCCAAGGCTCCTGGGATTGGGAGGTCATCCAGTTGATCCCTGTGGGCACCGGCGGGTGGTGGAGAACAAGCAACACCGGCATTCCAGGCGCCTCGCCTAGACGTTCATCGAGCCACCGGGCGCGGCGTTCGCAAAAGGCGCCGTCGTGGCGACCCTCTTCGAGAGTGTCGATAGTCACTATGCGGAGCGGCCAGTCGTCCAGGACGTACTGAACAAAACCATCGAAGAGCGGGGTGTCGGGAAAAGCCGCGCAAAAATTGCTTCGCGAGTCATGATTTCCGACGCATGCGGCGATGGGGAAGGGAAGAACCGCCAAAGCGTCGCGCACCTGCCGGTACGACAATGCTTCGCCGCGGTCAGCGAGATCGCCACTGAGGATCAAGAGGTCGGGCGTAGGTTCCACCGCTAGCAGGGCTTCGATCGTGCTGTCGAGCCGCCGCCGGTTCAGTTCCTGCGCATTGTCTCGTTCAAATCCCAGATGAATGTCGGTGATTTGCGCGATCAACATCCAGGCGCCCTCTCCTTCCCGCACAGTCGCGAATTCGCTATGTGCGCACGGTCGCAGCCGTGCTGCCACTCGTCGGTCTCCGTCGATCGACTTTGCGCGGCCCTGATGTATCGTCAAGCGCAGGCTGAAGGAGCAACCTGAGGGTGACGCGCGCCTTCGAGAGAGCCGAGAACCCGACTGCGTCGCGATCGCGAGAAGCGAATCCGCGAGATGAGCGCGACCACGCCCGATGAGGTCGAAGGGCGAAAGCAGCGCGGCGGCCCGCGGTGGTCTGCGGCCCGCGCCGCGCGCTCTCTCCGGTCGGATCGATCATCTCTTCAGGCAAATCGGCCCAGGGCGGCTGATCGTCAGTCTTTCATTCATCGTACTGGCGCTCGTTCTAGCTCGGTTCAGCTGTTCGATACCGCTCGCCGACGACGCGGAACGGGCCCTCTACGATGTGCGGGCCACGGTCACGGCGCCGAAGGTGGGCCAGGACGACCGCATCGTTCTGGTTGTCTATACCGAGGACACCTTGGCGGCCACGGGCAAGAGGTCGCCGCTCGACCGTGCGCTGCTATCCAGAGCGCTGACGCGGATCGATGCGATGCATCCCAAGGCGATCGGCATCGATCTCTTGATCGATCAAGAGCAGCCCGAGGACAACCAACTTGTCGCCTCGCTCAGGTCGTTGCGCACCCCCACCGCGCTGGCCTTCGCGACCAACAGGTCGAGTCCGACCTTCATCCAGCCCTGGCAGGAAGCGTTCCTTCGAGCCTTCCACGCGCGACTCGCCGGAAGTCACGTGCGGCCCGCCAGCGTCAACATCGACACCGATCCCGATGGCGCGGCGCGTCGGTGGCCTGCAAGGCATCTCGGACTTCCAGCGCTGCTTGCGCTGACCATGAGCCCGGGCCATCCGGAATTTCGGGACTACACGGGGGGCATTGTCTTTAGACAACCCAAGTTCGCGGACAAGACGATCTACGCGAGCTTCCCCATCGATCTGTTCACCCTCGACGCCGCGACCGACATGCTGGCCAAGGCGGTCAAAGGACGTTTTGTTCTCGTCGGCGTCGACCTGCCCGACGTTGACCGGTTCGCTACGCCGGCAACGACCTTGACGCGCGCGGACACCTCCGGACTGGAGGTCCATGCAAACATGCTCGCTCAGGAGTTCGATGGGCGAAGGCTCGCGCCTATCCCGCCCTGGGTCTTGTGGGCGGCGGCGGTGACCCTGGTCCTCGTAGGGGCGATCACGGGCGCCTCGGATGTGCGGCGGTGGTGGATCTGGCCCGTAATGACCATCGAAGTCGCTTTGCTGATCTTCGTCCCTTTCTGGGTGCAAACGCTGGGCTTCGACACACGCACGCTGCCGATGTTCGGCTGGGGGGCGGGCTGGGCGGTCGCCTGCGCTGCGGTCGCCGCCGCAGCACGGTCCGTTGGCGCCGAACAACGCCAATTTGCCCAATCCGCTCTGGGCAAATACCTCCCGCGCGACATAGCGGCCGAAATCCTCCGCGATCCCAAACAGCTGACTCTGCAAGGCGAAAAGCGGGAGATCTACGCCGTCTTCACCGATCTCGAAGGCTTCACAAAGCTCAGTCACCTGATCGAGCCGGAGACCGTGGCTCTACTGGTCAACCGCTATCTCGACATGCTGAGCGACGTAGTGTTGGAGCACGGTGGAACGATCGACAAGTTCGTGGGCGACTCGGTGGTAGCGTTCTGGGGCGCGCCAATCGCGAAACAAGACGATGCCGACCGCGCCGCACGCGCCGCCATCGCCATGCATCTGGCCGGAGAGGCATTTCGCCGTTTGGCGCCCGAAGGCACTCCTCCATTTGGGAAAACGCGAGTGGGCCTTCACCGCGGCTCGGCCATCGTCGGCAACTTCGGGGGAGAGGGTCGCATTCAGTACACGGCGTTCGGCGACAGCATGAACACCGCTTCACGGCTCGAGGGCGCGAATAAGCAGCTGGATTCGGGCGTTCTGATCAGCGCCCAAGCCGCGGAGCGAGTGACCATCGGTGGGTTGCGCGCAATGGGACGCGTGATCTTGCGGGGCCGCGCGACGCCGATCGAGGTCGTCGAGCCGAAGCCTGACTTCCCCGAGGCTGCGCGGGAGCGGCTCAATCGAACCTATGAACGCTTCGACGCCGGCGAGACCGAAGCGCTCAAGGAAATCGTCGCCTTGGCGGCGGAATTTCCAGGTGACGGCGCGTTGCAAAACCTCGTCTTGCGCCTCGAGAAGGTTGGGCCGGGAGGCGCATTCGTTCTGACCTGAAGCAATTGGCCGGAAACTCCGGAGCGCCGAGCTGCTGCTCTGGACAGCCGAAGACCTAATCCCCGCCCTTCCGCCAGAATCACGCCAAGTTCAGGGCGGATGCCACTCGCCTGGCTCGCCCGCTAATTGCCGCCAGGCCCGCCTACCAATGTGAAGGCCGCCCAGTAGTAGGGGTGCGAGAGCTCCGGGTCGTCCATAAGACGCCGCTCAGCTTGCGCCAGGGCCTCGCGGGCTTTGCCACGGTCGCCGATCGCAGCGAAAAGTCCGCTGATCAGCGCGGCCGTCGCCTTCGAATCTACACTCCAGTGGCTCACAATGAGGCCTCGGCTGCCGGCAAAGAAGAAACTTTGAGCCAGGCCGCCGAGCGCTTGGCCGCTGGCATCGCCCGCCGCGGTGTCGCAGGCCGACAGCACCACCAGGTTTGCGTCAAGGTTGAGCGTGGCGAGCTGGCTGGCCTCGAGCAAACCCTCGCTTGTCGCGCTGGGCGCCTTGGTGGTGATCAGGAACGGATCGGGCCAGCATTTTTCCTGATTGGGCAGAGCGGCGTGGGTTGCGAACAGCAGGATTCTGTATTCGCTCAGATCGCGCCGCGAGATCACCGCCTCGTCGGTGAACTCCGGTCCGGAGACTACCGCGGCGGCGGGATCCTCCCCGGTGGCCCGCGCGGCGGCGACCGCTTCGGTAAGAGTGTCCGGCAAGGCGGGGAAGCCAAGTATGTCGCGCGCCTCGATGGCGCACACGCTGTCCTGCCGAACAGCCGTGGGCGCGGGGTTTGAGACCCTGATCAGCCCCCGCGTCTCGCGTTCGGCGCCGACCTTGATTGCCTCCCTTACCGGATCCGGGGAGGGAACGGGGTTGGCGAAAGCCAGCAGGGGGCGCGTGGCTGGTGAAGGCGTCACGTTCCGGAGGCGGACAAACGCGGCCGCCCCGACCGAAAGCTCCAGGGTCTTGTCCCGAGCGAGCCAAGGCGCGCCGAGATAGTCCTCGCCGCGCGAAACGATCCAGCGTTGGACTAGCGCACTATCCGGCTCGTGCACCAGCAGGGCGCCGAAAGGCAGGGCGAACAGAGGACCGGCCGGTTCGATGACCAGATGCGATACGCCAGCTAGGTCAGGTTCAATGCCGCCAAAAAGCTGCCGATAGAGGCTTGCGGCCCGGTTGAGCTTGAATGCGGGAAGCACAAAGGAGGCGCGGTCCGAAACGCCGACGTCGCCGGCGGCCCGCATCGGAGTTCGAAGATCGGCCACCGCCTCGGTTAGCTGGGACTCATTTACGGGCAGGCGGGCCGCGCGGGCGGCTGATTTGCGGACGACCATCGCGTAGGCGCCCCCGTCATCGAGCAAGACGAAGCGCACATAGGCCTCGTCCGGGCCGAGCGCCGCCTGCACCTGCGCCAGATCCGTCTTGGGCGAAATCACTGCGTCGGCGCGCGGGCCGGCGATACGTTGCGCGGCGAGCGCCGCATCGACAACCGCGGCTTGAGCCTGATCGAGATCATCCTCCGCTGTTCGGATTTGCTCCTGGGTGGCCTGCGGCGAGGCTTCATGGACTCGCGAAACGCGCGCCGTCGCCACGTCCAGCTGGCGGCGCGCGTCCTGGAATTTGCGGATGGCGGCGGCGCTGGCCGAATTGCCGCTAGCGAGCCGGACCGCCACGTCGGCAATGGTGCTGGCGGTCTGAGTTTCGATGGCGAGCGACGACACAACGAACAGCTTGGCGGTGTCGTCCCGATTGCCCGTCGCCGCCGACGGCGCTAGCAGCGCCTGGTAGGATGCCACTTCGCCACGGGTCGGGGGCCCGCCATCGGTCTGGGCGACCAGGATGTTGAACGATTTCTCCTCCGACGTCCTCTGCGGCGTCGTCTTTCCGAGCAGGCCCTGAACACGGGCGAGCCTGCGCCAGAGATAGGCTTCCGGTCGAGATAGGCCATGGGAACTCTGCATGGTTGCGATGGCCTTGATCAAGGTTTTCTCCGCGTCGGCGGGATCAGATGCTTTCAGTTCGAGCTCCGCTTTCTGGTCATCGACCAGGGCGCGAAGCCATGAAGCGAATTCCGGCGCCAGGCGAGTGAGCGCCTCGCTTGCCCTCTGATTGGCAGAAGCCGCGCGATCGGTTTGATCAAGCGCGAGCCGGGCGGCCGATTCACCGAAATCCGCGCGGGCCCGAAGTTCGGCGAGTTTCTCATCAGCGGTCATCGGCCGCGCAATCGCGCCGGCAAGGCCGCCGCCACGATCGAGGTTGAACGCCAAGGTCTTGGCCGGTCCGAGAACGATGACATCGGCGTCGCGAATCTGCTGGGTCGAGGTGGGCCCTTGCAGCGGCGCGGCGGCGAGGGAGGCGGCCTGCGCCGCGAATTCCGCTGACCGATCGAACGCCGTTTGGCGCACCGGACCGCTCGCGCGGGCGCCGATGTTGCCCTGGACCACCGACCGGCCAATCAGCAGGTCAACGCGCAATAGTCGCTGGTCGAGCGCTGGCAGGCTTTGTTCGACGTCGCTCACCGAATGTTCGGCCTCGTCGAGCGCCGACCCCGCCTCGGCCTCGCGGCCCAGGTTGGCGAAATTATACGCCATGAAAATTCGCGCCTCGAGTGTCCTGGTAAGACCCTCCACCTTCGGATCCGCTCGCGCGACGGCGCGGTATGCGTCGCTCGACGATGCGAAGGCCCAGCTGGCGGTGTTGTACTGATAGGCCAGGGCCGGGTCAGGAAGGGCCCCGCTCGAGGCGCCCGAGGGCTGGGAGGCAGGCGCCGGTAGGCGGGCGAGCGCACCGCTCGCGATGACCGCCAGCGCCAGACAAAGAATCCCCACACGCCCGGGGCCGGCCGCGCGAGCGAGAATCATTGTCGCGACTCCGACTTGGCAGCGACGGCGCCTGCGTCACCATCGACTTTGCAGGGTCGCGTCTTGTCCTCGGGACAGCGTTGCGCCGGCTTTGCGGAGGAGAGCCAGTCGACTTCACCACCGACGTTCGTAACCGGCTCTTCCTCAATCGGCGTATAGGGGTCGATGACATCGCCAATGTCGGTGAACATGGCGATGGCGGGAACCAGGGACGCCAAGGCCTCCTGGGTGTCCAGGCTGACCAGGGAGGCCAGGATACCCGTCAAATCCGGCGGCAATGGCGCCTCGAGACAGCCGCCGCCGCCGAAGACGCAATTGTTGAATTTGTAAGCGGCCGCGATCGCGGGGCTCGGCGCAGGGTACAACACCGCCGCCATCGGGGCCGGATTGAAACGGAGCAGGGTGGCGGGCACATTGCCGCCCACCAGATCGCTCGGAATCGCTGGCGGAATCACCCCGCTCAGATTCCGGTTCAGCACCCCATAGAGGTTCACCCGGCTGGCCGTGGCGCCCCCCGCCGTCAGCCGATCGATGGTCAACCGGCCAATTTCCAATCCGAGACCAAGCATGGCCGGGTCGCTGGTCTGAAGATTCCGCTGCAAAATCTCCGCCGCCGCGCGCATCTCCAGAGTTCCCGAGGCGATCTGCATGGTCACGGGTCCGACGTAGGTCGGCAGGGTCGCGAGATCGGCCGGCGTCGCAACCACCTGTTCGAAGTCCTTGCCGAGCGCCGGATCGATCCTCGGGGCGATGTAGATAGAGCCACCGGCCAAGGCGACATCGGCGAAAGGTGCACCCGTCGCGCCGACGCCGCCCGAAATGCGGATGACGTCCGGCGCCCACGCCGGCGACATCGCCACGCGCCCTGCGCCCTGAACGAATCTCGGCAGGTTAGGATCGGTGGACGCGCTTCCGATTTCCAGCCGAGCAACACCGGACGTAGCGTCGGTAACCTGGCCGGCGACATCGATCCTCGCGCCCGCGCCGGCGAATACACTTACCGCGTGCAGGCCGACCGGGTACGTCACGTCCTGGACGGCGATGTTGGCGCTGTGAGCTGCATCGACGCCGGAGAAAATGCTCAGGGACGCAGCGGTCGTTCGGCCAATCTCGCCGTTGTCAAAGGTAAAGCCGACGCCCAAGCCCGTCGCCGGCCCGCCCAGAGTCGTGGGAATCAATGAGCCGCTAGGGCCCGGCGACGGTCTCGCGAACAACAGAACATCAGCCTGCGGCGCGTCGATCGCTCCGGAGAGATTGAAGTCTGTGGCGGCGACCAGCACCTGTTCGCCGCCGGCTCCGCCGCTGAGCTGGATCGCCGCCGAGGACACAGTTCCTCCTGGGCCAAAGCTGTCCAGCCGAACGCTGCTGCCCGGCCCGGTCGCGCTGGTCGGGCCGCCCAGGGCGATCGAGCCGCCCGAGCGAATGTCCACATTGCTCCCGGTCGAGACGGCGTACGGCGCGGGCGTCGAGGTCCAGTAGCTCATGATCGGATCCAGCGCGGCCAGCAGATCACCGGCCTGGCCTGGAGCGACACTATCATTGCCGTGGGTCGTCAGAGCGCCGGCGACATCGATCGCCCCTG
>Ga0208849_1000350_pt1 | contig 44247 bp, 42 predicted proteins | sample NGESurdeep072012_10_FD_184470 | JGI IMG/M metagenome (GOLD analysis project Ga0208849, IMG submission 184470) | Arctic peat soil microbial communities from Barrow, Alaska - NGEE Surface sample 53-3 deep-072012 (SPAdes) | ecosystem: Environmental > Terrestrial > Soil > Wetlands > Peat ... | reverse complement strand
CTCCATGAAGTAGCTAAACCGATTGTCCGGCGTGGCGCTTCCCCACTCGCCCGCAAGGCGATGGTCGAAGTTCTGGAAGTTCATTCTTGCGGTGGACTGGCCGGCGCCCGGATAGGCACCGCGCTTGATCACCGAGTTGATGACGCCGGCGTTGGTGTTGCCGTTGCTGACGTCGTAGCCGCCGGTGGAAACCACGATTCGTGAATCGCCCACTAGCGACAAGCTGTTGATGAATTGTCCGGTCAACGGGTCGGTGGCGTCGATGCCTTCCAACTCGTAGCCTTCTTCATTTTCTGCGCCGGCGCGAATCACTGGATATCCCGCGCTGTCGGTGGTAATGCCGGGCAGCGTGTTGAGCACGGCGGTTTCGGAGATATTCTGCGGCGTGCCGGTGATGTTTTGAATGCTCTGGCTGGTGACCGTGTATTGGTTCACCGTGGTCTTTGGCTGCACCAACGACGTGGTGCCGCGGACCGTCTGCTTGCCGAGCGTCTTGACCTCGGTGGTCAACGTGTGGTTGAGTGCAACGGTCTGATCCTGGTTGACCGTGATCCCGAACACCGAAACCGGAGTAAACCCGGTGGCAGTGAATGTGACTGTGTATGTATCGGGTGGCAGACTGGCGAGTGCATAGAAACCGTTCGAGCCGGTGACCGTCTTATTCGAGTATGACGGTGCAACTGCCGAAACTTGGACATTAGCAACCGGACTGCCGGTCGCGCTGGTGACGGTGCCTTGGATGCCGCCTGTTGTTCCTGCCAGAACCCCTGTTCCCTGGCCGAACGCAAGACCGACAAATATGAGCAACGCCAGAAGCGCCCGCGTCATTGACTTGGGCATTCTCTGACTCCTTATCAGCGATTAGCTGCGATTGAAGTTCTAAGGCCGCTCCTCGCTGGAATGGGTGAATACCGCCGAGTTCGCAACTGTGAACACGTGCGGCAACCGTACAATTCGCCTCGCGACCACGCGGTCCTGTGAATGCTACTGGGCTGTCCTGAAAACAAGTAAGCCCTTCGGAGCACCCGGAATCTGTTGCGGGACTGGCACGAATTGAGGGCACGGATTGCCGTCGCAGGAGATCGTGAGGGTGATGCGATTTCCATCACTATCAGTGTACCGGTATAGACCGCTTTCCAGAACGGGCTCCACCTGGCTCACCTCAAACCAATTTACGGGTCCGCCCTCGCCTCCTATAAATGCGGAGGTGCCGGGCATAGCGCCGGTGTGGATCGGGTTGGGGTCTCCATCTCCACCCCCGCCGCCGTGCCACGGCCCTTTCATGAGCTTGGGTACGATCATGAAAGCTACGACAACCGGACCTTTCGGCGGAGGCGACGACCCGGAGACGAGCTCCGCGAGGTCGGTGGGCGCAGACTTCGCCGCGAGATGGATGGAGCTTGATTCGGCAGGCGCTCCTCCCTCAGCCGAGGTCGTGATGTCGAGCAATACGACCCCGTTGCCTCCCGCATTGCGCAGCGATCCGTAGTAGACCGAAACCGGCGTGATTGATTCGGCGCCGACGACGTCGCCGGTAGCACTGACGTCGACTTGTTGCGGGAAAAAGGAGGCGATGCCGGCGGCTGAGAGATCGGCGTGGGTGGTCTGCGGCGCGTTGCCGATCAACGCATAGTCGTAGCGCGTGACGGTTCCCGAGCCGCGATCGAAGCGATACGCGACATAGGTGTCGCTGCCGTCGGAAGCTCTGCGGAAGAAGTCGACCTCGTGCGCGTTCGTGGACGAGTTGTCTTCGCCGACCACGTCGATCGGCGGAACGAAGACCGATGTGGAGCTGCGCGCCTCCTCGTTCAACCGTGCTTCCATGCCCGATGCGCTGCGGATCTCGCTTGCGCGTCCGACGTGCATAGAGCCGGCGCGCAGCGTGTGCGACACAGCGTCGCCCACGACAAAGATGAGCAGTGCCAGAATCGCAACGCTGAAGACGGTTTCGATGACGGTGAGACCGCGCAAGCGCATGGCAGGAACCTCCAGGCAGTGCGAAAAGCCGCGGCTTCGATGTCGTCGAACGTCGCGGTCGGATTGAGTACGAACAATAATCGCGCGAACGGCCGCGCGCGTAAAGGGCTTACGGTCCTATCGGCAACCGAAGCGGCGAGATGGAAGCACGTGTTCGCGCTGCCGACCGTCGCCGTGGCGCGCGAGTTGATCGGTGCGTCGCTCGTGCGGATCATACCGCCTGACGAACCAGACGCGGGCGAAGTGCTCGTCGGCCGGATTGTGGAGACGGAAGCGTACTTACCGCTCGTCGACCCTGCTTGCCACGGCTATCGCGGTCCGACGCCCCGCAACAGCGCCATCTTCGGCAGGGCCGGCTACGCCTACGTTTATTTCATCTACGGCAATCACCACTGCTTCAACGTCACCACCGAACCGGCAGGCATCGGCGGCGCAGTCTTGATCCGGGCACTCGAACCCGTGCGCGGTCTTGCGGCGATGCGCCGCCGGCGTCGCGTCGGCACGCCCGATGCCGCCCTCGCTAGCGGCCCAGGTAATCTTTGCCGTGCCTTCGGCATCGATCACGCATGCGATGGAGTCGATCTACGATCGGGCGCTTTGCGATTAGACCTTGCGGATGTCGCACCGCCGATCGGCGCAAGCCATCGCATCGGAATTCGTGCGGCCTCGACGTGGCCTTTGCGCTTCGTCGACCTAACGAGCAAGAGCGTCTCTCCATTTCGCTCAAATGCTACAGTATTGGACGATAAAAGCCGATAACATCATGGTGGACGAGTAGGGTCTCGTCCGTTGACGGCATCGGCGTGCTGTGTTATAGTTACCGATAGCGTGAACCCTAAACGGAGTTCAACCGCTTCCACCTCCTAACTTAAATTCATATGTATGGCGTCGACAGCGACACTTATTTGATTTGTCACGTGCGCGCAAGTCGCGCCGCGGATTTCGGCCCGATTGCGGCCGACCCCACTCACACCCCCATCGCACCTATATAAGCCGAACAAGAAAATTGACGTGCAAGAAGATACCGATATAGAAATCAACCCGAAGCCGGCGCGCAGCGCTCGCCAGCCACGCGGCCGCATTCGCGCCGCGGCTTCTGCGGATCCCGACGACTCCGTTGTGCACATCGACGCTGACCGCGTCGACGCCAGCGATGCGCAGGACGAACGTGTTCAACGAGCCGAGCGATTGGATCCGCCCGATCGAAGTGAAACTGTCGATCGCGCAGAACGCCCCGAACGTACCGATCGATCGGAACGCCAGCCGCGAGTCGAGCGGCCCGAACGCGCCGAGCGCGGCGATCGAGACGAACGAATCCTTCGCGACGACCGCCCCGAACGGTATGAGCGAGTCGAGCGCGGTCACGAGCGCGCGGAACGATTTGATCGCGGACCGGATCGAAGCCAGGATAGAGGCCAAGATCGCGGACCCGACCGAGCACCGGATCGCGGCCAAGAACGCGGACCCGACCGAAGCCAGGATCGCGGCCCCGATCGTTTGCCGGATCGCAGTCAAGACAGAGGACCCGACCGCGGCCAAGATAGAGTGCCGGAACGCGTCATAGAACGCGGCGAGCGGCCCGAAAGATTTGAACGCCCCGAACGCTTCGAGCGGTTCGACCGGACCGAGCGCCACGATCGCGGCCAGCGGTTTGAGCGCCAAGACCGCGGCAACAACGGACGCTTTGATCGCGACCGTGAACGCATCGATCGCGGCGGCGGCCGGATGGTCGGCCAAATGCAAAGAGCGTTCCAGCCGAATAGGCAGCAGCAAGAACGCTACGACAATCAGCCGCGAACGTTCACCGATCAAGAAGGCAACGTCCACGAACTGCTCTCCGTCCGGCAACTCGAAGAAAAGACCCGCACCGAGTTGCTCGAGTACGCGAAGCTGCTCGAGATCAAAGACATCGCGCGCATCAAAAAGCGCGAGATCATCTTTCCCATCCTTGAAGCCCAAGCCAAAGCCGCAGGTCTGCATTTCGCGATCGGCGTGCTCGACATGCTCCAGGAAGGCTACGGATTTCTTCGCCGCGAGAACATGCGGCCCGGTCCGCACGACGTCTACATCTCGCAATCGCAGATCCGCCGCTTTGAATTGCGCACCGGCGATCTTGTGGCGGGTCAGATCCGCGAGCCCAAGGACAACGAGAAATATCAGGGCATCCTCAAAGTCGAAGCCGTCAACGGACAAGACCCCGAAGCCATCCGCGGCCGCGCGAATTTCGACAAGCTCATCCCCATCTATCCAGACAGCCGTCTCAAGATGGAGACGTCGTCGCTCGAGATGTGCGGACGGGTCTTCGATCTGTTCTGCCCCATCGGCAAGGGTCAACGCGGACTCATCGTCTCGCCGCCTAAAGCCGGCAAGACCACACTATTGAAGAAGATCGCGAATGCGATCGCATCTAATCACCCGGACATCGATCTCTTCGCGCTGCTCGTGGACGAACGCCCCGAAGAAGTCACCGACATGCGCCGCTCCATCGACGGCGAGGTCGTCTCATCCACGTTCGACGAGCATCCCGACTCGCATACAAGCGTCGCGGAGCTCACGCTCGAACGCTGCAAACGATTGGTCGAGCTCGGCCACGACGTCGTCATTCTGCTCGACTCCATCACTCGCTTGGCGCGCGCCTGGAATCAGGTCATGCCCACCACCGGCCGCACGCTCTCCGGCGGTTTGGATACGAGCGCCCTGCACCGGCCGAAGCGTTTCTTCGGCGCGGCGCGCAACATCGAAAACGGCGGCTCGCTCACCATCATCGCCACCGCGCTCATCGAGACCGGATCGAAGATGGACGATGTGATCTTCGAAGAGTTCAAAGGCACGGGCAACATGGAGATCAACCTCGTGCGCAAGCTCGCCGACAGCCGCATCTTCCCGGCCGTCGACATCAAACGTTCGGGCACGCGGCACGAAGAGCTGCTCTTGACCGAAATCGAGCTTCGCAAGGTCGTCATGTTGAGGCGCGCCACCGCGGTGCTCGGCACGCAAGAGATGACCGAGCTGGTGCTCGAGCGCTTCCGGCGCACCGACGGCAACGAAGACTTCCTGAAATCCGTCACCAAGGAAGCCATGTCGATGGCGGGCGACGGAGACCGGTAGATTTCCCGACTACTATGAAAAAGGGGCCGCGAGTGATCGCGGCCCTTTCTTCATGTGCGATTCTTATGCGTTAGAAATGTGTTGACGCGATGAACGTGCTCCAGTCACTTGCGGATGATCCGAACTCGGACGCCATCCACACGCGATTGGTGCTCGCGCCCTCGTAGCTCATCGCTTCGTAATCACCCCAACGGTAGTCGGGTGTGGCCGCGGTTCCGTTGACGAGCGGCTTCGACGCTCCAAACGAGCCAAGCGGATGACTCGGTTTGCGGGCGACGTACAGCGCGCCGGGATCGAGCGTGCTGCTCATCGTGTCGTAGACCATGAATAGGTCGTTGTTTTTGTCCGGCATCATCGCTCCGAACGACGCGTCGCGGTCGCCCGTGTACGAGACGATTCCACTCTGTACGATCGTGCCACCGGTGATTGTCGTGCCGGACAACGTGGGCGCAGCTTGACCCCAGAAGATGCCGGGAATCGTATTCGAACCCGAAGTCACGCCGGTGTCAAGCGCGAACGAAATCATTCCGTTCGCGTAGACGGGCGTGCCGGTCATGCGCGTGTCGAGAGTTTCGACGCATTGCGAGCAGCCTGGTTCGTCTGCATCCGGCGGCACCGAGTACGTTGTGGTCGGCACGGTGAACTCTGTCAGCGACGGACTGGTGAGCGGATTCGCCATCGCGAATACGTTCACGCCGGAACAGGCGCTAAAGCAGTTGGACTCCATGTTGAACGAATCGATGAACAGCCCGGCAGCGGGATACGAGCCCCCGTTTGCTTCCACCATGACCGGCTGCAACGTGTCGATAAACGTCGATCCGACCTTGATCTGCTTCAAACCCTTGGGCGTTGTGGCGCTGCCCGATTCCATCGCGGATTTGTTCGCGGCGAATACCTCATCGTATTCATAGGCGGAGCCGCCTTGGTTGAACATGTTCCCGCCGAAGTAGAACGCTTGGTTGTCGAGCCCCACTTGCGTGTAGTCCGCAGCGTTGGTCGCGCCGAACGCCATGTTGAACGCGTAGACATTCCACGCGCCGTTAGGATTGCTGGTCTGGCTGACCGCGGTCCAATAGAGCGTCTGTAAGGGGCAGCTGTTGAGGCCGAACGCGCCTTCGACTTGGAGGAACGTCACCCAGAAGCGGCCGTCGGCCGGATCGTACAGAGCGCGCGGATCGCTTAAGAACGGCCCGTTCGTGTCGCAAGATCCCGGATTTGGCACGCCCATGAATGTCTGCACGTTCTTCGGCCAGCCGGATTGGAGATGACCGTTAGAATTATAAACCGCGACCGAGGTGTTCACCGCTTGCACGACCCACGACGGCGAAGCCGCGACGGCCATGTCGGGCGGTTCGCATCCGCCGAAGTACGGGCACGTCGACGCAGAGTCGGCCATGCCGGGGAATTTGACGGCCTTGCTCGGCGTGAAGGGCGTGAGATCCAGCTCGTCGACCATCGGCCGCGCATTCACCGGTGCGAATGGATTGTGTGCGGCCGCGTGTTTCAGCGACTCCCACTTGTGGACGTCCATGCCCATCATCTCCGGCATGAGACCGGGAGCGTGACGCAGTGGCATGTAGATCGATGCAGGTGCCGTCCGCATGTCGACGCGATGAAACGTGACGATGGGCGCGATCGCCGGATGGGCGCTGACAATATTGGAAGCAGATCCGCGACTGATCGCTGCGTGTGCGCCGGACGGCGCGACGATGAACAATGCAACGAACGCGATGCCGAAAGTGGCGCGCGCGAAAACCTGGAGTCTCGTCATTCTAGTTCGCTCCTCCGAGAAAGGATCTCCGGAGCGCGAAGGCGCTCTTAGTCCTTGCGATTGGTTTCGTTTTGCCAACTGCGAATAGCTTGAGACGAAAGACCCACATCGCAATTGGAGCCATCCGCGCGGCGATCGCTTGACGAATCATTAACTTTGTGATACAAAGTTAATGATGAATTCTATAATACGCGTCGCGCTGATCATCGTTCTCGTCATCGTGATCGGCGCGGCATGCGTTCGCTCGCTGCCGTACGATGTCGTCGCGGTTGGCGAACCCGTTCGACAGGACGACTTCTTGTACACGGTTACAAATGTAGAAAGGCATCGGGCGGGCGACACGGTGTCGTACAACGTGACCGTCAGAGTGGACAACCAAGCAAAGGTGGTCGACTATCGATGGTCCGACGACACGGCATACGTCAGCGATTCCACGGGCCGGCGTTATCAAGCCCTGAAATCCGGACCATCGGTCGCGTCCGACCGGCCGCCCGTCGCCGCCGGTTCTTCGGCCTCATACGAGCTCACTTTTGAACTTCCCATCACCGCCGCGCATCCGATGCTGCATTATTGGAATGGATTCATGATGGGCGATATTTTTGACGGCGCGGCATATGGTCGCATCGCAGTTCCCCTGTAGGGCGAGCCGTACTAGGGCGAGCATCGCTCGCCCAAAAAATACGGGGCAAGCAATGCGCGACCTCTTACATAACGAACGAAGGGGCTCACGCGAGATCCCGGCGGCTGGGCCGAGTGAGATCGTCGCGATCGTGGCTTAGGTTTTATGCGGGCGTCAATGCCGACGGGTCTCAAATAGCACTTCCGGAAATTCCGCGGACGGCCCATCGAGCAGTGGCGCGGTCATGCCCTTGAGATGCCGGTCAAAAAAGGCAAGTTCATAGGCGCAGACGATAGCGTGGCCTCGCTGCGCGTCCATCGGACCACTGATGCCTAGCCAGCGTGTTAACGGAGAAAGCAATGGTGCGTCGGAAAAATCCTCGTGGAACATCCCGGGCACCCGCACGAAGTAGCCATCTCCGGGCAGCCCTTCGAAAACACTACGCATAGTGCCCAGGCTTTCGTCGGTGACTGCCTGGGACCAACCCTCGAGCCGCATTGTCGCGGCGTCGCGGGTAATCCACATCGTCGGCTGTCGCAAGCCTGCCTTGACCACTTCGGCCGGCATCCAAACATCCATAATCAGGCAGGCTTTCAAGCGCGGATCCAGGCGGCAAGCCTCTGCGGTGATCTCCCCGCCCAACGACAACCCGAACATACCGGTTCGTTGCAGGTCCAGCCGCCCCGTCAGGATGCCGTTAGGGTCGGACCGGTTCAACGCGGCGAGCCGATCCAATGTGAAGCTGACGTCCTGCGCCAGATACGGGATGAAGCTATCCTCGGACTTGCGATCGAGCATGCGGACGTCGGAGACTCGCTAGACGCCCGTCGGGAAAGACCACGCCGGCGGCGGCGTAGGTATGGTCTATGGCAGCGACGATGTAGCCGTGCGAGACCAGCTCTTCGACCTGCGCCGTGTTGTGCTGACGAAAACCTCCGCGGCCGTGCGAAAACACCAGTACCGGGTAGGTGGCCGTCCCAGGCGCCACGGACGCGCCCGGAATGGCGTTTGTTTTGATGTACTTCAGGTACTGGAAAATGAACCCGGGAAGGTGCAGCAGTCGCGCCAACGGCGCGAGCGCGTAGCCGTCGTTGACATACGGCGCCCGTTTCGTAGATTTGCTGCCCTGCACTGGATACCAGACTTGCACCATCAGCTCGCGCCGATCGCTTGGATCGGCCCTGAAAATCTCCGGCCGGCCGGCGTCCACCCAGTCGTAGGTCAAGGTGCCGATCTGGTAAGGCCCGTGTGGCTGGGGGAAATTGAACACCGGGAACGTGAGCGCCAAGAAGGCAGCGAGCGCAAGCGCTACCGCGCCGAGCCCGATGGCGAGACCTCTTCCGAGGCGTCGCAGGCGCCCGGGCTCAACGCTTTCTCCCGGGCCACTTTGCCGGAGCAGAGAGATTAGAAACAGCAAGACGCTGACGGCGTAGGCCGTTGCCATCTGCCAGCGCGCGCCCTCCAACAACACCTGTGCGCTGAGCGCCAGCAGGGCCGCGGTCGGTAGAAAGCGGGTGCGGCGTACGGCACGGAACCGACGCACCGCGAACGCAAGGAGCGCGGCCAAAGTGATGATGAGCAACAGCGCTTCGAGCGGCCTCATCGTTGGTTTTCTCCACTCCTACTACCCGGCCGGTGAGATGGGCACTTCCGCGCGGTGAGCGGTCATGGCGCCGCGTTGCGTAGGGCTCCTTCACGGGGGTTGGGTAGATGTCATACGGGGCGTGCCGCTTGCCATAGAATAGAACCGCGTGCCCACGGCTTGACGACCTAATTACTTTGTGATACAAAGTAAACGATGAGATTCGCGGTTCGCGCAGTGATTGTCGGCATCGCATTCGAAACGGGCAAGCGGGGCCGACCATAAAAGTCGGCCCCTACAAATCGAATCGGGCAAGCGATGCTTGCCCTAGTACAGTTGTCCTCCTACCGAATGAGGTCGTATGCCGATCCGCATCAATAAGTTCTTAGCCGATGCGGGAGTCGCGTCGCGCCGCAAGGCCGACGAGTTGATCGCCGGCGGCGCTGTGCTCGTCAACGGCAAGCGAGCGGAACCCGGCACTATCGTCGACCCGGATAGCGACGACATCCGCATGGCAAACAAACGCCTAACGGTGCCGCCCACGCCGCACGTGACGCTCGTCTTGAACAAACCCGCCGGCGTCGTCACAACGATGAGCGACGATCGAGGCCGGCCGACCGTGGCCGATCTCATGCCGAAGGGCCGCCGGCTATTCCCCGTCGGTCGTCTCGACGCGGATACGACGGGCGTGCTGCTCTGCACGTCGGACGGTGCGCTTGCACAGACGCTCGCGCACCCTTCGCATGGCGTCGAAAAACGATATCGGGCAACCGTTTCCTCCGAGCCTTCCGTGGCGAGTCTGAACCGGCTTTCCGGCGGCTCGGCTCGGCGCAATCCGAACGGAACATTTTCGATCGATATCGTCTTGCACGAAGGCAAAAACCGCCAAGTGCGCCGGATGTGCGCGAACGAAGGTCTTCGCGTTGTCGCGCTCACGCGAATTTCATTTGGTCCGATCTCGCTGAACGGCTTGAAATCGGGCAAATTTCGCGCGCTCACGAGCGCAGAGCGGTCCGCGTTGGACAAGCTGCAGATAGGTCGCCGCACTCACTAAAGCAAACACAAACGCGCATGATAGTTCGGGGAATCCGTGGAGCCGTCACCGCGGCTGCCAACGAGCGCGCCGCGATCCTCGACGCGACGAGCACATTGCTCGCTGAAATCGTGCAGGCTAACGGGCTAGAACCCGAGTCGGTCGCGGCAGTGTTTTTCACCACGAGCGCCGACCTCAATGCGGCGTACCCAGCCGAAGCCGCACGGGCGAAAGGCTGGACGCAAGTGCCGCTCCTGTGCAGCCACGAGATGGTCGTTCCGGGTGGTCTGCCGGCATGCATCCGGGTGCTGATGCTCGTGAACACCGACGTGGCGCAAACCGACATTAAGCACATCTATCTGGGCGGCGCAGCGGCACTGCGACCGGACTTAAGAGTCTCGTAGGACAATGCATCAATTATGATCGTCGTCATCAAGCGCGGAGCAAGCGCCGAAGAAGCACGGACCGTCGTCGAAAAGATCAAGGCGATGGGTTTCGACGTCAACGTGTCGCAGGGCGCGGAACGTCTCATCATCGGTGTGCTCGGCGTGCGCGAGAACAAAGATACGCTCGCGGCCCAGCTTGGGAGCTTGGCCGGCGTCGAGCGCGTCATGCCGATCAGCAAGTCGTTCAAGCTCGTCAGCCGCGAAGGCGCCCACGCAGACACGATTGTCAAGCTAGCGAACGGAGCGGAGATCGGCGGCGGACTCGTGCACGTGATGGCCGGACCGTGCACCGTCGAAGGACGCGACATGCTGATCGAGACGGCGAAATGGGTGCAAGCTTGCGGCGCCACGCTCTTGCGCGGCGGCGCATTCAAGCCGAGCACTTCACCTTACTCGTTCCAAGGCATGGGTAAGGAAGGATTAGAGATACTGTCCGAAGCGCGGGCTCTCACGGGCCTTCCCATCATCACCGAAGTGCTCGACCCACGCGACGTCGCATCCGTGGAGGCGCACGCCGACATCTTGCAGATCGGCGCGCGCAACATGCAGAATTTTCAATTGCTCAAGGAAGTGGCGAAGTCGCGCAAACCGGTCATGCTCAAGCGCGGACTCTCGGCCACCATCGAAGAATGGCTCCTCGCAGCCGAGTACATCTACGCCGGCGGCAACCACGACGTCATCATGTGTGAGCGAGGCATCCGCACGTTTGAAACCACCACGCGCAACACACTCGACCTCTCCGCGGTGCCGCTCGTGAAACAACTGAGCCACTTGCCCGTCGTGGTGGACCCAAGCCACGCGACCGGCAAATGGGATCTAGTGACGCCCATGGCGCGCGCAGCGGTCGCCGCCGGCGCGGACGGTCTGATCATCGAAGTGCATCCGAAGCCCAGCGATGCGCTTAAAGACGGCTTCGAGTCGCTCACGTTCAACAAATTCGCTGCGATGATGGACGCCGTGCGGCCCGTCGCAAGCGCAATCGGACGGCCGGTGGCGTCGGATGCCGCGGCGGCGGTATAAGCCCGAGTCGCTCGCGCTCATCGGAACCGGTTTGATCGGCGCATCGATCGGGCTCGCGGCTCGCGGCCGGGGATTCAGCGTCACAGGCTGGGATGTGAGCGCGCGCGCTCTGCGCGGTGCCCAAAAACGTCGTGCCATCTCGCGCATCGCCGCGAGCCTTCAGGATGCGGTTGCATCCTCCGACATCGTCGTGCTCGCCGCGCCGCTCGATGCGACGCTCGCGCATCTGCGGCAAGTGTTCGAATTCGCGCGCCCCGGCACGCTCGTCATCGACGTGGCCGGTGTGAAGGAACCCGTTTCGAAGCGCGCTGCAGCGCTGCTCGCGAGAAGACGCGATGTGTGCTTCGTCGCCGGGCACCCCATCGCCGGCAGCGAACATTCTGGACCTGCAGCGGCTGACGCAAAACTTTTCGCGCGGCGGGCCTTCGCTCTCTATGCTCCGCCGCAGACTTCGCGGACGCAGGCTTATGAGGCGGCGGCTCGCTTTGTCAGGAAGCTTGGTGCGGTGCCGCTTCGGATAGCGCCGCGGGACCACGATCGCGCCATGGCAGCTTTAAGCGCACTGCCGCAGCTCGCCTCGATCGCCGTTGCACTGGCTTCGGGCGACAGCGGAGCCGCCATCGAGCGCCGCCTCGCGGGACCAGGCTATCGAGATGCGACCCGGTTGGCAGAATCGGGGTTCGCGATGTGGAAGCCCGCATTGTCCGCCAACCGCGCCAATGTCTTGAGGTCGATTCGTGCAATGAGTAAACGGGTAAGCGTCATACAAGCCGCGCTGCAGCGAAGGGATTGGCGCGTGCTTGGGAGGCTCTTTTCGGCGGCCGGTCGCGAACGTCGGCGGGTAAATCCGCGCTGACCGCGAACGGGGGCGCGACGATTTACGCTCATATCCGTTCCTGAAGATACCGGTAACCGCGGACCTTGCTCCGCGCACCATGTCTTGAGTTTAAGGAGACACATGCGTCAAATACAGCTCGCCTTCGCGGCGTTCTTGGGTAGCGCCGCGTTGCTCGCCCAAGCCGCAGCACCGGCCGGCGCTGACCCTTCCTACTACTACCCTCCGAAATTTAACCACCAGGTCAAGCCGCTCTACCCCGACACGGCGCGAGCCGCGCATGAGGTTGGCGAAGTGAAGATCAAGGTGCTCGTGGGCTCGAACGGGGTCCCGAAAACCTTCACGATCTTCAAGTCCTCGGGACACAAAGATCTCGATGCCGCCGTGCTCGCCGCGTGTAAGGCATCGACCTACACGCCGGCCACGCGCGGGAATGCGCCGGTCACCGCGTTTTACGACGTGAGCTATAAATTCGACCTCACCGGCGTCGAAGAAAATGTCGGCGGGTCCTCGGACCTCCAATCGAAGGTCACGGCGCATCCCACCGATGTCGACTCCCGGCTGCAGCTCGCGAATCTCTTTCTCAATCAGAACGACTACGCGCACGCCGAAGCCACTCTTTTGGACGGCACGCGAGCCACGCCGTCGAGCGCCAAGGTCTTTTCCCGACTAGGCTTGGCATATTACAACGACGGCGACAACAACAAAGACACTTCGAAGTTGAAGCTCGCTGCCCAGGCCTACGACAAGGCGCTGGCGCTGGATCCGAAGATCGATAATGCTCTCGCGGCCCAAGCGTACTTCCGGTATGCATTCGCACTTCAAGCCGCGCAGGATAGCGCGGGCGCTCAGCCCTACGCACAGAAGGCGGCACAGCTCGACTCCAAACAGTTCATCTACCGCATGCTTGTCGGCGAGACCGAAATCACCTTAGGGCAAACCAAACAAGCGCTGGACGATCTAATGGCTGCGAAAGCTGCGGATAACGGGAAACAGTCTGAGATTTCCGCGCGTCTTCTCGCGGAGATCGGCAACGCGCAGCTCACGCTCGGCGACGAGACCGCCGGAATCGCGTCGATCATGCAGGCCGAAGCCATTGCCCCGCACAGTCCGTTCCCGTATCAAGCGCTATCAAGCTTCTACATGGGCAAAAACAACTACAGTGCGGCGATGGGGCCACTCAAGCAACTGATCCTCATCCAACCAAACGAGCCGGCGTGGGACGTCGAGCTCGGCGACGTATACCTCAATACGAAGGACTGGGCGGACGCCAAGTCGTCCTACGACGCGGCGGTCAAGCTGAGTCCCTCGAGCGGCGATGCCAAACTGGGCCTAGCCAAGCTAGCCGCCGCACAAGGGCAGACGGCTCAGATCGATGCCGGGCTCAGCGACGCCATCAAAGCAACGCCGGCGAACGCTTCGTTTTACAATACCGTGATCGCCAATATTCTATTGAACGCAAGCAGCACGAAGAACGACTACTCTTCGGATGCGGAAAAGTACAGCAAGGCCGCCACTGACGCCGATCCCAACAACGGCAATGCATGGGAGTCATATGGTATCGCGCTTGCAGACCAACACAAAAAGGACCTGGCCAACGACGCGCTACGCAAGGCGTACACGATTTTCAAGGCAAAAAACGATACGGCGAATATCACAAACGTCTTGAATTATTACAAACAGATCAATGGCACCGATCTACCCGGCGCGGATCACAGCGACATTAACAACCGCGCAAGTGGTCCAGGCTGATCGATGAAATTGAAGCGCGCCGCACGGTGGTTCCGGGACCTGCGCACTAACTATTCTAATCGCCGTGCGGCGCGGTAGGAAACCTATGAAAAGGCGTTTAAAACGGGGCGGCACAAAACGGGCGGGCCATCCGTCCGCCGTCTGTGTATTTGCGCTTCGCGCGCATCGGCCAAAAACGCCGCCGCGGCACGCCATCTAGGCATAAGGGGTACGAGTTTCAAATGGACGCATCCAATCCGCTTACCTCATTCTTAGACTTCCTGAACAGAGGCGGCCCCGCGATGTGGGGGCTGCTCGTGTTGTCGATTCTTTCGGTCGGCGTCGTCTTCGAGCGGCTGTTCTTCTTTTCGAAGCAGCACTCGAACCCGAGCCAACTCCTGCGCGACATCGGTGACCGCGTGTCAAAGGACGACATGAAAGGCGCCATCTCCGTTTGCGACCGCGAGCGCGGCATGTTGCCGAAAATCCTACAGTTCGGCCTCTACCGCCATGAGAAAAGCCGCGCCGATATTTCCGACGCTCTCTCCATCGCGTTGCTCGAACAGCTCAACACCCTCGAAGCGAACCTAGCGATCATCGGCACCGTGGCCGTCATCGCGCCGTTCGTCGGTCTGTTCGGAACGGTGCTCGGCATCATCAGAGCATTCCAAGACATCGCTATCAAAGGCAACTCCACTCCCGCCGTCGTCGCGGCCGGCGTGTCGGAAGCCCTCATCACGACCGCGGCCGGCCTGTTGGTCGCCGTCATCGCCGTGATCTTCTTCAACTACTTCAAGTCGCGCATCAAGGCATACAATCAGGAGATGATCGTCTCCGCGAACAAGCTCGCCGAAATGCTGCACTTCCACAACTCCGGCGCGCCCATTCCCACCGAGCTTTACCGGCCTCCTGGCTCGGCGCCGCGTCCGAATTCCACACCGGCACCGGCGCCCAAACCGGCTGGCCCCGGCACGACGTAGAGAAGATCGCGTTAGAGCGGCCGTTCCGGGCCACTGAATCGTCAGCAAGAGGCGCAATATGGGTCTGACATCAGCGAAGCAAGATACCGAAGTCATGGCGGAGATCAACATCACGCCCTTCACGGACGTGCTGCTCGTACTCCTGATCATCTTCATGATTTTGGCCGCGCTCGCGGCGCCTCCCGGTTTCCAAAAAGAGCTGCCGAAGAACAGCAAAGTGCCGCCCACGCATGATCCTAAGGATCAGATACATTCCATCGAGGTGCTGGTGAACGCGCACAACGTCGTGTATATCGACGGGCGGCGGACGAGCGATGCCAGGCTGTACGACGACATGGCCTCCACCGTCGCCTATCACCGCGCGCACGCAAGCCAGAACTACACCGACCACATCGCCCTCACGGCAGACACCGATGCGAGCTACAACACGATCATCAAGATCCTCGATGCCGCGCGCGAAGCAAAAGATGACGACGTCGGCTTTGTGACCGAGTAGGGAAGGGAGCGCACTATGTCTCTCATTGGATCCGGCCCCGAAGAAGACGTCATGTCCACCATCAACATCACGCCGTTCACCGACGTGCTTCTCGTGTTGCTCATCATCTTCATGATCCTCACGTCATTGCTCAAGCCGCCTCCCGTGCCGCAAGTGAAGAACAAGCTCAAAGTGAATCAGTCACCGCTCGTGGTGATCGTCAATCCTAAGGATGAGGTGCAAGTCGGCGCCGAGACCATTCCGAAAGCGGAACTGCTCGCGAAGATGAAAGATCTCTTCTACCAGTTCCAGGTTTCGTCCCAAGGGGACATCATCATCAAAGCGGCGCCCACAGCGAAATACGGCACCGTGCTCACGCTCATGGCCGATGCAAAAGCGGCGGGCTTCACGAAATTCGGTCTCGCCAACAAGATCATCGGCGCGCCCGACAGCAACAGTAACTGAGCGAAAGGATCACCCCAGGTGTCGATGTCGCCCAGCGGGCCAGCTGTCGCCAAAGGAACGGTTCCCCCGCTTTTCACCAAACGCGAACGATATTCGCTCTACCTTTTGTCGGCCGCCTTCATAACGTTTTCGGTGGTCTTGCACTTCGTCGTCGGTGGCGCTACGGAGACGCTGTTCCCGAAGTTCAAAGTGGAATCCACGCCGCCGCCGCAGATCGTGACCGTGCAGACCATGCTGCACACTCCGAAACCCACGCCTAAGCCCACGCCCACGCCGCCGCCCACGCCCACGCCGCCGCCGCCGAAGAACACGCCGGCGCCGGTGCACATCAAATTAAATGTCGTGAAGCAGGTCAACGACACCACCACCGGCGGACCGGCCGAATCTGCATACACTCCGCCTCCGGTCGGAAATGCACAGGGCGTTCCCACCGCCGTGCCCACCGCCGAACCAACGGCCGCGCCCACCGAAGCGCCACCCCAAGGACCGATCACCGCCACCGATGCGACGTTTGCATACCAAGCGCCACTCGATTATCCGGACATCGCGAAGGATCAAGGCATTCAGGGAACCGCGGTCGTCTTGGTCACGATCGGTGTCGATGGATCTCTCACGGCGGCCACCATCGCGGAATCGTCGGGCAACGCGTTGCTCGACGGAGCCGCACTCAAGGCCGCGCGCGCTAGCCGGTATCATCCGTTCATGTTGAACGGCAAGGCCGTCGAGCAACAGTACAAGATCGTCTACGAGTTCAAACTCGACAGCTGATCCGCGAACCAAATTCGCGCTGTAGGGGCCGACCTCAATGGTCGGCCCTCTTCTTATGTAGGAGGGCAAGCTCGTACTAGGGCAAGCAACGCTTGCCCCGTCTTTTTCTTATTGTAGGAGGGTGAGCAGCGCTCACCCATTTTTCGGTCACCAAAAACGAATGGGCAAGCGATGCTTGCCCTCCTGCACAAATTACCTGGCGTGAACTTTGCGCAGCGCGTGCGCGACAGACGTTCACTATGAACACACCGCCGCCGCTGTTTTCTAAACGCGAGAAATATTCGCTCGCGATGTTTTCGGTGGGCTTCGTCGCGTTCTCGTGCGTCGTCCACTTGATGGCGGGAAGCATGGGCTATAGCTTCGTGCCGCGCTTCACCGTCGAGCCGACCCCGTCGCCGCCACCGTTCTATCTGTTGCCGTCGGCGAGACGCACTCCCAAGCCGACGCCGACCCCGCATGCCACACCAACGCCCCCGCCGCCGCCGAAGGTGACGCAGCCGCGCGTGCCAGCCGTTCACCCGCCGAACATCGTGGTGCGCCCAAATCGCACAGTCGGCCCGACGGAGCCGCCGGATGTGCAGCCGACTCCCGGCGTCGTCGAACCGAGCGCGCCGCCGGTGGTGCCGAGTGCCGCACCGGTAGCGACGTCCACAGCGAGCGGACCGGTCGTGATTCGAGATAGCACATTCAAATACAAAGCGCCGCTCGAATACCCGCTGTACGAGATCCAAGCGCGGATCGAAGGGACGGTCGTCGTTCTCGTCACGATCGGGCCGGACGGAAACGTGCTCTCCGCATCGGTGTCCACAACATCGGGCAATGCGCATCTCGATGAGGCCGCGCTCAAGGCCGCGCGCGCGAGCAGCTATACGTCGTATTACGTGGGCGGAGTGGCAGTCGAACAACAATACCTAATAGTCTATGAGTTCAGACTGGATGAGTGATCACTTCCGACGCGCGCGCTAGGAATTGCGAATCGACGAGAGAGCCCGAGCACATTCACTTGAGGTTCATCCGCTGAAGTCCTAGCGAGTTTGGGACCTGTGCCGGAGGTCGAGTGCCGCACTAAAACCGAAACAAGCAGGCGTATTATTCGCGCACTAGCGGGCCCTGTGGGGTCCGCAGACGTGTCACGGAGAAGGGCCTCTTGATCAACCAAATCATACATGCAATCATGCTCGGCATCATCCAAGGAATAGCCGAGCTATTCCCAGTCTCGAGCGCCGCGCACACGGTGTTGCTCTCATACCTCTTTCATTGGGATTTTCCAAGCCTCCCATTCGTCGTCATGCTCCACCTCGGAACGTTTCTCGCCGTTCTCGTCTACTTCTGGAAAGACTTCGCCACGATAACGGTAGGGTTTTTTTCCGGCATGCGAACCAAATGGGCGGAGCCCGAACAGCGGCTCGGGCTGCTCGTCGTGGTCGGATTCATTCCACTTGCGATAGCCGGGAAAGTGCTCTCTCCGTACATCGATCCGCTCTTCGCCATGCCGGCCGTTGCGGCAATCTTCTTGTTGCTGACCGGCGTCGTGCTCTTCGTCACGGAAGTTCTGCAGCGCCGCCGGATCGATTCTGTGATTGCCCGGCCGGCGGTCCGGCCCGACGTCACAGGCGATCGCATGTGGTTCCCCGATCCCGCGAAGCCAAAGCGCGAATATGAAGGCGCGGCTTCGCTCTCTATACTCAAAGCGTTTTGGGTGGGGCTGAGCCAGGTCGCGGGCATCATTCCAGGCGGCTCGCGATCCGGTTTCTCCATCTGCGGAGGTATGCTCGCCGGCTTGTCGCGTGAAGAGGCGTCGCGCTATTCGTTCTTGCTCGCAGGCCCCGCGATTCTCGGTGCCGCCATTTTCGAACTGCCGCGGATTCTCGGGCACAAGACCGTCGACACTCACGGCGAATCGCTGCACGGAATCGCAAATCTAGCCGCTGCGCCGGAACCGCATGTCGTGATCGCGATCGGCACCATCGTCGCATTCATCAGCGGCCTCATCGCGATCAGGTTTTTCATGAAGTACGTGAGCGACCATAAGTTGACGCCGTTCGCCGTCTACTGCTGGGCGTTCGGTCTCTTCATGTTGGGTGTGATCGGTGTCCGGCACGGCGCGTAAACCTGCGATGCGCGCACGGAATGCCAAACTGACGCACGTGCGCGCGGACGGTACCTTGCAGATGGTCGACACGAGCGCAAAAGCGAGCACGGCTCGGACCGCGACCGCCGAAGCGGTGGTGCGGATGGCGCCGGCTGCGCGCCGCGCGCTCAAAGCCGGCGCGCTGAAAAAAGGCGACGCGCTTGCTGCGGCCCGCGTTGCCGGCATCATGGCGGCAAAGCGCACTTCCGGACTCATTCCGCTCTGCCATCCGCTCGCGTTGAACGACATCGACGTCAGGATCGGATTTTCTGGTCGCGACAGCGTGCGCATCTCGTGCAGCGCATCGTGCTTCGGCCAGACCGGCGTCGAGATGGAGGCGCTTGTGGGGGCCGCGATCGCCGCGCTGACCATCTACGACATGTGCAAGGCGATGGACCGCGGGATCACCATCGAACACGTGCGGCTGCGCGAGAAAGCCGGCGGCGCGAGCGGCCGATGGCGCCGTTGATGCGCGTCGCACTCCTCGTGCTTTCCGACAAAGCCGCGGCCGGCGAGCGCCCCGATGCCTGTTTGCCGGTGATGCGCGCGGGCGTACCCGCCGGCGCGACCATTGTGGCTGAAGAAATAATGCCTGACGACCGGGAAGCGATCGCGATTCGCCTCGCACTGTGGTGCGACGAAGACATGGCCGACGTCGTCCTCACGTCTGGGGGCACGGGCTTGAGCCCGCGCGACGTCACCCCGCAGGCCACCGCGGATATCGCGGACTACGCCGTGCCTGGCATCGCCGAAGCGATGCGCGCTGCGAGCATCGCAACTGTTCCGAGCGCGATGCTATCGCGCGCAACCGCCGCGGTGCGCGGCAGAACGCTCGTGGTCAACCTGCCGGGAAGTCCGAAGGCCGTCCGCGAAACGCTGGCAGTCATCGCGGGCCAGCTGGCGCATGCGGTCGGTCTGCTGCGCGGGGACGTTGGTGAGCACGCCCGGTAGGACGCAACGCGCATGGATTTCAGCGACGCAAAACGCCTGCTGCAGGCGGCGACGAACGAAAGCTTATCGAGACGCTATCCGGGCCGGCTCGACCGGATGCGCGCGTTCTTGGCGGCTTGCGGCAATCCCGAACGTGAATTCCGAAGCATTCATGTGGGCGGCACGGCAGGCAAGGGGTCGACCGCGACGATGTGCGCCGCCATCTTGTCGGCGGCAGGCTATCGCGTCGGCCTTCACACCAAGCCGCACCTGCATTCCGTCACCGAGCGCGCGCGCATAGACGGGCTCGCGGTCTCAGAAGAGCGATTCGCCGACCTGCTCTCCGGATTGCTCTCGGCGATCGACACGATGGCGTCGACGGAGTGGGGGCGGCCTTCGTACTTCGAACTGCTCGTGGCGCTGACGTTTCGATATTTCGCGGAAGAACACGTCGATGTGGCAGTCGTGGAAGTCGGGATCGGCGGTGCCCTCGACGGGACCAACGTGATCACGCCGCTGGTCGCCGTGCTCACGAACGTCGGCGGCGATCACGGCGACGTGCTCGGCGACACCATCGCGGCTATCGCGACCGACAAGAGCGGCATCATAAAAGATAAAATTCCGGTGGTCACAGCCGCCGAAAACCCGGAAGCGCTCGCGGTCATTCGCGCCGCCGCAGAACGAAAACGTGCGCCGCTCACGGTCGTGCAGGAAGCGGCGCAAGTCGAATGGATCGAAACCCCCGATCCGCTCGTGCAACGCACGAGAGTCAACACACCGCTGCGCGAGTACAAGTTCGATCTGCCCGTGCTGGGTGGATTTCAGCTGCTCAATGCGGCCACCGCCATCGTCGCGTGCGAGCAGGTCGAGAGCGCGCTGCCGTTCAGTGCGGCCGCTGTCGCGCGCGGCCTCGAAAATATTTCCTTGCCGGGGCGCATGGAATACTTCCCGGGACGTCCGTCGATCGTCTTCGACATCGCCCACAACGCGGAAAAAGCGTTCGCGCTGCGCCAGTCGATCGAGCGTCATTTTCCGGACCGGCGGCTGACGTTTGTCAGCGCGATCGCCGACGGCAAAGACGTGCCGGGCATGTTAAGCGCATGGGAGGGTCTGCCCGCGCAGTTCATCTTCACCACGTTCCCGGAGTCGCATCTCCGGCCCGTACGGCCGTATAACCTCGCCAACGCCGCGCAATTGCACGGTCTCACCGCGCGCGCGGTCGAAGATCCGGAAGAGGCGCTCATGCTCGCGCGGCGCATGGCTGCGGCGGAAGATATCATCGTCGTCACCGGTTCTACATATCTCGTGGGCGAACTGCGCCGCTGGTTCCTCGACAACGTCGCCGATCCGCGCCATGCCCAGGTCTGAACTCGCACGTCGCCCTTCACCCTTGCGACTGCGCGGCGCGACGTTCGCGTGGGGCGAGCGGACATACGTCATGGGGATCATCAACGCGACCCCCGATTCATTTTCCGGCGACGGCATAGGCGCCGACTCAGGCGCTGCCGTGCGGCGCGCGCGCGCGTTCGCCGCGGCCGGCTGTCACCTGCTCGACGTCGGCGGCGAATCGACGAGGCCGGGGCACACTCCGGTGTCCGAAAGCGAAGAGTTGGAGCGCGTGCTGCCGGTGATAGCGGCGGTGCGGGCCGCCGTCGAAACGCCGATCTCCATCGATACATTCAAGCCGGCGGTGGCGCGCGCTGCGCTCGACGCCGGCGCCGACATGGTGAATTGCGTCTGGGGCGCGCTGCCCGGCATCTCTGAAGCCGCAGCGCGCGCGAACGCGCCGCTCGTCGTCATGCACAACCGCGCATCGCCGGACTACGACGGCGACGTCGTGGAGATCGTCATCGAGTCGCTTGAGCGCGGCGCGCGCGACGCGCAAGAAGCAGGCGTGCGGGCGGACAGGATCATCGTCGATCCCGGAATCGGTTTCGGCAAGACCGCCGTCCACAACATCGAGATACTCGCCCGCCTACACGAGATCGCGGCGCGATTGCCGTTTCCGTTGCTTGTCGGCACATCGCGCAAATCGTTCATCGGCGCGCTCACCGGACTATCCGTGGAGCGGCGCGCGTTCGGAACCGCCGCGTCGGTCGTGTTAGCGATCGCCGGAGGCGCCGATATCGTGCGCGTGCACGACGTCGAGGAGATGCTCGCCGCCGCGGCGGTGGCCGACGCGATCGTCCGGCGTCCGTCGTGAAACCCGGCATTATCCGCATCCGCGACATGCGATTTTGGGGGCACCACGGTGCTACCGAAGCCGAGCGCGAGCGCCTTCAGCCGATCGACCTCGACGTGGAGCTGCATCTCGATTGCGAGGCTGCCATCGGCGGCGACGACCTATCTCTGGCTCTCGACTACGATTCTGTGCTTCAGTCGTGCGAGCGAATCGTGACGCAGCGCTCGTTCGTCTTGCTCGAATCGCTCGCCGATGCTTGTCTTGCGGAGATGTTCGACGATTCTCGCGTCGAGCGCGCAACAGTCCGCGTGCGCAAACCGCGCCTGCTCGACGGCGCGACGCCCGAGGTCGAACTCTCGCGCGGCCGGTGAAGCCTGTGCTCGCGCACATCGGCCTCGGTTCGAACATGTGCGACTCGGCAGGATACGTGCGTGAGGGTCTTGCCGCTCTCGAGCGCGTGGGCCGGGTGCTCGCGGTCTCCGATCTTTACCTCACACAACCGTGGGGTCTTATTGACCAGCCGCGATTCGTCAACGCCGTCGCCGCCGTGGAGACGACGCTCACGCCGCCGCGTCTCGTGGATGCGCTGATTGGGATCGAGCGCGAGTTCGGGCGCGTGCGCGACGTCCGCTATGGACCGCGCACCATCGATCTCGACCTGCTCCTCTACGCCGACGAATCGCTCGACGAGGCGGCGTGCATCGTGCCGCATCCGCAGCTTGCCAATCGCGCCTTTGTGCTCGAGCCTCTAGCAGAGGTTGCGTCCGGCACGCGGGTGCCCGGCACCGGCAAGACGGTCGGCGAATTGCTCCTGGCCTTGCCGCTCGCCGACCGACAAGGCGTGCGGCGGATGTCCGGCACGGCGCACCTCGCGCCGCCGCGTTCGCTCGACTACGACGCGCCGGGCGGCGCCGGAGACGCGTACGCAGAATTGCGTCCTTTTTCGGCGTTCGATACGGCGGTGCTCGATGCCGCGATTTCGGCGCTAGGATCTTTGAACGGCAAGCTCGTTCTGGATGTCGGTTGTGGCACGGGCCGCTTCACGCGCGCGATGGCGGCGCGCGGCGCACGCGTCAGCGGCGTGGACAAGAGCGAGACGATGCTCGCAGCCGCGCGCGCCACGAAATTCGCCGAAGACGGGATCCCTCCCGATTACATACGCGGCGATGCCAACGTCGCGCTGCCCGGCGGGAACTACGACGCCATCACGGCGTTCTACGCCTTGCAGTACCTGGACGTGCCTGCTTTTTGCCATCGCGCATGTGCGGCGCTTGCGCCCGGCGGTGCGCTTTCGTTGGCATCGTTTCCGCATCGCCACTTCGTCGAATCGGAATTCGCTCCATTCTTCCCGTCGATGGCGGCGCTGGACTTGGCGCGCTTCCCGAGCCTTCAACAGTTGGAAGCGGCGATGAGGCGCGCGGATTTTGCGCGGGTGGACGCGAGACTGATCGCTCTAGAGCTGGACGATCCTGCAGAGGCTATCATCGCAAAGGTGCAGCGAAAGTACTTGTCATCGTTCCATCTGCTGTCGGATGAGGAGTTTCGCGACGGCGTCGCGGCGATGCGAAAAACTTGGCAGCCAGGTGAGATCGTGCGCCGCACGGCGTATGCGATGGTCGTCTGGGGGACGCGTCGAACAGGCTCCCCGGTGCGGCAACGCGAAACAGATGCCCGTGACCGATAACCACGAAGAAGCGGACACGACCGAGCTATTGTCCTTTGTCAACGAACGCGTCGCTCCGCTCGCTCGGATATTCGCTCAATTGCCGCTGATGCAACTGCGCGTTCGCACGGCGGATGGCATGGTCACCTTGGTCAAGGCCGCGCCGAGCGCAGCCGATGGCGCAAAGCCCTCGGCCGCCCCAAAGTCGTCGCACGCGCCGAAAATCCAAGAAGGCGAACCGGGTCGCGCCTACGACACGATCAACGCCGAAGCTGTCGGCGTTTTCAGGCCCGCACCCGACGTTCCGGAGTTTGGCGAACGGGTTGCCGCGGACCGCGTCCTCGGTTTCGTGGAAGCGTTGAAGTTACGCAATCCCGTGCGCGCGGGCGCACCATGCTTTTTCGTCGCGCAAGCAGTCGAAGACGGTCAGGCTGTCGAGTTCGGCGAGGTGCTGTTCGTCGTCGAACGCGGCGACATCCCGCCGCAAGCCGAAAGCGCCGTCGACGCGCGCACCGGATTCGTCGAGCCGGTCGAAGATGCGGTGGACGAATTCGGATACGCGCTCGAGCCGCTCTTGAATTCGGTCGACCCGGGCCGAACATCGCCGCCGGGGATCTGAAATAGGAACACCTTGTTCAACAAAGTCTTGATCGCCAACCGCGGCGAGATCGCGCTTCGCATCATCCGCGCGTGCCGCGAACTCGATTGCAAGAGCGTCGCGATATTCTCGGAGGCCGATCGCAACTCGCTGCACGTGCGGTTTGCCGATGAAGCGTTTTGCGTCGGCCCCGGGCCGAGCGGCCGATCGTACCTCAACGTGCCGAACATCATCAGCGCCGCGGAACTTGCGGGGGTGGACGCCATCCACCCGGGCTACGGCTTTCTCTCCGAGAACGCGGGCTTCGCCGAGATCTGCGCATCGCACGGCATCAAATTCATCGGTCCGCCGGCGACCGCGATCGCATTGATGGGCGACAAAGCCAGCGCAAAGCATCGGATGTTGGAAGCCGGCGTGCCGGTCATTCCGGGGTCAGGCATCATCGACTCGCTGACCGAAGCGAAGAAATTCTGCGCCGAAGCCGGCTACCCGGTGCTCATCAAGGCCACCGCGGGTGGCGGCGGCAAGGGCATGCGGATCGTCGGGCGCGATGCCGATCTCGCGGCCGGACTCACCGCCGCGGGCGGCGAGGCCCAAGCGGCGTTCGGCAACGGCGGCGTTTACATCGAGAAACTGCTCGTGCGGCCGCGCCACATCGAAGTGCAGGTGTTGGCCGACGAGTACGGTCACGTGATCCACGTCGGCGAGCGTGACTGTTCCGTGCAAAAACCGTCGCACCAAAAACTTCTGGAAGAAGCGCCAGCGCACAACCTCGACGCCGACCTTCGCATGAAGCTCTACGAAGCGGCGGTCCGCGCATCGCGCGCTTGCGGCTACGCGAACGCAGGCACGCTCGAATTTCTCGTCACCGAAGACGGCAAGTTCTTTTTCATGGAGATGAACACGCGCATCCAAGTCGAGCATCCGGTCACCGAAGTCGTGTACGGCGTCGATCTCGTGAAGTGGCAGATCCGCATCGCCGCGGGCGAGCGGCTGACGCGCCGGCAGGAGGATATCAAACCGCGCGGTCACGCCATCGAATGCCGCATCAACGCAGAGGATCCCGACAAGAAGTTCACCCCTGCGGCCGGCCGGCTCGGAAGCGTGCTCATGCCGGGCGGACCGGGAATCCGCGTCGACACGCACATCTATACCGGCTGTGAAGTGCCGCCATACTACGATTCGCTGCTCGCGAAGATCACGGCATCCGGCCGCGACCGCAACGACGCGATCTCGAGGATGCGGCGCGCGCTCTTCGAGACCGAAGTGCGCGGGCTGGCCACCACCCTCGGCTTGCATCAACGGATCATGATGAACCCGTCGTTCGTCGAGGGACGGACGCACGTGACGTGGCTGCGCGAAGAACTGCTCTCGCCGCAAACAGCGGCTGCCGGATCGCATGGCGGTTGAACGCCGCGAGCACCGCGTCGCGCTTGAGATCCTCTATGCGGTCGACATCGGCGCCATGCCCCTAGAGGACGTGCTCGCCCAGGCGCGCGACGAAGTGGGCGTATTCGGACGCGGCGACCTGGCGGCGGAAGAAGATCCGTACGAACCCGACTATCCCGCGATCGACAGCCGCGCCGACGCGCCGCGCGCGACCGACTGGCAGCTCGTCGAACTGATCGTGCGGGGCACCCTGTCCTCGAAAGCCGAGTTGGAGTCGGAGCTCGCGCCGCACTTGAGGCGGTGGACGATGCAGCGGTTGCCGGGCGTCGATAGGCTCTTGCTCGACATGTGCGCGTGGGAGCTTCGCAACCGGCCCGAGGCGGAGACCACGGCGGTGATAAATCACGCGGTTGAATTGGCGCGGCGCATGTCCACGGACGCAAGCCCGGGATTCGTCAACGGCGTGCTCGACGCGTTTGCAAAAACTCCCGTCGACCGGCCCGCTCGTTGACGGGCGCCGCGCGAAGAGATTGGCTTCGGATTGCGCGCATTTGGGCCGCGGTGGCCGCGATGCTGTTCGCGCTCGTCATCTTATGCGCGGCGATCGGCACGGCTGCGATCGTCACCATGTACGGACGGAATTTGCCGAGCATCGACCGCTTGTCGGACATCGAACCGGCCGCGACCACGCGCATCCTCTCGCGCGACGGCGTCGTCTTGGCCCGCCTGTACGACAAGGACCGCGTCTACGTGCCCATCACCGATATCCCGCAAGTGATGCGCCAAGCCATCGTCGCGACCGAAGACGAGCGATTCTACCAGCACCACGGCGTGGACATCCGCGGCATCATGCGCGCAGCGTTGGCGAACTATAACCACGAGCGGATCACGCAAGGCGCAAGCACCATCACGCAGCAGCTCGCTCGCAATCTCTTCTTGACCAACGAACAGACGATCCGCCGGAAGATCGAAGAAGCGATGCTCGCGATGCAGATCGAGCGCTACTACACGAAGGACGAAATCCTCGAACGATACCTCAACCTCATCTACTTCGGGGCTGGCGCGTACGGCGTGCAAGCCGCAAGTCACGCATATTTCGGCAAGGACGTCGCCAAACTGACGCTGCCCGAGGCCGCGATGCTCGCGGGCGTCGTGGCGGCGCCTTCGGCCTATTCGCCTTACGCCGACCTGCAGTCGGCGAAAGAGCGCCAAGTGCACGTGCTGGACCGTATGGAAGCGGGCGGATTCATCACGCGCTCGCAAGCCGAAGCTGCGGCGCAGGCGAAGCTGCACTTCGTCGGCGCGCGCTCCGCCGGCGTCGAGGCGTACCGCTATCCATACTTCACCACCTACGTGATCGCCGAACTTGAAAAGACGTACAGTGACGACCAACTCCTTCATGGCGGCCTGACCATCTATACGTCGCTCGATCCCAAGCTCGAAGACATCGCGCAGAAAGCAGTGACGAGCGGCGTCGCGGCGGGATTCGCGGGGGGCTACGGCATGCACCAAGGCGCGCTCGTCGCCGAGGATCCGCGCAGCGGCGAGATAGAGGCGATGGTCGGCGGCGTTGGTTTCTCGGCGAAGAGCCAGTTCAACCGCGCATGGCAGGCGCGACGTCAGCCGGGCTCATCGTTCAAAGGCTTTGTGTACTCCGCGGCCGTGGATCGCGGCGTACCCGTGTCGTCGATCTACGGCGACACGCCGATCACGCTGACCGCCGGCGACGGCACCGACTACAAGCCCATGGATGACGACCACCGATTTCTGGGCGAGATCACGCTGCGGCGAGCATTCGCTCTCTCCCGCAACGTGGTCGCGGTGAAGCTCGCGCAAACGATCGGCATCGACACGGTCATCGACTACGCGCACAAGATGGGCATCACCGAGGACCTGCAGCCCGACCTTTCGCTCGCGCTCGGCACGGGCGTCGTCTCGCCGCTCGACATGGTGTCCGGTTATTCCACGATCGCGGACGGCGGCGTGTATACGCCGCCAACCGGAATCCGCTTCGTGACGGACAAATATGGATCGATCATCCTCGACAATCGCTATCCGCAACGGCGGGTCGCACTGTCGAGCGGGACCGCCTTTATCATGACCACCATGATGGAAAGCGTGATCCAAGCGGGCACAGGCTACCCGAACGCGATCATCGGACGTCCGGCCGCCGGCAAGACCGGCACGACGTCGGACTTTCGCGATGCCTGGTTCGTGGGCTTCGTGCCGCAATTGTCCGCGGCTGTCTGGGTGGGCAACGACGACTATTCGAAGATGTACGAATCGTACGGCGGTAACGTGCCGGCGCTGATCTGGGCGGCGTTCATGAAACGCGCGCTCGCGCCGGTGAAGGCGCAAGATTTCGCGTCGCAGCCGCCCGACGTCCAAGAAGTGCGCATCTGCGCCGGCCAAAACCGGCGCGCGCTTCCAGGCCAGGGCGGCGAGGGCGAATATTTTTTGAACGGCACGGCGCCCCTCGCCTATTGCGCGCCGGTGCGGCCCGTCGTAAGCAAAGGCGCCCAGCTCATCGGCCCGATAGACGACGCTAACGTGCTGCCGGCGTGGCAATCCACGCCAACCCCGGGGCCGGGCGGCACGCCCGAGCCGTTGCAGTCGCCGGAGCCCACGCAACCGCCGGCGCCGGAGGCACCGTCGCCTCTTCCTACCTCCACACCGTAACGTCATGCGCACAACCCTTTTCGACGCCCCGGCGATGACTGTCGGCGAATTGTGCCGCGCGGTCAAGAGCGCGCTGGAATCCGCCTTTCCCAACCGCGTGCGCGTGACCGGCGAGATCTCGAAATGTACGCTGGCGCCAAGCGGGCACGCGTATTTCAATCTCAAGGACAACGACGGGTTGGTGGCGTGCGTGGTCTGGCGTTCAACGGTCGCGAGGCTCGATGTACCGTTTCCATTGGCCGACGGAGCGGCAGTCGAATTGTCCGGCCGCCTCAACATCTACAAAGAACGCAGTCAGTTCCAGCTCACGGTCGATGATGTCGTGCCGCAAGGCCGCGGAGCGCTGCACCGGCTGTTCGAACTGCTGAAAGAGAAGCTGCGCCGCGAAGGGCTCTTCGAAGCCGAACGAAAGCGACAGATTCCGGCGTTCGTGAGCAGCGTCGCCATCGTGACGAGCCGTGGTGCGGCGGCGTTGCAAGATTTCGTCACGACGTGCCGCCGGCGCGGGGGCCACGTCGCCATCACCGTTGTTCACGCGCCCGTCCAGGGCGAAAGCGCGGCGCCGCTCTTGGCCGCAGCCATCGCGCGCGCGGGCCGATTGCCGGTCGATGTCGTCGTCATCGCACGCGGCGGAGGATCCATCGAGGATCTATGGGCGTTCAACTCGGAGGCGGTCGCGCGCGCCATCGCCGCGTGCGCCCGCCCGGTGATCAGCGCCATCGGGCACGAGACCGACTTCACCATCGCCGATTTCGTGGCGGATAAGCGTGCCGCCACGCCGACCGCCGCAGCAGAGATCGTCACGTCCGACCGGTACGCGCTGCTGCGCCGCGTGTCACAACTCGAGAGCCGTCTGGCGCGAAGCCTCAGCCGGTCCGTCGATCTCGCTCGCGGCCGCAGCGAGCGCGCGCTCGACGCGCTCCTGCGCGCGCCGGACGGCATCATCGGCGCCGCGGCGCAGATCGTCGACGACCTGTCCGCCGGCTTGCGCCGCGGCGATCCGCGCCGCCGGCTTCACGAGGCACGCCGGCGTATCGCAGATTCGATGGCGCGTGCGCGCGCCGCGGGACCGCGTGCGATCGACCGTGCGCTCTCACGATGGCGCACGGCGCGCGAACGGCTTGCCGCCGGGTTTGGCCGCATCGCACTCGCACGCCGGGGTGCATTCGACCTCACGCACGCTCGTTTGACCGTGCTCGGTCCGCACGCCACGCTCGCGCGCGGATACGCGATCGTCTTCGACGCGAACGACCGCGTGATCAGCGACGCGGCGGCGACCGCGGCGGGTGAACGGATCGGTGTCACATTGCGTCGTGGCGGGCTTAAAGCAACCGTCGACATGATCGAGGAGACGAATGACTAAGACCAAAGGCAAGTCCGAGCCCGAAAAGGGTCCAACTTTCGAGCAGGCGCTGGCGCGACTTGAGAAGATCGTCGACAAACTCGATGACGGAAATCTACCGTTGGACGAGTCGATCGCGCTCTTCAAGGAAGGCACGACGCTCGCAAGAGTCTGTCGCGACAAACTCGCCGAAGCCGAAGTGCAGGTGAAGGAGGCGCTCAAAGCCGGCGGCGACGACGAGGCCGAGCCTCCTGACGAGGACGAACTCGGCGACGAGGACGAGGGCGACGAAGAAGGATAAGCGGCGTCTCGATGTGCTTGTGGCAGAGCGCGCGGGTTGTTCGCGCGAGCACGCGCAAGCATTGGTGCTCGCGGGCTTGGTGCGTGTGGACGGCGTGCCGCATACCAAGTCCGGCTCGTTCGTCGGCATCGATGTCAACCTCGAAATCGAAGGCGGCGCTCGCTTCGTCAGCCGCGGTGGGCTCAAACTCGAGCACGCGCTTCAGGAATTCGGCTGGCAGGTCGAGGGATTGAAATGTCTCGATGTCGGCGCGTCGACGGGCGGCTTCACCGACTGTTTGCTTCAACGCGGCGCGGCAAGCGTGACTTCCGTCGACGTTGGTTACGGTCAGCTCGCGTGGCGCCTTCGCAACGACCCGCGCGTCACGGTGGTCGAACGCTGCAACTTCCGGTCCGCCGATGTCGCGGTGCTCGGGGCGCCGTTCGCATTTTTGTGCGCCGACGTCTCGTTCATCTCGCTTTCGAAGCTGTGCGGCAATTTCGCCGCCGCGCTGTCGCAGGACGGCAAGGCCGTCTGCTTGATCAAACCGCAGTTCGAGGCTGGGCGAGCGGCAGTCGGATCGGGTGGCGTCGTGCGCGATCCTGCTGCGCAGACTGCTGCTATCGAAAGCGTCATGACCGCATTCGCTGCAGCCGGCCTCACGCCGCTTGAGTTGACTCATTCGCCCGTCAAAGGTCCGGCTGGAAATATCGAGTTCTTATTGGGCGCGACGCGCGGCGATGCGCCGCCCGCTCGCGCGGAATTGGACGTGGCGGGTACGGTGCGCCGCGCCCACGAAACGCTCGACACATGATCCGGCACGCTGTGAAGAGTCTCGCGCTGTTCGTGGATTCGGCGCGGCCCGCAGCGCTCGAGGCCGCTCGAAATGCGGCGGCGGTCGCGATCGGGCAAGATGCCGCCGTGCAGATGCGTCCGGACCAGGCCGCAGCGGTGAAGTCGGCCGGCATCACGGCGAGCCAGTCGTTCCCCGGCGGCGCCGATCTCATGGTGTCGTTCGGCGGCGACGGCACCCTGCTCCAGGCCGCGCATCTTGCCGCGCCGCTCGATATCCCTATCCTCGGCGTTGATTTCGGCCGCATGGGTTTCCTCACGCAATTGGACCGGCGTGATTTCACCGAAGGGCTCGCGCGAGTGCTTCGTGACGGCGTCGAGATCGAATCGCGCATCGCGTTGCAAGCATCGGTAGAAGGCATGCCGGGCACGTATTTCGCGCTCAACGAAATCCACATCGACCGCAAGCAGCACGGCCGCACGCTCACGTTCGGCATCGAGATCGGCGGCGAACGCGTAGCCGACATTCCTGCCGACGGCATCGTGGTCTCAAGTCCGACCGGCAGCACGGCGTACTTCCTCTCGGCGGGCGGACCGATCATGGCGCCGCGGCTCGAAGCGCTGGGCATCGCGCCCATCTGTCCGCACACGCTGTTCTCGCGCCCGCTCGTCGTGCGCGCAGACGAACGGATTCGCGTGAGCGTGCCTCGCACCGGGCCGGGGACAAAACTTTTCGCCGACGGTCGCGAGGAGCTCGATCTGCCTGGCGGCAGCGTCGTCACCGTCGTCAAAGCGCAACAGCCGGTGCTCTTCGTCTGTTCAAACGACCGGATGTTCTTTCAACTGCTCGAACGCAAGCTTCACTGGGGTTCGTCCATCAAGCGCTCGCTGGACGCCGATGCGCATGACAGCAAGAACGGCGCCTAGAGGGCGGCTGCGCTCGCTGACGGTCGAGGGCTTCGGCCTCATCGACCGCACCACCGCGGACGTTGGACCTGGACTCAATGCCTTCACAGGCGAGACCGGAAGCGGCAAGTCGATGGTGATCGACGCCCTTGGGTTCGCCTTTGGAGAGCGCGCCGGAGCGGATGTGGTGCGCGCGGGCGCGGCGCGCGCATGCGCGTTCGTCGAATTGGAAAGCGCGCCTGAAGCAGGCGCCTGGTTGATCGAAAACGGCTTTTCCGACGACGACCTCGAGGCGGGCGGCCCTTTGGTCGTCTCCAGAGAGATCACGGCCGGCGGACGATCGTCGGCGCGCATCAATGGCAAGCCCGCCACGGCCGGCCAGTTGCGCGAGCTCAGGCAGATCATGCTCGACGTCGTCGGCCAGCACGAGCATCAGGTGCTCCTGCAGCCGGCGCGCCATCTCTCGATGCTCGATGCGTATGCGGGCGATGCGGCCCTGTCGCTACGCGCCGAATGCGCGGGGTTGGTCGAAGACCTGCGTGCGTTGAACGTCGAGGTCGATGGACTGCGCATCGACGACGCGCGGTTGGAACGCCGTCTCGAAGACGCGCGGTTCGCATCGCGCGAGATCGCCGGCGCGAATCTGCAGGAGGGCGAGCTCGAGCGGCTGCGCGAGCGGCGCTCCCTGCTCGCACACGCCACGAAGATCGCGCAAGCGATCGACCTTGCGGCAAGCGCGCTTTCCGACGGCGATCGCGGCGCCGTCGCGAGTCTCGGACGCGCAGCGAAGGCGATGGACGGCGTCGCAGCCATCGGCGCGCAGCTCGGCGAGATCGCCCAAACCATTCGCGGACTGCAGGGCGCGGCGCAGGACGTGACGGCATCGCTTGCGGCGCTCGGCGACGACGGCGCGCTTCAGTCCGGGCAAGTCGATGAGATCGACGATCGCATCGACGCGATCGAAGCATTGCTCAAGAAGCATGGACCGGGCATTGTCGATGTCCTCGAAGCGGGTAAGCGTGCGGCTGCAGAGGCGGAGCGGCTCGAGCGGCGTGATCAGGAGATCGCGCTGGTCGAAGCGCGTCTGCGCGAACGCGAAACGATTCTCTCGCAGACCGCCGCCAAGCTCACTCGCGAGCGCATAGCGGCGGGCGACCGGTTGGCGCTTCGCGCCCAATCCGAACTGCAAGAACTAGGCATGCGGGGAGCCACGTTTTCCTGCGTGGTCGAGCCGCGCGCAGGCGGCATCGGCGCGTCGGGTGGCGACTCGGTCGAATTCTTGGCGGCGCTCAATCCCAATGAGCCGCTCCGGCCCATTACAAAAGCGGCTTCCGGCGGAGAACTCTCGCGTTTGCTCCTCGCGCTCAAGCTCGCATTTGCGGACGTCGATCCTCATCCGATCGTCGTGCTCGATGAGATCGACGCCGGCATCGGCGGAGCCGCCGCGCGAGCGGTGGGCGCGCGCATCGCAGAACTAAGTGTCCGCGCGCAGGTCCTGTGCGTGACGCATTTGGCTCAGATCGCGGCGTTCGCCGACCATCACGTCGCGTTGACGAAGGTGGTCCGAAAAGGGCGGACGATCGTTGAGGCTGGATCGCTTGGCGGCCGCGTTGCCGTCCGAACGGAAATCGCCCGCATGCTGGCGGGCGATGGTGAAAGCGCCGAGGCGCTCAAGCACGCAGCGGCGTTGCTGCGTGAGATCAAAGCGAATATGTAGGAGGGCCAACGTACTAGGGCAAGCAACGCTTGCCCAAAAAATGGGTGAGCGTTGCTCACCCTCCTACAGGACAGGGCAATCGATGCTTGCCCTCCTACGGGACGGGGTTACGTGATGCCGTCGGGATCGGGCGCATTGCCCGACACGAGATCTTCAACGGCTTTGACGAGTTTGGTGGCGTCGGCCGTCTTTGCCACATAGAGGTCGGCGCCGGCATGCTTGCGCCAATATTGATCGTGGGTCTCACCCAGACCGCTCATGAGGATGACCGGCGTGTTCGCAGTCGGCGCATTATCTTTGATCTGCCGACACAGCTCGTAGCCGTCCATCATCGGCATGATCACATCCGCGACTACGAGGTCGGGCACCTCGGCGGCGATCATCTTCAATGCGGTCCGGCCGTCGGGGGCGGTGAGCACGCGAAAACCGGCACGCTGGAGCGCGAGCTTCAACGCGAACGATTGGGTGACGCTGTCGTCCACAAGTAGGACGGTCTGCCTCATCAGGACATCCTTTCGAGTCGAGCGGCCAGTTTGCGTAGGCGCCCAGCGATAGCTTTTGGTTCGCCAAATGCTTCGACGGCTCCCAGTCGCCCCGCCGCGGCAGGCATTCCGAATACGGTGCAGCTCCGCTCATCTTGAGCAAAGGTCTTCGCTCCCTTCGTGCGGAGCTTCAGCAAACCATCAGCTCCGTCCCTACCCATTCCAGTCAATAGGACGCCCGCACAACGCGCGCCATAGATTTCGGCTGCTGACGAAAAGAGCGCGTCCGCCGACGGCGCGATCGCCCGGCGTTCGGTGGTCACCGGAACAACGCGAAGACGCCCGTCGGTTTCGAAGACGAGATCGGCGCCGGATGGCGCAAGATAGGCGCGGCCTCGGACCGGCTTCGTGCCGTTTTCGGCCAAGGTAACGGTAAGCGGCGTCTCCTTGTCAAGCCAGCGCACGAGCCCTTCGATGAACGGCGCCGCGATATGCTGCACGATGATGATCGGCGCCGGAAAATCCGGCCCTAGACCTGTGAGCAGTTCGACGAGTGCCGGCGGGCCTCCGGTCGATGCGCCGATCACCACACATTCGATAGCGGCGCTGCGCGAAGGCATATCGGCGCCGCGCGCGCGTACGCGTTCGAGCGGCGTGTGTGTCGGCACGGCGTGAGCGGAGGCCAGAGTGGCGATGCGTTCGTTGAGATCGGGAAAGAAGGAACGGAGCGCCGACTCGTTGCCGGCGGGTTTGACGATGACGTCGGCCGCGCCCGCAGCGAGTGCGAGAAACGGCATCGATTCGCTTCCGTCAACGCCAAGCGTGCTGACGATGATGATCGGAACGTGACGCGTATGCAGCACGCGCTGCACCACGCGTAGGCCGCTCTCGTCGGGCAGCACGAGGTCGAGCGTGATCACGTCGGGTCGAAGCCGCTCGGCCATCTCGACGGCGCTGCGCGCGGTCACGGCGATGCCGGCGACAGCCAGACGCTGGTCGCGTGAAATCCCGTCCGACAAGATCCGGCCCGCGACCGGCGAGTCTTCGACGATCAAAACGCGAGCCCAGCGGCTCTTGATCACGCGACGAGCCTTTCCACGGTCTCGAGCAGCTGCGTCTCGTTGAACAAGCCCTTGACGACATAGGCGTCAGCGCCCAACTCGAGGCCACGCCGGCGTTCGTCTTCCCGAGAAAGCGAGGTGACGAGCACGATCGGCGTATCGGCGAGGCGCGCATCCCGTTTCACGCGCTCGCAGAACTCCCAACCGTTCATGTTCGGCATCTCGATGTCGCTCATGATGCAATCGAACTTCATGGTGGACGCTTTGTTCCACGCATCGACGCCGTCGATGGCCGTCTCCACCTCGTAGCCCGCGCTGATCATGATATTGCGAAGCAGCGTCCGCGTGGTGAGGGAATCGTCGGCGATGAGCAGCCGCCGTTTGACGGCAGGCTTCTCGCGGATCACATTGCCCACCGCGCCGCGTTCGTGAGCAGAACGAACGAAATGCTCGCCGTCGAGGACGCAGAGCGGCAGACCGGTCGTCGATATCGCATAGCCGGCGATTCCGGCGATGCGCCCGAGCGGCCGCGGCAACGGCTTGACGATGACATCGGACAGTCCGGCGAGCGCCTCGACGACGACCGCCGCGCGCCGTTCGCCGTCTTTGATGATGATCGCTGCCACCACGCCGTCGCGGCCGAAGCTCACATGCGCAGGTCCGCCCATGATCGACGCCAGCGGCAAGACGGGCATGACTTCGTCGCGCACCGTGGCGCTGATGCGTCCCTCGACGTTGATCACGTGCTCCGGTTTCAACGACACGGCTTCGTGGATGTCGGTCTGACGAAGGAAGACCTCGGTCGTTCCGTCGTGGACGGCTAAGACCGAAGAAGTCAGCAAGCTGACCGGAACTCGAAGTATGAAACGCGTGCCGACGCCGTGCGTGCTTTCGACGTGATAACTGCCGCGCAACTGCGTGACGCGATCGGCGACGACGTCGAGACCCACGCCGCGCCCGCTGATGTTGTCGGCCGACGCACTTGTGGAGAAGCCCGGTTTGAAAAGGTATTGCAGCAATCTAAAGTCCGAGATCACCGCCGCGTCTTCGGCCGTCGCATAACCGTTGGCGACGACGGCGCGGCGCACCGCGGCCGTATCGATGCCGGCGCCGTCATCTTCGACCTTGACGGTCGCACTCGAGCTGCCCGTGGTGACCGATACCTTCACCGTTCCCGTCGCCCGTTTTCCGGCGAGCAGTCTAAGCGCCGGCGGTTCGATGCCATGAGCAACCGCATTGCGGACGAGATGGATCAGCGGCTCTTTGATCGCTTCGAGCACGACTTTGTCGAGTGCGATGTCGGCGCCGGCGATGGAAAGCTCGGCGTCTTTATCTTGAAGCTGCGAGATGTCGCGCACGACGCGCGCGAGCGGCTGCAGGATGGTTCCGGCGGGGAGCATCCGTAGATCCGCCAGACTGTCGCGAAGACTTTCCAGAAGTCCGAAGCGCTGCAGGTTGCGGTCGTCGATTCGTCCGACGGCGGCTTGCAGCGATTCGCGTTGGCGGCGCACGCTATCGAAGAGGCGCTTGCGCTCCGGCGTCGCGTCGGCGTCGGACCGCGACCGCAGCCCGCCTTCCACGTCCGCAAATGTCGCGTCTGCCGCGGAGACTAAACTGCGAACATCTTGTTCTTCCGAGGTGAATTGGCGAAGAAGCTCGCCGCGCAGGGCTATGAGGCGGTCGATCTTATCCGCGCCGACGCGCACCATGTCGCCTGACGTGTCGTCGCGTCCACGTTCGGGAGCGATCGGCACGACTGCGCCGGCCGGCGTGGGGAGCGAGCGAAGCTGAACGGGCGGCGTTTCTTTCGTCGGTTTCGCCGCCTGCTTTGGCTTGGACGCGGCAACGGACTCACCGTCTCGGAAGAGGGCCATGCGCGCGAGCATCTCCTGCACGGGCAGTTCGTCCTCCGACATGCCCGCGCCGGCCGCCATGAGATCTCGTATCGTGTCGGTCGCGCTGAAGAGAAGTGCGATCGACGCCTTGTTCAACGCCTGGGTGCCGCTGCGAGCATCCGCAAGCATCGACTCCAGTCCGTGACCGACCGCCTCGATGCCGGCGTAGCCCACCATGCGCGCCGCACCCTTGACGCTATGCATCCGGCGGAACGTCTCGTTTAGAGTGGCAGCGTCGTCCGGCTGCCGTTCGAGCGTCATAAGCAAACCGTTGAGCGCGCCGAGATGCTCGTCGCACTCCGCTCTGAATATTTGCTTAAGCTCGACCAGGTCTTCCGGAGACATTGCCATCGGCTGTTGGTTCCTAGATTCGGTAAGCTGCGACGAGGCGTTTGAGTCCGAGCGCGAGGTCGTTCAACCGGGAAGTCGCCTCTTGCGTCTGCCCAGTTGCGGAGACGGTATCGCGCATCGCGGCATTGATAGACGTAATGCTCTGCGTGACCTGTTCGATGCCGTGGCTTTGCTGCTTAGCGGCCAGCGCGATCTCTTGCATTGAGTCCACCGTGTGCTGCAGCGTCTCGATGATCTCCGCGATCGCCTGACCGGTCTGCGCCGCGTGACTCGCGTTGTCGTCCACGTTGCGGCTGCCTTCGATCATGGCCATGACCGATTCGTCGGATGCGCGCTGCACTTCGTGCGTGAGCGAATCGATGCGTTCGGTGGCGGTCTTGCTCTGATCGGCAAGCTTGCGGATCTCGGCCGCGACGACGGCGAAGCCCCGGCCTTGCTCGCCCGCGCGCGCGGCTTCCACGGCGGCGTTCAGCGCGAGCAGATTGGTCTGAGCGGCGAAATCGGCGACCGTGCGGGTGATCGTGCCGATCTGCGCGATCTGTTCCGAGAGGTGCGCGATTCTGTCCGAGGTCTGACGGAAACGGTCGCGCAGCGCGAGCATCATCGAGACGTTGGTCTCGACGTCTGCGCGGCCGCGCCGCGCGATGTCGGCGCTTTCAAGCGATTTCGTCGAGACGCTCTCCGCCTGCAGCGCGGTGGTCTGCGAGGCTGCGTTCAGCTCTTGAATCGTCTGTGAGATCTCACTCATCGCGACCGACTGCTGCGTGGTCATTCGCTCTTGCTCTTGTGCGGTCGTGGCGATCTGCATGACCGCGACCGTCGATTCATTGACGGCCTGCTGCACTTGCTGCAAGGATCCGCCGAGCTTCTCGACCATGTCGTTGACGGCACCACCGAGCTCCTCGAGTTCGTCTTCAGTCTTGATATCCACCCGGCCGGTGAAATCGCCCGACGCGATGAGATCCGCCGTCTTGGAGAGCAGCGAGGCCGCATCGCTGACCTGCATGATCGTCTTCCACCCGATGTAGAACGCCACGGCGAGCGAGACGCACGAAGTGAAGACAAGCGCGCCGATAAGCAGCAAGACGAAGAGTTCCGCCTGCGATTCAAGGAAAGCGCGCTCCACTGCGATCTTAGCCGTGAGCTTGTTCTGCGCGACGATAAACGCATCGAGCTTGGTTCGTTCCTCGGCGAATCCGCCGGCAACGGCTTGACGGATCGTCGCCGATCCGTCCTCGGCGCTTGTGACGATGTTCTCGACGACGGAAGACTCGTCGTTTGCGTCTTCGGTCAGAATCTCGATCTCGTTCTTGAGCGAGTCGTCGCCGTGGCCGAAGTTGGATAGCTTCACGATATCGTCGGCGTAGTTCGTCTTGCCGTCGTTGTAGAGCCGCAGGTCGACGGTCTTTCCCGTAAGGCCCCACTGCGCCGCGCCGCCGATCATCTTGAGCACGTCCAGACGGACTTGCAGCGATGCCTCGGAGATCGGCTGGAGTTGATCGGTGATCTTATCCTCGACGTTGAAGATCATGCGCGGAAGCGTGAGCGCAAGCGCGATCTGCACGAGCGTGATTCCGGCGAGCCACATGAAGATGACGATCATCTTCCGGCGCAGCGACTTTTCCGAAAGGATTGCTAATCGCGAGTTCACGTGGAGGCCTCATTTCCTAGTATGAGTTGCGGTGCGGCCATCAGCGCCGCGACGTCGATGAGCTGTACGGTTCCGTTGGGACCGGGATGGACGGAAAGCGTGAAGCGGCCCGGTTGCGTATGCGCGGCAACCGTGCGTGACAGGGTTTCGAGACCGGCTAGTTCGTCGACGGCCATCGCGACGCGCACGCCGTCTTGGGTCAGGACGATGCCATTGACGGTGGCCGGAAGAGCCGACGCCGGCAAACCGAGAAACGGCCGCAGGTCGTAGAGCGCGACGGCATCGCCGCGCCGGTTCACGAGCGACGCCGAACCCCCGCGCACGACCAATGGCGCGTGCGGAAGGTTCCGGAAAAATTCGAGTATCGAGCCGATCGGCACCGCGTACCGCTTGCCGTCCAGCAGGAAGACCGCAGCCTCGATGCCGGCCGCCGCTTCGGCTTCCGGCGGCGCGGCGAGGGCGGCGGTGCGCTCCGCCAGCGGCGCGTTATCATCCGGGTCCACGTCGAGCGAGCGGGTCGCGTCTTCATCGTCCCACGGATCCGGCACTGCGAATCCTTTGACGTCCACGATGGCGCAAAGCTCCGGCGTCGCGGCGATGCCCGCGATGACTCTCGGATTGACGGGCGTGTCTTCGAAAAGCGTGTCGGATCCGCCCAACGCATTGGTCGGCACATCGATCAGATTTTTCACTTCGTCGACGATGACACCCATGGTGCGTCCATCGACGCGCAAGAGCACCAGCCTGTCGGTGAGTGAAACGCCGCGCGCAGAAAGACGAAGACAGCGCCGGATGTCCGCGACCGGAACCGGCTCGCCGTGGATGCGAACGCCGCCGAGGATGCCGGTGCGTGCCGACGGGATCGCGGTCACGATCGGCGCGGCATGGACCGAAAGCACGGCCTCGATGGGAAACGCGAGATCGAATCGTTCGACGCGGGTCAACAGGTGCGAGCGTGTCGCATTCTTTTTCGCCAGTGCGGCCTGCGAGATCTCGCGCTCAAGCATCGACGTGCTCGCCGATCTCTGCGCGCAGCAGCGTCGTCAGCTCGCCGACGGTCAACTTGTCGAACGGCAATGCGACTGCGTCCGCCGGCAGGCCCGCGAGCTGCGTCAGCGCGCGGGCAAATGCGAAGACCGCTTGGCGCTTGCGGTTGGTGATGCCGTAGAGATGTCCGGCTTGCCAAAGGGCAGGCACGAACACCGGATCGAGAAACAGCGCGCGACGCAGTTCGGCTTCGGCTTCACGCATCGCCCCGCGCGCCATGAGCAGCGCGGCGACGAGCACGTGCGGCTCCGGGTCGATGGGTTCGGCGCGCATGGCTTCGATCGCGTGGCGCTCCGCCTCATCCATCTTGCCTGCATGTGCGGCGCGCATCGCCTCCACGAGAAGCGCGCGGCTTTTTTCGGCGTTCGGCTTTGGTTTTTGGATCAGCTTGAGTTCGTCTGCCATTCGCGTCTGGTCGCTCGGCGTCATCGCAATTTTGCGCGGGATTGGCCGCGCAACTCGCGACGGGCGTTTCTGCGCTTGTTTCGGAGTCGCGCGGACTTTCTGAGGCGTGGGTTCCCACGGCGTGTAACCGAGCGGCTTACGATAGACGACACCGGCGACATGCCGTTCGGGGACAAGGTATCCAGTGTCGATGCCTGACGCCTCGCCGTGTCCGAGGATAAGGAGCCCGCCGGGAGAGACGCACGCGGCAAGCCGCGCGATGATCTTCGCGCGCGCTGTGAGCGTCATGTAGATGAGGACGTTGCGGCACACCACCAGCTCAAACGACGCCATGCCGCCCGGCGCGTAAGATAATTCATCTACGAGATTCTGCGTCTCGAATCTCACCGACGATTTAACTTCTTCGGGCACGCGCACGGTTTGTGCGCCGGTCACGGCAAGCGCGTCGCGCAGCTCGTCGGAAACACCGCGGAGCGACCACTGTCCGTACGCCCCGATGCGTGCCGCAGCGACCGCCTTAGGATTGACATCCGTTCCGAGCACGCGGTAGCCGTCTTTGCCGAATACGCGATGCGCGATGAGAGCGAGGGTGTACGCCTCTTCGCCTGTCGAACAGCCTGCGCTCCAGAGCCAGATAGGACGCGCGAGCGCTTTGATGCTCGGGAACAGGGTGGACTCGACGAGTTGCCAGAGCTGCGCATCGCGGAAAAGAAATGTTTCGCCGACGACGACCGAGGGAGCGACAGCCATCCATTCGGCGCGCGCCGACGTGCCGCCGTGCGTGAGCAGTCCCAGGTAATCCGACTCGAGCAAGCCGAGAGCGTTCGCCCGGGTGTGGCAGGCTTCGGAAAAGGCGTCGAGGCTGTGCGGCGTCGGCGCGATCCCGAGCCCTTTCTCCAGCAGTGTTGCGAGCGCGTCATCAGCTTTTGCCGCGGCCGGCGATATGTCGAGATGCGCGTCTTGCGGTGCCCCCGATGAATGTGTTTCGATCTTGATATCCGAGCGCTTTGGCAGCAGATTTGAGTAAAGCGGGCCGCAAAGGCCCTCTCTAAGAAGTATCGGCGTCGTGAACCCTATGGAACACGCTCAACTGGGGTCAGACGCGGCCGCGGAAGACCGAGGCCACGCGACAAGTAGCACCGACGCCGCCTCGATTCTCGAGTCTTTCGGCGTGCGCCGCGCTGTCGTTGTCGTGACGCCGTCGCTGGCCAAGAGCGAGATATTGGCCGACTTGATCGACGGCTTTGCCCAAGCCGAAGTGGCGCTGGTGGGCGTTAACCATTGTCCCACAAATAGGGACATCGACGGCATAGTTTCGCTGGGCGGGGGGTCGATCATCCGCACCGCGCGCGAGAGCTCGTTTGCTTTGTCGGGCGCACGCCACGTGGCAGTGCCGACGACGACGTCATGCGTGGAGCACTTCGGCGACATTTCGGCGCCGCGACCGGACGCGGTCGTCCTTGATGCGCGCGGGATTCAAAGCGTGCCGCGCGAGCAATTCGTAGCGCAGGCGTTCAATGCGATGACGTTTGCGATCGAAGCGGTCTGTGACAGCGCCGCGAGCGTCGCGACCGTCGCTTTGGCCATCGAAGCTGTGAGCGGATTGCGTCGTGGATTGCTGCATGCGATAAGTGGCGAAACGCTCGATTCGTCGACCGCGATGACGATGTTGATCGCCGCGGCGCGGGCGGGCGACACAACGCGCCATTCCCAGGCCGGCGTCGCCCGGTCGATTGGCGAAGCTCTGCACGATCGCTCTTCGCTGAGTTACGCGTTATGTGTAGCACTCGTGCTCCCGTTTGCGCTCGCGTTCGTCCGCCGCGCGTGCGCAGATCGGATCGCAAGTCTCGCGCCTGCGTTCGAACTGGCAGCCGCATCCGACGAAATCGAAGCAGCCGACGGGGTTATCGGCGCGGTCCGCAGATTGGGCTTAGAGGCCGGATTGCCTCGCAATTTTCGCACTGCGGGCATCAGCCGCGAGGCTATGGAGGGCACGGCCAAAGCGGTTCCTCTCTTGCCGGTAGCGGCCGATTTTATTCGCCCGGCGACAAGCTCCGGACAGATCATGAACGAGTTGTTTCGGTTCGCGTGGTAGCGGGGATAATATTAGGTATGAAGCGTCTAATCGCGATTCTTACGGCGGGCCTCGCGTTGGCGTCGCCCGCAGCCGCTCTCTCCTCGTCGGCGGCGCCTGGCGCTTATCAAGTAGCCGCGCAAACGGCAACCGCGTCCGCGATTTCAGGCCGTGTCGTCGATGCTCGCAAGAACGACCCGCTCGCCGGCGTCAAAGTCACTGCGTACCGGGTCGGTTCTACTGTGGCCGATGCCACTGCGATGACCGACGCTCAGGGCCAATTCACGCTCAATGGACTGCGCGGCGGCGACTATCGGCTCTTATTCGAGCGCGCAGGCTACCCGAAGTCGCTTGCAGCCGGGATCGGCGTCAAACCGCACGATCACTTGGTGTTGGTCGCGGCGTTTGCACTGCAGTCAAAAACGAAGCTCGAGCAGGCGCGTATCGCGGACCCGTGCAGCAGTCTGCTCCAGCCGGGTCAGGTGGCGGACGTGTATGTCATCTGCAGCGGTCACTAGCTCACCGTTCTGTCCCGAAGCTCGCGCTTGACGCGTCCCGGCCATAGTGGTAATATACCTTGGTGGCTCGGCTCTGCCGCGTCTGTTCTTTGAAAACTAAACAGCGCAAACGCGAATAAATTCGTGGGTCCCGAGAGCCGCAAGGAATCGGACTGGCGCAAGCCGGTCTTTATTATTCTAAGGGGTTCGAAGGAAATCAATTCAAACGTCCGGGCGCCAGTGCCTGGACCCTCATCGGATTCGGCTTTAGCCCCTCCGGTGTTGTAAGCGATCGATAATCGTCGATCGCAAGCTATAGAGCCTTCAGACGGCTCGTTGATGATTTGGCACCGATCCTGTGGGACCGACCTTTATGGTCGGTCGTATGTGTGACCGGTTGTCGTAAGATTTAATGGAGAGTTTGATCCTGGCTCAGGACTAACGCTGGCGGCGTGCCTAACACATGCAAGTCGAACGGACACCACTTTGTAGCAATACAGATGAAGTGTTAGTGGCAGACGGGTGAGTAACACGTAGTCAACCTGCCTTACCGTCCGGGATAACTAGCCGAAAGGTTAGCTAATACCTGATACGATCGTTGAGCGGCATCGCTTGACGATGAAAGCAGCAATGCGCGGTTAGAGGGGGCTGCGGCCCATTAGCTAGTTGGTGAGGTAATGGCCCACCAAGGCAACGATGGGTAGCTGGTCTGAGAGGACGACCAGCCACACTGGGACTGAGACACGGCCCAGACTCCTACGGGAGGCAGCAGTGAGGAATTTTCCGCAATGGGCGAAAGCCTGACGGAGCGACGCCGCGTGCACGAGGAAGGCCTTCGGGTCGTAAAGTGCTGTCGAGGGGGACGATTATGACGGTACCCCTGGAGGAAGCCCCGGCTAACTACGTGCCAGCAGCCGCGGTAAGACGTAGGGGGCAAGCGTTGTTCGGAATTATTGGGCGTAAAGGGTGCGTAGGCGGATTCGTAAGTCGGGGTTGAAATATCCGGGCTCAACTCGGGGCACGGCCTCGATACTGCGGATCTCGAGTCAGGAAGAGGGTAATGGAATTCCCGGTGTAGCGGTGAAATGCGTAGATATCGGGAGGAACACCAGTGGCGAAGGCGGTTACCTGGTCCTGCACTGACGCTGATGCACGAAAGCTGGGGGAGCAAACGGGATTAGATACCCCGGTAGTCCCAGCCGTAAACGATGGATGCTAGGTGTTGGGGGTATCGACCCCCTCAGTGCCGCAGTTAACACAATAAGCATCCCGCCTGGGGAGTACGGCCGCAAGGTTAAAACTCAAAGGAATTGACGGGGGCCCGCACAAGCGGTGGAGCATGTGGTTTAATTCGACGCAACGCGA
>Ga0208849_1000349_pt1 | contig 44357 bp, 45 predicted proteins | sample NGESurdeep072012_10_FD_184470 | JGI IMG/M metagenome (GOLD analysis project Ga0208849, IMG submission 184470) | Arctic peat soil microbial communities from Barrow, Alaska - NGEE Surface sample 53-3 deep-072012 (SPAdes) | ecosystem: Environmental > Terrestrial > Soil > Wetlands > Peat ... | reverse complement strand
CGTCAGACGATTCAGTGAACGGCGGCGCCATCCATAGGGTGAATCACAACTCGATTCCCGCGCATAGCCCCCCCCGCACGGGAATTTGCCCCGGTTACGCTTTCGAGGCCTTCGGAACGTCGCGAATATCCGCGAATATCCGCGAATTTTGGGGACTCCTCGCGACTCCGGAAGCAACATCGGCGACAAAACGCGATCGCTTCGGGACCAGACGCGGTTGAAGGGCGACGAAGAAAGCGCCGGTCGCGAGTCGCTCGAGATGCCTCCGCGAGATTTCGCCGACATTTGCATTTTGCACAAACTCCGGGCCGGTTGTCAAGCTCCAGGCAGCGAAGTGCAGGGCGGGGATGAGAGTTGGCCACGGCGCCATCTGTCTGGATTTCGGCGCCACCGTAGGAATTCGTCTCTGACTACCCATCGCGAGACTGAACGCGTGTCTGCCGGGCTTGGTGAAGGGCGAGTATGCCCCGACGCAGCCGCGCGAAAGGCGCCGGCGGCAGCATGCCGTAGGCGAAGTCTCCCGTCCGGCCGGGTATGGGCCGCAGATCGTAGCCGGGCCATGTGAAGCGATTGAGTTCGTCCAGCCGCAACCAGTGACGGCCGGCGTCGAAGCCGAGTTCTCGGCAGGTCGCCTCCGGTATCTCGATCGAAGCATGCGGATCGTCGGGCGTCCGGTGGGTGATCGGCGTGTGAATCCGGGACAGGAGCAACGATCCCCGGCGCCTGGGTTCCGGTATGCGTCTTCGCACACATGGCATTGCGTCCGAGGCGGCGAATGTGTATGAATGCGCATGGATAGCCGGGCTATCATCCGAGCGATCGAGAAAGATGGCTGGATCGAGGTCGGCCAGAAGGGTTCGCATAAGCAGTTCAAACACCCGACCAAGCCAGGGCGGGTGACCGTGCCTCATCCCAAGCGGGATTTGCCGACCGGGACGCTACGCTCGATCGAGAAGCAGGCGGGAATTTCATTCGAGGCGAGACGGTCATGACTGAATACATCGGTTTGATCCACAAGGAAGACGGCAGCGACTTTGGGGTCTCGTTTCCCGACTTCCCGGGTTGCGTTTCGGCGGGCCAGACCCTCGAGGAAGCCCGTCGGATGGGCGCCGAGGCCCTCGCGTTCCACATCGAGGGGCTGATCGAGGATGGCGACGCGGCGCCCGAACCCTCGTCGCTCGATGCAGTCATGCACGATCCCGACAACCGCGATGGCGTCGCGATCCTGGTCCCCGTGGAGCTGAAATCCAAGACCGTGCGGGTCAACGTCACCCTTCCGGACGAGGCCCTGCGCGCCATCGACGCCTATGCGGAGCGCCACGGCTACACCCGGTCGGGCTTTTTGGTTGCGGCCGCGAAGCAGATCATGGAAACCGCCTCGGACGAAAAGGCGATGTCCGCCGCGGAATAAGTCCATCCGATTCGCCGCCATCGCCGCGTCAGGCCTGGACCGCGCTCCAGAAACCCGCCTTGCGGCCGTGGCGCGGATTGCGGGGACAGGAGCAACAATTCCCAACTCCGACGAGCCCAGGCTGACCCACGCAGGCCCTAACCCCCCCGAGACTGAATGCGCGTTTGCCGGGCTTGTTGAGGGGCGAGTATGCCCCGTCCGAGGCGCTGGAAGAGCGCCGGCGGCAGCATGCCATAGGCGAAGTCTCCCGCAATTGCCGGGACGGGAGCAATGATCCCCGCGGCCCCCGGCGCAGGATCGCTGCCCTCTTCGAGGGTCCCCCGAGCCGGCCCGCGCGCTCCGACTTTCGCGACCGCCGACAGCTGCTATATTGGCCCCATGAGCGCGACCAAACCCGAGACGGCGACAGTCCCGATCGATCCCGGTCTCGACGACGATGTCTCCGACGACGAGATGGATCGGCTTCTCGCCGGTCGGCATGACGATATCCAGGCGAAGCTCGATCAGGCGCGCGAGGAACGGGAGCGGGGCGAATCCGCGCCCCTGGAGCCTCTCGATGTGTTCCTCCGCGAGGCGCGGGAGCGCCTCAGGATGGGTCGCTAGGACCTTCCTCCGCGATCATGGCCCCGCCGCGCATCGACCACTCGCCGAGCGCGCGCCGCGATCTCGATGAAATCTGGGACTACCTTGCCCGCGAGGCCGGTGTCCCGATAGCCGACGCGGTGGCCGCGCGCCTCTTCGCGGCCATGCGCCGCGCCGCCGATCACCCGCTTCTCTACCGGCCTCGCCCCGAGTTCACCGGCGCGCCAGACAGGATCAACGTCTCGCGCTACGCGATCTTCTACGAACCCCTCCCGATGGCGCGGGCATCCAGGTGTGGCGCGTCATTCACGGCGCGCGCGACCTTCCTCGACATGTTCGCCCGCCGCCGATGCCAGACGAAACGGGCGGGGAGGGAGGGTAGCAGTCGGCAGGATACCCAAACACCCGCGATTTGTCGGCGCGCCGCCGTGCGGTTGCAGCGACGGGAGCAAGGTTCCCGCTCACGAGCCGATCCACTCGCGCCATTCCGCCTCTCGGTGCGCCGTGCTATGGTGAGGCCGATGGCGAGACTCGAACCCTCCCTGTTCGACGAGGTCGATAACGCGGCCGAGAAAGAAGCCGACGCTCGCGCCGAGGCAGATGTCGCCGCGGGTCGGGTCATCAGCCACGGCGCGATGAAGGCCTGGCTGCTGTCCTGGGGAAAGCCCGACGAACTGCCGCCGCCCGAGATCGGCGACTAGCGTCGTTGGTCAAGGTCGTCTGGACAGCCGAGGCGCGGGCCAACCTCGAGGCGCTGCGCGCCTATATCGGCGAATTCAGTCCGTTGAACGCGCAACGCTTCTCGGTTCGACTCGTGAACGCGGTCGATTCCCTGGCCGACCTCCCCGATCGCGGTCGCCCCGTCGGCGGTGATCGTCGCGAGTTGACTGCGATCTTCCCTTACATCGTCCGCTATCGCGTCACCGCCGAGTCGGTGGTCGTGCTCCGAATCCGCCACGGAGCGCGGTCGCCTGAGAATTGATCCGCCCCGAGGATCCGTACATCGCCGTGCCACGATCACGTCCCGCAGCTGTATCGTGTCCGCCGATCCGACCTACGCCATCGTTCACTTCGCCGCTTCGCTCAGCGCGATCCCGTTGTCCTCGCACCATCCCCGCAACGCCCGCTCCGTCGCCGCCGCCTCATAGGCGTACCAGGCATCCAGCGCCCCATGCCGCGCCAGCAGCGCCTTGAACCGTCCATAGGCGCCCTTGCGGCGAAAAATCTCCGCCACCGTTGCCCACTGGTCCTCGAGCGCCTCCTCGACGAACGACAGCGCCAGGGGCCGGCCGAGGTCCAGGTCGCGCTTGTCCGGAAGGGCGATGTAGGTGTCCGACGTCTCGAGGTCCTCGGGGACCTCCTCCATCGGGTCCTCCGGATCATCCAGATCGGATACCAGGTACAGCCGACCCGACCGGGTATCGACGTAGGCGCGGTGTTCCCCGCTCGAAACATCCGCGAATTCGAAAGCGTCCAGCAGTTCATTGAACGGGACGGGCGCCGATTTCGCTGGCTCTTCGGTCATCGCGATCACCCCCTTTTTCTCCTGTCGCCTCGTCAGGCTCCGACCGCGCCCCAGAATCCCGCCTTGCGGCCGTGGCGGGCGCGCAAGTTAGCGAGGTAGTCGGCGTGGGCGACGAATTCGCCGCCGCCTTCGCCGGCGCGAGAGGACATCGCGGCGCAGGCGGCGAGATGGCGCGCCGCGTGAGGATAGGCCGAAGAGACCGCCCGTTCGAGGATGCTGTCAATCATCCGCCGATAGAGACGAGTGGCGGCGTGGGGCTGAGCCGCCTCCAGGGCCTCGGCGGCCGGGGCGAGTACGCTGTAGGCGCGCCCGTCCATTTCGCCGATGCGCGTCTCGGTAAGCCGCGCCGCCAGGTCAAGCTTCGGCCACTCGATGAAGAACCATAGCGCGCGCAGGCTGTTGGGGTGGGCCATGGCCACGCCCAGGGCGCGATCGACGTGCTCGAACTCCTCGAAGTCGGGCAGGGCGCGAACGAAATCGCGCAGGACGGCGGCGTCGAGGTCCTGCTCGAACAGGCGCCACCGGATCGCCTGGGCGTCATCGCGCCGGCCGAGTCGTTCGAGGGCGACGACGCGGAGCAGCCCGACGTCGATGTCGAGCGACGGCGCGCCCGGCGCCGCGGTCGCCGACATCGGCCCATCCGGACCACCCACCACGCGCAGCCTGGGCGCGGCCTGCCTTTCGAGCCAGACCAGGGCCTCGTCCGCGCGGTTCGCGGCCAGCAGCCGCTCGGCGATCTCCAGCGGGTCTGGTCGGCCGCCGCCGGCGGTCTGGGCGGCGATGAAGGCGTCGACGTCGCCGCGGGCGTCGGCCACGTCGCCGAGCACGCGGCGCAGATGATACAGGCCCCGCCCGCCCACCCCGTGATCGGTGTTCTCGCCGGCCGCCAACGCCTCCCGGAGGCGCCGCGCCAGGTCCACCAGCCCGGCCTCGCCAAGGGCCGGGGCGGCGGCTTTGACGAGGCCAGCGCACACCCCGTAGTCGTCGGCTGCCAGGAGTCCGAAGGCCTCGGCGGCGAGAAAGCCCGGATCGACGCCACCCATCCGCGCCCAGGTGGCGCCCAGGTCGGCCACGGCGGCGCGGAACACCGCGCCGGCCCGTTCGCCGGAATCCTCGATGCGGCGGAATACGCCTCGAGCCAGGGAGACGAAGCGGACGAGCCGCCCGGCGGCGGCGGCCGGATCGGTCACGGCCAGGCCCCCGGCGATGGCGGTGCGCAGGCCGTCGAGTTCGGCGGCGAACGCCTTGGACCTGTCCCAGGACACGGCCCCGCGCGCGGCCGTCAGGGCAGCCAGACGCTTGTCGATGGCCTTGATCTGCGCCGCCGGCCCTCCGGCCTCGGCGGCGGCGAGCACCAGGCGCTTGCGCACCGAGGCGTCCGCCACGCCCAGCTCAATCAACAGCCGCGCCAGCCGCGGCGCGCCGAGCGCCGCCAGGGTCTCCTCCGAAAGCGCGTTATTCCTGGCCACGGGGTGGATTTAACGAAAACGCCTCGCCGCCGCCAGGGATGGCCGCGTGGCGATCGACGCCGCCTTGTCAACGCGAGACTGGACAGGGGAGACCGCCGCTGCCTCAGCTTCCTTGAGCCGACCCAGGAGCGAACGGAGACCATGACCACGCTCGACAACAGGCCGAACACCGCCCTCCTCGTCATCGACATGCAGAACGCCGTCGTCGAGCGGGCTCACCGACGCGACGCGGTCGTGGCCAATATCGGCGTCCTCGTCGAGAAGGCGCGGCGCGAGCGGGTTCCCGTCGTCTGGGTCCAGCACCACGGCGGCCAGCTCGCCAAGCGAAGCGACGGCTGGCGGATTGTCCCCGAGCTGACGCCCGGCGACGCCGAGCCGCTCATCGAGAAGACCTATGGCGATGCCTTCGAGGCGACCACCCTCGAGGCCGCGCTGTCGGGCTTCGCCGTGGGCCGGCTGGTGGTCGCCAGCGCCCAGACCGACGCCTGCGTCCGCTCGACCCTCCACGGGGCCCTGGTCAGGGGCTATGACGCGATCCTCGTCGGCGACGCCCACACCACCGAGGACCAGACCGCCTGGGGCGCGCCGCCGCCGGACCAGATCATCGTCCACACCAACCTCTACTGGACCCATCAGACGGCGCCGGGGCGGACGGCTGGGACCGTCGAGACCGGGAACGTCGATTTCGCGGGCGCGCCCGGAAGGCCCGCGCGACGACCGTCCGCCGCTTGACGGAAGATTACGTCTGTAGTCTATAAAACCTACAGACGTAATATGAGGAAACCGCCATGCCGTCCCAACTCCATCTCGCCCTCGTCGGGCCGTTGACGCCGATCACCGTCTTCCAATACGCCGGGACGCTCCAGAAGCTCATCATCGTCGTCCTGATGGTGTCGATCCTCGCGGCTTTGGCGGTTCTGGCGTTGAAGCTGACGCCTCGGGCGCGCCTTTCGGGTGGTTCCGCGTTTCTGTCCGGACTGCGGCTCGGCGCGCCGATCATCGGCCTCCTCGGGGCCTGCGATTCCGGGCTCAACATGACGCTCGCCGTCGCCAGCATCCCGATCGAGCCGACCCTGAAGATGCTGGCGCCGGGCATCGCCGAATCCTTCCTGATGGTCGGCCTCGGCTTCCTTGCCGGGGCCATCGCGGTCGTCGGCCACTGGGCGGTGGAATCACGGATCGACCGTCAGGTGCTGGGCGCCTGAGCGGTGTCGTTCCGCGTCCATATCACCGAGGCCGAGAGCGAGGTGCTCGCCGCTCTCTGGCGGAAGGGTCCGCTCACGCCGGCCCGGCTCCTGGAGGCCGTGAAGTTCCGGCGGGATTGGGGCGACGCCACCATCAAGACCCTGCTCGGGCGGCTGTTGCGAAAGAAGGCCGTGCGCTCACAACGAGAAGACGGTCGATTGCTCTACCATCCCTTGATCACCCGCGAAATCTACGTTGCCGGTGAAGTCGAGGCGCTGATCGGTCGCTTGTTTGATGGCGATCCGCGGAAGTTTGCGCAATACCTGTCCGCGATATCAAGACATTCAGCGAACGACGGGGGCCGGAGTCCCTGAATCAGGGCGGGGCGCCTTGGTCGGCGTTGATTCACCCTTCTTCTCCTCTTCTCCCGTCGTCGCCGGGCGGCAGTCCCGGCGACCCAGGAACACCGGCGTTCGACCTGGCCGCGCCCGGGCGCGGCCATTGCAGGGTTCGCGTGCTTGGTGGCCGCGACTGACGCCCGGCCATGATGGTCTCGTGGGGAGGATCATCGCAGTACCCGGCAAAACGTCCGAATTGGAGCATTTGTTCTCGAGCGTCGCCTTAGTGGACGGCGCCGGCTGAACGTCCCGCCGCCACGGGCGTTGATTGGGCCGTGAGCCCCCGCCGCCATCTTCCCCGAACGATAGCCGAGCTTCCGGTCGGCATCGACACCGCCCCGATGGAGGCCGCGCTCGCCGACGCCTTGCCGGCGGGTGAGGGCTGGTGGTTCGAGCCGAAGTGGGACGGCTTCCGCTGCCTGGCGTTCCGGGCCGGCGACGAGGTCGAGCTGCGCGCCAAATCGGGCAAGTCCCTCAGCCGCTATTTCCCCGACCTCGCCGAGGCGCTGCGCCGACTGCCCGTTCCCTGCTTCGTAATCGACGGCGAACTGGCCATTCCGATCGGCGGCGTCCTCTCCTTCGACGCCCTCCAGATGCGCCTGCATCCGGCGAGGAGCCGGGTGCTGAAACTCGCCGGCCAGTCTCCCGCCCGCCTGATCGCCTTCGACTGCCTGGTTGGATCGGCCGGCGCCAGCCTGATCCCGCGCGCCTTCGCCGAACGGCGCCGGTCCCTCGAGGCTCTGATCGCCTGCTTCGCCGCCCAGCCGACGGTCATCCTCACCCCCGGGACCGCCGACCACGCCGAGGCGGCGGGGTGGCTGGAACGGGTGGGAGGCGATCTCGACGGGGTGGTCGCCAAGGCCCTCGGCGAGGCCTACGCGCCGGGCAAGCGCGCTCTGGTCAAGGTCAAGCGCTATCGCACCGCCGACTGCGTGGTCGGCGGCTGGCGCGCCGAGACCGGCGGTCGCGCGGTGGCCTCCCTCCTGCTCGGTCTCTACGACGGGGAGGGCCTCTTGCATCACGTCGGCTTCACCTCGGCGATCAGCGACGCCGACCGCCCGGCCCTGACCCGCCGGTTGGAGGCCCTGGCCGGACCCTCGGCCTTCGCCGGTAAGGCGCCGGGGGCGCCGAGCCGCTGGAGCGGCGAGCGGTCGGCCGACTGGCGGTCCCTGCGGCCCGAGCTGGTGGTCGAGGTTCGCTATGACCATGTCACCGGCCAGCGGCTGCGCCATGGCGCCGGCCTCGTCCGTTTCCGCCCGGACAAGGCGCCCGCCCAGTGCGGTCTGGGTCAGCTGCGGTCCGAGGCGCCGCCGGCCCGGCTCGCCACCGGTCTGGCGCCCTGACCTTCAACGCGAGGAGAGAGACCATGCCGGCCGTATCGACCATCGGCTACGAACGCGCCACGCTGGCCGAAGTCATCGATCGTCTGCGCCGGGGCGGCGTGGACATTGTCCTGGACGTGCGCGCGGTCGCCGCCTCGCGCCGGCCGGGATTCTCCAAGACCATACTCGCCGCCAGCCTGGAGGACGCCGGCATCGCCTATCGCCACCTCCGGACCCTCGGCACGCCCAAGTCCGGGCGCGAGGCGGCGCGGGCCGGCAAGACGTGGCTGATGCGCGAAATCTTCACCGCCCACCTCGAAGAGCCCGCCGCCCAGGCCGGTCTCGCCGAGGCCGCCGACATCGCCGCCAGTCGCCCGGCCGCCCTGCTCTGCTACGAAGCCGAGGCCGCCAAGTGCCACCGCGCCATCGTCGCCCTGCGCATCCAGTCCGCCAACGGCGGCGACATCATCGACCTCTGAGAACTTGGCGCCGCCGAGCCGTCATGGCCTCGCCAGCCACCGGAAGACCTTAGCTGACCGGTGTCTTCGGTTGGGTTAGTCAGGGAGCCGGTCGGCGCGTTCAAGGCAACCGCCCTTCGCCACTCTCGCCCTCCAGCCCACGGAGCCCCGCCCATGACCCACGACCTCCTCGACCCGGCGACCTTCGCGGCCGGCCATCCGGTGGAACTCTATCGTCAGCTCCGAATCACTTCGCCGGTCCATCGCAACCCAGAGCCGGCTGGGCCGGGGTTCTGGGCTCTGACCCGCTATGCCGACGTGTTCGCGGTCGATCGCGACTTCCAGACCTTCTCCTCCGAACCCACGATCATGATCGAAGATCCGCTCGGCGAGGCGGCCGGCATGCTGGGCGAAGCGAGGATGATGCTGATGATGGATCCGCCCCACCACACCGCCTTCCGCAAGCTGATCCGCGCCGAATTCACCCGTCCGGCCGCCGCCGGCAAGGGGCCGCGCCTGGGCGAACTCGCCCGGACCATCGTCAACCAGGTGATTGAGACCGGCGAATGCGATTTCGTCGCCGAGGTGGCCGGCGAGATGCCCTCCTATGTGATCGCCGAGCTGATGGGCCTGCCGCTCGCCGACGGCCGCGAACTCTACAAGCTCACCGAGACCATCCACTCCGCCCCCGAGACCCTGCCGCCGGGCGCCGGCCGCGAAGCGGTGCTGGCGATGTTCGCCTACGCCTCGGGGGTGATCGCCGAGAAGCGCGCCCGGCCGGCCGACGATCTGGCCACTCGCCTCTTGGCCGCCGAGGTCGAGGGTCGCCGCCTGACCGACCCGGAATTCCTGCTGTTCTTCCTGCTGCTCATCGACGCCGGCGGCGACACCACCCGCAACCTGCTCTCCGCCGGCCTCCTGGCGCTGCAGCGGAACCCCGATCAGCGCGCCTGGCTGCTGGCCGATCTGACCGGCCGCCTGGCTTCCGCGCGGGAAGAGCTGCTACGCTTTACGAGCCCGGTGATCTACATGCGCCGCACCGCCACGCGCAACGCCGAGGTCGCCGGGACGCGCATCGCGGCCGGCGACAAGGTGGTGATGTATTTCGGCGCCGCCAACCGCGACCCCGGCCAGTTCGAGAACCCCGACGCCCTCGACCTCGCCCGCGCCCCCAACGACCACCTCGCCTTCGGCGCCGGTCCGCACGTCTGCCTCGGCCAGCACCTCGCCCGGCTGGAGATCGACGCGATCCTCACCGAGGTCCTGACCCGGATGCATGACCTGGAGATCGTCGCTCCCCCGGAATGGCTGGCCTCGACGTTCATCTCGGGACCCAGGAGCATGAAGGTGAGGTTCCGGCCGGGGGCGAGGGTGTGAGGGGGGTCAGCGTCCGTATTCCCGGCAAATCCGATCTGCTCACGCGGGCCGGTCGCCGCCACTGCCGTAGTGGATCACCTCGACCTTCTCGAGGGTGACCAGGCCCAGCGCCTTCATGCTGTCCAGCTCGGTCAGAAAGCTTCGGATCTTCTCATCGGTATCGACGATCTCGATCACCAGGGGCAGCTTGGCCGAAAGATCGAGGATCTTGGCGGTGTGGATCGTGGCATGCAGTCCATAGCCCATCGGTCCGCGCAACACCGTCGCGCCGGCCAGCTTCGCCGCCCGCGCCTTGATGACGATGTCTTCGTAGAGCGGCCGGTGATTGTTCATCTTGCCCTCCTCGGTGTAGATTCTGAGCAGGACGGCGGGTTGCGGGGCGTGCATGGGTCAGCTTCCTTTGACCGCGTTCAAAGCCGCGGCCGCGACGAAACCCAGCCAGACCGACAACAGGCACAGCGTCACCGACGCGCCCACGTTCAGCCCGGCGCGGACGAACTCGCCATCCTGGGCCAGAGTCAGCGTCTGCAGGCTGAACGATGAGAACGTCGTGTAGCCGCCGCAGATGCCGACCATGACGAACTGGCGGACGTCGCCCGAGACGAGCAGGCGGCCATCCGGCCCGGTGAGCGTCGCGAAAAAGCCGATGATCAATGAGCCCAGCACGTTGATCACCAGGGTTCCCAGGGGAAACGTCTGGCCGAACCAGCTCGCGATCAGGCTGGAACAGCCATAGCGCGCCATGCTGCCCAGGGCGCCCCCGAAGGCGATCCACAGGTAGGTGATCAATCCGCGCTCCCTACGCCACCACGTCCAGCCGCTCCATCCCCCGGAAGAACGGCAGCGTTCGCCAGGCCGGCGCCTCGTCCGGATCGGCGAGGGCCAGGGCGGGGAAGTGGTCGAAGAGCTTGACCAGGGCGACGCTGGTCTCCAGCCGCGCCAGGGGGGCGCCGATGCAGATGTGGGCGCCGCCGCCGAAGGCCACGTGCGGCCGGTGCTTGCGGGAGACGTCGAAGCGGTGCGGGTCGTCATAGACCGCCGGGTCGCGGTTGGCGGCACGCAGGGAGACGCTGATCGACTGGCCCGGACGCACCGGGCAGCCGCCGATCTCGGCCGCCCCCGAGGCGATGCGTCCGGTCATGTCGATCGGCGGCTCGAAGCGCAGGGCCTCCTCCACCACCGCGTTGATGATCGAGGGATCGGCCCGCAGCTTGGCCAGTTCGTCCGGATTGAGCAGCAGGTTGCGCACGGTGTTGCCGATCAGGTCGGTGGTGGTCAGGTTGCCGCCGACCAGCAGGGCCTGGAGGTTGAGGCGCAGTTCGTCATCGTCGAGATCGGCGCCCTGTTCCTGCAGCTGGACCATGTCGGTGATCAGGTCGTCCTCCGGCGCCGCGCGGCGCTCGCCCATCAGCTGGGTGAAATAGGCCGTCAGGGCGGCGGCGGCGGTCTCCATGACCGCCGTCTGCTCGGCGTTGCGGAACGGGTTCAAACCTTGGATGACGCCTTCCGACCAGCTGCGGAATTCCGCCAGCCGGCTCTGATCGACGCCGAGGATGCGGGCGATGGCCTCGATCGGGATCGGAATGCAGAAGCGCGCCATCAGGTCGAAGGCTTTCTCGCCGGCCAGGCCCGCCAGCACGGTGTCGGCCAGCCGCTCCATCTCCGGCCGGAACTTCGCCACCCGGGCATAGAGCGCCTGGGCCAGCGGCTGGCGGATGCGGCCGTGGTCGGGATCGTCCAGGGTCAGAATGCTGGTGACGTGGGTCCGGGGAACCCCTTCCGGCGCCCGCTCGGCGAACCGGCGCTGCATCACCGCGCCTTCCTCGGCCTTCATCGGATCGCGCCACAGGTCGCGGTCGTTGACCACGGCGCGGACGTCGGCGTAGCGGGTCAGCAGCAGGCTGCCGGAGGTCGGATCGGCGTGCGCCGGCCGCCGGCTGCGCAGATCGTCCAGCACCACGTGCGGATCGGCCTGATAGACCGCGTTGAACGGCGTCAGCTCGAGGATCGTGGGCAGGGGCTTGTCGGTCATGGGTGTCCTCGGCGTGACGCGCGCGTCACTTTCGATCCGATCGACGCCGGAGGCAACCGGCTTCATCGACCTCCGCGAAGCCTGGCTTAAGCGTTCGCAAACCCGAGATTGCTAGACTGGCGCCCCGCTCGAGGATCGCATCCCTTGCCCGACGTCCCACTGGACCCCGCACTGCCGCCGGACATCGCGGGATGGGATCGGCTGCAAAGACCGATCTGGCTGTTCGATCCGGTGAGTTGCCGCGGGCTCTACGCCAACGCCGCCGCGCTGGAATTGTGGGGCGCCGACAGCCGCGAGGAACTGCTTGCCCGCGACTTCTCCCAGCTCTCGCCGGCGGTGCGCACCCGGACGCGGCGTCTCGCCCTGGCGACGGCGAACGGCGGTTCGGTCACCGAGCGCTGGTCTTTCTACCCGCGTGGCCGGCCGGTCACCGTCCAGGCGATGATCTCGTCCTTTCCGCTTTCCGATGGCCGGTCGGCCCTCCTCTTCGAGGCGTCGGCGGTGGAAGCGACGCAGGACGAGCTACGCGCCGTGGAGGCTCTGCGCCATACCTCCAGCATGATCAGCCTCTTCGACGCTGACGGACGGCAGACCTTCGCCAATCCCGCCGCCTTCGCCGCCTATGGCGGAGGCGAACGCGGCTTCGTCGATCGCTTTCAGCATCCGGAGCAGGGGGCCGCCGCCCTGGCCACCATTCTCGAAGGCGAGGTCCTCGCCGAACTCGGCGCGGTGCGCGTGGAGGGCGGTGCGCGGTCTCACTACCTCGACGCCCGCCGGGTGGTCGATCCCGTCTCGGGCCGGGCCAGCGTGCTGCTCACCGAACAGGACGTGACCGCGCAGGTGGAGGCCGAGCGCGCCTTGAACGATGCTCGCCAGCGGGCGGAGGTCGCCGAGGCCAAGGAGCGTTTCCTGGCCAACATGAGCCACGAACTGCGCACGCCGCTGAACAGTGTGCTGGGCTTCGCCGGCCTTCTCGGCGAAAGCGGCCTCGACGAGGCGCGGGCGCGACATCTCGGGCGGATCACCGAGGCCGGCGTGGCCCTCTCGCGGATCATCGACAATGTCATCGACCTGGCCGAAATCGACGCCGGCGAGGCGGTTCTCGAACCGATGGCCTTCGACCCGGTCGACCTGCTCACCGACGCCATGGCGGACATCGAGCCGCGCGCCGAGGCCAAGGGACTGTCGATGCGGGTAGACCCGCCCGTGGGCGGGCGTCACATTCTGTTCGGCGACGCCACCCGCCTGCGCAAGGTGGTCGATCAATATCTCGCCAACGCGGTGACCTTCACCGACCGCGGGTCGGTTGCTCTGGGATTGGATCTCCAGCCGAATGGTCCGGGAGTTATGACCGTCGAAATTTCGGTCATCGACACCGGTCCGGGGCTGGACGCGGTCGCCCGGGCGCGGCTCTTCCGGCGTTTCAGCCCGGTCGATGACAGCGCCGGCAAACGTGTCGGCGGGAGCGGGCTGGGGTTGGCGGTCGCCAAGGCGTCGATCGGATTCATGGGCGGAGAGGTCGGCGTCGATAGCATCCCGGGCCAAGGCGCGCGGTTCTGGATCCGCCTGACCTTGTCCCGCCACGCCGAAAGCCCTCTCGGACTTCGCGAGGCCGGCCGCCAGGACGACGGGGTCCCGCTGCGGATTCTCTACGCCGACGATCACGAGGGAAATCGTGTGCTCGTTCAGGCGCTACTGGCCAGCCAGGGTCACCGATGCGAAACGGTCGGCGACGGCGCCCAGGCGGTGCTCGCCATGCGCGGGGGCGCCTATGACCTGGTGCTCATGGACATTCAGATGCCGGTGCGGGACGGGGTCAGCGCCGCCGCGGAAATCCGAAGTCTGCCGGGCCGGGCGGCGGTGACGCCGATCCTGGCGCTGACCGCCAATACCCTATCCGATCAGCGCAAAGCCTATGCCGCGGCTGGAATGAACGACTGCATCGCCAAACCGGTCAACGCCGTCGAACTGATCGGCAAGGTCGCCTATTGGGGTCGCCTCGGATCGGCCGGCGAGCGTTCCGCGGCCTGATCGCGCCGGCTTGCCGGCGCGCGTTCCGCTCCACGATAGTGGGCGGGAGAAGGAGATCTTGGGCGATGACCCGACGGACGGGGACGCTTGACGACGCGGCGGCGATGGCCGGCCAGGGGTGAGCAGGCCACGGTTTCCCGGCCGGCTGGCGGGCGCCTGTCTGGCGCTGGGCGTCTGCGCGGTCGCCGTCCACGCCCAGGCCCCGCCCTCGGCCCTGGAGGCGGCCGAACGCTCGGTGGTGCGGGTGATCAGCATTTCGCTCGACCAGAACGGTCAGGTTTCCGACGTCGAGGAGGGCAGCGGCTTCTTCGTCGCGCCGGGCGAGGTGATCACCAACCATCACGTGGTCGCCGGAGCGGCGGGGGCGGCGACGGTGCGGGTGTTCGTGATTCCCGAACGCGACACCGGCCAGCGGCGGCAAGAGACCGTCGGCGCCACGACCTGGCCCGAGGCTGATCTCGCCCTGCTCGCCGTGCCGGGGCTGGCGGCGCCGGCCCTGACCATCGCTACCGCCGTTCCGGGCAAGGACTCCACCGTCCACGCCCTCGGCTATCCGGGCGTCACCGACACCATGCGAAAGTTGCCGCTGGACGAGATCCTGACTCCGGCCGAACCCTATGTGACGCCGGGCGCGGTCGCCCTGACCTCGCGCACGGCGCCGGGGGGCGGGCGGTTCGAGACCATCTTCCACACCGCCCCGATCAATCCCGGCAACAGCGGCGGCCCGCTGATCGACGCCTGCGGCCGGGTGATCGGCGTCAACGCCTGGGTCGGGCAGGGCTCGCTGGCCGACAATGGCGCGGTCGATACCTACCAGGGCCAGTTCGCCGCCGTCGGCTCCTCGGTCCTGGCGACGTTCCTCGCCCGCGAGGGGGTGGCGGCGGCGATCGACCGCGGTCCCTGCCGTCCGCCGATCGACGCCGCCGTGGAGACCAGGCTGGCGGCGGCCGAAGCGGCCATCGCCCTGGAGATCCGCCAGCGGACGGCGGGAGAGGCGCGTGTGGCGACCGCCTTGGCGCGCGACCGCACGGTGATCATCGCCGTCGTGGTCATGGTCGCCCTGGCGGCGATCGGCGTCACTCTTTTGGCGCTCTGGCGGCGCAAAGGGGCGTCCGGCGCGCCGGCGGCGGGCGTTCCGGGGCCGATCGTGGGCGCCATGGTGGCCTCCGCCGTGGTGATTTCCGCCGGCGTGGTGTTGCTGTTCGCCGGTCGGGGGACCCGCCCGCCGTCCGGAGTCCCGCCCCGCGCCGCGGCGGCCCCCGCGCCGCCGACGCGCTTCGAGGTCACCTGCCGGGGCGCCGCCACCACCGGCTTCACCATCGAGCCGGCCGCCGCCTGCGTGAACGGCCGCACCCCCTACGAGAAGACCGCCGGCGGATTTTCCCGGGTGATGACCAACGACGCGGCGGCGAGCGTCTCCACCCTGGCGATCGCCGCCGACCTGACACGGCTGGAACGGGCCGACTACCCGCTGTCGCCGGGCGCCTATCGGAGCCTTCGCGGCGCCCTGGGCGGGACCAGTTCGCCCCGCTGCGGCGATCCGGACGCCCAGGCCAGGCTGGCCGCCATGCGCGCGGCCTCGGCGCCCTACCTTCGTGGCGCGGCGGCGCGCCGCGCGGTCTGGCGCTGCGCGGCGGTCCCATGGCGATAGCCGCGGCGAGCCGATGGCTGGCGTCGCACCGCGCGCGACTCGGTCTCAGCGTGCGGATCTTGCTCGGCAGCCTGGCGACGTTCGTCGCCGCCCATCTCATTGGCTTCGCGCAGAGCTACTGGGCGGTGCTGACGGCGGTGATCGTCATGCAGTCCAGCGTCGGCGGTTCGCTCAAGGCGACCATCGACCGGCTGGTCGGCTCCCTGGGCGGCGCCGTCTGGGGCGTGGCCGTCTGTCTGACCGTTCCGCACGCGGGAATGGTCGGCCTGGGCGTGGCGCTCGCGGTGGGCGTCGCCCCGCTGGCGGTGGCGACGGCGTTCAGACCGGCGTGGCGGGTGGCCCCGGTGACCGCGATCATCCTGCTGCTGACCCCGACCAGCCAGCTCCACGGACCGGTCGCCGCCGCCGTCCAGCGGCTGATGGAGATCGGTCTGGGCAGCATCGTCGCCGTCGCGGTGGCGCTGCTGCTGGCCCCCGGGCGCGCCCACGGCGCCCTGGCCCGGGCGGCCGGAACCGCGCTTGAGGCGATGGCCGAACTCGTCCCGGTGCTGATGGCCGGCCTGACCCGGCGCCGCGATCCCCGGGCGGCGGAGGCGCTGCACGGGCGCATCCGGGCCGCCATCGCCGAAGCCGAGACGGCGGCCGGCGAGGCGCGGCGGGAGCGGGTGGTGAGCCTCATCGCCGCCATCGATCCCGAGCCACTCTGCCGGACGCTACGGCGCCTGCATCACGACCTGGTCACCGTCGGACGCGCCACCATCGCGCCGCTCCCCGACCCGGCCGGGGCCGTCCTGGCCGACCCGGCGGCGCGCGCGGCGCGGGCCGTGGCCGGGTTCCTGGCCCAGACCGGAACGGCGATCTCCCGCCGCGGCCGGGCGCCCGCCGCCGACGAGGAACGCGGCGCCCTGGACGCCTTCGCCGCCGCCGTGGCGGGACTGAGGGCGGCCGCCCTGACCCGCGATCTGCCGGACGACGCCGTCGCCCGCCTCTTCGGCCTCACCTTCGCCCTGGAACAGCTCGGCGTGAACCTCGGCGACCTGATCGGGCGCGCCGACGAACTGGCGCGGCCAGGTCAGCGCGAGAGGACGACGAATCCGTATCGGCGGAAAATGCCGGAGGCCTCTGGGCCGTGAAGGAAAGCGAGGAAGACGCCCGCCCGGGGGTTCGCCGCGTGGGCGAGCACGGCGGCGGGATAGACGATCGGCGGATGGCTGGAATCCGGGAACAGCCCGACGATTCTGACCTTCGGTTCGACCTTCGCGTCGGTGTCGTAGACAATACCCAGCGGCGCCTCCCCTCGCGCCACGAAGATGAGGGCGCCGCGCACATTGTCGGCCTGGGCGAGCCTGGCCTCGACGCTCGGCCAGACGCCCAGCGCGATCAGGGAGGCCTTGGCGTACTTGCCCGCCGGCGCCTCGGAACCGGCGAGGGATAGTCGTCCCCCTCCCAAGGCGCGGGCCAGCGGCATCCCATGGCCGATGCGGATGCGGATCCTGGACGCCGCCGGCGCGATCAGGGCCAGGTGATTGGTCAGCAGATCGCCCCTGGAGGCGGTGACGATCAGGCTTCGCCTGGCGAGGTAGTCCATCCAGTCGGCGTCGGCCGAGACGAACACGTCCGCCGGCGCCCCGGCCTCCACCTGCCGGGCGATCGCCGAGGAGGCGGCATAGGAAAACCGCACCGGCTCGCCGGTCTTCGCCGTCCATGCCTTGCCGACATCGTCCATGGCGTTCTTCAGCGACGCCGCCGCGAACACCGTGAGCGGGGCCTTTTCCCGACCCCTCGCCCCGGCCGCCGCCAGCACGCCAACGGCGACCACGGCGATGTTCAGAGCGCGACGCAGCCTGTCCATCATGGCGATCTCCTTTTCGAGCCTTCTCAGCGCAGTCTGTATCGCGCCAGGCGCTCATAGAAGGGTCTGGCGGCCTCCGCGATCGGACGCAATCGTTCGGGCAGGTCGTCGATGGTGACCGCCGGCCCGGGCGCGCCGAAGCGGGTCGAACGCCGCACCGCCCCGTACCACGCCGGACCCCACACACCGTCGTCGGGGTGGGGACCCGCCCGCCAGTTGAGCATCGCCGGCTGGAAACCGACGCCTACCGCCTCGCACAGTTCGGTCAGGGCGGCGCGGGGGTCGGCGAGCACGTCGCCAGCCTCGACCACCGGCGGCGCGCGGCCGATCCGATCGGCCTCGGCGTCGAAGATCTCCGCCTGCTGGGCGAATCCGATATCGGCGAGCGTCACCTCGTCGCGGCGCGCCGCATAGGATGCCAGCACCTCTTCCGGCGAGCGGATCAGGAACGCGCTTCGGCAGCTCCTCATCCAACCGCGCCCAAATCCCGGCAGCATGTGGTGGGTCATGTGTTTCTGATAGAACACCGCCTTGCCGCCCGGGATCGGTCCGGCCAACGCCGCGGCGACCTCGCGCCATTCCGAGGGCTGGGCGGCGAGCACCTCCGCGCGCATCGGATGGTCCAGATCGGTGGCGGCGAGATAGGCGGCGTAGAACGGCTCGTCGATGATCGCGCAATCGTCACGGGACGAGAAGGCGCGCATCATCGCCGTCGAGATGTTGCGCGGTCCCGACCACATGGCGATGCGCGTCGGGTCATCGGTCACCACAGGGGGTGCGCCGCGGCGTCGGCGTCCTTCAGCGCCTGATGGAGAACGGTCAGGCGGGTCGTCCACGGTCCTGGGGCGGCGGCCATGGCGGCGCCGTCGATCGCTCCCACCGGCGTGAGCCCCCCAAAGGTGCCGGTGACGAAGGCTTCATCGGCGCCGCGGGCGTCATCGACCCTGAAGTCGCCGAGTTGGATCGGGATGCCGTGGTCTCGACAGAGCGCGATGACATTGGCGCGGGTGACGCCGTTGAAGCAGTAGTCCCCCGACGAGGTGAACACCTCGCCGCCGCGCACCCAGAAGAAGTTGGTGGCGTTGCAACTCGACAGAAAACCCCTCTGGTCGAGCATCAGGGCTTCGTCGGCCCCGGCCTTGATCGCCTCCAGAAGCGCGGTGATCAGATTGAGCCGGCTGTGGGAATTGAGCCGCATGTCGAACATCTCGGCCGGCGTGCAACGGACCGACACCGTGGCCAGACGAAGTGGCCGGCCGGCCGGCGGCGCCTTATGCTCGGCGGCGATCACCACCGTGGCGACGCCCAGTGCGTTGCGCGGATCCTGGTTGACGGTGGCCTTGAGGCCGCGCGTCACCATCAGCCGGACGTGGACGCCGTCGGTCATGGCGTTGGCCGCCAGGGTCTGGCGCAGCGCGGCGACGATCTCCCCGCGCGTCATTCCGATGTCCAGGTCGATGGCCGCCGCGCCGCCGAACAGGCGGTCGAGGTGAGCATCGAGGGACAACAGGCCGCCGCGATGCAGGCGTAAGCCCTCCCAGACCCCGTCGCCAAGCGCGAAGCCGGCGTCGAAGACCGAAACCCTGGCCTCGGCGCGCGCAACGAGCGCGCCGTTCAGCCAGACGAGAATCCTCTCGTTGCGCGGATCGGGAACGTGATCCTGACTGCCGGGCATGCCGGGTCAGGCCCCGATCCGCACCGGCAGCGCCGAGACGGCGCAGACGATATGGTAGAAGGACGATGCCGGCGCCGGTTCGTCGGTGAACCGGCCCTCCGGGGAAAGCTTGTCCCGCCAGGTCCCGGCGGGGGTCAGGTAGCGCTGGAGTCCGGCGATCGCCGCGACCAACTCCGGCGCCAGTCGTTCCCGCTCCGGCGCGCAGGCGCCCTCCATGATCGCGACCGTCGCTTTCATCCGCTCGGTCTGCGGCCACAGTCGAGCCGACCCGTCCAGGATGGCCAGTGTGTCGCCGAGGGCGTTGATCGCCACGTTGCGCCTCCTGTCCACGCCGGCGCCTCGGCCGATCTCGAACAATCGCCGCGCCGCCGCCTCCGCATCGGGCCGCTGTCGGCTCCGGCTCCAGCGCAGCAGTAGCCAGGCCCATTCGAACTGATGTCCAGGCTCGACGATGCGCCCGTCGGCGCCGCGCGCGGGTCGCCATTGTTCGTCGAAGAATTCACGCAACATGCCGCCCTCCCGGTCGATGAACCGGCTCGAGGCGAGTTCGACGATGGCATCGGCGAGGTCGGACCACAGGGGGTCGGGATCGATTTCGCACCAGGCCAGGGACGCCTCCAGCAGGTGCATGTGCGGGTTGGTCTGGAACGGCCGCAGCGGGTCCGCCTCGCGAAGGCTCACGCCGTCATGGTGAAAATGCTCGCGGGCCGCGCGCAATGTGGTCTTGGCCCGTCGCGCCAGGCCGGCGTCGCCGCCCCCGGATTTCGCGACCGCCGCCAGCGCCAGCAGCGCGAACGCCTGGTCATAGAGCCTGGGCTCGTCGTCGAGAATGCGCCCCTCCGGCGAGACCAGCGCGCGGACCAGGCCGTCGGAGCGGAAATAACGGCTCAGCAGATAGTCCAGGCCGTGATCCATCGCCGCGCGCCAGGGTCCCGGCCAGCCGAGCGCGCCGGCGGTCGCGTAGACGTAGATCTGCCTGGCCTGAACCCGCGCCCGCCTTGGCGCCGCCACGGGACGGCCCTCCATGTCGAGCTGTTCCTCGAAGCCGCCGTTGCGGCGATCGGCCCCGTTTTCCCACCATAAGGGCAGGGCGCGGCCGAACAGCCAATCGCGCAACTCGCGCGCACCGGCGATTTCGATGGTCATGCGTCTTTCCGGCCGCCGGCGGCGCGGCCGGCGCGGACGGCTTCGACGATCCGTCCCAGGTCCTGCGATCGCGACCGCGGCAGGACGATCACCGCCGCCTTGGTGGAGACGACGACGAGGTCCTGGATCCCCAGCGTCACCACCGGCCGTCCGTCGCTCCACACGAGGCTGTCGGTGGTCTCCAGGGCCAGGGCGTCGCCGTGGAGGAGATTGCCGCCGCCGTCGTGCTCGCCGAGCCGCCAGACCTCGTTCCACGCGCCCAGATCCCCCCACCCGGCGTCAAGAGTGGCGACGGCGGCTTGGCGGGTCCGCTCCATCACCGCCACGTCGAGCGATTCCGTCGGCACGGCCGCGAACAGCTTCTCCGGCAGGGTGATCCGATCGCCATCGACAGTCCGCGCCTCGAGCGTGGCATCCACGGCGGCGAGGATGTCCGGCCGCCAGGCGCGCATTTCGGCCAGCATCACGCCGGGCTCGAAGAGGAAGACGCCGGCGTTCCACAGGTAGCCGCCGGCCCGCAGATAGCCTTCGGCGACATCGCTGGATGGCTTTTCGACGAACCGCGAAACCTCGAACACCGTCTCGCCAATGGCGGCGCCGAGCTGGATGTAGCCGTATCCGGTTTCCGGGCGCGTCGGCTCGACGCCGAAAGCGACGATCCTGCCAGTGACCTCAGCGCCCCTGGCCACGGCGGCGCGGAAGGCGCCCGGATCGGCGATGAGATGGTCGGCCGGGGCCAGCAGCACGATGGCGTCCGGATGTCGTTCCCGCGCCAGGCGGGCGGCGATCACGGCGACCGCCGCGGTGCCGCGGCCGACAGGCTCGACGACGATCAGCGAAGGACCGGCCCCAATTCGCGCCAGCTGGTCGCGGACCAGCGGCTCGTGCCGCACGCCGCAGACCACCATCGGGGCTTGGAAGTGGGGCCGGCCGTCACCTTGAAATCGCCGCGCCGTCTCCTGGATCAGGGTCAGGGTCCCGCCGAGCGCGTGGAACTGCTTGGGAGCTTCGTCGGTGGAAAGCGGCCATAGCCGCGTTCCGGAACCGCCGGAGATGATCACCGGCAGGATGCTTCGAGACTTGGGATGGTCCATGGTCACTTTGATGGAGACCGCCTGGTGGACGCGGCTGGGATCGAACCAGCGACCCCCTCGGTGTGAACGAGGTGCTCTCCCGCTGAGCTACGCGTCCTGACGCAGAGGCTGGCCTATAGCCGCTCGGCCGGGGCCGGACAAGCTTGCAGCAGCCGGGCGCAGGCGGCTGGCAGATCGTCGAAATGGTCGATGAGAATGTCGGGGGCGAGGTCGCGGGCCGGGGTTTCGGTGTAGCCGAAGCTCACCAGAATCAGGGGAATGCCGGCGGCTCGGGCGGCCTTGGCGTCGGAATCGGAATCGCCGACCATCACCGCCCGGCCGCGCGCGCCGCCGGCGCGATCAATGGCGGCCAGGATGTGGCGCGGATCGGGCTTGGCGGCCTGCGCGGCGTCGGGTCCGACGATGGCCGCGAAACGGTCGGCGACGCCCAGGGCGGCGAGCAGGGCGACCGAGAGGTCGGTGGGCTTGTTGGTGCACACCGCCAGAACGGCGCCGGCGTTGCGCAACAGGTCGAGCGCCGCGACCGCCCCCGCGAACGGAAGGCTCTCGTCGGCGATGCGCGCGCGGTAGGCGGCGATGAAGCGATCGAACAGCGCCGGCATGTCGTCTTCGACGAGTTCCGCGCCGGCGGCGGCGAAGCCGTGGGCGATGAGGGCGCGGGCGCCGCGGCCGATCATCGGGCGCGCTTGCGCCAGGGCGAGCGGCGCGACGCCCTCCTCGGCGAGAAGGCCGTTGAGCACGCCGACCAGATCGGGCGCCGTATCGATCAGCGTGCCGTCGAGGTCGAAAACGATCGTGACTCCGGCGAGCGGTGGACACGGGCTGGGCACGGGCGGGCCTTCTCGTCTTCTCGGGAATCGAAACCGTCCGCCGTTTCCGCTAAACCCCGCGGCGAGGCAAGGCTCGCCGTCGTCAATCGTAGGAAGTGTCCATGCGCCCACGGGCCGCCGTGATCCTCGCCGCCGGCAAGGGCGAGCGGATGAAATCGCCCACCCCCAAGGTGCTGCACGCGATCGGCGGCCGGGCGCTGATCGATCACGCCATCGACGCCGCCCAGGCGATGGGCTGCGAGCCGATCGTGGTCGTCGTCGGCCTCGACGCGCCGGAGGTGCGGGCGCACGTCGCGGCCCGGCTGGGGGAGGGGGCGATCGCCCTCCAGCGGATTCCCCTGGGCACCGGCCACGCGGTCCTGGCGGCGCGGGAGGCGCTGGCGGGGTTCGCGGGCGATGTGATCGTCACCTACGCCGACGTGCCGCTGCTCACCGCCGAGGCGGTCGCGCCGCTCTTCGCCCTGCGCGAGGCCGGCGCGGCGATCGCGGTGCTTGGTTTCGAGGCCGCCGATCCGGGCGCCTATGGCCGCCTGATCCTGGGCGGCGAAGGGGTGCTCGTGCGGATGGTCGAGGCCAGGGACGCCGGGCCTGAGGAACTGGCGATCACCGCCTGCAACTCCGGCGTTCTGGCCGCGCCCGCCGACCTCATCTTCGATCTGTTGTCGAGGGTGAAGAGCGACAACGCCCAAGGGGAATACTACCTCCCCGATATCGTCGGCCTGGCCACCGAGGTGGCGATGTCGGTTCGCGCCGCCTTTGCCGGGGAGGGGGACGTCGCCGGGGTCAATTCGCAGCGTGAACTGGCCGCCGTCGAGGCGTCCTTCCAGTGGCGGCGGCGCGAAGCGCTGATGGCCGCCGGCGTGACCATGACCGCTCCCGAAAGCGTCCATGTCTCCTGGGACACCCAGATCGCTCCTGGCGTGACCGTCGAACCCCACGTCGTCTTCGGTCCCGGCGTCGCGGTCGAGGCCGGCGCGACCATCCGGGCGTTCAGCCACCTGGAGGGCGCCCGGGTGCGCGGCGGCGCGATCGTCGGACCCTTTGCCCGTCTGCGGCCGGGCGCCGACATCGGCGAAGAGGCTCACATCGGCAACTTCGTCGAGGTCAAGAAGGTCAGGGTCGGAAAGGGGGCCAAGGCCAATCACCTCGCCTACCTCGGAGACGGCTCCATCGGCGCGGGAGCGAACATCGGGGCCGGAACGATCTTCTGCAACTACGACGGCTTCGACAAGTTCGACACCCATGTCGGCGCCGGCGCCTTCGTCGGCTCCAACAGCGCTCTGGTGGCGCCGGTGACGATCGGCGCGGGCGCCTACACCGGCTCCGGCTCGGTGATCACCCGCGACGTCGCCGCCGACGCCCTGGCTCTGGGCCGGGCCGCGCAGGCGGAGAAGCCCGGCTGGGCGACCGCCTTCCGCGCCCGCAAGACGCGCGAGAGAGCCCGGTGAGCGCCGAGGCCCAGAAGCGCGCGGCCGGCGAGGCGGCCGCCGGCCTGGTCGAGGACGGCATGATCGTCGGGCTCGGCACGGGAACCACGGCCGCGTTCTTCGTCGAGGCCGTGGCGGCGCGCGGCGCGCGGCCGAGGTGCGTGGCGACCTCGGAGGCGACCGCCGCCGTGGCCCGCGCCCTCGGCCTCGAAGTGATCGACCTCGACGCCGCCGGCCACATCGATCTGACCGTGGACGGGGCGGACGAGATCGGACCGGACCTCTCCCTGATCAAGGGCGGCGGCGCGGCGCTGCTGCGCGAGAAGCTGGTCTGGCTCGCCTCGCGGCGCCGCGTGGTGATCGCCGACGCCGGCAAGCGCGTGGAGACTCTCGGGGCCTTTCCGCTGCCGATCGAGGTGGTCGCCTTCGGTCACGCTGGTACGGCGAGGCGGATCGAGAACGTGCTGGCCGGCGAGGGCTTCGCCGCCCCGCCGGTCCTCCGCGTTGGTGAAGGCCAGGCGGTGCGTACCGACGGTGGCAACGTCATCTACGACATCGCCTGCCAGGCGATCGCCGAGCCGGCGCGTCTCGCCGCCGCGCTCAAGAGCCTGACCGGGGTGGTCGATCACGGCCTGTTTCTCGGCCTCGCCGAGCGCGCCCTGATCGGGACCGACGGCGGCGTGACGACGATTTTCGCGCGAGCGTGAGGACCCGACGTGGCCAAGTACGACTACGACCTGTTTGTGATCGGCGCCGGTTCGGGCGGCGTACGGGCGGCGCGGCTGGCGGCGCTTTCCGGCGCGCGGGTGGGGATCGCCGAGGAGGACCGGGTCGGCGGCACCTGCGTGATCCGTGGCTGTGTGCCCAAGAAATTCATGGTCTACGCCAGCGAATTTTCGCAGTCCTTCAAGACGGCCAAGGGCTTCGGCTGGACCGTCGGCGAGACCAGTTTCGACTGGCCCGCGTTCCTCAACGCCAAGGACATCGAGATTGCCCGGCTCTCGGGAATCTACATCACCAACCTCCAGAACGCCGGCGCCGATCTCGCCCACTCGCGCGCCGAACTGACTGACGCCCACACCGTGCGGCTCGCCGGCAAGGACAAGAGCTTCACGGCGGGCAAGATTCTCATCGCTACCGGCGGGCGCCCGACGAAACCCAAGGGCGTTCCCGGAATCGATCTGGCGATCACCTCCAACGAAGCCTTCCACTTGGCGGGTCTGCCTCGGCGGCTCCTGGTCGTCGGCGGCGGCTACATCGCGGTCGAATTCGCCGGCATCTTCAATGGCCTCGGCGTGGAGACCACCCTCATCTACCGCGGGGCCAACATCCTGCGGGGCTTCGACAACGATGTCCGCGCTCACCTCGCCGCCGAGATCGAACGCCGGGGAATCACCGTAATCCTCGGCTGCGAGCATGTCTCGCTCGAGAAGGCGGATGGCGGGATCGTCAGCCATCTCTCCAACGGCCACGACCGCGAGGACGACGTGGTCATGTTCGCGACGGGGCGCGAGCCCTACGTCGAAGGTCTCGGCCTGGAGAACGCCGGCGTGGCGCTGAGCGAACGTGGCGCGGTGATTGTCGATGATTTCTCCAAGACCAACGTCGGGAGCGTCTGGGCGGTGGGTGATGTCACCGACCGGATCAACCTCACCCCGGTGGCCATCCGCGAGGGCGCCGCGTTCGCCGAAACCGAGTTTCGCGGCAATCCCACCAGCTTCGACCACCAGACCGTGGCCAGCGCGGTGTTTTCCCAGCCCCCGGTCGGCGCGGTCGGGCTTTCGGAAGCCGACGCCCGCCACGGCGGACGCCGGATCGACGTCTATCGCTCGGTGTTCCGGCCGATGAAGGCGACCTTTCATGGCGGCGAGGAGCGAATGCTGATGAAGCTGGTGGTCGATGCCGCGTCGGGAAAGGTGCTCGGCTGCCACATCGTCGGCCCCGACGCTCCGGAGATGATCCAGATGGCCGCCGTCGCCATCAGGCTCGGCGTCACCAAGAGCCAGTGGGATGAGACCTGCGCCGTCCACCCCACCGCCGCCGAGGAACTGGTCACCATGCGCGAACCCTACGTCGCGCCGGAAATGGGCATGAGCGGGTGACGGGCTTTGCCACATCGACCCCGCTGGGCTAAAGCCCCGCCCTTCAACGAGGCCTCCCGATGAGCGAGCGGTGGTCGCCGGGGTCCTGGAGGGGGCGGCCGGCGAGGCATATTCCGGGCGACTATCCCGACGCCGGCGCGGTGGACCGGGTCGAGGCGGAGCTTCGCCGGATGCCGCCTCTGGTCTTCGCCGGCGAGGCGCGGCGGCTGAAAGGCCTGCTCGGCGACGTCGCGGCGGGCAAGGCGCTCCTGCTGCAGGGCGGCGACTGCGCCGAGAGCTTCAAGGAATTCTCGGCCGACAATATCCGCGACACCTTTCGCCTGATCCTGCAGATGGCCGTGGTGCTGACCTTCGCCGGCGGCAAGCCGGTGGTCAAGGTCGGGCGCATGGCCGGTCAGTTCGCCAAGCCGCGCTCCGGTCCCACCGAAACCATCGACGGGGTCACCCTGCCGGCCTATCGCGGCGACAACATCAACGGCATGGAGTTCGAGCCGGCCGCCCGGACGCCCGACCCCGAGCGGCTGCTCAAGGCCTATTCGCAGTCGGCCGCGACTCTCAATCTGCTGCGCGCCTTCGCCGGCGGCGGCTACGCCGATCTGCACAACATCCACCGCTGGACGCTCGGCTTCGTCGAGGGCAGTCCCCAGGGCGCTCGCTACCGCGAACTCACCGACAAGATCAGCGAGGCCCTGGCCTTCATGGGCGCCATCGGCGTGACGCCCCAGAGCCACCCTGATCTGCACCGGGTGGAATTCTTCACCTGCCATGAGGCCCTGCTGCTGGGCTTCGAGGAGGCCATGACCCGCGTCGATTCGACCACCGGCGACTGGTACGATGTCTCCGCCCACCTGCTGTGGATCGGCGACCGCACGCGCCAACTGGACGGCGCCCACGTGGAATTCGCCCGGGGAATCAACAATCCGGTCGGACTCAAGGTCGGTCCCACCCTGGAGGCCGACGATCTCCTCGCCCTGATCGATGTGCTCAACCCGGGTGACGACGCCGGTCGGCTGACGCTCTATGGCCGGTTCGGCTCGGAGAAGATCGGCGCGCGCCTGCCGGCCCTGATGAGGGCCACGCACCGCGAGGGTCGCCAAGTGGCATGGGCGATCGACCCCATGCATGGCAATACTCTGAAGGCCGGCAATGGCTATAAGACGAGGCCTTTCGACCGGATCCTCTCGGAAGTGAGGAGCTTCATCGAGATCGCCGAGGCCGAAGGGGTTCATCCCGGCGGCGTGCACCTGGAGATGACTGGCCAGAATGTCACCGAGTGTCTCGGCGGCGCCCGCGCGCTCGCCGAAGGCGATCTCGGCGACCGCTACCACACCCACTGCGATCCGCGCCTCAATGGCGAACAGGCGCTGGAGCTGGCGTTCCTGGTGGCGGAGAAGCTGAAGGCGGAACGCCAGGCGGGCCTGATCGTCGCGGCGGAGTAGCGTCCCCTGGAGCGCGGACGTCTCGTCCGCGTCGCGGCCGGGACGGCCGCGCTCCCAATTGGGTAGTGTCTCAGTTTGAAATCCGAGGCCGTTGACAAGCATGGCGCCTAGCCGGGCGCGAGGCTATCTTCGGCGACATGAAACGCTGGATCGTCGCGATCTTGAACCTTGCGCCTGGCGTGCTCCTTATAGCGGTCGGCATTTCCGAGATCGTGTCTGGCTACGTTCCTTGGCTGGCGGCACGAGTCGGACACGCGCCGATCTGGCTTTCGGTGACGTGCATCGCTATCGGCGCGCTAGGCGCATTGCCGTACCTGTCCGTAATGTACCTGCAGCGATGTTTGCGGAACCTAGTGGCGTTGAGAAGAACCAATGTCTAAGGGCCCACGGGAGAGAAGCGCCCTCGCGACGTGATCGGCGCGGGCGTCATGGTCGCCAAGATTGCGACGGGCGAGGTCGCGTATCCCCCCTAACAATGGGAGGGACAAGGCGGCCCAGGCCTTGGGGCGAAAGGGTGGTCTGGCCGGCGGGAAGGCCGTGCTGCCAAACTCACGCGACTAGGTCCCCTTGCGCTTCGAACGGGCCTCGTTCAGTTTCCCCGGCCCTTCTTTCAGCGTGAATTCCCATGAGCCGCCCACCCCTCGGCGCGCGCCCGCCAGGGGCGCTCGCGCCCTCCGTCCGCGAGGACCTCTCCGAGCTGCTGCGCCTCGCCGGTCCGGTGGTGGCCGCGCGCTTGGGCATGATGACCATGGGCCTCACCGACGCCGTCGTGGTCGGACGCTACTCGGCGGTGCAGCTGGGCTATCACGCCATGGGCTGGGCGCTGACCAGCGTCACGGTGGTGACCGCTATCGGTCTGCTGTCCGGCGTCCAGGTGATGGCCTCGCGCGCCATCGGCGAGGGCGAACCGCGCGCGGCGGGCGCGGCCCTGCGGCGGGGCCTGGTCTATGGCCTGTGGATCGGGCTCGGCGCCATGACGGTGCTGATCGGCGTGGGACCGGCCTTCCTGCGGGTCAGCGGGGTATCGCCCGATCTGGCTGCCGGCGCCGCGGCGCCGATGATCGTCCTGGCCCTGTCGCTGCCGGGCTTTACCCTGTCGGTGGCCGCCGCGTCGTGGCTCGAGGGCCTCGGCCGTCCCAAGCCGGTGATGGTGTTCATGTGGATCGCCAATATCCAAAACCTGGCGGTCGATCTCATCCTGGTGCCCGGCGCCTTCGGCCTGCCGGCCCTGGGCGCTGTCGGCGGGGCCTGCGCCACCCTCTCGGCGCGGCTGATGCTCACCGTGGCTACCCTGATCTACATCGCCCGGATGCCCGACGCCCGGGCGCTCGGCGTCTTCGACAGGCCGCCGCGCGACAAGGCGCGGGCCATCGAACAGCGCCGCATCGGCTACGGCGCCGGGGCCTCGGGTTTCTTCGAGGTCGCCGCCTTCGCGGCCATGACCCTGATCGCCGGATCGATCAGCGCCCTGGTGGTGGCCGCCTACACCGTGGTGCTGAACATGGTCTCGTTCGTGTTCATGGTCCCGCTGGGTCTCAGCGCCGCCACCGGCGTCTTGGTGGCGCGGGCCTATGGCGCGCGCCGCCCGGCGGAACTCAATCGCGTCGCGGCGATCGGGTTCGCCGTCACCGCCCTGTTCGGCCTGATCGTCGCACTGGCGATCTGGCCGGCGGCGCCCCTGATCGCGCGCGGCTACACGTCCGATCCGGCGACCGTGGCGATGGCGACCGGCGGACTGGCCCTGGCCTGCCTGTTCCTGCTCCCGGACGCCTTGCAGGCGGTGGTCGCCCAGTCCCTGAGGGCCCGCGCCGACGTTCTGGCGCCGACCCTGACCCACCTGGTGAGCTACGCCCTGGTCATGATCCCCCTCGGCTGGCTCCTGGCGATCCATCTGCGCTGGGCCGTCGCCGGCATCATCTGGGCCATCACCGCCGCCAGTTTCCTCTCCGCCGGCCTGCTCCTCGGGCGGTTCAGGATGCTGGCGCGGCGGGATTAGTCAGGCCCCAAGAATCCAGCCTTCCTCGCGTTCGGCGTCGAGGACAATGTCGGCGGCCGTTCCCTTGGCCGGGGCGAAGACCGCGCCGAGCTTGCCGGCGTCGTCCAGCCTGGCGAAATGTTCGGCGGCGGCGCGCACCTGGGTTTCCTCCCTGGCTTCTCCAGGAAGCGGCTGGGCGGCGATGAGCGAGGACGCCACCTCGGCGGCGAGGACATCGACGCCAGCGAGGTCGGTTTCGGCCAGCGCCTTGAATCCGGTTTCGAAGGGCCAGACCTTCATCGTCTCCTGCCGCGCCAGCTTCAGCCGGCGGACCATGGGGATACCGAGGATCGCCGGTCCGCCGGCCGCGCCGCTGTAGTAGAGCTTCCACACCGAGCCGCTCCCCTTGGCCGCGAGTTCGGCGTGACGGAATTCCGGTGGATCTCCCGGTCCGTGCGCGCGGGGACGCTTGGGCTGCAGGGTGGTCAGGGCGTCCCTGGGCGGACATCCCCAGAACGGGAAGGGACCCCCGGTCAGGCGGCGGTTGATCTCGGAGCCGACACCGAAGCGGTTGTTGGTGTTGTCGGCCTTGTCCTTGACCATCCGCGCCAGCTGATCCCACACCGCGCGCCAGGGCGCCTCGCCCGGCAGCTTCAGACCGGCGGCAAGGCCCCGTGGCATGCCGAGCGGAAAATCGAAGCCGAGGAAGGTCCGCTCGCGGCGCTTGGCCCGGTCATCGAGGAGGATGGCGAGCATCTTCTCGGCTTCGGCCCGGGTCGCCGGGTGGTGAGCCTCGAACGCCAGTCGGAAGCGGACGTCGCGCTTGAGCACGCCGATCCACACCGCGTCGGCGCCGGCGGTAGGCTTGGAGGCGGCGCTCCAGTGGACGATGACATAGGCGTTGAACAGTCGGGCCACGTGAAGATCGATCTCCCTCAAACCGTCCCGCCGAGACGAGCGGGGTCGAAACCGGCTCTCCGCGGCTCGCTGGCGCGCCTCGGCGCCAGGTCATGGAGCGTCCAAAGCGGAGGTCCGAGGCGGCGGCACTCGGACCCTACCGGGCTTTCGATGTCAACGGTCGAGGGCGCGGTGGACCCCGTCCACGCGGACCACCGGCGCGAAGGCGTCGCCTGGCGGCGCGCGGAAGGTGAGCGCGAGGTCCGGCCCGATCTGACTGAGGGTCACGGGACTGGCGTCGCCCAGCAGCCGGGCCGGGCCGCGCAGTTCCAGATCCCGGACCACGATCCGGTCGCCGGCGATGACGCCGACGACGACGAGGTTGAGGGCGCCGCCCGACACCGTGAAGCGCACCGGCACGCCGTCCGCCGTCACGCCGTCCGACCGCGACCAGGGGCGGGCGCCATGGATCGCCTGGCCGTTGCGCCGCAGCCAAGCCCCGAACTGTTTCAGGCGCGACAGCTGCTCTTTGGGAATGCCGGCGTCGGTGGCGCGGGGGCCGACGTTGAGCAGCAGGTTGCCGTTGCGCGCCGCCGCGTCGATCAGGCCGGCGAGCAGGGTTTCGACGGGTTCGTAGTCGGCTTCGGTGTCGTCGCGGTTGAAGCCGAAGGAATGGCTCATGCCCCGCGTCGCCTCCCACTTCTTGGCCTGGATGGTCTGAAAGGCGGCGTATTCGGGGGTGCGGAAATCGCTGTGGGGAACCGGAGGGGGGATGATGCCGCGCGCCTCGCCGCTCTGGCGGGCGAAGGACGCTTTCAACTTGCGATCGAGACTTCGTCGGACGGACTTGATCTTCAGCAGCGACCGCGCCGGACTGGCCGCCGCCCAGCGATCGTTGACCACGCCGTCCGGCACGGCGTTGTAGTAGTCGGCGAACAGGCGGTAGAGGCGCGCCGGTCCGGTGGGCCAGGCGATGTCGTTCCACAGCACGCTGGGCTCGTACCGCGCGATGAGTTCACGCACCTGCGCCTCGGCGTAGGCCAGGTAGCCGCCGCCGGGGGTCGAGGCGATGAAGTCGCCCAGGGTGAGCAGAGGCTGGCGATTGAACGTCCAGTCGATGCCGCCGGAATAATAGACGCCGAACCGTAGGCCCGCGGCGCGCACCGCCGCGGCCAGTTCGCCGGTGATGTCGCGCCCGCATGTCCAGTCGGCCTGCTGAGGGTTGGCGACGCCGCTCGGCCACAGGCAGAAGCCGTCGTGGTGCTTGGTCACCAGCACCACATAGCGCGCGCCGGCGTCCCGGAAGGCCTCGGCCCAGGCGGCCGGATCCCATCGCTTCAGGCCGTCGAGGAACGGCGCCCTGAAGGCGGCGTAGTCGGCGTCCCCGAAATGCTGGCGGTGGAACCGCGCCGATGGCGTTCCCGGCGTGCGGATCGCGTTCCAGTACCACTCGGTGTAGGGCGTCATGGCCACCGCCCGGTCGTAGTCCAGGCGGAAGGCGTCGCCGATCGACCCCAGTCTGGGCGCGAAGCCCGGAATGGCGAACAGGCCCCAGTGAATGAAGATGCCGAACTTGGCCTCGTCGTACCAGCCGGGCAGCGGCCGGGCGTTGAGCGATTCCAGGGTCGGCTCGATCCTGGGCATGGTCCCTCAGCCGACGCGGGCGTAGGGGAGGCGGCGGGCGAGCCAGCAGCCGACGTCGATACCGGTGACCTCGCCGGCGCCATCGCGCGCGAAGGCCAGGGTCCAGTCGCCGGGTGGTGTGTGGTCCAGGGCGCGCGGACAGGGCAGCGCCCAGAGGTCCGGGCCGATCGGATCCAGCAGTTCCATGCGCCCCTGGCCGAGGAAGCCCGAAAAGGCGCCGTAGAGCGCGTTCCCGGCGTCGGCGATGGTCAGCGCGGCGTCCAGTTCCTCGCAGCGGTAGCGGCCGGCGCCATCGACCGCCGGCGCGCCGGCGCGGGGGCTGAGCAGGGTGCTCTGGTTCTCGAATGGGCGGTCCATCCACAAGCCGCCCTCGCCGGGCCTCAGTCGCGCGCCGCCGTTCCGCGCGGTTCCATCAGCCTGGATGTCGAGCAGTTCCGCGGCGTGGCCGTAGCGCAGGCGCACCTGCCCGTCCGAAGCCGCCTCGATGCGCGCCGAAATCCCCGTCTCCGGTTCGATGTAGGCGCCCAGCCAGTCGGGGGCGGGCAGGGTCCCGGCGCTCGGCGGGCGGTCCTCGTCCAGCACCGCGGCGAAGAGGTCCACGGCCGCGTCGTGGGCGTCGGCCAGATGGTTGAACATCACGACCACGGAGATGCGCTCCGACCGCGCATAGAGGCGATGGCTGCGCCAGCCGCGCAGGGCGCCGCCGTGGCCGGTGACCGCGCGCTTCAGCTCTGGCCGCCGGCCGAGGCCAAATCCGTATTCGGAGCCCGCGCCATCGGCGAAGGCGACCGGCGCGCAAAGGCGGCGATAGAGGCCGCCGGCGTCGTCCCGCGTCGCATCGATCCAGCTTTCCCAGGCGATCATGTCGTCGAGGCTGGCGCCGATGCCGGCGTCGCCGGTCCACAGAATGCGGTTCTCCGCCGCGCGGAAGCCGTTTGCCTGCGTCCCCTCGTAGCCCTGCGCGCCGTCGGGCATGGCGCGGGTGTCGGCGGCGAGGAACGCGCTCTGCATGCCGGCCGGATCGAAGATGCGGTCGCGCAGCAATTCTCCGAAGCGCCGGCCGGTGCGCGCCTCAAGGATGTCCGCCAGGATGCGGAAGTTCTGGTTGGCGTAGGAATAGCGCGTGCCCGGGGCGAACTGCAGAGCCCGGGCGCCGGCGATCACCCGCCCCGCCTCCTGGTCGCCGAAGGGCGCCTCGGCGGGCGAGCCGTGCAGCATCGCCAAGGCCCAGTAGTCGCGAAGGCCGGACTGGTTGTGGCAGAGGTGCAGGGCGCCCGGCGCCTGCTGCTCCAGCCGGGGCAGGCGGGCGCGCACTTCGCCGTCCAGCGCCGACGGGTCGGGAAAGGCGTCCAGCACCAGCGCGCAGGTGAACTGCTTGGTGATCGAGCACATCCGGAACAGGGTTCGCGGCGTGAAGGCGATGCGCCGCTCGGCGTTGGCCCAGCCCCAGGCGTGGCGAACCAGCACCTCGCCGGCGCGCAACACGGCGACCGCGCCGCCCGGCCCTGGATAGGCGCGCGGCAGGGCTTCGAGGGCGCGGTCGAGGCGGGTGGAAAAAGCCGTCATTTCCCCGCTATCGCGACTGAGCCGGCCAGCCGTCAAGTGAAGGTGAGCGACGGGAAGGGCTATCGGCCATGCGGCTCGCCGGAACGTTGCCGGCCGCGGACCGTTTTGGTGGTCGTCGCCTGTCGGCGTAGAACTTTGCGGTCGCGCGGCAGGCGTGGGTCCCGTCGGACGGCCCGTCGGCCCGCGCCCTCGGACTGGGAACACGAGACCATGGCGACGGCGCACATCAACCGGATCGGGACGGCGACACCGCCGCACGATGTTCATTCGGCCTTTCTCGCGCACATCGAGCGTTCGCTGAGCGATCCGAGAGAAGTGAAGCTGTTCAAGCGGATGGTGGAGCGCTGCGGGATCGATCACCGGTTCTCCTATTTCGAGCCGGCCGAGGACGACGGCGGCGACATCGTTCGCGACCGGGAGGGCTTTTATGATCCGGGCGCCTCGCCATCGACGGCGGCGCGGATGCGGCGGTTCGAATCCCAGGCCCCGCGCCTAGCCATGCGGGCGCTGGACAGCCTCGGCCTCGAAGGCGAGCGCGAGCGGATCACCCACCTGGTGGTGGCGTCCTGCACCGGTTTCGTGGCCCCGGGTCTGGACCAGATGATCGTCGGGGCGGCGGGCCTCGATCCCGGCGTGGAGCGCACGGTGGTCGGCTTCATGGGCTGCTACGCGGCGGTGAACGCGCTGCGGCTGGCCCACCATTTCGTCAGATCCGAGCCTGCGGCGCGCGTGTTGGTGGTGAACCTCGAACTCTCCACCCTGCACTTTCAGCGTCAGGGCACGCTTCAGCAGTCGCTGTCGATGCTGCTGTTCGGCGACGGCTGTTCGGCGGCGCTGGTCACCGCCGAGGAGAGCGGGGTGGCCCTGATCGACTTCCGCGCCGCCACCATCGCCCACTCGAGCGAGGCGATCACCTGGCGGATCGGCGATCATGGCTTCGACATGCATCTCTCGGGCGAGGTGCCCGGAAAGATCGCCCGCGCCCTGGCGGCGGAAAACGCCCGCAACGACGACGGCGGCTTGCTTCGCGGAACCCGGCCGCGGGACTATGATCTCTGGGCCGTTCATGCCGGCGGCCGGACGATCCTCGACGCGGTCGAGTCCGGTTTCCGCCTGGGGCCTGGAAAGCTCGATTCGTCGCGCGCGGTTCTGCGCGAATTCGGCAATATGTCGTCGGCGACGTTGATGTTCGTTCTGGAGAAGATTCTGCGCGGGCGTGGCACATCGGGCGTCGGGCGCGAAAACGGCTTCGCGGTCGCCTTCGGCCCGGGCCTCGCCGCCGAGAGCTTCCGCTTCAAGCTCGCGGCCTGAGGCCATCGTGCGCCGCTTCGCGCATCGATCGGCCGAAGCTGAATTGATGGATGACCCCGACGTCGCGCCCGGGGTGTTCGCCGACTGCCTCGCCGACCTGGCCAGGGCCAACACCGTCACCCGGGCGCGACCGCCGACCTTGCGATGGCTGGGGCGGGCGACGGCGGGTCTTCGCCCCGGTCAATCCTTCTCGCTGCTCGACGTCGGCTATGGACAGGGCGATATGCTGCGCGCCATCCACGCCTGGGCGTTGAGAGCCGGCCTGCGACCGCGCCTCATCGGCATCGACCTCAGTCCGTTCAGCCCCGCCGCCGCCCGGGCGGCGACTGATCCGGCGGCCGGCATCGCGTATCTCGCCGGCGACGTCTTCGACCACCAGCCCGAGGCCCCGATCGATTTCGTGGTCTCATCCCTGGTCGCCCACCACATGACCGACGATGAGATCGTCCGCTTCATCGGCTGGATGGAGGCGAACGCCGGACGCGGCTGGTTCGTCAACGACCTCCACCGCCATCCGCTGGCCTTTTATGGATTCAAGGCGCTTTCGACGGCGGCGGGATGGCATCGCTTCGTCCGCCACGACGGGCCGATCTCGGTGGCCCGGTCGTTTCGCCGCGCCGATTGGGAGCGATTGCTGGCGGCGGCGGATGTCCCCCGGACCCGCGTCACCATCGAATGGCGCTTCCCGTTCCGCATCTGCCTCGGCCGGATCCGATGAGCGACATGGTCATTGTCGGCGGCGGCCTGGCCGGCGGCGCCGCCGCCGCGCTCCTGGCCCGGGCGGGCTCGCGGCCTCTCCTGCTCGAGCGCGAAAGCGGACCCCGCGACAAGATCTGCGGCGAGTTTCTCTCCACCGAGGCCCAGGCCCATCTGACGGCGCTCGGCCTAGACCTCGCGCGGCTGGGCGGCGCGCGCGTGGGAAGCGTCCGCCTGGTGGCGTCCGAGCGCTGCGCGGAGGCGCGGTTGCCGTTCACCGCCCTCGGCCTCACGCGCCGGCGTCTGGACGAGGCGCTCCTGACTCACGCCCAGGCCCTGGGAGCGTCCGTCGAACGCGGCGTGACCGTCCGCGCCGTCTCGCCGGGGGTGGTGGAGAGTTCCCGCGGCAGCCTGGAGGCTCGGACGATCCTGCTGGCCAGCGGCAAGCATGATGTCCGCGGCGCGCGGCGCGACACGGCGGGCGCGATCAAGGGCATGGTCGGGTTCAAGAGCTACTTCCGCCTGAGCCCTTCGATGCGCGCGGCGCTGGGCGGCTTCGTCGAAGTGGTGCTGTTTGAAGGCGGCTACGCCGGCCTGCAGCTCGTGGAAGGCGGCGTCGCCAACCTCTGTCTGCTCGTCGATCACGATCGGTTCGACGCGGCGGGCCGGACCTGGCCGGGGCTGCTTGCCGAGCTGCTGCGCGAACCGCACCTGGCCCGGCGCCTCGCCGACGCGGAAGAACTTTCGGCCAGGCCGTTGACCATTGCCGACGTCCCCTATGGGTTCATACACCGCCACGACGACGATCCGGGACTGTTCAGGCTGGGCGACCAGGCGGCGGTCATCCCGTCGTTTTCCGGCGACGGCATGTCCATCGCCCTGCACAGCGCCACGCTGGCCGCGCGCGCCATCGGCGAGGGCGCGGACGCTGGCCGCTACCATGCCACCCTGCGCGCCGACATCGCCCGCCCGGTGCGGCTGGCGACCTGGCTTCAGCGGCGCATCGCGTCATGGCCCGGCCGCCGGGCGATCGTCTTCGCCCTCGGCCTGGCGCCGGGCGGACTGGATCGCCTGGCGTCGTGGACCCGGGTTCCCGCGTCGGCTCTGCGGCGCGCGGGTCTCGACCCGGCCGGAAGCGATGAGCCTGCCGCCTGCTAGGCGGTCTTCGCCGCGGCGATGTATTGGTCGATCACCGTTTCCAGGACCGCCAGGGGCATGGCTCCGCCCAGCAGCGCCGCGTCGTGGAATTTCCTGATGTCGAACCTGGCGCCGAGGGCCGCGCGGGTCTTGGCGCGCAGGCGCAGCCAGGTGAGCTTGCCGACCATGTAGCTGCACGCCTGGCCCGGCTGGACACAGTAGCGCTCGACCTCGGTGATGGCGGAAGCTTCCTGGTCGCCGATGGTGTCGGTGTAGTATTTCACCGTCTTCTCGCGGCTCCAGCGCAGCTGGTTGAGGCCGGTGTCGACCACCAGCCGCACGCCGCGGAAAAGGGCGTCGTGGAGGTAGCCGATGCGGCCCATCGGATCGTCGTCGTACATCCCCATCTCGCCGGCCAGCTGCTCGGCGTAGAGGGCCCAGCCTTCCTGATAGGCGTTGAAGCCGAGGACCCGGCGGATGATCGGCAGGGGGGCCTCCTGGGCGATGCTGATCTGCAGATGGTGGCCGGGGACGCCTTCGTGGAAGGTGAGGGTCGGCAGGGTCCAGCTCGGAACCTCGGCGGTGTCGCGCAGGTTGATGTAATACATCCCCGGCCGGGCGCCATCGAGGGACGCGCCCTGGTAATAGCCGCCAGGCGCCCCGGCCTCGGTGGTCTTGGGAACCCGCTTGATCAGCAGCGGCGCTCTGGGCAGCACGCCGAACCAGTCCGGCAGCCTCCGGGTGATGGCGGCGATCTTGGCGTTGAGATCGACGATCAGCTTTTCCTTGCCCTCGTCGGTGTTGGGATAGCGGAACCTGGGATCGTCGTAGAGCGCCCGCAGCCGTTCGCCCACCGTTCCCTTGGAGTAACCCTGGGCGTGGAGCAGGGTGTTCAGTTCGCCCGACAATTCGGCCACTTTCTCCAGGCCCAGCTTGTGGACCTCGGCCGGCGACAGACTGGTGGTGGTCGCCTGGGCCAGGGACTGGCGGTAGTATTCCCCGCCCTCGGGCAGACGCCAGACGCCGGCGTCGTGGACCGCGTGAGCGCGCAATTCCTGGAGAACGGCGATCTGCCGCTGGACGGCCGGGCGCACGTCGCCTTCGTAGATCTTCGAGGCGGCCGCGTCCCAGTCGCCGGCGATCCCCGCCGCCTTGGTCCGGCGGGCCAGGGACGAGACCAGGTTCGATCGGTCGGCCGGCGCATCGCCCAGCGCCCTCAGCTGGATGAGAGTCCTGTCGAGCACGAAGTCGGGCGGCGTGCAGCCCAGCGACGCGTCATGGCGAACCTGATCGCTCTCCTGGTCGAGGGCGGTCCTGAACGCCGCCAGACGCGCTAGGTAGGCGTCGGCGTCGGCCTTGGTTTTGACCGGATGCTGGCTGTCGAGGAAGTCCGGCACGCGCTGATAGGCGCCGGAAAGCTGGCTGACCACATAAGGCCGCTGGAGCTGGCCGGTGGCGTAATCGAAGCTCTTCTCCCCCTCGACGTCGCCGGAAAAGACGAAATCGACGACGTCGTAGCTGATCTTGTCGGCCGGACTGAGGATCGCCCGATTTATGGCGTGGAGATCGGCGAGGTCCTTCTCGTCGTCGATCTTCCAACGCGCCGCCTTGGCTAGCGACCGGTCGTCGAGCTCGGAACGCTGATGGGCGCGGGGTCCGACATCGAAACCAACTCCCGTCGCCGATTCCGGCGAGCGGTCGAGGAATTCCTGCACGAAGTCATTGAACAGCTTGAGCATCCTGGCGCCCTCGGCCCTGGACGCGGCGGCATCGACGACGGCGCCCCGGGTCCTGGCGAGGGCGGGCGTCGTGGCGGCCGCGGCGGCGGTGACGGCGATAAGATGGCGGCGGTCGAGCATGCGGAATTCCCGAGGAGGCGATGATTGGCCCCGACGGTGACGCTTACCCGCGCGGCGCGCAAGCGGGCCGAGGATTAAAGCGCGGTAATGCCCGAATGCAGACCCCGGCGCCTTCGTTCAGGCGGACGCCGCCATCCCGGCCATCCGGGACGACGGTGAACGGCTCGGAAGGATCGGTTCGGAATCAGTGCTTCAGCTCGATCTGCACGCCGCCGCCGCCGAGGGACAGTTTCAGGCCGGCGGAGGTGGAATGGGCGCGGATTTCGACGCCCTTGTCGTTCTTCATGTCGATCTCGCCGGCCCCCGCGCCGGCCGTGGCGGAAGCTTCGGCGGCGCCGTAGGTGCCCTCGATGTCGCTGAGGCGGTGCAGATTGAACACTTCGCCGTCGGCGTCGTAGCTGGTCGCGCCGATCGCGCCGACCGAAAGGCCGTTGACCCGTATCTCGCGCCGCCGACCGTGGAAGTTAACGTGGCCACTGCCCCAATGGATGCCGGCGATGAAGGCGACCGAGCCGCCGTGGAAGTGGATGCTGGCGTCGGGGCGATCCTGGGCCATCGCGGGCGCCGCCAGAGCGCCAGCCAGAATGGCGGCAAGGCCGGCGTTGCGGACGAAAGCTAGACTGTTCATGGGAAGGGCGCTCCTGGGATGGTTCGATGAAACACGCGACCGCTAGTCGCGCCTGAAGCTTGACAACGGCGCGAAGCGGACGTTGGCAAACGCGCGGACACTAGGATGGTTCCAGGCCGGCCATTGTCAAGTTCGTTGATCGCCGCGCCGGGACGCGCCTTTGGCGCGACGATCCCGTCAAAGCCACCAAAGGCTGAACACCAGCAAACCTGTCAGCAGCGTCCCGAACGCGAACGCCGTCGTGGTCCATACCACCAGGGTCTTCAGCGCCGCGCCCAGGAGGCTCAAGCCCTAGGCCCCGCCTCCTATCGGATCCGCCGCGTCCGCGCCGGACCCGCGCCCGCTACTTGCGCTCGGGCTCCTTGGCCGCCGGCCGGGCCGCGGGCCGCGTGGGCGCTGGCCGCGCCGCCGGGCGAGCCGCCGCCGTGGCACGCGCCCGCGGCCGGGCGACCGCGCGGGCCACGGCGCGCGGGGGTGCGACGGCACGCGCCGGCGCGCGGGCCGCGGTCTGGCGGCCGATACTGAAGCGCTGTTCGGGGATGGAGACGGCGCGCGCCCGCGGCCGGGTCGCGGGGGCCGTATGGGCCACGGCGGGCGCCGCGGGACGCCCTGGCGTCGGCCGCGCGGCTTGCGGGGCGGGCGCCGCGGGACGCCCTGGCGTCGGCCGGGCGGCTTGCGGCGCGCCGGGATGCATCGCCGGGCCGGCCGGCCGGGCGACGGGCGCCTGGTAGCGAACCGGAGCGTTGGCCTTTGTCACCACGCCAGCGCCCTTGAACACCGTCGGGCGTGGCGTCGCGGCGATGGTCGGGGCGCCGTGATTGACGCTGGCGCGCAGTTCCGGTGTCGTGCGGGCAAGCTGGACATGCTGGACCTGGGCCGACGTCGGGGCGATCCGGGGCGCCCGCAGGGCGGTCATCTGGGCGGATGTCGGCCTCGCCTGCACGCCGCCGCCGCCGTTGAAGCTCATCCGATTGCCGGCCATGTTGTCGGCCACGTTCTGGCGATAAGCATTGTTGGTGTGGATGGCGGAGACGTTGTTGACCGAGGTGTTGTAGTAGAAATTGCTCCCCTGCCAGCGACCGCCCTGGTAGCCGTCGCCGCCGTAGCCATAGCCATAGTCGATGCCGCCGTAGAAGCCCACGGTCGGTCCCCAATAGCCCCGACGGAAGCCGTAGTGGCCGCCGGAGGACACCCAGTAGCCCGGCGTCCACAGAACGCCCACCCGGGGCGGTTCGGTCCAGGTGCCGGGCACCCAATAATAGCCGCCGGCCCCCCACGCCCAGTAGCCGGGCGTCCACACATAGCCATAGGCCGGCGCCGGCGGCTGCCGATAGTCGGGCAGGGCCGGAGGCGGGCTGTCGGCATAGACCGGCTGGGCGCCGTTCTCGGGGGCCGCGTCGTCGGCATAGCTCTGCGAGGCGCCGCCCTGGTATGGCGCCGGCTGGACCGCGCCGGTGTCGCTGGCGGCGCCGCCGCCGGCGTAGGCCGCGCCGCCGCTGGTCGGCGCCGCGGTTCCGCTGTCGCCGCTGACCGGGACGCCGCCATCGGCGGCGGTGGTGTCGGTGGCCGCCGCGCTGTTGGCGGCGGGGGCGTTGGCGGCGGAGGTCCCGGCCTTGTTGCAGCCGTAAAGCGCGCCGGCCATCAGGGCGGCGGCGGAGACCGCCAGGGCGGAGCGGAGAAGCGTGGCGTTTTTCATCGTCGTCTTGATCCTAAGGAGCGACAGCGGCGCCGTCATCGTCGTGGCGCCCAGCCGGTTCAATCGCACGAACCGCGGCCGAACGAAACTCGCAACGACGAAATCATCCGCTCGGCCCGGCCACGCGAGCCGCCCGCGACCGCTCGAAGCGGCCCCGAAGATAGATCTCCGCCAGGATCAGGTTGAGGAACCAACTGAGGAATGAGACGGCCCGGTAGCCGTCCACGAACGACACGCCCAGGAGCGGGAAGATCGGCAGGACTATCTGCGCGTCCACACCGACGCCGGCTCCGAACTGCTCACCTTGCGCTTCGCCGACGCTCTGGCGGAGCTGGCCGGCGTCCATGGCCTGCGGACCCATCGCTCGTGGTGGGTGGCGGCGGACGCCATCGAGGCGGTGCGATGGCGGCGCGGGTCGGGCGAGGCGCGGCTCACCGGCGGCCTCGCCGCCCCGGTCAGCCGGACCCACGCGGCGGCGGTGAAGGCGGCGGGCTGGTTCCAGGCGCGCTGGCCTTCCCCCCGCCGACACCTTAACCTGGGGTCCATGAAGCACATCCAATTCGGCCGCACCGGCCTGCGCGTCTCGCGCCTGTGCCTTGGCACCATGACCTTCGGCCTGCAGTGCGACGAGGCCTCAAGCCAGGCGATCATGGACGCCTCGGCGGAGGGCGGCATCGACTTCATCGACACCGCCGACGTCTATCCCCTGGGCGGCGACGGCGGCACGGTGGGGCGGACCGAGGAGATCGTCGGCGCCTGGCTGAAGGGCAAGCGGCAATCTTTCGTCCTGGCCACCAAGTGCTTCGGCCAGATGGGACCCAAACCCTGGGACCAGGGGATGTCCCGCAAGCACATCGTCGAGGCCATCGACGCGTCGTTGCGCCGGCTGGGTACCGACTACGTCGATCTCTATCAGCTCCACGGCTTCGATCCCTCCACGCCGATCGACGAGGCGCTTGAGGCGCTGGATGGCGTCGTGCGCTCCGGCAAGGCGCGCTATGTCGGCGTCTCCAACTGGATGGCGCACCGCCTCGCCAGGGCGCTGGGCCGCGGCGAGGTCAAGGGATTCACCCGCATCGACAGCGTCCAGCCGCGCTACAACCTTCTCTTCCGCGCCTTCGAGCGCGATCTGCTGCCGCTGTGCGCCGAGGAAGGCGTGGCGGTGATCCCCTACAATCCCCTGGCCGGGGGCCTGCTCACCGGCAAGCACGCCAGGGGCGACGCGCCGCCGGAGGGAACGCGCTTCACCCTCGCCCGGGCCGGGGCCATGTACCAGGCCCGCTATTGGCATGACCGCGAGTTCGAGACCATCGAGGCCCTGCGCGCCCTGGCCGGCGCGGCCGGAATGAGCATGGCGACCCTCGCCGTGCGCTGGGTGCTCTCCAACCCCGCCGTCACCGCCCCGATCATCGGCGCCAGCCGGCCCGATCAGCTGGTCGACACCCTCGACGCGGCCGAGGCCGGCCCGCTGCCAGGCGATCTGAAGACCAAGCTCGACGAGCTCACCCACCCCTGGCGCGCGGTGGACGCGGAGCGGTAGGGGCCGGCGTCGCTTCGGCGGCCTTGATCTCGCCGGCCGCCGCGGCGGCCTCGGCGACGCGGCGGGCCTCGCCCCGGCGGCGCGCCCGGCGGCCATACCAGAAGGTCCACAGGGAGAGCGCGCCCATGGTTGCGTAGCCCATCACCGGACTGATCAGCAGATACTCCTGGATCGGCACGGCGAAGACCAGGGCCGCGGTCGCGCCGGCCTCGGCGACCAGCCCGAAACCCCAGGTGAGGGTCATCACATTCATCACGCGCTTGAAGTGGATGTTGTCGCGCAGGGCCTCGAAATCCCCCAGTTCCGAAGGCGAGCGGCGCATGATCGTCGCCCGGGCGAGCTGATAGATCAGCGGCCGGCGGATCGCGGCCGAGCCCAGGAACACCAGACCGATCAGGGCGGTGACCAGCTTCTCCCGCAGCTGGAGAAAGCGCACCGACCCGCCGCCGGCGACGGCGATGAGCGAGAGGACGATGCCGGCCACCACCAGCATGGAGAGCGCGTCCACCCGCCGGTTCCTGATCAGCTCGAAGATGCTCCAGGCGACCGGCGGGCCGGAGGAGGCGATCAGAGCCCGGACATCGCCCAGATCGTGCTTGGTGAAGCGATAGATCAGGAACGGCAGGACGAAATTGACCACCACCTCGATGGCGGCCTTGCCGCCGTTGGCGCGCAGCCATTCCCGCGCCCTGGCGATGTTTTCGCCTGAGATGATCATCGCCGCCATGTGCGGCCCCGTGGCGACGCCGTCAATTCGCTTCGATCCACCGCCCATCGGCGCGGGACGGAGTTGGACCTCCGGCGGGCGGGCGATGGCCGCGGCGCCGTCGTTTTTCCGGGAACGCCCGAGTTTTTTACACCCCGCAGCTGGCCGCGCCGGCCTAGGCCACGCGAAAAAATCCATCCAGTCAAAGAGATAGCGGACATGTTCGCCCTGGCCGGAACCCTCGGCGGGCCGAAAGTTTTTGACAGTTTTTTGCAGTTCTTGGCATGTTTCTAGCGGGAAAATGACCGGAGTTGGCGCCTTTTTGGGCTGAAATCGACCCGTTTCTCGCGGGTTTTTCGGGAGGGCGCGGGCGGTCGGCGCGCCGGAGCCGGCCGAGCGCCACGACCTAAGAGCGCCGGGGTCCGCGACGCGCGGACAGGGGCTTGGGGACGAGCGAGACATATTGCAATATGTAACACACGCGAGAGATGTTGTCAATCTGGAAGTCGACGTCGCGCTCCTGTCGGCCACCGTCGTCTTCGAGACGTGCCCCGATTACGCCATGTCACCGTAACCGCCGTCATGCTTGACACCTTGCGGAGCCGGGCGCCCCGCCAGCGGACCTCCCGAACCGCAGCCTCGATTGCTGGAGTAGACGGCTGGAGTAGTTGACATCATTCCGTGATGATGGCATTTAGTCCAACATGAACGCTGATTTGCTGTTGAGCGAGCGCCATCAGCTCACCACGAACGCCTTCGTCGAGTTGCGCATATGGCGGACGCCCAAACGGGTCCCGGGTTCGAGCCACGATCTCAAATACGCCCTCGCCTATGTTGTCGCGGGCGTCTGCGTGGTTCGCTACGACAATGAAGCCGGCAAGGGGGACCATCGGCACGTTGGTCGGAGCGAAACCCCGTATATTTTCACGACGCCGACGGCGCTGTTGGCGAATTTCTGGAACGAAGTGGATCAATGGAAGCCCGAATGAACACAGTGACACTTTCCGTCGCCTCCCGTGAAGAGGTGACGCGCCGGGCGCTCGCCGCCTTTGATGGGCGAAGGGTGGACAGCCATATCTCGTTCGCGTCGGCCGAACTGCTCTGGCGGACGCTGACTCGCAAACGATGGGAACTGCTTCGCGCGATGACGGGGCAGGGCGCGATGTCGATCCGCGAAGCGGCGCGACGCGTAGGCCGCGACATCAAGGCGGTGCATGCCGATGTCACGGCGCTCATCAATGCCGGCGTAATCGATCGAACCGACGATGGCGTCGTCTTTCCATATGACGCTGTGCACGTCGATTTCGTACTGACCAAAGCCGCCTGATCACGAGCCCTGCCCGGTTTCTCCAAATCTTCCTGGACGTTGTCCAGGGGATTGTTGCGCCTGTTCGTGCGCCAGGAAGCTGGCGGGGGGGCGCCCAGTGATGGACGTACCTGCCTCGATCTTTTCCCGCCGCTTTCCCGATCGCGAAACGGTGCGAGCAAGGGCGGCTGGCGTTCACACTCGGAGAATCGGCCCCGGATATCGCGCCACCGCGGCGTCGGAGGTCACCAGCGTGACCCCCTCGACGGTGGCCTGGGCGACGAGGACCCGGTCGAATGGATCTACACGCCCAAGCATGGCTCCTGGCTCGATCTGGCGGAATCAGAACTCGCCGTCCTGACCTGCCAGTGCCTCCATCGGCGCATCCCA
>Ga0208849_1000348_pt1 | contig 44469 bp, 36 predicted proteins | sample NGESurdeep072012_10_FD_184470 | JGI IMG/M metagenome (GOLD analysis project Ga0208849, IMG submission 184470) | Arctic peat soil microbial communities from Barrow, Alaska - NGEE Surface sample 53-3 deep-072012 (SPAdes) | ecosystem: Environmental > Terrestrial > Soil > Wetlands > Peat ... | reverse complement strand
CCCTGGAGGAGCTCAACGAATGGTCGCCGAAGATCGCGGCGGCGCTGCAGGGCGAGCGCACCCTCGCCGACGTCAATAGCGACCAGCAGAACAAAGGGCTCGAATCCAATCTGGTGATCGATCGCGACGCCGCCGCCCGGCTGGGAATTACCGTCAGCCAAATCGACAACACGCTTTACGACGCGTTTGGCCAGCGTCAGGTTTCGACGATCTACGTCGCCCGCAACCAGTATCACGTGATCATGGAAGTGGCGCCACGGTTCTGGCAAAGCCCGGAAACGCTGAAGGACGTTTATGTCAGCACCTCCGGCGGTTCGGTCGGCGGCTCGCAGGCGACCAATGCGGTCGCGGGAACCGTGGTCGCGACCGGACAATCGGCCTCGACCAACTCGGCCAATCTTCAAGCCGCCCGGAATCTCGCGACCAACTCGATCGGCGCCACCGGCAAGGGCGTGGCCTCGACCGGCTCGGCGGTCTCCACCAAACAGGAAATCATGATTCCGCTGTCGGCGGTCGCCCATTTTACCCAAGGCGCGACCCCGCTTGCGGTCAATCATCAGGGGCTGCTGGTCGCCAACACGATATCGTTCAACCTGCCGCCCAATGTGTCGCTCAGCACCGCCGTTGCCACCATCGAAGCCACCATGGACCGGATCGGCGTGCCCGCGACCATCCGCGGCACCTTCCAGGGCACGGCGAAGGCCTTTCAGGATTCGCTCAACAACCAGCCGTTCCTCATTCTGGCGGCGCTGGTCACGATCTATATCGTGCTCGGGGTGCTCTACGAGAGCTATGTGCACCCGCTGACGATCCTGTCCACGCTGCCGTCAGCCGGCGTCGGCGCGCTGCTGGCCTTGATGGCGTTTCACACCGAATTCAGCATCATGGCGCTGATCGGCGTCATCCTCTTGATCGGCATCGTGAAAAAGAACGCCATCATGATGATCGATTTTGCGCTCGACGCCGAGCGACGGCGCGGGCTGAGCCCCTTCGACGCGATCTACGAGGCTTGCCTGCTCCGCTTCAGGCCGATCATGATGACGACCATGGCGGCGATGCTTGGCGCGCTGCCGCTGGCGATCGGCCTGGGCGAAGGCGGCGAACTTCGCCAGCCGCTCGGCATCGCGATCGTCGGAGGGCTGATCCTCAGCCAGGCGCTGACGCTTTATTCGACGCCGGTGATCTACCTGTACATGGACCGGTTCCGTTCCTGGAGCCAGCGTCTCAGGGGCGGTGGCGCCGGCCCGCGCGCGACCGATGCCGCCCTGCAGCCGGGCGAATAGATGTCAACAGCTGCATCGATGACAGGCCTAGCGCCGCAACGAGCCCCGTGCGATGTCGAGATCGAGGCGTTTTCCGGGTCGCGGACGCACGGAGACCGGACTCGATCAGGGTCGCAGCTCGAACCGGTGCCCGATGAGTAGGCTTGCGCGGAAGTCAAATTCCCTGACCGCAAGGTTCGGCGGCAACAACCGCGCCGCCTCCGCGTTGGCCGCGCTCCTGCTCAGCCCGGCCCTGTCCGGCTGCATCCTTGGCAGCGAACGGCCCGAGCTCAACCTTGAGGTTCCCGCGAGCTATCGCGAGGCGACGCGGCGCTCACCCGATGCGGCCGTGCCGGCGCTGGATTGGTGGCGCGGCTTCCGGTCGCCGGAACTGACCTCGCTGATGGAGCAGGCGCAGATTTTCAATCTCGACATCGCGGTCGCCGTTGCCCAGATCGTCCAGGCCGATGCGCAGGTCGGGGTGTCGGGAGCGCCGCTGCTGCCGACGGTGACGGGGACTGCGACTGCCGAACAAGCGCGTACCTCCGCCGGCTCAGCCGCTAGCGGGGGCACCGTCTTTTCGAGGACCTCCCCGCTGTACAATCTCGGTCTAAATGCAAGCTACATGGTCGATTTCTGGGGCAAGAACCGCGCCACGCTTTATGCGGCGGAGGAAAGTGCCACGGTGGCCCGCTACAATCGCGAGGTGGTGACGCTCTCGACCATCGTGACCGTTGCCAACACCTACTTCCAGGTTCTGGCGGCGCAGGACGAACTGCGCGTCGCGCAACGCAACCTGGCTGCGGCCGAGCGCATCCTGACCCTGATCAAGCAGCAATTCGCAGGCGGAACGGCCTCCCAGCTTGACCTGTCGCAGCAGGAGGCGCTGGTCTCGACCGAGCGCGCCGCGATCCCGCCGCTCGAAGTCACGCTGAAGCAGAATATCGCAGCTCTCGCGCTGCTGGTGGCGCGCGCGCCGGCAAACTTCAACATCAAGGGCGGCGGCATGGCGCAAATCACCATTCCGCGGGTGACGCCGGGGCTGCCGTCGGAATTGCTCTATCAACGGCCTGACATCCGGCAGGCCGAGGCGCAGCTCGCTTCCTCCAACTTCAGTGTCGAAGCGGCGCGCGCCGCCTTCTTCCCGCAGATCCAGCTGACCGCGACGACCGGGGTGCAAAGCGCGGCCCTGGCGTCGCTGTTCGGTCCGGGCGCCTGGTTCTACACGCTGGCCGCCGGGCTGACGCAGCCGATCTTCGACGGCTTCCTGCTCGAGAGCCAGCTCAAGCAGGCCAAGGGCGTGCAACTGCAGAACCTGCAGGCCTACCGCAAGGCGGTGCTGTCGGCGTTCGCCGATGTCGAGAAGGCGCTGGTCGCGCTGGCGCAATTTACCCGGCAGGAGCGGTTGCAGATCGAAGCCGTGAACAATTCGCGCAAGGCCTTCGATGTCTCGGAAACCCAATTGCGGGCCGGCACCGTCAACCTGATCACGGTGCTGCAAACCCAGCAAACCCTGCTCATCGCCGAGAACACGCTAGCGCAGGTTCGCCTGACCAAGCTGTTGGCCGCCAGCAGCCTGTTCCAGGCGCTCGGCGGCGGGTGGACCCCGGACGGCAAGCTGTCCTCGCTGCAACCGCAGCCGCAACCGTGAAGAGCTTTGCCATGCGAGGATGGGTGTTCGGCACCGCAGCAGTCCTGACCGTGATGATGGCCGGCATGGGATGGCCTGCGCAGGCGCAGCAGGGCAACAATACGCCGCTGACATTCGGCATGAACAAGCAAGAGGCCTCGCTGGCGCTGGGTGCGGCGCTGATCTATGTCAGAGGCCGTCCCGGCAATGAGATGTTTCTCGCCCTGCCCAACGTCAAAGGCAGCGCCCTGTCGGATCGAAGGGACGGACTCTATCTGCAATTCCGGCGCGGCAGGCTTGACGGCTGGAAAGGCGATTGGGGGACGAGCCGGCCATGTTGCAACTGATCGCCAGGACCGAGAACACCGGCATGGGCAAGCTGGGATTCCTGCTCACGGCTGCAACGGTCCTTGCGTCAACAGCCGTGGCGCCGGCGCTGGCGCAACGCGCCCACGAGCCGCTCCTGCGCAGGGATCTGCCGCCGACCGCCTGGTATTATGATGGCCGCGACGACGTCCGCGACTTCCCGGCCAACGGCTTCTTTCCTGGCGATTTTGCCGCCAATCCCGCCGCCGCGTGGCTCGGCGCAGCCGGGATATTCGGCTCGACGCCATCGGGCGGATCGCAGTTTGGCCCGATCTATTGCACCCGGCAGTATCGTGTCCGCAGCCCGGAACGCGGCCACTTCCAGGGAAATGACGGCGTGTGGTATCGCTGCCGCAAATAATTCGAGCGAATTCGGCCGAAGGGAACGCCATGACCAAGCCATCGAAGGTACGAAGCGTTGAGACGCTTGCGTGCGATGCCGGCTGGAGAAACTACCATTTCGTCAAGATCACCACGGAAGACGGTGTGATTGGCTGGAGCGAATTCGACGAAGGCTTCGGCTCTCCCGGCCTCGGCGCGGCGATCCAGCGGCTTTCGCCGCGCGTGGTCGGACAGAACGCGCTTCAGCACGAGCGAATTCATGCCGAGCTATTCGCGGCGACCCGTCCCAGTACCGGCGGCGTCATCGCCCAGGCGCTCGCCGCAATCGAAAACGCCCTGCTCGATGTCAAGGGCAAGGTGCTCGGCGTGCCCTGCTATGAATTGCTCGGTGGCAAGATTCGCGACCGCATCCGCGTCTACTGGTCGCATTGCGCCACCTGGCGGATCAATCATCCCACCTGGTACAAGCCGCCGATCACCGATCTCGATGGCGTGAAGGCGATCGGACGCGAGGTGCGGGAGAAGAAGTTCACCGCGCTGAAGACCAACATCTTCAGCTACGACGCCGGCAAGCCGCGGGGCTGGCGGCCCGGATTTGGAGCGCCGTTCGAGCCGGGTATCAATGTCGACCGCAAGGTGCTGCGCGATCTGCGCATGCATCTCGAAGCCATCCGCGACGGGGCCGGACCCGATCTCGACATCCTGCTCGACCTCAACTTCAACGCCAAGACCGAAGGTTACCTCAGGATTCTGCGCGAGATCGCCGATCTCGACATGTTCTGGGTCGAGATCGACAGCTTCAGTCCCGAGGCGCTGGGCTATATCAGGCGCCAGAGCCCGCACCCGATTTCATCCTGCGAGACGCTGACCGGCTTGCGCGAATTCCTGCCCTATTTTCGCGAACAGGCGGTCGATGTCGCCATCATCGACACGCCGTGGAACGGGGTATGGCAGTCGATGAAGATCGCCGCAGCCGCCGAGGCCTGCGAGGTCAACGTCGCGCCGCATAATTTCTACGGGCACCTCTGCACCATGATGAACGCGCATTTCAGCGCAGCAGTGCCGAACCTGCGCATCATGGAGACCGACATCGACCGCATCGCGTGGGACCACGAGCTCTTCACCCACGTGCCCGATATCGAGGACGGCCATCTCGTCATACCGGACCGGCCCGGCTGGGGCACCGAGCCCAACGAGGAAGGCCTGCGCGCCCACCCGCCAAAGAGCAGCGGCGGACTGCTGAACTACGGCCAGAAGACGTAAGTAGCCACACCCTGTCATTCCCGCGAACGCGGGAATCCAGTACGCCGCGGCCTTTCGGTTTGATCACGGACGCCGCGGATTACTGGATCGCCCGCTTCCGCGGGCGATGACGGATAATGTTCCATGTCACGAGCCGCATCAGCGAATGCCCGCGCGCATGAAGGACTGCACGAATTGCCGCTGGAACAGCAGAAACGCGATCAGGAGCGGCGCCATGGTCATGACCGTCGCGGCGCAAATGATCGACCAGTCGACGCCGGTCTCGGGCGCGCCAAACACCGCAAGGCCGACGGTCAGCGGCCGGCTTCCCACCGAATTGGTGACGATCAACGGCCAAAGGAAATTGTTCCAGTGATAGCTGACCGAAACCAGGCCGAAGGCAATATAGCTCGGCCGGGCGAGCGGAATGTAGACCCGCCACAGCACCTGCAACGGACCGGCGCCTTCGACCCGCGCCGCATCGACCAGTTCCTGCGGGATGCTCTTGAAGGTCTGCCGCAGCAGAAAAATGGCGCATCGAACCGATGCTCGTCGCCTGCTGCCCACGACAGCCGGATCTTGTCGCCCGGCTCCGCCTTGCTGAAGCCGTCCTGGCGCACCGAAATCGGCTGACCCTCGATCTCGCAAAGTACGATGCTGTCAGCGCCAAGATGCTCGACGCTCTTGACGCGCGCCGGACGACCGTCTTGCGACACGATGCGGATATGCTCGGGACGAATCTCGGTTCGCATTTCATGGCGCAGCTTGGCATCCAGATTGGACAATGGTTCATCCATCAGACAAAGCCGGGCTTCGGCGATGATGGCGCGTCCCAGCGCCACCCGCTGGCGTTGACCGCCGGACAATTGCGCGGGCTTGCGGTCCAGCAACTGGCCAAGGCCGACAATATCCGCGACCCGCTTCAGACGCGAGTCGCGCTCGGCCCGCGATACCCGGCGCACCCGCAAGCCGAACACGATGTTTTCCGCCACGCTGAGGTGGGGAAATAACGCATAGGATTGGAATACCATCGCGATCTTGCGCTGGGCAGGTGTCAGATGCGTGACATCGACCCCGCCGATCGTGACCGTCCCACTGTCAGGCTGCTCCAGGCCGGCGATCAGCCGCAGGGTTGTCGATTTGCCGCAGCCCGACGGGCCGAGCAGCACCAGCAGCGAGCCTTCATCCGCCTCGAGGCTGATCCCATCGACCGCGCGGGCCGAACCCCAACTCTTGACCACCCGATCAAGCCTGATTGCCGACATCCATTACCGACCGAACTTGCTGTCGGGGCAGGTTGTGCTGCACTGCGCGCCCCCCAGCTCACGCCTGTGAGCCGAGGCTTGCTAGCACAAAAATGGCGGTCGAGCGCCCGGCGCGGCGGTCATGTTGGCGGAACCGCAGCCGCAAATATGCCGCTGGACGGGACCATTCGTCCCTGGCGGACGGGATCGGGCGGGTCGTTGACGCGGTGGGAATGACGCGGTGGAAATCCGCCGAGACGAACGCGGCCTGCAGCCCCATAAGATCGCGATGACGGACGGCCGAAAACCTGCCGCCAATCCATCCCGACCGGGCATCCCCCCAATGCCAAAAGGCCCCGCTGGGGGCCTTTCAACATCTATACCGCGTCTTTTGCCGCCTTGACCGGGCGTGCCCTGACGATCTTTCGGGCCGGCTTGGCCTTGAACGTCATCGCCTCACCCGTGAATGGATTGGTGCCTTGCCGCGCCTTGGTGGCCGGCTTCTTGATCACGACGAACTTGGCGAATCCCGGGACCAGGAACACGCCGGACTTCTTCAGCTCCTTGTAGCCAACCGTCGCCAGCGTCTCCAGCACGCCCTTGACGTCCTTCTTCGCCACTTCCGTCTCGCCAGAGATCTTCTCGATCAACTGCGACTTCGTCATCTGTACGGCCATTTCGTCTCCTGTGGGTTGATTCGATCTGACGACAATATTTGGAAATCCCTCGGGAAAAACAGGGCTTCCGCGATCTACACAGCTTTTGTTGGCGGTTTTGGCCGTTTCCCGGCCTGGTCCGGTGGCCGGAAGTGCTGGGCGCCCTGCTTTTATAGGGGGTTTTCGGGGGGTGCCCAGAGCCAGCGCATATTGCGGCTGGGTCGAATCATGACGGCCACCGAGGGCCTCGTGGTTCGAGACGCGCGGCGTTGCCGCGCTCCTCACCATGAGGGTCGAGCAAGACCTTATCCTGAGAGTCTGACTCGAAATAGAAACAATAGAATCGCGGGCTCGTTGCGGAGACCGTCATGCCGGGCTTGTCCCGGGCATCCACGTCTTCCGCGACGAAACAAGACGTGGATGGCCGGGACATAGGCGAGCGGAAGCGACGCCGTCCTTCGGACGGCTATGCCCGGCCATGACGATGCGCCATCCATTTGATGCAGTCAGCGCTGCCGGGCAGCGGGCTTGCGTTCGATCGGATGAATGTCGATCGCGCGCAGGCGGCCCGTCCGCAGCACATCCATTTCGAGCTTGCGATCGATCCGGTCGCGATCCAGCGTGCGGATCAAATCGTCGACCCCGTTGATGTCGACGCCATCGAGGCGAATGACGACGTCGCCCGGCAACAGCCCGGCCTGCGCTGCCGGCCCGTCCGGCTCGATCTGCGCCAGCAATGCACCCATCTTGTTCTCGACGCCAGCGAGCACCGCATGCCGTCTTGGAATCGGCGCGCTCTGGCCGGATACGCCGATATAGGCGCGCCGCACATAGCCGTGGCGGATGATCTCCGACAGCACGAACTGCGCGGTGTTGCTGGCGACCGCAAAGCAGATGCCCTGCGCACCGCTGATGATCGCGGTGTTGATGCCGATCACCTCGGACGCCGACGACACCAGCGGCCCACCGGAATTGCCGGGATTGAGCGCCGCATCGGTCTGGATGACGTCCTCGATGCTCCGGCCGCTCGCGGAACGGATCGAACGGCCGAGCGCCGACACCACGCCTGCCGTGACGGTCGATTCGAATCCCAGCGGATTGCCGATGGCGACCACGAGCTGGCCACGGCGCAGGCTTTTTGAATTGCCGAGCGACGCATAATGCAGGTCACGCACGCCATCGGCGCGCAGCAGCGCCAGATCGGTATCGGGATCGACGCCGAGCACGCGGGCATCGGTGACAATGCCCTCATGATCGCGCAGCCTGATCTGCTTCGAGCTACCGACCACATGACTGTTGGTCAGCACCAGGCCATCGGGCGAAATGACGATGCCGGAGCCAAGCCCGCCGCGCTGGCGCGATCCCGGCGATTTCGGCCCGGTTTCGACCCGTACGACCGCGGGTCCGATCCGCTCGGTGACGCCGATCACCGCACTGGAGTAGGCATCGAGCAGAGCTTGATCGTTGATCGGAGCTGGCTCGGTTGTGGCCGGTGACGAAAGGTCGCCGACCGGTTCTTCCGTGAAATCCAACATGGCAAAATCCTCCGGGATCAGATGGGGGCCATGTTTTGCCATCGCAAGAGCCGCCAAAGCGGCCTTCCCGGCGCGATGGCGCGATCGGGTCCGCCAATCGAAGCCTGAGCGGCTAAGCCGCCTTCTTGCCTTCCAGATCGCTCCGCCACTCGCCCTTGGTGGCCAGCGAATTCATCCTCGCGCGATGGCTGAACGCCGCCTGCCCGGCGGCAACATTCTCCGCTTTGCCTGCCCACGCCTGCTGCGGCGCCGCCTGCAGCGCGCGGCCGTAGGAAAAGGTCAGTTTCCAGGGCAGCCCGCCGATCCGGTTCATGGCGTCGAGATGCGCGGTGGCGTCTTCGTCGGACTGGCCGCCCGACAGGAAGGCGATGCCCGGCACGATTGCCGGCACGCAGGTCTTCAGCAGGCGGACGGTCTTCTCCGCGACCTCCTCCACCGAAGCCTGCTTTGGGCATTTCTTGCCCGAGATCGCCATGTTCGGCTTCAGGATCATGCCTTCGAGCGCGACCCGCTGCATCCGCAATTCCTGGAAAACCTTGTTGAGGACGCGCTGGGTGACGTCGTAGCAGCGATCGATGTCGTGATCGCCATCCATCAGCACTTCCGGCTCGACGATCGGGACGATCTGGGCGGCCTGGCATAGCGCCGCATAGCGGGCCAGCGCATGCGCGTTGACGTGGATCGCGGTCATGCTCGGAATGTCCTTGCCGATATCGATCACCGCACGCCATTTCGCAAACCGTGCGCCCTGCTTGTAGTAGTCCGCCAGCCGCGCGGCGAGCTTGTCGAGACCGACCGTGACGAGTTCGCCCGGGCAATTCGGCAACGGTTGGGTGCCCTCGTCGACCTTGATGCCGGGGATCGCGCCCGCCTGCTCGATCAGCTTCACCAGCGGCGTGCCGTCCTTGGCCTCTTGCCAGATGGTCTCATCGTAAAGGATGACGCCGGAGATACATTTCGACATCGCGTCGCTGGAACGGAACAGCATCTCGCGATAGTCGCGCCTGGTGTCCTCGGTGGATTCAACCTTGATCGCATCAAACCGCTTCTTGATGGTGCCGGTTGATTCATCCGCGGCGAGAAGGCCCTTGCCCGGCGCAACCATGGCCCGCGCCACTTTGTTGAGGTCGGAAAGGTTCATCGCGGTCTCCTCCTGACTGTGATTTCTTCTGAATCGACAACGGTTCGGGGGCCAAACCGTTGCGTGCAGGATATGCAAAGCCGCTCGCCCGCTCAAGCGGGGGCTGACCTGGATTGCTTTCGCGGGAGACCCAATAGGGTCCCGGTCGACCCCCCTACACCATTGCAAAAAAACCGGGCATGCTTGCCAGATAACAAAGGGCGGTATCTCCGCTTACCAATCCAGAACCAGGGGGAACGATGACCACCGCGGGTGGAACTATCAACGGATGGTTAAACACCCCGCCTCCGCGGGCCGGTGGCCTCGTGGTTCGAGACGCGCGGCGTTGCCGCGCTCCTCACCATGAGGGTCCAAGCGGACCTCATCTGAGGAGCCGCGAAGCGGCGTCTCGAAGGATGGAGCCCGGGTGCCGGAAAAAACGGACTACGGTGCCACCGTCGTGCTTTGCTTTCGTGTTGCAAGCCAGTTCTCGAAGCGCTGAACCACGACGAAAAACACCGGCACAAACAACACGGCAAGGCAGGTCGAGGCGATCATTCCGCTGAACACGGTGATGCCGATCGATTTGCGCGCGCTGGCGCCGGCGCCGGTTGCGACAACCAGCGGCGCCACGCCCAGGATGAATGCGAACGACGTCATCAGGATCGGCCGGAATCGCGCCTGGGCGGCCTCGATCGCCGATTCCAATAGCGGCTTGCGGTCGCGCAGATGCAGTTCGAGCGCCACTTCGACAATCAGGATCGCGTTCTTGGCCGACAGCGCGATCAGCAGGATCAACCCGATCTGGGTGTACAGGTTATTGTCGATCCGCAATCCCGTCAGCACCGCCATCGGCCCCAGCAGCGACAGCGGCACCGCCAGGATCACGGAGATCGGCGCGTACCAGCTCTCATATTGTCCGGCCAGCACCAGATAGACCAGCAGCATGGCGAGACCGAACACATAATAGATCTGACTGCCGACCGCCTTTTCCTGATACGACATCGCCGTCCATTCGTAGCCGGTACCGGCCGGCAAGGTCTTGCCGGCGATCTGCTCCATCAGCCCGATCGACTGCCCCGAGCTGTAGCCCTGCGCGGGCAGGCCGATCACGGTCGAGGACGGGTAGAGATTGTACAGGCTGATCAGCGAGGGGCCCACCGCCGGGGTGATGGTCGCGAGCGTGCCGAGCGGGATCATGTCGCCCTGCTGGTTGCGAACCGTCAGATTTTCGATATCGCGCGGCGTCAGGCGGAATTGCGCGTCGGCCTGGGTATAGATCTGGAAGGTGCGGCCGAATTTGTTGAACTGGTCGACATAAGAGGATCCCAGATAGGAGGCCAGCGTCGAGAACACCTGGTCGGTGGTGACGTGCAGCGTCTGGGTCTTGATCCGGTCTACTTTCACATCGAATTGCGGCACCATGGAACGGAACGGCGAGCTCACCCGTTGCAGCGCACTCTGGGTTTGAGCGCCGCCGACCATGGCATTGGTGATGGCCTGCAGCTTGGCGAAATCGGCATTGCCGTCGCGCAGCTCGACCTGCATGGCGAAGCCGGCGGCATTGCCGATACCCTGGATCGGCGGCGGCGGAAGCACGATGATCCGCGCTTGCTGGATCTCCGCCATTTTCTGGTTCAGTCCGACCACCAGCGAACGCAAATCCTCGCCCGCCCCTCGCGCGTCCCAATCCTTGAGGATCAGATAGGCCACGCCGCCATTGGCGAGGCTCGCGCTGTTGTCGAGCGCCGAGATCCCGGCGATCCCGATCACCTGCGCCACGCCGGGCGTCTTGCCGGCGATGTCGCTGACCCGATCGAGCACCTGCTGGGTGCGCTCGAGCGATGCGCCGTCCGGCAACTGCACGGCCGCCAGCAGGTAGCCCTGATCCTCGATCGGGAGAAAGCCGGTCGGCACCCGCGACAGGCCATAGACGCCGATGCCGATCAGAACCAGGGCGATCACCGCCGAACTATTGCTGTAAGCCACCATGCGGCCGATCAGCCCGGCATAGCCGCGCTCAAGGCGCGCATAGACCGCGTTGAAGCCGCGGTAGAACCGGTTGCGCCGTTCCATCGGAACCGCAGGGCGCAGCCACAGCGCGCATTGCGTCGGCTTCAGGGTCGCGGCGTTGACCGCGCTGAGCAGCGCGGTTGCGGCGATCACCAGGGCAAATTGCGCGTAAATGCGCCCGGTCAATCCCGGCAGGAAAGCGGCCGGCAGAAACACCGATATCAGCACCAGCGTGATGCCGATGATCGGCGCAAACAGCTGATCCATCGCGCTGATCGCGGCATCGTGCCCGGACATCCCCTTCTCGATGTTGTGGGCCGCGCCTTCCACGACCACGATGGCGTCGTCGACCACGATGCCGATGGCGAGCACGATCGCGAACAGCGTCGAAAGGTTGATGGTGAAGCCAAGCGCGGCCATCGCGGCGAACGCGCCGACAATGGTGACCGGGACGGTGGTGGCCGGCACCAGCATGGCGCGCCAGTCCTGCAGGAAGATCAGGATCACGACCAGCACGAGAAAGCCAGCCTCGATCAGCGTCTTGTAGACTTCATGGACCGAGGCCGAGACGAATTTGGTGGTGTCGAACGGAACGTCGTATTTGATGTCCTGCGGGAACGCGCCGGCAAGTTCCGTCATCTTTTTCTTGACCGCCTGCTCGACTTCGAGCGCGTTGGCGCCGGGCGACTGAAACACGCCGATGCCGGTCGCGGGCTTGTTGTTGAGCGAGAACATCTGGCTGTAGGTCTGCGCACCGAGCTCGACCCGCCCGACGTCCCGCACGCGCGTCACGTCGCCATTGCTGCCGGTCTTGACAATCACATTTTCGAACTGGGCGGCATCATTGAGCCGGCCGTTGACGTTCAGCGTGTATTGGAAGGCCTGCCCGGGCGGTGCCGGCGGCATGCCGACCTGTCCCGCCGTGACCTGCTGGCTTTGCTGCTGGATCGCCTGAATGACGTCCTGCGGCATCAGCCCGCGCACGTGCAATTTGTCCGGGTCAAGCCAGATCCGCATTGAATACTGGCCGGCACCGAAAACCGTCACATTGCCGACGCCCGGCAGCCGGGATAGCTCGTCCCTGATGTTGATGGTGGCGAAGTTGCTCAGGTACAGGCTGTCATAGGTCGACCCGGGAGACGTCAGCGCGACGAAGAGCAGAATGGCGGTCGAGCGCTTCTGCACCGTGACGCCCTGCGCCTGCACCGACTGCGGCAGCGCCGACAAGGCGCTCGACACCCGGTTCTGAACCAGCACCTGCGCGAAGTTCAGGTCGGTGCCGATCTTGAACGTCACCGTGAGCGCGTATGTGCCGTCGGCGCCGCTGTAGGACTGCATGTAGAGCATGCCCTCGACGCCATTGACCTGCTGCTCGATCGGCAACGCCACGGTGTCCATCACCGCCTTGGCGCTGGCGCCGGGATAGCGTGTCGTGACCTGCACGGTCGGCGGCACGACGTCGGGATATTGCGCCACCGCCAGCCCGAACAGAGCTACGCCGCCGATCAGGACCATCAGAATCGCGATGACGTTGGATAACACCGGCCGTTCGATGAAGAATTTCGAAATCATGGCCAGCCTTATTTTGTCGAGGCGGGAGACGGCTCGATTTGCTGCAGCTTGGGATCGACCTTCTGGCCGGGAATCGCGCGCAACAGGCCCGCGATCACGACCCGGTCATCCGCCTTGAGACCGCTTTCGATCACGCGCAAATCGTCCTCGAGCGGCCCGGTCTGCACCTTGCGCTGCTCGACCACGTTTTCGCCGGTCACGACCAGCAGGTATCGACCGGCCTGGTCGCTGCCCAGTGCCACGTCCGGCACCAGCAACGCGCCCTGCTGCTGATCGAGCGGAACGCGGACACGGACGAAATAGCCGGGCAGCAGCACCCGATCGGCGTTTGGCAGCACACCGCGCACCGCCAGCGTCCCGGTCGATTGATTGACCGTCGGCGCGGCGTAATCGAGTTTACCTTTGTGCGGATAGCCGGTTTCGCTCTGCAGTTCGACCTCGACCGGCACTTGCCTGAGATCGTTGGCGGTCAACCCCTTGCGCGCCGCCTGCGCCCGTATCCGCAACACATCCCGCTCATTGACGTTGAAGGTCACATAGATCGGATCGAACTGCACGATGCTGGCAAGCTGGGTCGGCGAGGCGGCGCCGACCAGTTCGCCGACCGAGACGAGATGGGCGCTGACGATGCCATCGAACGGCGCGGTGACGTTGGTATAGCCGAAATTGACGGCGGCGATCTTGGTGTTGACCTGGGCCTGCTGAAGGTTGGCCTGGGCGTTGTCGCGCGTCGAGGTGGACTGCTCGAGGGTGGCCTGCGAGACCGCCTGGCGCGCGACCAGATCCGCCTGACGCCTGTAATCAGCTTCGGCTTGTTTCAGCGACGCCTGGGCGCCCGCTTCGGCCGCCTGCGCCTGTTCGAGCTTGAGCTGATAGGTCTCAGGCTCGATTGTGAACAGCTTGGTGCCTTCCTTCACAAAGGCACCGTCCTGATAGCTGATTGCCTGCAGCACGCCCTGTACCCGCGCCAGCAGATCGACCGACTTGATCGGCGCGGTATTGCCGGTCGCCTCCAAATAGCGGGTAATGGTGCGCTGCACGGGGAGCGCGACATCGACCGCCGCCGGCGGCGGCGGCACGAACGCGTTCTGCTCGCAGCCGGTCAAGAACACGAGCGACAGCACCGCGATGGCGGTGTGGACGGCACCGGGACGCGCCGTGCGGCGGTTGCGATCCAATCTGGCGGAGACCGGTTGATGCGCAGGCTTCATCCCCTTGCCCCAATCTTTTTGGCCACGCAGGCAGACCCGCGACGGGAACTCATAACACAATCCGTCCGCGGTGGAACCCGAAAGCAAATCCCGCCGCACCTCGATCGATCGGGCGGGCAATTTATCCTGTGGACTCACAACCTTGGACGAAAATAGGACAAATTGACCACGCCACGCCAGCAGGCGCTCATGGCGTCGCGCTTCGCGCGGGCCGATCCGCAACAAGACGCCGCAGCTCCGCGCTGACGTCAGCCTGCCGTGGCGGATCGGCGCCGGCGCGCCCACAGGTAAAGGCCGCGCAGGACGCCGCAAACGACAATGCCCGGCGAAGCTCGTCGGAATTCGCCCGCGCAAGCGAACTGGCTTCGATCCGTCCGATGGCGCGCAAGGCGAACAACAGTGCCGCCTGAAAACTGTCGCCGGCGCCGATGGTGTCGACGACATCGACCGCCGGCGCCTTGACTTCGATCGCACCGGCTTCGCCGTGCCAGGCCTGAGCCCCGCTAATTCCGCGCGTGACCACGACGAGGCTGACGCCTGCCGCGATCAGGGCTTGCGCCTTCCCCGCATAATCGCTGCCGCCATACAGGAATTCGAAGTCGACGTCCGACATCCGCACAATATTCGCGGCGGCGGCAAACGCCTGCATGCGCGCGACATAGCGGGTCTTGTGGGCGACGAGGCTCGGCCTGCAGTTCGGATCGAACGAGACGGTGGCCGATCCGCGCGCTTCCTCAACCATCGCAAGCGTTTCAGCCGCTGCCTCTTCATGGATGAGGGTGGTCGATCCGACATGGACGGCGTCTATTTCGTCGAATGCAATGGAGCCTCGGCGATACGTCCAGTTGCGGGATGCCGTCCCCTCGTCATAGAAGGCGTATTGCGGCTCGCCGTCGACGGTGCGCACGAAGGCGAGCGTGGTCTGGTCGGCGCTGCGGGTGACATATCGAAGATCGATCTGCGAGGCCATGGCGTGATCGGCAATCATGCTGCCGAACAGATCGGTCGAAATGCCGCCAACGAACGCCGTCGGGGCGCCGAGCCGCGCGATGCCGACGGCGATATTGAGACATGAACCGCCAGCCACCGGCACGCTGGCGTCGCGGCCGTCGGTGGCCTTCACGGGCAGGAAATCAATCAAGGCGTCTCCGCAGCTCAGCAGCATGGTCTCGATCTTCCGTCAGGATCGGCGATCCGGTTCGACCTTCAGCATCGCATCGCGACTTTCCCGGTCCAGCCGGCGCATCAACCCGTGCACCTGGCGCTTGGACCGATGAAACTCGGCCATTTCCGGCGCAGTCGGCCGGCTCTGCCAGCCGATCGCCGACATCGAGGCCATGGCGTCGGCGATCGATCCATAGCTGCGGCCTGCGACCGCGCCCAGCATGGCTGCGCCGAGCAGTACCGGTTCCTGGGTTTCGGGAAGCGCGACGGTCAAGCCGGTGGTATCCGCCATGATCTGCCGGACCAGCGAACTGCGGCCTGCGCCGCCGCCGATCACCATGAGGTCGCTGGCGACCCCGTGCGACCGAAACGCATCCACCACATCGGCAAGACCGTAGGCGAGGCCACACAGTCCCGCCACGAACAGCCGCTCCATCGAGCCGATATCGGTATCGAGATCCAGACCGCCGACGATCGCACGCGAGTCAGGATCGGCGAACGGTGAACGGTTGCCGAGAAATTCGGGAAGAACGTGGACATCGCGGGCACAAAAAGCCGCGCGTCCGGGGTCTGCCGAACGCGAGACGATGCGTCGCTCGAGGAATTCCAGAATCTCGATGCCGGCGGCCCGCGCCGCCGCGAGGACCTCGCGATAGGCAGGATGCGACTTGACCAGATGATCGATGGCCGCCCCGGCCGCCGATTGACCGCCTTCGTTGAGCCAGAAGCCGGGCACCATGCCCGAATAATACGGACCCCACACGCCCGGCACGAAGCGAGGTTCGGGCGTCGTCGCCATGATGCAGGCCGAGGTCCCCATGATGTAGGCGAGCCGGCCGCAGACATCGACCGATTGACCTGGTGTGATCCGCCCTCCGATCATGCCCACACCGCCGGCATGGGCATCGATCAACGACGCGCCGACCGGCGTGCCTTCCAGCAGACCGAAATCCAGCGCGGCCGGTGCGGTCAAACCCGTGCCCAGGGCGGTCCCCGGCGCGACGACGTCCTTGCCGATTTTCGCGTAACCCTCGCCAACAAGGTCGCCGAGACCGACCCGCTCGAAATAGCTCTGGCTCCAACGCCGCTCGTGCGCCAGGAAATTCCACTTGCAGGTCAGCGTGCAGGTCGACCGGGTGGCCGATGCGGTGGCGCGAAATGAAAGATAGTCGGCGAGATCAAGGAAATGCCCGGCCGAATTCCAGGTCGACGGCAAATAGCGCTTCAGCCAAAGCAGCTTGGGAATTTCCATTTCAGGCGAAATGGAGCCGCCGACATAACGAAGCACGTCGTCCTGGGTATCGTTGACCGCACGGGCCTCGGTGCTGGCGCGATGGTCCATCCAGACGATGACATTGCGCCGTTCATCGCCCGAACTGCTGACCGTCAGCGGATTGGCGGCGGCGTCGAGCACGACGAGCGAGCACGTCGCATCGAACCCCATGCCCTTCACGGCGGACGGCGGCAGGGCCGCTTCCACCATCGCGGCGCGAACCGCGGTGACGCACGCGGCCCAGATCTCGGACGAGGATTGTTCGACCACGTTGCCAGCTTCGTGCCAGACCGTGATCGGGCAGCGGGCGGTCGCGAGCAGCATTCCTGTCTCGTCGAACACACCGGCGCGCGCGCTCGATGTACCGACGTCGACCCCGATGAAGGCCTGCCTCATTCCAATCCCGTTCGAACTCCGCGGCCTACCAGCACGTATAGCCTCCATCGACGAGGACGACGCTGCCCGTCATCAAGCTGGCAGCGTCGGATGCCAGAAACAAGACGACAGAGGCTATTTCGTCGACCTCGCCCATCCGGCCCATCGGGGTGCCGCCGATCCAGGCATCATACATCTGTGGACTATTCTTGACGAATGCGTTGAGAGGAGTCGCAACATAGGTCGGAGCCACGGCATTGACGCGCACGCCGCGGGCGCCCCACTCGGCCGCAAGCGACTTGGTGAGATGGTGCACAGCGGCCTTGGAGGCATTATAGTAGCATTGTTCCTGCGGCTTGTTGACGATGAACCCGGACATCGACCCGATGTTGACAATGGCGCCGGACCGTGCGGCCAGCATGTGGTTGCCAAAGGCGCGGCAACACCAGAAGGTGCCGTTGAGATTGACGTCGACCACATTCAGCCAGTGCTCGTCGGTGACCTGTTCAGCCGGCGTCTCGCTGCGCGCAATGCCGGCGTTATTGACGAGGATGTCGATCTTGCCGTGCCGAGACACCAGTTCGTCCGCGGTTTCCGAGACGCGCCTGGAATCCGTCACGTCCAGGATCGCGACCTCGGCCCGGTAGCCCTTCGCCTGGAGGCTGGCGCAGCCGGCCTCAGCCGCCTTGGCATCGCGGTCGGCGATGATGATCCTCGCGCCGGCTTCTCCGAGCGCCTCTGAACAGGCGAGTCCGATCCCCTGGCCGCCGCCGGTGACGACGGCGACGCGGTCGCCCAGCTTGAATTTTTCCAGATACATCCTGTTCTTCTTTCCTCAAAGTTGACCTTCGCCGGCATGCGACGTGGCGATCGCTATGTCCGCAGGGCCGGCCCACGGAAACTGCGGCCGAGCGTGACGGCGCGGGCCGTTGTCGCTAGGCGCGCATTGCGATTCCCTCGTTGTCGAAGCGGTGCAAGCGAGCCGGGTCCGGCGACAGCAACACCCGGTCGCCCGCTTTCAGGTCGAGTTCGCCGACATAGCGGCAGGTGAGCATTCCGATTTTCCCGGCATCGACATAGAGGAACGTGTCGCTGCCGAGATGTTCGGCCACCGATACGGTTCCCGGCCAGCCTTCCGTCTCCTGGCCGATCTTCAGATGTTCGGGCCTGATCCCAATGGTGACGGCGCCGTGCCGGGTGGCCGCCTCGCCGGACACGAAGTTCATCCTCGGAGATCCGATAAAGCCGGCGACGAACAGGTTTGCCGGCCGCTCGTACAATTCGAGCGGCGAGCCGTATTGTTCGATGCCGCCGGCATTGAGCACGACGATCTTGTCAGCCATGGTCATGGCCTCGACCTGGTCATGGGTGACGTAGACGGCGGTGGTTGCAAGCTGTTTCTGCAGCTTGGTGACCTCCATGCGCATCTGGACCCGAAGCGCGGCGTCGAGGTTCGACAACGGCTCGTCGAACAGAAACGCCTTCGGCTCGCGCACGATGGCGCGCCCGATCGCAACTCGCTGGCGCTGGCCGCCGGAAAGCTCGCGCGGCTTTCGATCGAGATAAGGCGTCAGGTTCAGCGTGGCCGCGGCGGCTTCCACCTTGCGATCGATCTCGGCGCGCGGCAGTCCCGCCATCTTCAGCCCGAACGCGATGTTGCCGCGAACGCTCATATGCGGATAGAGCGCGTAGGACTGAAACACCATCGACAGGCCGCGCTTCGCCGGCGGAACGTCGACGACGTTGCGGCCGTCGATCAGGATTTGACCGCCGGTGACATCCTCAAGTCCGGCGATCAGCCGCAGCAGCGTGGTCTTGCCGCACCCCGAAGGCCCGACGAAAACCACAAAGGAGCCGTTCTCGATGTCGAGATTGGCGTCCTTGATGATATTGACCGGCCCGAACGATTTTCGAACCCCCTGCAGCGTGATCTGGCCCATGTCTCGCCCTTTCGCTGATCTATTTGACGGCGCCGAACGTCAGTCCGCGGACCAGTTGCCGCTGGCTGAACCATCCGAGTACGATGATGGGAGCAATGGCAAGCGTCGACGCGGCCGACAGCTTCGCCCAGAACAAGCCCTCGGGGCTCGAATAGGACGCGATGAAAACCGTGAGCGGCGCGGCATCGATGGTCGAAAGGTTCAGGGTCCAAAACGCTTCGTTCCAGGCCAGGATGAAATTGAGCAGCATCGTGGAAGCCAAGCCCGGCACGGCCATTGGCGTCAGCACATAGACGAGTTCGCGTCCGATGGTCGCGCCATCCATCCGTGCCGCTTCGAGAATGTCCTTTGGAATTTCCTTGAAGTAGGTGAACAGCATCCAGATCACGATCGGCAGATTGCCGAGACACAGGATCACGATGAGACCAGCGCGCGTATCGAGCATCCCGAGATCCCGGTAAATCAGATAGATCGGAACCAGCACGCCGACCGGTGGCATCATCTTGGTCGAGAGCATCCAGAGCAGAACATCCTTGGTGCGCTTGGTCGGCGCGAACGCCATCGACCAGGCGGCCGGAACGGCAATCAACATGGCAACCAGCGTCGATCCGCCGGCAATGATGAAGGAATTGAGCGCATGATGGAAATAGTCGCTGCGGCCCTGCACGGTCGCATAGTTCTCCGTGGTCCAATGAAAGAACAGAAAAGTCGGCGGCATCGCGAACGCCTCGAGCTCGGTCTTGAAGCTCGTCAGCACCATCCACAGAATCGGCAGGAAGATCAGGAATCCGAACAACCACGCCGCCGCCGTCGATACCACCAGGCGTCTCGAAGTTACCTTGCGCGCCATCGCCTATGCCTCCAGATTCCGGCCAATGATCCGCACCAGGAAGAAGGCCACGATATTGGCGATCACGACCGCGACCAGCCCGCCGGCGGAAGCGTTTCCGACGTCGAACTGGATCAGCGCCTGCGAGTAGATCAAGAACGCGATATTGGTCGTCTGCAATCCCGGCCCGCCGCCGGTGGTGACGAAGATTTCGGCAAACACCGTCAGCAGGAATATCGTCTCGATCAGGATCACCACGGTGATCGGCCGCGCCAAATGCGGCAGCGTGAGATAGACGAATTTCGAGAACGCTCCGGCGCCATCCATCTCGGCGGCTTCCTTTTGTTCCTCGTCCTGGGATTGCAGCGCGGTGAGCAGGATCAGGGTCGCAAACGGCAGCCATTGCCAGGCCACGATCAGGATCACGGCGAACAGCGGCGCGTCGGTGAACCAGTCGATCGGTGTCAGACCGAGCACTATCGCTATCCAGGCAAACAGCCCGGAGACCGGATGCATCAGCAGGTTTTTCCAGACCAGGGCGCTCACGGTCGGCATCACGAAAAACGGTGCGATGACCATCAACCGGACCAGGCTGCGCCCGATCACGGGCTGGTCGAGCAAAAGCGCGAGCGGCGTACCGAACAGGATCGTGATGGCGAGCACCGAGCCAACCAGCACCAGCGTGTTCTGCAGCGATGCCAGGAAGGCCGGATCGGTCAGGAAGTAGCGGTAGTTCTCCAGGCCGACGAAGCTCTCGGAATCCGGATCAAGCAGGCTGTAGTGAAGCGTGGAGAAATAGATCGTCATCGCCAGCGGGACGATCATCCAGATGAACAACAACACGACAGCCGGGGTGAGCAGGGCCCGTCCCAGAACCTGGGTCTGCTGCGTTGCCATCACCGCCTCCTGTTAGCTTGGCGAATTAGCTTGGCGAACCCGATGAGGGCGGCCATCCGGTCGTGACGAGCGGATGGCCGTTAGTTGACGGCCAGGGAGGAGACGGCCGCCGCGATCGCGCCCCTACTTGATGTAGCCGGCACGTTTCATTTCGCGTTCGGTGGATGACTGCGCCGCGGCCAGCGCCGCATCGACACTCATCGAACCGGCCAGCGCGGCGGAAAATTCCTGGCCAACGGTAGTGCCGATGCCCTGGAATTCCGGAATCGCCGCGTATTGCACCCCAACGTAAGGAACCGGCTTGACGGTCGGATGGTTCGGATCGGCCGCATCGATCGAAGCCAGTGTCAGCTTGGCGAATGGCGCGAGCTTCAAATATTCGGGGTTCTGATACAGCGAGGTGCGCGTGCCCGGAGGTACGTTCGCCCAACCCTCCTTCGCAGCAACCAGCTTGGTGTAGTCCTTGCCGGTCGCCCATGCGATGAATTTTTCCGCCGCGGCGACCTTCTTCGAGCCGGCGGGAATCGCGAGATTCCACGCCCAGAGCCAGTTGGCGTTCTTTCCGAGCCCGGCGTTCGGCGCGAGTGCAAAACCGACCTTGTCGGCAACCTTCGAATCCTTGGGATTGGTGACGAAGGAGGCCGCGACCGTGGCATCGATCCACATCGCGCATTTGCCGGCATTGAACAGCGCCAGGTTTTCATTGAAGCCGTTCGAGCTTGCGCCGGGAGGCCCCGCAACCTTCATCAGGTCGACGTAGGTGGTCAGGGTCGTCTTCCATTCCGGCGTGTTGAACTGCGGCTGCCACTTTTCGTCGAACCAGCGTGCGCCGAACGAATTGGACATGGCGGTGAGGAATGCCATGTTCTCGCCCCAGCCGGCCTTGCCTCTCAGGCAGATGCCGTACACGCCGGCGGACTTGTCGGTGAGCTTCTTCGCCGCGTCGACCACGAAATCCCAGGTCGGCTTTTCGGGCATGGTCAGCCCGGCTTTCTGGAACAGGTCGGTGCGGTACATCATCATCGAGCTCTCGCCATAGAAGGGCGCGGCATAGAGCTTGCCCGAAACCGACACGGCGTCGCGGATCTTCGGCAGCAGATCGCCGACATCGTAGTCGGGTCCGAGATTGTCGAGCGGAATGAGCCAGTTCTTCTTGGCCCAGATCGGAACCTCATAGGTGCCGATGGTAAGCACGTCGAACTGACCGCCCTTGGTCGCAATATCGGTGGTGACGCGCTGGCGCAGCACATTCTCTTCGAGGGTCACCCATTTCACCGTCACGTCGGGGTTCTTGGCGGTGAAGTCGCTGGTCAACCCCTGCATGCGGATCATGTCGCCGTTATTGACGGTCGCGATCGTCAGGGTCGTCTGTGCATTCGAGGGGACTGAGCCCAACAGGGTAACCGCGCCCAGCAGGGCGCCGAGGACATGTTTCACGGTAACCTCCCTAGTTTGCGTTTGAGCATATGCCCACGCATTGAAGTTATGTTCAGGCCAGGCCGAGAATTTGTCAAGAGCAGAATGGAAATCGCGCACCGATAGGTTGAGCCACCGCAAAGGCCCCCGGGTAGGGGCTGGCGACGCCGCCATGCGTCCGCCTGAAGTCAGGCGCGCCGAGGGGCGGCGGGTCCCGCGACGGCCCCAACGGCTGGGTTCGCCGTCATCCGAGGACGGCGCTTGCGGTTGCCTCGTCGGTGATCAAGCCGTTGATCAGGCGTCCCTTGAGCGCCGCCCTGATCGCCGCGACCTTGGCACGGCCGAGCGCCGCCCCGATGGTCAGGCCTTCGGCGGGGACCTGCGGTGGAATACTGGTCAGACGATCGTTGGTTCCGCCATCGATAATGCGGCCCTGCGCATCGAAGGCCCAGCCAACCACCTCGCCGACCGCGCCCAACCGCATCATTTCGAACAGTTCCTCGCGCGAGACGAAGCCGTCGACATGGACTTGCGCGCTCTGGTCCATCTGCCCAATTCCGACCAGCCGCAGATCCGCTTTGGCGGCGACTGCCCTTACCTTGGCGATCGGATCGATCCGCAGCATCTGGTTACGCTCGTTCTCGGACGACATCAGAAACGGCAGCGGCATGGGATAATGGCGCGCCCGGGTCCGATCGGCCAGGCGCCCGACGGTGTCAAAGAAACTCGCCGAGCCGTCGGCCGAGATATTACCGACCAGCGACACGATCTGATGATTGGGGCAGTCGATCGGCGAGACCCGCTCGACCGCCGCGCGCACCGCCCTGCCGGTGCCCAACGCGACGATCGTGGGCTTTTCGCTGCGCAACGTCGATTCCAGGATGTTGGCGGCCCGCTCTGCAATCCCGGCCGCCGCCAGCGGCTGCGCCGGATCGGTCGGCACGACTTCGCAATAAACCAGCTGGAACAAGTCCTTGAGCCGCGAAGCTAACTCCATACATGCGGCGATCGGGTGTTCGAGGCGGAACGTAATCAGCCGCTCGGCAAGACAGAGCGAGACCAGCCGTTGCGCCGAGGCTCGCGAGACCTGGAGCATTTTGGCGATCTCGTCCTGGGTATGACCGGCAATGAAATACAGCCAGCCGGCGCGCGCGGCTTCATCCAGACGCGACTTCTCGCTTTCAGGCGCGACCATCCAGCCCTTCCGCTTGCTTCGGCCAGAAATCGGCCATTCGCTCAAAGACCCGATCGGCTCCCGCATTGTACAGAACAGTCCGGCCGTCGCGGGATCGATAATGGCTGCCTCCGACGAATCCCCAGACACTCATGCCGGCGGCCTTGCCAGCCGTGACACCGCTGACGCTGTCTTCGATGACCAGGGTGCGGCGCGGGTCCGCGCCCATTTCTTCAGCCGCGTACAGGAAGAGATCAGGCGCAGGCTTGCCATGCGCCACCATTTGCGAGGTATAGACCCGCGTGCCGAAAAGCGAGGCGAGGCCGGTCACCGAGAGGGAGAAGGATACGCGATCGAGATCGCTCGACGAGGCGACGCAAAATGGCGTCCGGAGCGCCGTCAGCACGGAGCCCACGCCTTCGACCGGACGAAGCTCCGAGCCAAAGGCGGCGCGAACGCCGGCGCCGAGCTCGGCTGAGAACCGCTCCGGAATCGGGCGCCCGAGACGCTGGTAATGCACCAGCACCGCCGCGGTACTTCGCCCCAGGAACAGCTCGAGCGCCTGCTCGACACCGAGATTGATGCCGTAGCCGGCCAGCACCGCCGAAAGGCAGCGGCAGCTCAGGACTTCACTGTCGACCAGGACGCCGTCACAGTCGAAAATGATGAGATCGGGCTTGATCATCGCGTGCTTTCCGCAACCGCGACAAGATCATATACTCATTGATCGAGCAATAGCTCAGAATTGACCGCAATCAGGGCGTCCGCCAGGCGATCGGCCATCGCCCGGTCAGGGATCAGTGGGTAACCCGCCATATCGTGCCGTTGCCGTCTTCCGAAACGAGCAGCGCCCCATCTCGGGCCACCGTGACACCGACCGGACGGCCCCAAACCTTGGAATCGCTAACCACAAATCCGGTTACGAAATCCTGATATTCCCCGGTCGGCACGCCGTCCCTCAACCTGATGCGAACGACCTTGTATCCGGTGCGCTTCGACCTGTTCCACGAACCGTGCTCGGCGGCGAATGCGTCGCCGCGATATTCCGCCGGAAAGTTGCTTCCTGCATAAAACGTCAATCCGAGCGAAGCCGAATGAGCCTGCAGGAGCACGTCAGGAACCGTGATCTTGTCCTTCAGATCGGGCCGGCCGCCGACATGCCTCGGATCCTCGTTGCCGCCGATATAAAACCACGGCCATCCATAGAATGCGTTTTCGCGAACCCGCGTGACGTAGTCAGGCACAAGGTTGTCGCCGAGACCATCCCGCTCATTGGTGGAGCACCACGGCGTACCGCTGCCAGGCTGGATCGCAAGACCGACGCAATTGCGAATGCCGGTCGCGAACACCTTCTGGCTTTTTCCATCGGGGTCGAAGGCCAGCACCGTCGCACGGTCGGTTTCGGAACCCCAGGCGGCTCCGAGCGCATGCTGCTTTCTCCATTCTTCAAGCCCGCCCGGAGCATGGCCCTGCCCTTCGGCATCGTTGCTGCCGGAGCCGACCGAAACCAACATTCGACTGCCATCCGGTGTGAACGCAATATCGCGGGTTGAATGGGCTAGCCCGGCCGGCAGGTTCGCGACCACGGTTTCCGGCGAGGCCGATGCCCTGAGGTCACCGGAATGATAGGCAAAGCGCACCACACTGCCGGTATTGGCGACGTACAGCCATTGTGGGTTGCCACTCGGGAAAAACGCAATGCCGAAAGGCCGATCGAGCCCACTGGCATAGATCTCGTTCGCGGTCGGCTTTGCAGCGCCATCCGACGCCCGCAAAATACGGATGCGGCCAGCGCCGGTTTCGACCACAAAGATGTCGCCATTCGGTGCCGCCCTGATGATACGCGGGCCACTCAATCCATCGGCGAACAGTTCAATCTTGAAACCCGCGGGAACCTGCGGAATCGCGGAAGCCGGCCTTGCAACAACATGGGGGAAATTCCCGGCGGAGGGCGTTGCGCCGGGCGGAGGCAAATCCCGTGGTTTGATCAGGCGCACTGTGCCTGGTCTATCGGCCTGCCAATCGCCAAACGCCGCTTTGCCCTCAAGGATGGCCGGTTGCGCGACCGCCATGTTCGCGGGAGTAATCACGGACAAAAGTACAAAGCCGGCCGCAATCGGGCCGAGCGTCCTGGATTTCATGGTTTCCTCGCGAAGCGGCGCATGCTGCGAGGCTATAATGATGCTGGTCCCGAAACGTTCGCAAGCCGATTTGGCGCCCTATCACATTCGCCTTCCCGAAGCGTGATCGCTCACACCGTTCAGGTCATCACCCCGAGCAACGAGGGTCCATGGAGGCGCGCGCGTCTGCCGCCATCCGGCGTGATCCCGGTCACACCGAACCTCGCCGGTAGCGTTGCTGGGTCAGTTACGGTGATTGTCCAGTCGGATGGCGTTCATCGCTCGTGCGTGGAGGGACGCGCTGCCGGCCGCCGCTCTGGTTCGCCCTCGATGGCTCGCAGCATGCCCATGCGTGCGAACATCATCGGCCCACGGTCTTCCGCCGCTTCGATCAGCATATGGACGGCGAGTCGCCACACCTGCCGATCACGCTCCAAGATTGGCAGCTTCCTGACGTAGCTGGCGGCGTCCCGCAGCGTTCGTGCCGGCGCGACGCCGGGAAGAGGAAGGGGTTGATCGAACGGGCGATCCCAAGACACGAAGCCACTCCGCAACGGAACCGGGATTCAAGTAGAAATAGGGCAATTAGTTCCAATGCTGGTGGTGGTCAAGCACAGGTGGCGGGAAAGCCGCCGGCCTTTTGCTCCGCGGTTCTGGCCGCTCGCGGGCAAGCGGTCATGCGGCGGCGATCGTCTTCAATCGCGCGTTGGTCGCGTCGGACTTCGCTGCATCATCGGAACCGATAGTGTTGCATTGCCTGAAATAGTCGGAAATTTCGGCTTCGGCGAGATGCTCCCAGCGTTCGGCCTCGCCGAGATGCTTCCAGCTTTGTTGCGGGTTGAGCACCGCGCATTGGCGGTGCAGGGATCCCATCGCGCGGTAGCGAGAAACGTTTTTCATGGCCACCTCCTGGACTCGGTGCGCAACCTTATTCCCGCTGTTACGTCAGAGTCATTACGATTATGCGTCAGAACCATTTTTCGGAAATGTCAGCGGACCGACTTTGGAACCTGCTTTGCCGGGTAACGAACTCCGACCCTTACCGGGTATCTCGGGATGTCGACCGGCCGCGCAACTTCCTTTGCCGACTGGCGGCCTGAGGCTTTTCAGCAGCGGCGAAGTTTCCATTTTACCAAACCTTTAACTATTCCTCTTATGAATATCTGTTGGTCTAGAACAGCCCTCATAACGCTCAGGATGAGCGATGCCAGACGTGGAATTTTCAGTTGTCGACGAAGTTGAAACGGCAATCAATAACGGGACGGCGGAAAAGCGCTTGGAAACAATCAAGCGCGTGACCGACCTGTTTCTGGCCTCCGCCGAAAGCTTTAACAGCAAGCAGATCGAGCTGTTCGGGGATGTGCTGGAACGGCTCATCAAGACGATCGAGATTCGGGCGATCGCAGACGTAAGCGTCCGCATTGCGCTGGCTGAAATGAGCAGCCAACTGGCGCCGGTCCCGCAAGCGCCGCCGTCTGTCGTTCGCCGCCTCGCCGGCAATGACGAGATCACCGTCGCTCGTCCTGTCCTGACGGAATCCGCCTGTCTGAGCACGGAAGACCTGGTCGAAATCGCCAAAACAAAAGGCGAGCAGCATTTGCTGGCCATGTCCGGCCGCTGGTGGCTGAAGGAAGTTGTGACCGACGTCATACTGGCCCGGCGGTACCCGAGCGTCAGTCGCCGCATCGTCAACAATCCGGGCGCGCGGGTTTCCGCGGCCGGATTCGCCATTGTCGTCGCGCAGGCCGAAGCCGATCCTGAACTTGCCGTCGCAACCGGGATCCGGGTCGATCTACCGTTGGAGCTCCGCCACCAATTGCTGCGCAGCGCCACCGAAGCGGTCCGGGCCCGGCTATTGTCCCGCGCGCCGCCGCACGTGTTCGAGGAAATCCGCAGCGCGATCGCAACCGTCTCGGCCGGAATAAACCGCGAAATGTCCAAGGTCCGCGAATTTACCGCGGCCCAGCGCTTGGTGGCGCGGCTAAGGGACAATGGCGAACTCAAGGAAGCAACCTTGTTCGAATTCGCCAAGCGACGGAAATATGAGGAGACCGTCGCTGCACTGGCGGCGTTGTCGCACTCCACCATCGAGGTGATCCGTCCGCTGATGCAAAGCCTTCGCGACGACGGCGTCCTCGTTCCCTGCAGGGTCGCTGGGCTCAGCTGGGAGACGGTACACGCCGTTCTGGAGAGCCGCCTGGCGACCGGGTCGATGGGGCCGCATGAATTGGCCAATGCCAGGAGCCAGTTTGGCAAGATGACGGCCGAAAATGCCCGTCGTCTGCTGAGCTTCTGGCAGGTGAGATCGTCGCCAACATCGTCGAGCGTGAATTGAGCCGGGATGGCGCCAAGCGTGGGTTGCGTTTTAGCTTCTTGTTAATGCTACGACGCAAATGGCAGGCGGATTCCATAGGGGCTTGGCTGTCCAGGTCATTTAATGCAGGTTTATTACTTCGGAACCCGTATGTGATCTGTCAACGCAACATCGAGCGGGTCGGATGACCGAACCAAAGTCGCTTCTGGCGGAACTGGAAGATGCGGTATCGCGCGGAACGGCCGAAAGCTGTTTGCAGGCCCTCTGGCACGCCACCGACATCCTGATCGCCGGCCGATATTCCGAGGATCAGATCTGGACTTTCGGCGAGATCATTGGACGGCTGGCCGAAGATATCGAAACCGTGGCGCGCGTGCGGCTCGCAAACAAGCTCGCTCCCAGCAACAACGCGCCGATCAAGATCATCAACAAGCTCGCGTTTGACGATTCGATCGACGTTGCCGGACCCGTGCTGCGGCAATCCGAACGGCTCGACGTCAAAATGCTGGTGGCAAATGCAAGATCCAAAGGCCAGGGGCACCTTCTCGCCATTTCAAAACGGAAATCCATTCCGGAGAACGTAACCGACGTTCTGGTGGTGCGAGGCACCGCCGAGGTTGCGAGCTCGGTCGCAGCCAATAGCGGGGCAAGCCTGTCGGGATTCGGCTTTCTGCATCTCGTCAAGCGCTCCGAGGATGATCTCATTCTTGCCGAGCATCTCGGTCTGCGCAAAGACATCCCCAGGCATCTGTTCCAGCAGTTGATCTCGAAGGCATCCGACGAGGTCAAACGAAAGCTCGAGCGCGAACGTCCCGAATTGGTGAGCCAGATACAAACCGTGGTCACCGATGTCACCGGAACGATTCACGCCCGATTTGGACCGGCCTCCAAAAACTATTTTGCCGCGAAACGAACCGTCGGCAAGCTGCATCAATATGGCAACCTCAATGAAGACCAGATATTTGAGTTTGCCCATTCGCTCAAATTCAACGAAACGGCGGTTGCCATGTCGCTGTTGTGCGTCCTGCCGATCGACGTCGTGGAGCGCGCGCTGGTCGACAAAAACAGGGAAGTCATCCTGATCCTGGCCAAGGCGCTGGATCTGTCGTGGACAACGACCATGTCGTTGTTGTTTCTGGGCGCGGCCAATTATCGGATTACGGCAGGAAGCCTCGACACCATGAAGGCCGAATTTATTCGGCTGAATGTCGAAACCTCAAAGCAGGTCCTGAAGACCTACCAATCCCGCAAATCAGCGGCCATCGCGAGCGCCAGCGCCCGCTAAAGCCGTTTTCCGGTTCACTCGAATCATGGCTGCTTCTCCCGAGGCCTCATGGTTCGAGACGCGCGAAGGTGCGCTCCTCACCATGAGGATCAGAGACCTCGTCCTGCATCGCAAAGCGGCGGCCTTGATGGCCGCGACCTCCTCGCCGAGCCGGGCGAATCCGCCGAGAGGATCGACGGAACAATGACGATGTTATCAGACATCTCGGCCGTTCCCTGATGGTTTTTCGGAGAAGACCCGGCTGGCCAATACATCGGACTCGTCCAACGATATGACGTCGTCAACGCCAAGGACGCGATCCATATCCAAGAAGAGACGGTTGGCTTGACGAAGCCGCATCCGATCCAGTGCGTTGCGGATCGAGCGGGCATTGGCAAACAAGGGTTGCTGCTTGCGCAGGCCAATATAGCGGATGAAGGCCTCGCGCGCCCGATCGGTGAACTTGTAGGACATGTCGCGCAGCATCATTTCCGCGATCGATAGCAATTCGTCCTCGCTATAGTCCGGAAAATCGATATGGTGCGCCACGCGAGAACGGAAGCCCGGATTGCTCTGGAAGAATTTTTCCATGCGATCTCCATAGCCCGCCAGGATCACGACGAGGTCCTCGCGCTGCGTTTCCATCACTTGCAGCAGCATCTCGATCGCTTCCTGGCCATAGTCGCGTTCGTTCTCGGGGCGGTAGAGGTAGTAGGCTTCGTCGATGAACAGCACGCCGCCCATCGCCTTCTTGAGGATCTCTTTGGTTTTCGGCGCGGTGTGACCGATATACTGCCCAACGAGATCGTCGCGGGTGACGTTGACCACGTGGCCGCGCCTCACGAAACCGAGTCGGTGCAGAATATTGGCCATCCGAAGCGCTACCGTGGTCTTTCCAGTACCGGGGTTGCCGGTGAAAGACATGTGAAGCGTCAGGGACTCCGAGTTCAAGTTCATCTGCTTTCGGATCCGCTCGATGAGCAGCAGGGCAGCGATTTCACGGATCCTGGTCTTTACCGGAAGTAGCCCCACGAGCTCGCGATTGAGTTCGTCGAGCACCTCGCCGATACCTACGTCCGTGAATTCCTTGCGGAGATTGACGTTGGTCACCGTCGTCGGGATCTGAGCGCCTTCTGGCTCCGTTGGTGGCATCGACGTCCTCTTTATTGAGAAGAAAAAAGCTCCGTCGTCATTTGACCACGACGGAGCCAGTTAGTCCCGGCGTGCGATCTCCGCGAACGGCGATCGCCCAAGTGCCGGACAGGGAGGATCCTATGTTTCGTGATAGCGTTCGCCGGCGGGCTTGTCAGTGACATAGGCTCGCGTGGTGTATTGGATCTGCCGGCCGCGGATCTCGGTGCGCTGCAACATGAAACCTGGCTCGTTCTTCGGACGGTTCACGATATAAGACATTGCCGGGCTCTCGACGCCGCGCACGGAATTGAACGCCGTGACGCGGATATAGTAGCCGGGAAAGGTTTTCCGGCAATTGTTGATCTCCATCATGATGCCAGCGGCATCCTTCAAGTCGAACATCGGCATGCCGAACATTTCCCAATAGGTGTTCCGCGGATGCGGATCGTCGGTGTATTCGACGCTGATCGCAAAATTGTTCTTGAGCGCATACTCGATCTGCGCGGTGATTTGCGCGTCGGTGAGATCGGGCAGGAATGAAAACTGTCCCTGCGTGATGCGGTTGCCGTGATTAGTCATCATAGGCGTAAATCTCCTTAGGGTATCCCTCAGATGGCGGGCGTTGCGACGGGCACGAAGTCGGCCGTGTCGGTGGAATCGTAGTTGAAGGTGATGTCTTTCCAAGTTTCGAGCGCCGCCTTCAGCGGGCTGCACCACTTGGCCGCATCCTCGAGAATTTGCGGGCCTTCGCGCATATAATCGCGGCCTTCATTGCGGGCCATGATCATGGTTTCCAGCGCCACCCGGTTGGCGATCGCGCCGGCCTGGATGCCCATCGGATGGCCGATGGTGCCGCCGCCGAACTGGAGCACCACGTCCTCGCCCAGATAGTGGACGAGCTGGTGCATCTGCCCAGCATGGATGCCACCGGAGGCTACCGGCATGACCTTGTTCAGCGAGGCCCAGTCCTGCTCGAAAAACAGGCCTTGCTCCAGCTTCTGTTCGGTATGAGTGTCCAGCAGCGTGTCGTAGAAGCCGCGGATCATCAGCGGATCGCCTTCGAGCTTGCCGACCACCGTGCCGGCATGGATGTGGTCCACGCCCGCCATGCGCATCCACTTGCAGATGACGCGGAAGTTCATGCCGTGGTTCTTCTGGCGCGAATAGGTCGAGTTGCCAGCGCGGTGCAGATGCAGGATCATGTCGTTCTTGCGCGCCCACTTCGCCATCGACTGGATCGCGGTGTAACCGATCACCAGATCGATCATGATGATGACCGAGCCGAGCTCCTTGGCGAACTCGGCGCGCTCATACATCTCCTCCATAGTACCGGCGGTGACGTTAAGGTAGTGCCCCTTCACCTCGCCGGTTTCGGCCTGGGCCTTGTTGACGCCCTCCATGCAGTAGAGGAAGCGGTCGCGCCAATGCATGAAGGGCTGCGAGTTGATGTTCTCGTCGTCCTTGACGAAGTCGAGTCCGCCCTTGAGCGCCTCATAGACCACGCGGCCGTAATTGCGGCCGGAAAGGCCGAGCTTGGGCTTGGTGGTCGCCCCCAGCAGCGGACGGCCGAATTTGTCGAGGCGCTCGCGCTCGACGATGACGCCCGTCGCCGGCCCTTGGAAGGTTTTCAGATACGCCACGGGAATGCGCATGTCTTCAAGGCGCAGCGCCTTGACGGCCTTGAAGCCAAAGACGTTACCAATGATCGAAGCGGTAAGGTTAGCGATCGAGCCAGGCTCGAACAGGTCCATGTCATAGGCGATATAGGCGAAATACTGCGCCTCGGTCTTGGTGCCGGGGCCGGTATTGGGCACCAGCTCGCTGCGATAGGCCTTGGCGCGATACAGCTCACAGGCGGTGAGGCGGTCGGTCCACACCACGGTCCAGGTTGCGGTCGAGGACTCGCCTGCGACGGCGGCCGCGGCCTCTTCATGATCGACGCCCGGCTGCGGCGTGATGCGGAACAGCGCGATAACGTCGGTGTCCTTGGGCACATAGTCGGCGTCCCAATAGCCCATTTGCTTATAGGGGATGACACCGGACTTGTAGCGCTCCTTGCCGCTGAGTTCGTTCATGATAGTCTCCTTCTCTTGTGATAGTTTTCAGATCGCACTTCACTCCGCGGCGACGGCCGTTTTACCGATACGCGGATCTAGCTTACCCGCGCGATAGAGCTTGGCCATTTCAGACAATGGGATCACTCTGATCTTTGCGGCATTTCCGGCGGTGCCGAATTGCTCGAAACGCTCGCGACAGAGATCGCGCATCGCGTCCATCGCGGGTTTGAGGAATTTGCGTGGATCGAATTCGCTTCTGGTTTGACTCGCAACTTTCCGGAATGCCGCGGTCATCGCCAAGCGGCAGTCGGTGTCGATATTGACCTTGCGGACGCCATGCCTGATGCCGCGAACGATCTCCTCGACCGGAACGCCCCAGGTTTGCGGCATCTCGCCGCCGAACCGGTTGAAGGTGTCCTGCAGCGGCTGCGGCACCGAGGATGAACCGTGCATCACCAGATGGGTATTGGGCAGCCGGCGATGGATTTCCTCGACCACGTTCATGGCAAGGATGTCGCCGTCCGGCTTGCGCGAGAACTTGTAGGCGCCGTGCGAGGTGCCCATGGCAATCGCCAGGGCGTCGACCTTGGTGGCGCGGACGAAATCAACCGCCTGATCCGGATCGGTCAGGAGCTGATCTTGGCTAACCTTGCCTTCGACGCCATGACCGTCTTCCTGCTCGCCCCCGCCATGCTCCAGCGAGCCGAGCACGCCAAGCTCGCCTTCGACCGAGGCGCCGATCCAGTGTGCCATCTCGACCACGCGGCGGGTGATATCGACATTGTAGTCATAGTCCGCCGCGGTCTTGGCGTCGGCTTTGAGCGAGCCGTCCATCATGACTGAGGTGAAGCCGTATTTGATGGCCGTGGCGCAAGTTGCTTCCTCGTTGCCGTGATCCTGGTGCATGCAGAGCGGAATCTGCGGATACATCTCCTCCAGGGCGTCGACCATCTTCGACAGCATGATGTCGTTGGCATAGGAGCGCGCGCCCCGTGAGGCCTGGATGATGACGGGCGCGTCGACGGCGGCCGCCGCATCCATGATCGCGAGCCCCTGTTCCATATTGTTGACGTTGAACGCCGGCACGCCGTAGCTGTGCTCAGCTGCATGATCGAGTAATTGTCTCAACGTAATCCGCGCCATTGGGGCCTCCGTTTCATTCCTTGCGCGTTGAACATCATGCGTATTTCGCTGCCGTCCTGGACCGCGCCATGCAGCGCCGGGCCGCGGCGGCAACGGCTTCCGCGGTAATTCCGAATTCGCGGTAAAGCGTCTCTGCCGGGGCGGATGCGCCGAAGCCGGTCATGCCGACGAACTCGCCGCCGTCGCCGATCCAGCGCGCCCAGTCGCCCTCGACGGCGGCTTCGACGCCGATCCTTGGCGCGGATCCCAGCACGGTTGCGCGGTATTCAGGCGGCTGCTGGCGAAACAGATCGAGGCACGGTGCTGAGACCACGGCGGCTTGAACGTGATCGGCCGCAAGTAATTTTGCCGTTTCGATCGCGATCGAGACTTCGGAGCCGGTTGCGATCAAGGTCACGTCACGGTCGCCCGGTGGTTCGACCAGCACATAGGCGCCGCGCGCGACCCAATTGACACTGCCGGTCGCGTCACGGAACGACGGCAACGCCTGCCGCGACAGGCACAGCACCGAAGGACTGGTTTCCGCCTGCAGCGCGCAATCCCAGGCCTCGGCGGTTTCGACGGCGTCGCCGGGCCGGAACACCAGCAAATTGGGGATGGCCCGCAGCGACGCCAGATGCTCGACCGGCTGATGGGTGGGGCCGTCTTCGCCGAGCCCGATGGAATCGTGCGTCATCACATGGATGACCCTGATCCCCATCAGCGCCGCCAGCCTGATCGCCGGGCGGCTATAGTCGGCGAAGGTCAGAAATGTGCCACCATAGGGGATGAAGCCGCCATGCAGGGCGATGCCGTTCATGGCCGCCGCCATGGCGTGCTCGCGGACACCATAGTGAAGATAGCTGCCCGCAAAGCAATCGTGACGCACCGGCTGCTGCGTCCTGGCGCGGGTCAGGTTGGAGTGGGTCAGGTCGGCGGAGCCGCCGAGCAAATTCGGCAAGGCTTCCGCCATCGCGTCGATCACCAGTTGCGACGCCTGCCGGGTGGCGATGCTCGGCCGCTCGGTGCCGAAGCGGACCCGAAGCTGATCCATGGCCGCCCGGTACTCGCTTGGCAGCTTGCGATTGAGCCCATCGTGAAAGGGCGAGCGCGGCACGGTATTGAGCCGCCTGGTCCGCTCGACCCAGTCGCGGCGGGCTGTCTGCCCCCGTGCGCCGATCTTGCGCCACTGCGCCATGACGGCATCGGGAATGAGAAACGGCTGGTGCGGCCAGCCCAGCGCCGCGCGTGTCTTCGCGACTTCGTCGGTGCCGAGTGGCGCGCCATGCACCTTCTCGGTGCCCTGACGGTTCGGTGCGCCGAAACCGATCACCGTGCGGCAGGCGATCAACGATGGGCGATCCTGGTTGCGGGCGCGTTCGATCGCGGCGGCGACCGCTTCCGGATCGTGGCCGTCGACGCGGCAGGCGGACCAGCCCGCGGCCTTGAAACGCGCGAGTTGGTCATCCGAACATGACAGCGAGGTCGCGCCGTCGATCGAGATTTGGTTGTCGTCGAACAACACGATCAGCCGGCCGAGCCGAAGATGCCCGGCCAGCGAAATCGCCTCGTGGCTGATACCCTCCATCAGACAGCCGTCTCCGGCGATCACATAGGTATAGTGATCGACGAATTCGTAGCCGAAACGTGCGTTCAGCAACCGCTCGGCCAGCGCCATGCCGACGGCGGTCGCGATGCCTTGTCCCAGCGGTCCGGTGGTGGTTTCGACGCCGGGGGTATGACCGTATTCGGGATGGCCCGGCGTCTTCGAACCCCATTGCCTGAATGCCTTGAGCTGGTCCGACGTCATGCCCTCGTAACCCGTCAAATGCAGCAGCGCGTACAACAGCATCGAGCCGTGACCGGCAGACAGGACGAAGCGATCGCGATCCGGCCAGGACGGATCGGCCGCGTCGAATTTGAGAAAGCGGGAGAACAGCACCGTGGCGACGTCGGCCATGCCCATCGGCATGCCCGGATGGCCGGATTTGGCTTTCTCCACCGCATCGATGGCCAGAAAGCGGATCGCGTTCGCCAGTTCGGCATGCGCAAAATCGGGACGGCCGGCAATACTGGACAGGACGGGAGCGTTCATACGGTGCGCCTCTTGCGTTCCATCAGTTGCAGGATCAGCGGAGTGAGAATGAGCTGCATCGCGAGGTCGAGCTTCGATCCGTGAATCACGATCGAATTGGCGCGCGACATGAAGCTGTTGGGGATCATCGACAGCAGATAGGGGAAATCGATACCGCGCGGATTCTTGAGCCGGATCACCACCATCGATTCGTCCGGCGTCGGAATCCAGCGCGCGATGAACGGATTCGAGGTATCGACGGTCGGTACGCGCTGGAAGTTGATGTCGGTCTCGGCAAACTGCGGACAGATGTAGTTCACGTAATCCGGCATCCGCCGCAGGATGGTGTCGGTCACCGCCTCCGCGGTGTAGCCGCGATCGCTGCGGTCGCGATGCAGCTTCTGGATCCATTCGAGATTGATGACCGGAACAACGCCGATCTTGAGATCGGCATATTGGGCAATGTTGACCTTGTCGGTCACGACCGCGCCATGCAGGCCTTCATAGAACAGCAGATCGGAGCTTTCCGGCAGCGGCCCCCATTCGGTAAAGGTGCCTGGTTCCGCGCCGTACAGCGTGGCCTCGTCGTCGTCGTGGACGTAATGCCGGGTGGTGCCGGTGCCGGATTCGCCGTAGTCGCGAAACACCCGCTCCAACTCCTCGAAGAGATTGGTCTCTGGGCTGAAATGGCTGAAGTGGCTGTTACCGCGCTCCCCCTCCTCCGCCAATTTCGTGCGCATCTCGAGGCGATTGTAGCGATGGAAGGCGTCGCCCTCGATGTAGGCCGCGGCCACCTTCTCGCGGCGGAAGATGTTCTCGAAAGTCCTTTTGACCGAGGTCGTGCCGGCGCCCGAGGAGCCCGTGATCGATATGATGGGATGACTGCGCGACATCTGACCTGATCCAGCGCTAGCGAAACAGACCGCGCCGCGCGAACAGCGGGGCGTCACTGTTGTCGAACATCGGCTCGATGCCTTCGTGATTGGCCGCAACGTCGCGAACGCCGCGCAGCGAACCCATGATCAGCGGCACCCGCTGGTGCGGCGTCTTCGCCCCGAGTTCCAGAATGCGGCCCCGTCCGGTGGTGGCAGCGCCGCCCGCCCACTCCATCACCAGCGCCATGGGATGGGCTTCGTAGAGCAGCCGGAGCCGGCCCTCACGATAGCCGGGACGCGCGTCGGCGGGGTAGAGAAACACCCCGCCACGCACCAGGATGCGCAGCGCCTCGGCCACCAGCGAACCGACCCAGCGCATGTTGAAATCGGAGCCGCCGCTGCCGCTGCTGCCGGCGAGGCATTCGTCGATATAGGCGCGAACCGGCCCGTGCCAGTGCCGGCGATTGGACGCATTGATGGCAAATTCCGGCGTATCGGGCGCAATCCGGACGTCGCGCTTGATCAGCAAGAACTGGCGTCGGCGCCGATCAAGGATGAAAATATCGACGGTGTTGTTGTACGCGAGGACGAGCGTGGTCTGCGGACCATAGACAATGAACCCGGCGGCGCACTGCGCGGTGCCGGGCTCAAAGAAGGTCGAAAGGATATCGTTGCCCCGCGGACGGATCGAAAAGATAGTGCCGACCGAAATATTGTTCTCGAGGTTGGCCGACCCGTCGAGCGGATCGATCGCGACGCAAAGCGGCGCCTCGGGATCGAGCGTTTCGGGCAGCGCCGCTTCCTCGGACAAAATCGCCGCAACCGGGGCCGCTTTCAACGCGCGGCGCATGATATCGTCGGCCACAACGTCGATATCCTTCTGTTGATCGCCGTCGGCATTGACGCCATCGACGCGTCCGGTGATGCCCGCCAGCGGTCCGTCGGCGATGAGAGCGGCAAGGTCGACGGCCGCCGTAGCGATCGCCTCGATCACCTCACCGACCGCAGCGCCATGAGGCGACTGCGATGCGGACCGGTCTAAATGCGAACGCAGGGTCAAGCGCTCGTCCATGGTCGTCTCCCTGCGCCCTCGGGGCGCTCCCACTTGCGCGCTTCGCCGCATGGCCAACCGCTGCCTCAGAGAAGCGCAATTTGCCCAATTAGGGAAATTTTGTTATCTTTGGGTTGAACAAATTTTTTCTTATGGAGATATCGATGCCCAGCCGTTTCCTGCGGGAATTGACCATCCGTCAATTGCGGGCGCTGGCGGTGGTGCAAAAGCACCGGTCGGTGACCGCCGCAGCCAAACAACTCAATCTCACCCAGCCCGCGGTCACCCTGCAGTTGCGCAACCTGCAGGCGCTCGCCGGGCTGCCCCTGATCCAGCGCACCAGTGACGGCATGCTGCTGACGGATGCCGGCCGCGAAGTGCTGGCGCTTTCCGAGCGGATCGAGGCCGCCATCAAATCGTGCCAGGCTTCGCTCGACATGATCGCGGGCAACACCGCGGGACGTGTGTCGATCGGCGCGGTCAGCACCGCAAAATACTTCGTGCCGTTCGTCATCTCCGGATTTTCGAAGGCATATCCGCATGTCGAAGTCTCGCTCTCGATCGGCAACCGGCAGGAAATCGGAACGGCTCTGCGCGGCTATGATCTGGATTTCGCCATCATGGGCCGGCCGCCGGTCGACATCCCCATGAACGTCCATCTGATCGGAGACCATCCCCATGTCATCATTGCGCCCACGACCCATCGCCTGGCACGAAAAGCAGGCTTGCCGCTGACGGCCCTTGCCGACGAGACCTTTCTGACGCGCGAGCCTGGGTCGGGAACCCGTGGCCTGATGGAGCAATTGTTCGAAACCGCCGGCGTTTACCCGAAGATCGGCATGGCGATGAGCAGCAACGAGACCATCAAACAGGCGGTCATTGCCGGCCTCGGGATCGCGTTTATTTCCGCGCATACGGTTGCTACCGAGCTCGACGAACGGCGGCTGGTGACGCTCGATGTCGATGGCCTGCCGGTAATCCGTCAATGGTTCGTGCTCTCGCGCAAGGACAAGGTCCTGCTTCCCCCGGCACAGGCGATGCTCGATTTCCTCAGCGCCAGGGGAGCCGAGTTTCTGCCGCGAACCCACGGCCGGCTTCGTTTGACACGATCATCGGCAAAGCGCGGTTGAGTTCTTCCGCGCTGACTTGGCCGGGCGATCCTTTACGCCGTAGCTGCCAAACGCCTCAGCGGTCTCAACGATCTCGGCATCGCTCAGCAGCACGGGGCCGCCGATCACCAAAGCGAGATAGTACTGGCGGGCAATGGTCTCGAGTTCGACCGTGAGCCACATGGCTTTGTCGAGCGAGGCGCCGGTCGCAATCATCCCGTGGTTGGCAAGCAAGCAAGCGGTTCGGTTCTCCAAGGCCTTGAGTGCATGTTCCGACAGTTCCTTACTGCCGAATCTTGCGTAATCGGCAACGCGGATATTAGTGCCGCCGAAGGCCGCGATCATGTAGTGACAGGCCGGAATCTCCTTTCGCGTGATCGCCAACACCGTGGAATAGGTGGCGTGAGTGTGGACGATACCACCGACATCGGGCCGCGCTTTCATGATGTCGAGATGAAACCGCCATTCGCTCGACGGCGCGAGCGGGCCCTTCCACGATCCATACTTCCCATCGATCGGCATCGCGGCGATCATTGCGGGGGTCAGCGCTTCATACGGCGTCGCGGACGGCGTAATCAGCATGGTGCCACCGAGGCGAACCGATATGTTCCCGGAGGTGCCTTGGTTAAGGCCGTTGGCGTTCATCCAGCGGCACTTATCGATGATTGCTCTCCGCAGGCGGCGCTCGGTATCGGTCATGGTCAACTCCTGACAAATCAATAGGGACGTTGAGGGGGTTTGGATTTGCCCGCTATGGTGGCAAGCTTATTGAATTACGCGATGCCAAGGCGGCGCATCGCTAGAACGGGCGCAACTTCGCGAAGAAGTCCCGCACGTCGCGCACAAAGGCCTCGGGCTGCTCGAAAGCGGCGAAATGGCCGCCCTTTGGCATTTCACTCCAGTGCCGGATGTCCGTATAGGTCCCTGCCATCCAGCGCCGCACCGGAGGGACGATCTCCTTGGGAAACACGGCGACCCCTGTCGGTATCGTGACCTTGTGTATTGTGCGGCGCCCGGGCGCGAAGCTTTGCCAATAGAGACGAGCCGAAGAGGCGGCCGTCGCGGTCACCCAATACAGCATGACGTTGTCGAGCAGTTCGTCACGACAAAGCACGTTCTCGGGATTGCCGTCGCAATCGGTCCAGGCCCAGAATTTCTCGAGTATCCACGCAGCCTGCCCGCTGGGCGAATCGGTCAGGCCGTAGCCGACCGTTTGCGGCCGGGTCGATTGCTGCTTGGAATATCCGGAATCCCAATCCCGATAATACTCGATCCCGCGCAGCGCCCGGGCCTCCTCGTGGCTGGGCTGTCCCTCGACGTTGGGCCGCACTCCCATGGCCAGCGTGATGTGGATACCGGCGCAGTGGTCAGGATCCTGCGCTCCGAGCGCGGTCGTGATTGCCGAGCCCCAGTCGCCGCCTTGTGCGCCATAGCGGGCATAGCCAAGGCGATCCATCAATCGGCACCATGCGGACGCGATCCGATCGACGCCCCAGCCCGTGGTCGCGGGCTTGGCCGAAAAACCAAAGCCTGGCAAAGACGGGCAGACCAGATGGAACGCGTCGGCGGCACGACCGCCATGAGCGGTCGGGTTGGTCAGCGGCTCGATCACTTTCTGGAACTCGACGATCGAGCCCGGCCAGCCATGGGTGACGATCAGTGGCATCGCTTCCGGATGCGGGGAGCGGACGTGCAGGAAGTGAATGCCGAGACCGTCGATCTCCGTCGTGAACTGGCTAAAGCGATTGAGCAGCGCTTCGCGGCGGCGCCAATCATAATGCTCCGCCCAATATCCGCAGACGTCCCTGATCCAGCCGAGCGGGACGCCCTGGCTCCAGTCGTCGACGAGTTCGGCCTCGGGCCAGCGCGTTCTCCGCAACCGGGATCTCAAGTCGTCGAGAACATCATCGCCGATCGAGATGCGATAGGGCTTGATTGCATTGTCCATGGGCGTCGCCAAAATCCGAGGCTGTCAATCCGATCGCTGCGCCGCAGTGGCCATGCGCCTGCGCGCCAATTGGTGCGGCTCTTGCCGCACGCGGTGCTTCGCAGCAGGGTAGCCCGATCCATTGCCTGGCGGAAGTCCAGCCTTGGAAGTCCAGCCTTGGAAGTCCAGCCTTGGCAAGCGCTTCGGCGCATTTCTGCGCCGCACGTTCAATTGACAATGACAGTCCAGATCGGATTAGCTCGCGGGGGACCAATATACCAATATCCGGCAAGGCGCGAGTGAGTGCCCATGACCCCTGCCCCGGCCTATGCTCCTCGTGGCGTGATTCCGGCGGTGTTGCTGCCGTTCGACAACGATCTGTCGATTGACGAAGCAAGCTTTCGCAAACACCTGCGCGACGTCAGCGCGACCCCGGGCATTTCCGCCATCACTGTCAACGCGCATTCGACCGAGGTGGCCTCCTGCACCTTCGACGAACAACGTCGCGTGCTTGACATTGCCCGCGGCGAGGTTGACGGGCGCATCCCCCTTGTCAACGGCATCTGGGCCGATGGCAGTCTGGAAGCTGCGCGCATCGCCCGCATGGCCACGCAGGGCGGAGCATCGGCGCTGCTGGTGTTTCCGCCAGGCCCCTTCACGCTTGGCCAATCCCAGGAGATGGTGCTGGCCCATTTCAGGCGCATTGCAGACGCCACCGACCTGCCGCTGATCGCCTTTCAATACCCGCTGGCGAATGGCCAGGGCTATCCAAAGGATACGCTGCTGCGCTTGTGTCACGAGGTGCCGTCGATACGCGCCATCAAGGACTGGGTCGGCAATGTACCTCACCACGAATGGCATATCCGCACGCTGCAAAACCTGCCGCGGCCTGTGAACGTGCTGACGACCCACAGTTCGTGGCTGTTTGCATCGCTGGTGCTCGGCTGCAACGGCCTGCTGTCCGGCAGCGGCAGCGTCATCCCGGATTTGCAGGCGCAACTGTTCCAGGCCGTCCAGGCCGATAATCTCGCGGAAGCGAGGCGCCTGAACGATCGCATCGAACCGCTGTCCCGCTGTTTCTACGCCGAACCCTGGGCAAATATGCACAACCGCATGAAGGAGGCGCTGGTGATGCTCGGCAGGCTGCCGCGCGCCGTCGTGCGACCGCCGCTCGTCAGGCTGGGCGGCGCCGAGATCGCGCGCGTGCGCCAGGCGTTGGTGGAGTCCGGCCTGATCGACAAGGTGACCAACAGCAGTGCAGCCTAGGTGTTGCCACATCAAATAGCGCAATCTGTATTTCAGACCGATGCCAAAAGCCCGAAACGGGCTCTCACAGGGAGGGGTGACAATGTTGAATCGAGGAAGCACGCTTGGCAGCGCGCTGGTTTCGTTTTGCTCGCTGGTTTCGCTGCTGGGAGTTGCGATCGAGCCCGCCCGGGCGCAGAACGCTGCCCCGGCCGCTGCGACCGTAAAGCTTGGCATTGTCAGCTTCCTGACCGGACCCGCCGCCGCGCCGTTCGGCATCCCCGGACGCAACGGCGCTGAGGTCATGATCGAGGCCATGAACGCCGGAAAGGTGCCGGCCCCCTTCAACAAGGTCGGCTTCGGCGGCAGCAAGATCGAAGCAAGGTATGTCGACGAGACAGGTTCCGCAGCCAACGTCGTCACCGAATTCCGCAACCTCGTACAGCGCGACCAGGTCGATGCCGTAGTCGGCTATGTCTCTTCCGGCAGCTGCCTTGCGGTCACGCCGGTCGCGGAGGAGCTCAAGGCGCTCACCGTGCTCTACGACTGCGGGACGCCCCGCATCTTCGAGGAAAAGCCGCGCAGCTACGTATTCCGCGTCAGCCCTCATGCGACGATGGATAGCGTCGGCGCCGCGCGCTACTTGCTTGCCAGGAAGCCGGGTACCACCAGCTATTCCGGCATCAACCAGAACTACGCCTGGGGTCAGGATTCCTGGCGGGACTTCACCGGCGCGATGCAGGTGCTTGCACCAAAAATCACGGTAGACAAAGTACTCTTTCCGAAGCTGTTCGCGGGCGAGTACGGCGCGGAGATTTCGACGCTGCTGACGTCAAAATCTCAGGTGCTGCACACGAGCTTTTATGACGGCGATCTCGAGGCGTTTCTCTATCAGGAGCAGGCGCGCGCGCTCGACAAGCGCATGACGATCATCGCAACCACTGGCGAGGCCGCGATCTGGCGACTTCGCGACAAGATGCCGAACGGCACCATCATCGGGGGCCGCGGTCCGAACGGCCCGCTCGCGCCCGACAGCGAATTGAACCGCTGGTTCCAGAAGCTCTACTCCGATCGCTACAATGTTCCACCGACCTATCCCGCCTATCAGATGGCGATGTCGCTGCTCGGCCTCAAGCTGGCCTATGAAAAGGCTCAAAAAGGCGAGGCCAAGCCGACTACCGACGAGGTGGCGGCGGCGTTCAAGGGTATCGAGTTCGAAGGCCCCTCGGGCAAGGTCAAGCTCGCCATCGGCGATGGGCACCAGGGTATCTCGGGAACCGCTTATGGCACCTATCGTTTCAACAAGCAGAAGAACGAACCCGAGATCGTCGATATCATGCGCTTCCCCGCCGAATGCGTGAACCCGCCGGCCGGCATCAATGCCGACGACTGGATCAAGCAAGGCATGAAAGGCGCGAAGTGCTGAGCAACATCCGACCGGTTTGGGGTCCGGCGGCCAGGACCCCTGCCCCGTCCGGTTGCCCGGTCGGAATGTTTCGGTGCTGACCGCTTTCGCCATTCTGGTCGACGGCTTGGTCTATGCGGCCTACCTGTTCATCGTTGCCATCGGGCTGACGCTGATCTTCGGCGTCATGAAGATCCTCAATGTAGCGCACGGCTCGTTTTACACATTCGGAGCCTACGGCGCGGCGACCGCCGTCGGCATCTATTTCGATCGTGGCCTGCCGGCCGCCGGCGGGTTTCTCCTGATGGCTCTTTTCGCCATGGCCCTCGGGCTCGCGCTCGGTCTCATTCTCGAGCGCGGCGTCATGCGATTGGTCTATGGCAGGGACGAGGTGGTGATGGTGCTGGTGACCTACGCCGCTTTCCTGATCCTCGAAGACATCGTCATCCTGATCTGGGGCACGGGTTCCTATGCGACCTATCAGCCGTTGCTCGCCGCCGGCAACACGGAAGTGGGCGAACTCATTCTGTCGAACTACGATCTCGGCCTGATCGTGGTCGCGGCGCTGCTCGCTGCGATATCCTACTGGGCGCTGAAGTTCACCCGCTACGGACGGCTGCTGACCGCCGTGATTTTCGATCGCGAGACCGCTGCCGCGTTCGGCATCAATGTCAAGGTGGTTTATACCGTGACATTCGTGATCGGCGCGATGCTCGGTGCGCTCGGAGGGGCGATCATGGCGCCGAAAATCGCCGTGACGCTCGGCATCGGTGTCGAAGTGATCGTGCTCGCCTTCGCCGTGGTGGCAATCGGCGGCATGGGGTCGATCGAAGGGGCGCTCATCGGCGCGCTCATCGTCGGGATATGCCGTGCGGCCGCGGTGCATCTGGTTCCGCAGATCGAATTGTTCGTCATCTATGGGGTCATGGCGCTCGTGCTCCTGATCCGGCCCTATGGCCTGTTCGTGCGCGCCCAACCGAGAAAAATCTGAGATGGCTCAGCACGGCCGGATCGCAGCGAGTTCGGCTTTCCTGGCGGCCGCGGCCGCAGCCTTCGTGCTGCCGGACTGGGTGATCTCGCTCGCCACCATCGCCTTTGCAAATGGTCTGGTGGTACTAGGCTTGATCGTGCTGTGGCGGGCTGGCCTCGTCTCGTTCGGACAGGCGCTGTATTATTGCGTCGGTGCCTATGCCGTGGCGCTCGTCGGCCGCTGGACCGGCGTCTCCGATGCCATCCTGCTCGTATTGATTGGGGGTGCCGCGGCCGGCCTGGTATCCTTCGTGGTGGGTTTCCTGCTGGCGCGCTACCGTGAAATCTTCTTCGCGATGCTTAGCCTGGCACTGTCCATGATCCTGTACGGGGTGCTCGTAAAGACCGAGTCGCTCGGCTCGACCGATGGCTTCAGCGTGATCGTACCGACCTTTTTTGGCTACGCGCCGCACCAGGATGGGCTGCTGGTGGCCCTCTACTGGCTGGTGCTCGCCGTCTGCGCGATTGCGGCCTTCCTGGTC
>Ga0208849_1000347_pt1 | contig 44508 bp, 40 predicted proteins | sample NGESurdeep072012_10_FD_184470 | JGI IMG/M metagenome (GOLD analysis project Ga0208849, IMG submission 184470) | Arctic peat soil microbial communities from Barrow, Alaska - NGEE Surface sample 53-3 deep-072012 (SPAdes) | ecosystem: Environmental > Terrestrial > Soil > Wetlands > Peat ... | reverse complement strand
CATCAACAGCTTCGCAGATGCGGGCTGGAAGCCCGCGCTCCGGCCGCGGAAGTTCGACGAACTCGCATCCCTTCATATTGGTCGAAGCGGACGACTAGATCTTCGACCACAATTTCGGCCTGACCGGGGCTTCCCGCCGCAGGCGCGAGACCAGCGCCATGACGCCCCCGCCAAGCGCCAGCGCCGCCTTCATCGGGCCGCTCACCGACACCCGCGAGTCCCAGGCCCGGACCCCGCGGGCGGCGACCTCGACGCCGATCCGGCGATAGACCCCGCGCGCCGCGGCGATCGCCCAGGCGCTGCGGAAGGGAAGGGCGCCAAGACCCGCCGCGGCCGAGTCGTAATAAGGCTCGGCGGCCGCCAGCAGCAGGCGGGCCGAGGCGGCCACCGCCTCGCGGTGGCGGGGCTCGGCGACCTCGCGCGGGTCCACACCGGCCGCTTCCAGCCAGTCGACGGGCAGATAGACCCGGCCGCATTGCGCGTCCTCGATGACGTCGCGGGCGATGTTGGTGAGCTGGAAGGCGAGGCCGAGGTCCTGCGCCCGGCGCAGGGTGGCAAGATCGTCCGGCGCGACGCCCATGACCACGGCCATCATCACGCCCACCACCCCGGCGACGTGCCAGCAGTAGTCGAGGGTCTCGTCGAGCGTGCGGTAGCGCCGGCCATCGACGTCCATGGCGAAGCCATCGAGCAGGGCGAGCGCCCAGGCCTCGGGAATATTTCGCCGCAGGGCGACCCTCTGGAACGCCGCGAAGGCCGGATCGTCGGCCGGCGTCCCGGCCAGCGCCGACCGGGTTCTTGATTTCAGCGCTTCCAGGCGCGCGCGGGCCGCGTCCGGATCCTGCCGCGTCATGCCGTGGCCGAGCACCTGGCCGTCGATGACATCGTCGCAGTGGCGGCACCAGGCGTAGAGGCCCTCGGCGTCGGCCCGGGTGGGCCGATCGAACAGGGCGGCGGCGGCGGCGAAGCTGTGCGAGCCCTTCCGGATCGCCTCCCGGTTGGAGGCTTCGAGATCGCTCTTGCTCACCAGGCGCCCTTTGCGTCGGCGATGATCAGCGAAGCGGTGGCCTTGGCCGACCCGACGACACCGGGAATGCCGGCCCCCGGGTGGGTCCCGGCGCCGACGAAATAGAGGTTGCCGATCACATCGTCGCGGTTGTGGGTCCTGAACCAGGCGCTCTGGGTCAGCACCGGCTCCAGCGAAAACGCCGAGCCCTGCCAGGCGGCCAGATCGCTCTGGAAATCCAGCGGCGTGACGATCCGCCGGGTGACCAGATCGGCCTTCAGTCCCGGAATGTGGCGGGCCTCCAGATAGGTGAGGATCTCGTCGGCGTAGGCCGTCGCCCGCGTGCGCCAGTCGATCTGGCCGGCCCTGAGGTTCGGGACCACGGAAAGTGCGTAGAAGGCCGAGCATCCGGGGGGCGCCACGCTCGGGTCGCTTGCGCTCGGCGCATGGATATAAAGGGAGAAATCATTGGCCAAAGTCGGCTTTTTGTAGATGTCATCGATCAGGCCGCGGTACCGGGGTCCGAAGCAGATGGTGTGGCGGGCGAGGCCCGGGTGCTCGCGCCGCAAGCCGAAGTGGACAATGAACAGGGATGGGCTGAACCTCTTGACCTTCAGCCGCCGGGCCATCGCCCGGCCTCGCGAATCGTCCTTCAGCAGGACGTCATAGGTGTGGACCACGTCGGCGTTGGAGGCCACCGCGTCGAAAGTCTCGAAGGCGCCATCGGCGTGGACGACGCCGGTGGCCCTGCCGTTCTCGGTGGTGATCGCGCGCGCCCGGTCGCTGACCTTCAGGATTCCACCCAGATCGGTGAAGAGGGCGCCCAGGGCGCGCACCAGGGCGTGGGTCCCGCCCCTGGCGAACCACACCCCGCCCCGCCGCTCGAGGGCATGGATCAGGGCGTAGATCGAGGAGGCGGCGAAGGGGCTGCCGCCGACCAGCAGGGTATGGAATGAAAGCGCCTGACGCAGGTGGTCGTCGCGGACGTAACTGGCGACCTTGGCGTAGACGCTTCGCCAGGCCTGCAGGCGGATCAGTTCCGGCGCGGCCGCCAGCATGCTGGTGAAAGACTGGAACGGGACCGCGCCCAGACGCACATAGCCTTCCTTCCAGACCTGCTCGGAGAAGTTCAGGAAACGGCGGTAACCATCGACATCGGCGGGGTTTCTCGTCGCGATCTGCGCATCCAGGCCAGTCTGGTCGTTGACGTAGTCGAAGCTGTCGCCATCGTCCCAGACGAGCCGGTAGAAGGGATCGACCGGTTCGAGCCGCACATAGTCGGCCAGCTTGCGCCCGCTCAGGGCGAACAGCTCTTCCAGCGAGTCCGGATCGGTGATCACCGTCGGACCGGCGTCGAAGGTGAAGCCCTGATCCTCGAACACATAGGCGCGGCCGCCCGGCTTGTCGCGCGCTTCCAGAAGGGTCACCGCGAAGCCCGCCGATTGCAGGCGCACGGCCAGCGCCAGACCGCCGAAGCCTGCCCCGATCACGCAGATCCTTCGGCCGCTCACGCTGGCGACATCTGGGGGGCGGCGGAACGTTCCGGCAGGCAGGCGAGGGCCCGCCCGACGGGCACCGGCGGCTTGCCGGCGAGGATGCGCAGCTTGTCGCCGAGGCCCGATCGACCGGCGTAGAATCGCTCGATCAGGGGCTGCGGCAGACGATAGAAGCGCTCGAACACCCGGTAGCGGCGCGCCGGATCGCAGGCGCGAAACGTCATCCGGTTCAGAAGCCGCCAGTAAGCCCTCGATTGCCAAAGGTGTTTCGTGGTCTCCGAAACCAGTGCGGCAATCGCCGCCGTGGTCAGCGCCGGCGCGGCGGCGATGGCGTCCGCGAGCCTCGCCGCGTCCGGCAGGGAATAGCCGGTGGTGGGATGGAAGAGCGCGGCGCGCAGACCCACCGGAACGCCGCCGACCCGCGCCCGGCGCCAGAAGGCGTCGATGTCGCCGGCCAGGGCGATGGGCAGCACCCCGCTCTCGGTCCGACAGATCGCGGCGATTTCCCAACCCTGGGCCGCCGCGTAGGCGTCGATCTCCCGGCTGATCGCGCCGGCGTCGAGGCGCGCCGCGTCGCTGTAGCGAGTGTCCTCGATCAGCAGGCGCTCGGCGGCCAGCGGCAGGACATAGAGGAATCGATAGCCGTCGATCTGCGGCACGGTGGCGTCCATCAGGACGGGACGGGTCAGGCCGTGGGGCGCCGCCACGCGGACCTCGCGGCCGACGAACTTCTGCCAGGCGAGCACCAGGTCGGCGCTCGGGGCGGGTCCCCGGGCGTCGATGATCAGAGGCGCGACCGCCGATCGGCCGTCCGCCGTCGTCACCCGATCGGGCGAGACCGTCGCCACGTCGACGCCGAGCCAGGCCTCCGGCCCCAAGGCCCGGGTGACCACCTCGTGCAGCCGCGCCGAGGTGACCGCGCGGTAGGTTGTGGAAAGCCGCCGGCCATGCCCCGGAAAGCGAACCTCGTAACCGGGCCATTCATGGGCGACGAGAGGGTTGAGCCAGGCGCCGATGTCCGGCGAGACGTCGGTGGCGAAATGGCACCAGGTGTGCTCGCCGCCGATCGTCGCCTCCCGTTCGAGAAGCAGCACCCGCAAGGCCGGCCGCAGGGCCTTCAGGCGCAGGGCGATCAGGCTGCCGGAAAGGCCCCCGCCGGCGATGACCACGTCGGCGGAGGTGGTGGAAGAGCGCATCGGCGCGCTTCTAGCACGCCGCCGCGCCGATTGCCCGGATGCGCGCGAACCGCTAGCGTAATGACCCGGTCAGACGATTCAAGGAATCAGGTTCCTCCACCGTAGGGGGAGGGGGTCGAGGGGGTATGCCACCGCCGCCGGCGGAGCGGAGAACCCCCTCCGTCACGGCGCGAGAGGGCGCCGCGCCACCTCCCCCTATGGTGGAGGAACTTGGTAGCCTGAGCCGGGCGCCTTCCTCGTTCCCGTATCGGAGATTCGCCTTCATGCCGCCGGCCCGGACCATCGACGGCAAGGTCCACGCCGAGGCTCTGCGGGCGCGCGTCGCCGCCGACGTGGTCCGGCTCGGGGCCGAGCACGGCGTGCGTCCGGGGCTCGCCGTGGTGCTGGTCGGCGAGGATCCGGCCAGCCAGATCTACGTCCGCTCCAAGGGCGAGCAGACCCTGGCGGCGGGGATGCATTCGGTGACCCATCGCCTCGATGCGGCGACCCCGCAAGCGGAGGTGGTGGGGCTGGTCGGGACCCTGAACGCCGACCCGGCCATCGACGGCATCCTCGTCCAACTGCCTCTCCCGGCGGGCATGGACCAGCAGGCGGTGCTGGCGGCCATCCACCCGGACAAGGACGTCGATGGCCTGGGCGTGATCAACGCCGGCCGCCTGGCGTCGGGCCACCCAGGCCTGGTTCCGTGCACGCCGCTCGGCTGCATGATCCTGCTGCGCGAGACCCTGGGCGATCTTGCCGGTCTGAGGGCGGTGGTGGTCGGTCGCTCCGTCCTGGTCGGCCGGCCCATGGCTCAGCTGCTGCTCGCCGCCGACTGCACGGTGACCATCGCCCACTCCCGGACCCGCGAACTCGCCAGCCTCTGCCGCCAGGCCGACATCCTGGTCGCCGCCGTCGGTCGGCCCGCCATGATCCGCGGCGACTGGATCAAGCCCGGCGCGGCGGTGATCGACGTCGGCGTCAACCGGGTCCCGTTCAGCGATCCGGTCAAGGCCGCCGCCGGGCGCACCAAGGTGGTCGGGGACGTCGCCTTCAAGGAAGCCCTCGAGGTGGCCGGCTGGATCACCCCGGTTCCCGGCGGCGTCGGCCTGATGACCGTCGCCTGCCTGCTCGCCAACACGGTCGCGGCGGCCAGGAGGCTGCGGGGGCTGGGGTAGGGGCAGACTTCGACAAAACAGCTTGGACTGCCCAAGGACGCGGTCTGAGAAGGGAAAAGCCGATGCGATATTTCTCCTATCCCGCCACCGTCGAGGAATACGAGCCGGGCGACTTCATCGTCCGCTTCATCGACGTGCCCGAGGCGATCGCTTTTGGCCGAACCTCCGAGGAAGCGATCGGCAACGCGCCGGATGCGCTCCGCGCGGCCATCGAACATTATATCGAACGCGAGCCCGATGTTCCCGCGCCAAGGCCCGCCAAGGCAGGCGAGGTCTCCATCGCGCTCGAGCCGGACGTCGCGGCGAGGGCAATCCTGAGGCGGGCCATGAACGAGCAGGGGCTGACCAACGTCGCCCTGGCCCGTCGCATGAACCGTGACGAAAAGGCGGTGCGCCGCATTCTCAGCGGCCGGCGGGCGAGTTTCACCCTCACCCTGGAAGCGTTGAAAGCCCTGGGGCTTCGACCGACGCTGGGGGTATAGGTCGGCGATCTTGCGGGTTGCAGGGTGTCCATTTACCTATGACCTATGGCCCCATCGAATTCACCTTGACATTTTGCGTTGAGTGTATCATATGCAAAATGTCCTCGCCGCCGCTCAGCAACGCCCATGCCGCTCGCCCTAGACATCAAGCCTTCGCCCAGGCCCGCGCCGCCGGCGCGCGGTTGGACGACGCCTGTGTGGACGACGCCTGCGTGGAAGCCGGCGTCGCTGTCAGCGCTTCATCGCCGCCTGCGTCCAGGCCCGGCCCGGCCCCGCGCCGGCAGTCGGCGGTGCGAAAACATGTCGAAAAGGTGCGAAAAGACGCCGGAAACAGGGCGTTTTTCGGTCGTTTTCCGGCGGAAAACTGTCGAAAACTGTCAAAAGACGTCAAAAACTCTTGCCGCCGAGCGGCCCCCGAATGACGTCAGGGGCCTGCTATATCATCCTGATTTGGTGTGGGTTTTATCGGGGCGACGGACCCCGCGGCAGCCCCCACTGATGTCAAAAACTCGCCCTTCGGCGTTGCCTCCGGCCAGGCCCCGCCGGGAGGCCTGGCGCCTGGGCTGGAGCGGTGGCACTCTCTGGACTGGACTCGACCCGATAGCCCGCCGGGAGGCCTGGCGCCTGGGCTGGAGCGGTGGCGCGAGCACGCTCAGCCTTCCCCTCTCGCCGCCCTTGGCGGATACTGCGAGTCGTGAAGAAGACGCAGCGGGCGCCGCGCGCGAAGGCGCCCAAGACCGCCAAGGCGACGACCAAGACGCGCAAGCCGCCGAAGGCCAGGCAGCAGTTCGCCGCCCTGCCGTGGCGCGGCGAGGCGGCGACGGAGGTGCTCCTGGTCACCTCGCGGGAGACCGGGCGGTGGGTCATTCCCAAGGGCTGGCCGGTCGCCGGAAAGCCCGGCTGGGCGGCCGCCGCCCAGGAAGCCCTGGAGGAAGCCGGCGTGACCGGCGAGATCGACCGATCGCCCCTGGGCGCCTACCCTTACGTGAAATATCTGCGGTCCGGCCGCGGGCAGGCCTGCAAGGTCAAGGTGTTCCCGATGAAGGTCACCGGCCAGATGGACGACTGGCCGGAGAAGGACCAGCGCACGAGCCGGTGGTTTGGCTGGGCCGACGCCGCCGGCGCGGTCCAGGAACTGCGGCTCGGCCGTCTCATCCGGCGTTTCGCCAAGCGGCGACGGGTTCAGCTCGCGCCCTTGGCGTCCACCCAGGAGATCAGCTCGCCCAGCACCTTGCCCACGGCCTGATCGAAGGCCGCGGCGATGGCGTAGACGCGGTTGTCGGAAGCCGGCGCCTGGGCCTGGAACACGTGTTCGGCGATCGCCGAACGATTCCTGGCGTTGCTGATCGCGGCATAGACCTCGACCACCGCGGTCGGCGGCGCGCCGGGGCCGGAGGCGTATCGGGCCTCGAACGTGCGGACGTCGAGCTTGACGAGGTAGTCGATGTGCGCGGCCTCGCCGTGCGCGACCAGCCTCGCCGGACCCGCGTCGGCGTCGAACGCGCGGGTCACGGCGGCGTCGAACATCGTCGCCGCCGCGGTCAGCCAGCGCGAGCCCTTGATAAAGGCCGCCTCGTCGCCGGTGACGGTGAGAATGCGATCCCCGGCCGCGCCCCGGTCGAAGCCCAGGGTCGCGATCTGCACTGTGAAGCGGCCGGCTCCAGGGGCGGTGGCGGCCGCCCGGGGCTGGGGCGAGTCGCCGAAGCGGAAGAGCTGGGCCGGCTTTTCCTTGGGGAACACCGAGATGCAGCCGGCGAGCAGCGCGGCGAGAACGGCGACGGCGACGCCGCGGAGGCGGGCGCGGATGGGCGGCGTCATGGCTTCACCTCGATTTCCTTGGCCGGCGATTTCCCGAGAAATCCGCGCGGGTTGTCATGAATGTCGCTCAGCAGGCGGTCGAGGTTGTCGGTCGCCTGCCGCAGGCTGGCGATCGCCTCGCTGAGCTTGGGAAGCCCGTCGGCGGCGAACTCGGTGGTCGGACCCTCGAGCTTGGAAACCATGACGTGCAGTTCCTTGGCCGCGGCCTCGATCTCGGTCGCCGCGTCGGCGGCCTTGGCCATGGTTCGCTTGCCGTCGCCCTGGACCAGGTTCTGGCTCGATTTGGCCAGGTCGCGGATCTGCAGCACCGCCTGGTCGGCCCCCTGGATGGTCTTCTGGGCGTCGGCGATGATCGACTTGCGTTCGCGAAGCTCGGCGGTGACCGCCTGGACATCGCTGAAGGTCGCCGAAAGGGTCTTGATGTTCTCGTCGGAGAGCACCCGGTTGACCCGGTTGAGCACCTCGACCGACTTCTGGATCACGAAGCCGCCGCCGGCCAGCAGATCGGAGAGCGCGTCGCGCTTGGTTTTCAGGATCGGCACCGTGCCCGGCGGCACGGTGTCCCTGAGCAGGGGCTTGGAGCCGGTTCCGGCGGTGATCTGGATGTAGTTGACGCCGGTGATGCCCTGCGGCTCCAGCGTGGCGTAGGAGTCGGCCCGGATCGGCACGTCCGAGGTGACCTTGGCCCGGGCGACGACGAGCTGGGGATTGGCCTTGTCCAGGGACAGGTCGGTGACCTCGCCGACCTTGATGCCGTTGAACAGCACCTCGGCGCCCTTGGAGAGGCCGCGCACGGGACCCTGGAAGACGATGTCGTATCGGTCGTAGTCCCGGCTGAGGGCCGGCCCCGACAGCCAGACCAGGAAAACCAGCAGGCCGATCAGCAGCAGGGTCGAGATCAGTCCCACCAGGGCGTAGTTGGCATTGCGCTCCATCAGGCTTTTCCTCCCGCCGCGGCCGCCCGCGCCTGCGCCGAGGCCCGCCCGCGCGGCCCCATGAAATAGCTCTTGATCCACGGGTGATCGGAGTGCTCGAGTTCGCGCACCGGCCCCATGGCCACCACCTTCTTGTCGGCGAGCACCGCCACCTGGTCGGTGATCTTATGGAGGCTGTCGAGATCGTGGGTGATCATGAACACGGTCAGGCCGAGGCCGTCCGAAAGTTCGTCGATGAGATCGTCGAAGGCAGCGGCGCTGATCGGATCGAGCCCGGACGTGGGTTCGTCCAGGAACAGGAGTTCCGGATCCAGCGCCAGCGCGCGGGCGAGGCCGGCCCGCTTGATCATCCCGCCGGAAAGTTCCGAGGGCTTGAGCGCGCCGGCGCCGGCGGGCAGACCCGCCAGGGCGATCTTGAGATCGGAAAGCTCATCGATCTCCCCGCGGCCCATGGTGGTGTGTTCGGACATCGGCGCGGCGACGTTTTCCTTCACCGTCAGGTTCGACCACAAGGCGCCTTGCTGGAAAAGGACTCCCCAGCGCCGCTCGATGGCCGTCCACTGCCGTCGCTTGGCGTAGCGGATGTCCTGGCCGAACACCTTGACCGATCCGCCCTGCGGCTCGCGAAGGCCGATGATGCTGTTGAGCAGTACCGATTTGCCCGCCCCCGAGCCGCCGACGACCCCGACCACCTGACCCCGCGGGATCGTCAGGTCGAGGTGGTCGTGGACCAGGTTGTCGCCATAGCTCGACACCAGGCCCCGAACCTCGATGGGCGGGGCCTCCATGTCGAGGGGCGCTTCGGGATCGACGCTCATATGTTGAGCTTCATGTAGATCAGCGCGAAGATCGCATCGATCAGGATCGCCGCGAAAATGGCGTGCACCACCGCGGCGGTGACCCGGCGGCCGAGCGATTCGACGTCGCCGCCGACCTCCAGGCCCTGGCGGCAGCCGATGCCGGCGATGACCACCGCCATCACCGGGGCCTTGGACATGCCCACCCAGAACTGGGTCGGCCCGACGTTGTCGAGCAGGCGCTGGAAGAACACCAGGGGTCCTACCCCCAGCGCGGTGACCGCGACCACCAGCCCGCCCAGCAGCCCGGCCAGGGTGGCCATGAACACCAGCAGGGGAATGGTGATCAGCAGGGCGAGGAATCGCGGGAACACCAGGGCGTCGAAAGCATCGACCCCTAAGACGCGCATGGCGTCGATCTCCTGGTTCATCTTCATCGCGCCGATCTCGGCCGCGAACGAGGACGCCGAACGCCCGGCCAGCAGCAGGGCGGTGATCAGGATGTTGAACTCGCGGAAGACCGCGATGCCGATCAGATCGACGGCGAACACCCGGGCCCCGAAGTTGGTCAGCATGTTGGCCCCGAGCAGCCCGACGACGGCGCCGATGAAGAAGGTCGTGACCGAGACGATCGGGATGGCGTCCAGGCCGGCGCGCTCGGCCAGGGAAAACACCGACGCCCAGCGTATCCGGCCCGGGCGCCGGATCGCCCGCCCGACGGCGACCAGCAGGTGGCCGTTGAACACCAGGGTGTCGAAGACGTTCAGGCCGATATCGACGACGCCCCGGCCGATGCGGTCGAAGAGGTCGAAGAACGTCCGCTTGTGAACGACCGGCGTGGGTTCGGCCTTGGTCGCCTCGTGGACCATCTCGAACAGGCGCTGAATCTGGGGCGGGGCGATGATCCGCCCGGGGTGGGCGGCCTCCCGCGCCGCGCGCAGGATCTCATAGGCGCCGGACGTGTCGCACCGGTTCACCAAACCCAGATCGACCGCCACGTCGTTCTGCTGGGCGAGCGCTTCGCCCAGCCGATCGTTGGCCTCGCCCATATCGACGGCGGTCCAGTTGCCGGTGAGCACGGCGACCTTGCCGGGGGCGCGGTCCTCGAGACGAAAATCAGCGGCCTCGGTCATGTCGCGCCCAAACACCCCTCCATCGCCGACCCATGCGTGAACGACCCTTGGGAATGACCCTAGCAGAGCCCGGCGAAACGGCTAGGGCCTGATGACGCGGCGCCGACGTCTGAATCGAGCTCTACGCCGCTGATTTCAGGGCGGGTTTCACGCGCCGGCGGCCCGCGGCGGGTTCCCCGCGCGGCCGTCGCCGCTTCGATCCCCCGCCATCCCGCACATCAATGCACCGATTCCATCATGCCCCGGGGGAGTCTCGTCGGCGATCCCAGGGGTCAACATCGACGCGGACGGGTGTTAGGGTAGTCTCTCAATCGGGGGGATGTGGGATTGAGGTTTGCGCCGCCGCGAGCCGCCCGTCCAGCGAGGTGCTCCGCGATGCTCACCGTCCATCACCTCGGCGTCTCGCAGTCCGACCGCATCGTCTGGCTGTGCGAAGAACTGGGGCTCGACTACCAGCTGGTGCGCTACGACCGCGATCCGGTCACGCGCCTGGCGCCGGCCGCCTACAAGGCCCTGCATCCCTTCGGCACGGCCCCGGTGATCACCGACGGCGATCTGGTGCTGGGCGAGTCCGGTGCGATCATCGACTACATCCTGGCCAGATACGGCCACGGGGTCCTCGTCGTCGCCCCCGACAAGCCCAATTTCCCCGACTATCTGTTCTGGTTCCATTTCGCCAACGGCTCGATGATGCCCGCCGGCATGATCGACATGGTGGTGGGCATGCTCGGCGGCGCGGTCGGCGGCGACATCGCGCGCGCCCTCAAGGCCCGGGGCGATACGGCCCACGCCATGGTCGAGGCGCGCCTCGGTGAAGCGCCCTGGTTCGCCGGCGACGACTTCACCGCGGCCGACATCATCATGCTCTTTCCGCTGGCCACCATGCGCCTCTTCGTCCCCCGCGACCTCGCCCCCTACCCCAACATCCTGGCCTACCTGCAACGCGTCGGCGCCCGCCCCGCCTACCAGCGCGCCATGGCCAAGGCCGACCCGGACCTGCCGCCTCAGCTGACGTAGCTGCCGATCCGCCGACCGGAGCGCGGGCTGGTCCCGCGCCGACTTCCGGTTCCAGGCCGAAGGCACGAAAACAAACGGGAAAATCGACTCGTTGCAGACGTTCGCTGATCCAATCATTCTAGCCGCATGCGAGTCAGGCCAACCTTGGCGTTTTTCCTTGTGCTCATACCGCTCGCCGGCTGCGGCCGAGGGCAGGTTGCTGAGCCCTGGGCCGGATACAGAGGCGACCCGAGAAGCGACCCGGGGGATATGACGAGCGGTCAGGCCTTTGGTGTTTCTATCGGCATGAGCCATGAAGAAGCGGTGATTGCTTTGGCGAGAAGCCACCTGCACCGCACCGCCGCCTTCTGTCTTGCGCCCAATCCAAGGGACAGCTCAAAACTTGACCCAGATCCCACCGCCGGTTGGGTCAACTATGCAAAAACTAGTCGCCCCGCCGAACTCGAATGCAAACACACGTTACAAGAGGTGTGGAATTCTTGGGCGACAATATATGGCGTATGGATTTTTGGAGAAGCGGAAATAATTAGCGTAGACTTCAAAGACCATCACGTTAATAAAATAGAATGGCACGGGGGTGGAAATATTCCTGCGTAGAGCACGCGGTTCTCCCTCAGGCCGCCACGGCCGGCTTCCTCACATAGATGGTCTGGGCGTTGGTGTATTCCATCAGGCCCTCGAGCGCGCCTTCCGAGCCGATGCCCGACTGCTTGTGGCCGCCGAAGGCCCCCAGTGGGGAGATGTACTGGGTCTCGTTGATCCACACCGTGCCGGCCGCCAGCCGCGCGCCGATTTCCAGGGCTTTGGCCTCGTCGGCCGACCACACCGAGGCTCCGAGGCCGTAGTCGCTGGCGTTGGCGCGGGCCACCACGTCGTCGATGTCGTCGAACTTCAGCAGCGGCAGCACCGGGCCGAACTGTTCCTCCTGGACGATGCGCGAGGCCTCCGGGGGATTGTCGATGATGGTGATCGGCACGAAATAGCCAGGAGCCGTAGATTCCTCGCCGCCGATCAGGAAATCGTAGCCCTTGGCCTTGGCGTCGGCGATCAGGTCGAGCACCCGCTTGTACTGCGGCAGGTTCTGGATCGGGCCCATCTGGGTGCCCTGCTCGGCGCCGTCGCCGACCTTCACCGTCCGGGCGTAAGCCACCAGGGCCGCCTTGAGCGGTTCATAGACGTCCTTGTGGACGTACATACGCTTGGTGGCGATGCAGATCTGGCCGGTGTTGCGGAACGCGGCCCAGAACAGCTGCTCGGCCAGGGCCGGCACGTCGATGTCGCCCATCACGATGGCCGCGTCGTTGCCGCCGAGTTCCAGGGTCACCCGCTTGAGGCTCTCCGAGGCGCTCGCCATCACCTTGCGGCCGGTGGCCGTGGAGCCGGTGAAGCTGATCTTGTCGATCCCCGGATGGGAGGTCATCCAGGGGCCGAGGCTGTCGCCGCCGGAGATGACGTTGAGCACGCCGTCGGGGATGACCCCGCGCAGCAGCTCGCCGATCTTCAGCGTGGTCAGCGGGGTGAAGGGCGAGGGCTTCAGCATCACGGTGTTGCCGGCCAGCAGCGCCGGCGCGCATTTGAACATCGCCAGGATGACCGGAAAGTTCCACGGCGCGATCGCGCCCACCACGCCGATCGGCGCGCGGCGGGTCTCGCCCCGGCGCTCGGGGCCGTCCTCGATCACATGCACCGGCAGATCCAGGGTCGAGGTCGCCTGGCACCACCCGGCCCCGCCCATGACGTCGTAGAGGGCGTCGTCGATCGGCTTGCCCTGTTCGCTGGTCAGCAGGCGCTTGAGATCCTCGGCGTTGGCGGCGATGATCCCGGCGATGGCCAGCAGCGCCTCCCGCCGCCTGGCGATCGGCGTCGCGCTCCAGGCCGGAAAGGCGGCCCGGGCGGCGGCCACCGCCTCGTCGAGCTGGGCGCGCGAACAGTCGGGGGCCTGGCCGATCTCCTGCTCATTGGCCGGATTGAGCACCGTAAACTCCGCCGCGCCGGCCACGGCCTTGCCGCCGATGGTCATGGTGAAATCGGATGTGAAGCTGGTCATGGGGGCGATCTCCGTCGGCGAAACGATCAACCGCGACTGAGGTCGTTTTCCGCTCGGCGGTCAAGGCCGTCCGGGGTCGCTTCCAGGACATGCCTGAGCATCGAATTCGAACACGAACAACACGAACGGCCCAAGCCCTGTCGGTTCAAGGTCGGGATGGCGCCGCGTCCCCCCTTGCCTGGCGTCGGGATCGGGGCGATATTCCTGCTGGTGGGAATTTTGGAGAATCCAGCAAGTGGAACTCGCGCGGATCACCGGCAAGGGTCAGATGACCATCCCCAAGAGGATTCGCCTCGCGGCCCACCTCGACGAGGGCGACGTGGTGAGTTTCGTGCTGGAAGGCGACCGCGTCGTCATCCGCAAGCTTCCCTCCGGCGAAGACGCTCATCTGCGAGGCGTACAGGAGACCCTGGTGGAATGGAACAGCGCGGAGGACGACGATGCCTGGCGCGACCTTTGAGCCCTTCGAGGTCGTGGCCGTCCCCTTCCCGTTCACCGACAAGCCCGTCGTCAAACGCCGGCCCGCGCTGGTTCTCTCGGTGCGCGCTTACAACGATCGGCATCGACATCTCGTCCTGGCGATGATCACCTCGGCGCGCCATGGCCCATGGCCCAGCGACGTCTCGCTCGACGACTGGCGCGAGGCCCGATTGAACGCTCCCTGCCGGGTGCGCTTCAAGCTCTTCACCCTCGACGTAACGCTGATCCTCCGCCGTGTCGGCGCCTTGGCCGACGCGGATCGTCGAGCGGTTCAGGCGATGCTGGCAAAATGCCTGGCGGTAGCCTGAACGCCGCCGCGCGGATTCCCGTCCATCGCCAAGACGCTCTGTTCGCCTTTTTCAGACAGGCCCCACCCCTGGCGCCCCGCCCTCCACCGCCTCGACGCCGTGGCTCGCGATCGCCGCCGCCGCCGCGTCCTTGAGGCTCGCCAGGTTGCTCTCATGGGTGCGCCGGTCGATGCGGTAGAAGCCGAGCACGGCGATCGAGGTCAGGCTCATGGTGACCGTGACCGGCAGATAGATGATCACCAGCTGGCGCATGACCTGAGGATCCACCGTGCCCTTCAGGGCGTGGGCGGGGAAATGGACCACGGTCAGCATCACCCCGGCGAAGAAGGCCCCGATGCCGCCGGTGAACTTCGGTAAGAGGCCGTTGGCGGCGTAGAGCAGGCCCTCCGAGCGCACGCCGCTCTTCACCGCCGCGTCCTCGACGACGTCGGCGACCATCGAGCCGACCAGGATGAAGCCGATGATGGCCACGGTCACCCCCACCGCCCCGTCGATGATCAGGATCGGCATGATCCACGGCGAGCCGTTGGCCGGCATCACGCCGATCAGCCGCAGGAACAGCGGCCCCGCGCCCAGGACGACGGAGGCCAGGAAGGTGGCGATCATCGCGCTCTTCTTGCCGAACCGGCGGGCGAGCGGCGGGGCGATGAACACCGCGGCTATGGCCCCCAGGGCCGAGAGCGGCACGATGAGGCCGTACTGGCTGGGATCGAGGGCCCAGAAGTGGGTGTAGAGATAGACGCTGAGGCCCTCGCGCACCCCGCCGCCGACCCCGCCCAGGACGCCGGCCGCCATCAGGGCGATCAGCGAGGGATTGGTCAGGGTGACCCACATCTCCCTGAGGGTGACGGCCAGGCTCGCGGCCTTCGGGGCCGGCTTTGGCAGCCAGCGGATCTGGTCGTGGGTGCCCAGCGTCGAGATGATCACCGAGGCGAACATCAGCCCGGCCGCCAGCGTCCCCCAGTGGGCGTAGCCGGCCCGGTTGAGCACCCCCAGCGGATTGGCCGCCGAGGTGCGCAGGAAGACGAGGTTCAAGACCAGGATGATCGCCGTCCCGCCGATGATGCCGAAGAACCAGCGGTAGCTCTGCAGGGTCGTGCGCACGTCGTAGTTTGGGGTCAGCTCGGGGGTGAGCGCATTGCTGGGAATTTCGTAGCAGCTCACCGACACCCTGACCGCGATCATCAGGGTGACGGTGAAGGCGACCAGGGCGCCGGCCGAGAGCGAGGCCGGCGCGTGCCACAAGAGGAAGAACAGCACCGCCGAGGGGATGGCCGAGGCGTACATGAATGGATGGCGCCGGCCCCAGCGGGTGCGGACGCGGTCCGACCACTGGCCGATCAGAGGGTCGATGACCGCGTCGGCCATCAGCGAGACCATGATCGCCGTCCCCACCACCAGCGGCGCCAGTCCCAGCACCTGGTTGAGGTAGATCTGCAGCACCGCCCCGGAAAGCCCGGCGAACGCCACCCCATAGGCCACCGACCCGAACCCGTAGGCGACCTTGGTCCCGGTCCCCAGCTTCGGACGATTGAGAAACGGATCGATGGTCATGCCGTCATGGAATCCACGTTCCGCTCTCGCGCGCCCGCCTTAGCCAAGAAGTGGTCTCCGCCCGGGCCGAAGCAGGGGCCGCAGGGGTGGCGCCGGAATGGGGTTGGGTCAAGCTGGCCGACCGGATCCTCTCCTCCTTAGGCGGCTGCTTCTTTTCGGAGCGCGGGCTTCCAGCCCGCACTTTTTCCTCCGGCGCGCCATTTGCCATTGGCGCCGAGAGCGGGCTGGAAGCCCGCGCTCCGGTTATGACGCGTACGACTGCCGGATTCACCCATTTCATCAGTCGGGCCAACTCAGCTCGTCCACCCCCGGCCCTTGTCAGCCCAGCGCCAGCCGGGCGCCCAGCGCCAGGATCAGCGCCGGCGGCGCCACCAGGGCGCCGACCTTCAGGAAGCGCCAGAACCCGACCTCCTCGCCCTCGCGCCGGATGGCGGTCAGCCACAGGATGGTGGCCAGGGACCCGGTGATCGAGAGGTTCGGACCCAGATCGACGCCGATCAACAGGGCATCGACGACTTTCTGGGCAGGGTGGGCCTGGGCGACGACGTTGCTGGCGATCAGTCCGGCCGGCAGGTTGTTCATGAAGTTGCCGGCGACGGCCAGCAGGCCGCCGGCGCCCGCCGCCGCGCCGGCTTCGGACGCGCGGGAGGCGGCCTTCAGCGCGCCGCCGAGGGCGGAAGTCACGCCGGTTCGGCCGAGCGCCTCGACCAGGACGAAGAGACCGGCGACCAGGGGCAGCACGGCCCAGGAAACGCCCCCGAGCAGGGGCCACGGCGCGGTCCGCTTGCGCACCAGTACCACGCCGGCGGTGAAGCCGCCCATGATCAGGGTCGGCGCCCCGAGGCGAATGTCCAGCGCCGAGACGACGGTGAGCACGATGGCCGTGAGGCCGATTCCCGCCAGCGCGGCCCAGCCGCCGGAGGCGAGCCTCGGCTGATCGACATCGCCTTCGCAGGCGCCGCCCAGGCTGGGGTCCTGGGTCCAGCGCAGTGCGAACCAGGTAGCGATGATCGAGGCGATCGACGGCAGGGCGAAACTCGCCAGCCACTGGCCGAGGGGCGGGGTGTGGTCGCCATAAAGGACGATGTTGGCGGGATTGGAGATCGGCAGCACGAAGCTGGCCGCATTGGCGATGAACGCGCAGACGAACAGATAGGGCAGGGGTGTGGCCTTGGCTTTCTTGGCCGCCGCGAACACCGCCGGCGTCAGCACCACGGCCGTCGCGTCGTTCGAGAGGAAAGTCGTCACCACCACGCCGACGGCGTAGATCAGCAGGAAGAGGCGTCTGGGCGAACCCCTGGCCATGTTCACCGCCCGGGCCGCCACCCAGTCGAACACGCGCTCGCGCCGGGCGGTCTCGGAGAGCAGCATCATGCCGGTGAGAAACAGATAGACATCCAGGCCCTTGAGGGCCGCCTTGGCGGCGGAAGACAGCGGCAGCAGGCCAAGGGCCAGCAGCAGGATCGCGCCCGACACCGCCCACACCGCCTCGGGCAGCTTGAACGGCCGCGCGATCACTCCGGCGGTGGCGAGGCCGGTGATGACCCAGATGGCGATGTTGGCCAAGGTCGCGGGCTATTACGGGGACACAATAGGTAATTCTACCCCGACCACCAATCACGTCAACGGCGCCTGCGAATTGTGTATTGTGTCCCCGTAATAGATGTCTCCGCAATAGAGGCGCCCTTGGAATCGCCGCGCCGCGCCCCCAACTTCACGCCACGCCTTCAACGGAGATCTCCATGACCCAGACCGCTCTCATCGTCGGCGCCTCGCGCGGCATTGGCCTGGGACTGGTCGAGGAGCTGACCCGGCGCGGCTGGGAGGTCACCGGCACGGCCCGCTCCGCCGAAGGCGGGAAGGCCCTGAAGGCTGTCGATGGCAAGGTCCGCGTCGAGACCGTCGATACCGCTGACCGCGCCTCGGCCGAAGCCCTGCGCCAGCGCCTGGACGGCCAGGTGTTCGATCTGATCATCGTCAACGCCGGTATCGGCGGTCCCCGGGACAAGAACCCGCGAACGGTGAGCGACGAGGAATTCTCCCACCTGTTCATCACCAATTCCCTGGCCCCCGTGCGCCTGGCCGAGCTCCTGGCCAAACAGGTCAGGCCCCAGACCGGCGTCATCGGCCTGATGACCTCGCAGCTGGGCAGCGTCGAGCAGGCCAGCGCCGGGGGTATGGAACTCTACCGGGCCAGCAAGGCGGCGCTCAATTCCTTTACCCGCAGCTTCGCCGCCCGACACAAGGACAAAGGTTTCGCCACCCTCTCCCTCCACCCCGGCTGGGTGAAGACCGACATGGGCGGACCCGGCGCCGCGATCGACGTCGAAACCAGCGCCAGGGGCCTCATCGACATCGTCGAACGCGCCCAGAAGGATCGCCAGGACCGTTTCACCGACTACAAGGGCGACACCCTGCCCTGGTGAGGGGGGCTCGTCAGGGCTGGCTAGGGCTTGCAATCAGGGCCGATGCGTCTAGTCTGGGCGAAAGAGGGACGGGCGCAGGGGGCTGCGGACACCGGCACATACCATCACCCGCCTTTCGGCCGCGTCGCCGAAGCGAGGCGGCGAAGGGACGGGGCGCCGGTGCGATGGCGGTCGCGGTTCGCGTTTTGCGTTTTGCGTTTCTCTTGATCGTGTCACGGGGAGCCGCGTTATGCGTAGCCGTTCCGCCCTGATCGCCGCCGCCGCGGGCCTGCTGGCGAGCCCGACCCTCGCCCATGCGGGCACGATTCAGGGCACACCGATCGTCCTCGAACACGAACCAGCGGGTGTCGTCGCCCGCGGCGTCACCGACGGCCACGGCCAGGTCACCTTCGAGAACCTGAAGGCGGGCAGATACGCCAGCGAAATCATGTGGGACATGTGCACCACGAGACGGGCGACCGTCGATATCCAGTCGTTTCAGTCCGGGGAGAGCGGGTCGGTCGATCTCGTCTCCGCCCCGATCCAGTGCGGCAAGTCCGGCGCGCCGGCCTTCGCCCTCGACGCGGCCGGGCGCAAGCTCGTCGCCGCCATCGCCAAACCCGGTGGCCGTATCACCATCACCGTGTCGGGTTTCTCTCCGGCTGGGCCAGGCGAGCCCGGCGCCTCCGTTGTTCAGGTCATGCATTGGTACTATGGCACGCCGATTGCGACGGCCGACGGCGGCGCGCCGATGCAAGGCGGCGGGCGCCACAAGGGCGGCAAGTATAGCGCGGCCACCGTACGAGGCATTCAATACCCTCAGCCCATCTCCTCCGCCGAGCCGGGTGAGGGTGACTTCCATGTGCCTGGCGCCAAGCACTCCCAACTTGAGCTGGCTGCGCGCTCACAAGGGGCGACGGGCCAGCCCGCGCCGGCAGACGGTTGTCCATAAGGAGACACCCATGAACAGACCAATACCCATCGCCGTGGTCGCGGCGCTGGCTTGCTCCTCGGCGGCGTGGACCGGCGCCGCCCATGCCGACTCCCGGGCCGACTGGCTGACCGCGCGTCAGACGGAGTTCGCGGCCTGGCAGGGCGCGCATCCGGGCGCCGAGGCGCGGTTCGCCGACCTGACGGCGAAGACGGCGGCGATGGTCGAGGCTTGGCGCGACCGCACCCGGGCCTCGCCCGACAGCGGCCCGGCCCCAGTGCTGTTGAACGTATCCGACGATGTCGCCGAACTCTGGGACGGCCCCGACACGCCCAGGATGGTCGTCGTCCCGGCCGGGGCCTTCACCATGGGCTCGCCCTCGTCGGAACCCGGCCGCCGCGACGAGGAGGGCCCGCAGCATCGGGTGACCATCGGCTATGCCCTGGCGGTCTCGACCTACCCGGTCAGGCGGGACGAATATGCCGCCTTCGTCGCCGACACCCGGCGGCCCGAACCGGCCAGCTGCGTCACGCTCCAGGCGGGCGATTTCCGCGACACACCGGGCGGCGGCCGGCGAGATCCGGATTTCGGGCCGTCCGGCCGGGACCCGGCCGAATGCATCAGCTTCGAGGAGGCGACGGCCTATGCGGCCTGGCTGTCGCGAAAGACTGGCCACCCCTACCGCCTGCTGTCGGAGGCCGAATACGAATGGGCCGAGCGCGGCGGCACGACGAGCGCCTATTGGTGGGGCGACGATGCGGCGTCCGCCTGCGGCGCCGCCAACGGCGGGGATCAGGAACTGAAGCCGCATGTTCCGTCGAGCTGGGTAGTGAACACCTGCCACGACGGCTTCGCCTTCGCCTCCCCGGTGGGCAGCTTCAGGCCCAATCCCTTCGGCCTCTACGACATGTCCGGCAATGTCTGGTCATGGACGGCCGACTGCTACGCGGATAGCTACGACGGCGCGCCGGCCGACGGCTCGGCCAGGGCCGGCGGACTCTGCGCCCGGCGGACGCTGCGCGGCGGCTCGTGGCTCAACGATCCCGCCTACCTGCGCTCGGCCATCCGCTACCGGGCCTTCACCACCTGCCAGATCGCCCTCAACGGCTTCCGAGTCGCCAGAACCGTTTGACAGGGACGTCGCCCCGGCGTCGCCATCGACGTGGATACCAACGCCAGGGCAAGGCGGTCGGGTAGGGGCTACGGGCCAAAGGCCCAGATGAGATAGGCCCGCTTCGCCCGGCGCCACCGCTTGCAACTCGACGCTCGCTGGCGCGCCTTGCGGCGCCAGGCCCACCCGACCACCCTCCGCGCGACCGCAATCGGCCCCGGGGCAAACTCATGACCATCGCGATCCTGCAAAATACCTATGTCGCGGCCGGCTATGCGCTTGCCGCCGGCGTCACCCAGCTGAACATCCTGGCGACAGCCACCGTGGGCGGGACCGGCGTTTCCGCCACGGCCCAGGCCACCGTCGACAGCTACGGGAACATCTATGGTTCCGGGGCCCACACCGGCGTCACCCTGGCGGCGGGCGGAAACGTCCGCAACGGGGCGACCGGAGTGATCAGGAGCGCCGCCGGAGTCTCGATCAACGGCGGACAAGGCTATGCGCTCAACCTCGATTCCATCGTCGCCACCAAGTTCGACGGTGTCGATCTCCTGGCCGGCGGCAAGGTGATCAACGGCTCCTATGCCGATCACACGGCCTCCATCAGCGCCGTGGACGAGGCCATCGCCACCAAGGGCGCCCCCGCGACCGTGACCAACTACGGCGTGCTCACTTCGAACCAGTTCGCCGTCTACGCCTTCGCCGGGGGATCGATCACCAACGGCTCGCAGCATGACAGCGCCGCTCGGATCACCGGCGAGCTGGTCGGCATCGAAGCAGGCGCCGCGGCGTCGGTCGCGAACTTCGGTACGGTCGAGGGCGTCAATGCGACCGCCATCTACCTCACGGGCGGGGGAACCGTGACCAATGGCGCCGACACCGACGCCAAGGCGCTGATCGAGGGAGGAACCTACGGTCTGGTCGATAAGCAGACCGGTACGCTCAACAACTTCGGATCGGTGGCCGGCGAGAGCGGCGCCGGGGCGCTCCTGGCCCAGGGCGGCGCCATCACCAACGGCAGCCTGGTCGATCCGGCCGCGCGGATCTCTGGCTATGACGGCGTGATCATCGGCGGAGTTGCGGCAGCGGTCGTCAACTTCGGAGCCATCGACGGCGAAGGGCAGGTGGGCCAGGGCGTCCTCCTCAGCGCCGCCGGCGGCGCGGTGATCAACGGCGCGGCGAGCGACCGCTCGGCCCTGATCTTCGGCGCCACGGGTGTCGAACTGACCCAGAGCGGCAGCGTCACCAACTTCGGGGTCATCGAAGGTCCGTCCACCGCGGCCGTCTTTCTGGTCAAGGGAGGCGGCCTCACCAACGGCGCGCCGGCCGCCGCCCAGGCGCTGATCGACGGCGCCCAGGGCGTCTTCGCCGAGGGCGTCTGCCTCGTCGCCAACTATGGAACCATCAATGGCTCCCAAGGAGATGGCGTCGACCTGGTGCAGGGCGGAACGGTGAACAACGGCTCCAACGCCGATTCCAAGGCCTCGATCCTGTCGCCGGACTACGGCGTCATCATCGACGCCGCCGCCACGGTCCATAACTTCGGCACGGTTCAGGGGGCCGCCGACGGGGTTTATCTGCAGAAGGGCGGGACTGCGACCAACGGCAGCCTGACCGACCTCGCGGCGCTGATCGGCGGCGGCAGCGGGGTGGCCAGCGAAGGCGCCGCCGCCAGCCTCGCCAATTTCGGCGCCATAGAGGGCGCGGGGCAGGGCGGCTTCGGCGCGCACCTTTTCGCCGGTGGCGACGTCACCAACGGCGCGGCCAATGACCGGACCGCCCTGATCTTCGGCGCCACCGGCGTGGACCTGACCCTCGGCGGCACGGTGGCCAACTTCGGGACCATCGAGGGACCCTCCTATCGCGCCGTCAGGCTCGAGGCGGGAGGGACCGTCACCAACGGCGCGGCCGGCGACACCCAGGCCCTGATCGATGGAAGCGTCGGAATTGACGCCGTGATGCTCGCAACGGTCACCAACTTCGGCGCGATCACGGCTGCGTACGGCGATGGGGTGGGTCTGGCCGGTGGCGGCGCCGTGACCAACGGTTCGGCAGTCGACGGCAAGGCTTCGATCCAGGGATCGACCGCGGTCGAAGTCTCGGGCGCCCCGGGCATGATCGTCAATCTGGGCGCCATCCATGGCGTCGGAACGTCCGAGGGCTACGCCGGAGTCTATCTGCATGCCGGCGGCAGCCTGACCAACGGCGTGGCCGCCGCAACTTCGGCCCTGATCGACGGCTACGCCGGAGTGATAGCCACGGGCTCCGCGACGATCGCCAATTTCGGCGTCATTCACGGCCTCGGCGCCGGTCCCCAGGCGGGGATCGAGCTGTTGGCCGGCGGCGCCGTCACCAACGGGTCGGCGAAGGATTCCACCGCGGCGGTCAGCGGTTATGTCGGTTTGACCGCTTCGGGCCCCGCCACGGTCACCAACTTCGCGACCATCGCCGGGGCCGGGGGAGTGGCTCTGCGGTTCCTGACGCCGGGCGGCGCCCTGGTGGTCGAAGCCGGCTCGACGTTCCAGGGCCAGGTCTTGGGCGATACCGGCGCTCTGGTGCTGGCTGGCGGAACCGGCGCGATCACCGGGCTGTTCTCCGCGCCCGGAACGACGGTTTCCGGCAGCATGGCGCCGACGACATTCTCCGGCTTCAACACCGTGCAGGTGGCGTCGGGGGCTTCGTTCACCCTCTTGGACTCGCCCACCGTGGGGGCCGGCGATCTCCTGGCGGTCAACGGCAAGCTGACGGAAGGGGGGGTGATTTCCGTGGCCGGACTCGGATCACTGACCACTTCCGGCACGCTCGCCGGTAGCGGCGCCCTGGCCCTGGTCGGCGGGACGGCGACGTTCGGGGCCGGGACCTCCCTGGCGATCGCCAGCCTGACGTCGAGCGGGGCTTCCGCGGCGAATGTGAACACCAGCCTCGCCTACGCCGGCAAGTGGACCCAGAGCGCCGGGACCCTGAGCGTCGCCACCGGCGACGTCCTGACCTTGGATGGAGCGGGCGACAGCTTCGCCGGGACCCTGGCGACGAGCGGCGAGGTGGTGGTCAGCGGCGTGACCGCGACGGTGGGCGCGGCCGGTCTCGGCCTGACCGGATCAGGGGTGGTCATGTTGAGCAACAGCGCCGCCAGCCAGATCACCGGGGCCACCGCCGCCTCGACGCTGACCAACGCTTCGCACCTGGAGGGGGCCGGCCAGTTGGGCGGCGGGAGTCTGAATCTGGTCAACAAGGCCGGCGCGGTGATCGAGTCGCTGGACGCCGTCCCGCTCGTCATCAACACCGGCGCCAATACAGTCACCAACGCCGGGGTGATCGAATCGGCCGGGACCGGCGGGATGACCATCGCCGGCGGGGTCAGCAACAGCGGGGCGCTGATCGCCGGCGCCGGGACCCTGACCGTCCAGGGGGCGGTGACCGGAAGCGGAATGGGCGAGGTGGAGAACGGGACGCTGGCCTTCAAGTCGGGTTTCACCCAGAACGTCACCTTCACCGCCGGTTCGAAGGGAACCCTCGCCCTGGCCGACAGCCAGACCTACACCGGGGTGATCGGCGGCCTTTCCACCACCGGGACCAACTTCCTGGATTTGCAGGACATCGTCTTCGCCGACCTGCTACCGGCCTCCTCGGGCTACAGCGGCACGACGTCCTCCGGAATCCTCACCGTCAAGGACAGCCTGGGGCACACTGCCGCCATCCACCTCTCCGGCGCCTACACCGCTTCGGTGTTCACCTTCTCCAAGGACGCCGGCGGGGGAACGATGGTCACCGATCCCCCCAAGCCGCCGCCGGCGGCGCCGGCGCTCATCCACACCGCCTTCATCCAGGCCATGGCCGCCTTCGCCGGGGCCGGAAGCGTCCACGCCGAACCCTGGACCCGCGACCACCACGTCTCACCTCTGATGCTCGTGGCGCCCAGGCTTTCCACCGCGTGAAGGATCGGTTCACCCCGACGGCGGAGCGCCTGCCGGAAATCCTCCGCCGGGGTTCCGGGCAGGTAGTTCAGGACCTCCGAGACGCCGAATCCTGGCTCGCCCGATCGGTGGGACGCGGCGGACATACGGCGCTAACGGCCCGGCGGCGTTTGGGATGCGCGATTTGATGTCGTCGGCCGCGCCAGCGAATCCGCCACCACCCAGGCGGCCCCGGTCAGGGCGATGTTCAAGGCGTTCTCGCTCCAGATGAAATGGCTGGAGGGATCGGCCATGAGCATCGGCAGATGCACCAGCGGGGTGAAGGCGGCGTACATGGCGGTGAGCAGGATGGCGGCGAGGCGCGCGCGCACGCCGGTCAGGATCGCGAGGCCGGCGGCGATGTGGCCGACCCCGGTGACATAGGCCCAGAACACCTGGCCGGGCGGCAGCCACTTGGGGACCAGCGGGACGGTCATGTTCATGTAAAGGAAGTGCGCGCCGCCGAACAGCAACGCGCAGATCCCGAAGGCCAGTTGGCCCAGGCGCGTGAGGCGCGCGGCGAGGGGTCCGTCGATCCTGGCGTTGGCGGCGTAGACGATGAGGCCGGCGGCCGCGATGGCGAGTTGCTCGGCGGCGCCGCTGTAGGCGCCGTATTCGCCGTCGCGCGCGAGCGCCACGGCGCCGTTCATCAGGACGACGACGATGAGGACCCAGTAGGCGGTGAGCGCCGCGGCGGCCCGGGCCGCGATCCGGCGCCACTCCATGGCCGCGCCGGCGACGAGCATGAACACGGCGGCGGCATAGGCCAGGGCCGTGCGGTCGGGGAAGGCCTTGGGCACGGGCTGCCCCGGATCGAAATCCCCCCACGCCAGTGAGACCATGGCGAGCGCCATCACGCCCAGGCCGACGACGCGCCAGCCCAAGGCCATCGTCGGCTTTTCCGCGGTCATGACTTCTCCCCATCAACGGAATACGACGATATCCAAATATCCTGTCGCCGAATTCGACTATCGGGCCGATGACCTGAGCGCTGCTTCGGCAAACGAGGTCACCGTCAGCGCCGGGACTGTATGGGAGATCGCGATCAAGCACGCTGGCCGGTTCAGGCCAGCATCCGGGTCATCGGGACCCGGCGCGTTCGCCGCTCGCCAGCCAGCGCGCGCACTCGGGACCCAGCTTCTTGAGCGCCATGGCCTCGTAGGCGGCGCTGTCGTCGGCCGAGAGCTGGTCCTTCCAGCGGCCGTTCACGCCCTTGTTGATGAAGGTCCCGGCCCCGCCGTCGAATATCGTCCCGCCCAGGGGCGCGACCTTTTCGGCGTGCGCCTTCATGTAGTCGAAGCCGCAGTGCTCGACGATTGCCGGCCAGGACGCCTCGGGAACCTCGACCTCAAGGAACCGCGCCATGGCGCGCATCTCGCCGGCCAGGTCCGCCTTGAGCGCATTGAAATGCACCAGCTTCACGTTCGGCAGGTCGCGGACGGCCCACCAGCTGGCCACGTTCTCCCACAGCGACCAGATCGGATAGCCGTCACGCTCCAGCCAGGTGCGGAAGTAGGCGCGCACGTCGGGGTCCGGCGGATCGATAGGGGGTCCGACGCGACCGGGCGTGTCGTTGAGCAGCTCATACCACAGCGCATTGCCCCGGCGGTGGTGATTGTGGAAGGAGAACAACACGTCCCGGCCGTCCCTGCCGATGTAGAGGTATTTGGCGCGCGGCGAGAAAACCAGGGCGTCGAGCGGCAGGTGCGTCTTGACGACCCGGCGATGGGTCTGGGCCTCCAGCATGCCGAGCTTCACCGCCGCCGGCGGCACGCGCAGGTCCACCCAGGGCGAGATATCGTGAATGGCCACCTCCTCGTCGCCCTGATAGACCAGTTGGCCGACGATCTGCTGCGTCCAGGTGGTGCCGGATTTGGCGTAGGTGGCCACCACGATGTCGTCGTCCCGGAACGCGAAGTCGTTCCAGATGGTCGAATCCATGTGGTGGTTCATCAGTTCGCGCGTCTTGCGCGGCCAATCGGCCATAGTTGCCCCCAGTCTCCGATATCCGAGCGCCAGAATTGGCCGGTCGGCGCGGCCATGTCAAAGACGCCGCCAGGCTGACCGGCGGCGGCGAGGCGGACATCGAGCGGGCCTTGGTCCGACCAGTCGTCCCCTGGCCGCCGCTCTTGCCCGTCAGGCGTGTTCCGGGAGCCTTTGCGGCGTCAGCCGGAAGCCCAGGGCGTGAGCGACCCTGAGGATGGTGACGAACTCCGGATTGCCGTCGTGACTTAGGGCCTTGTAGAGCGCCTGCCGGGTGAGGCCGGTGTCCGCCGCCAGCGCCGACATGCCGCGCGATCTGGCGACTACGCCGAGGGCATCGGCGATCACGGCCGGATCGTCACTCTCGAACGCGTCGGCCAGATAGATTTCGACCGCGTCGGCGTCGGTGACATATATCGCTGGATCGAACGGGGTGGTGGCAATCGCCATCGTTCAAACCTCCCGCGCCAATTCCTTGGCCGCGTTGATGTCCCTGGCCTGGCTGGACTTGTCGCCTCCACAAAGCAGGATGACGACCTCCGGCCCGCGCCTCACGAAATAGACCCGATATCCCGGGCGTGATCGATCCGCAGTTCGCTGACGCCTTCACCGACCGGCCTGACATCGCCCAGGTTTCCCACCGCGACGCGGCGGATTCGCGCGGCGATCTTGGTCGCCGCCCGAGTGCCACGCAGGCGCGAAAGCCAATCGGCGAAGACTGCTGTCTGGCGAACCTCGATCACGTTCGAAGCGTAAACCATGGGCGACACATCGTCAACCAGGAAGACAACGCAATCCGGAGCCGGCCCTGCCTCGGCCGAAGTCCGGCTCCAGCGCCAGGATCAAGATGTTCGATCCAAGTTCCGCGAGAAGGTCGTGGATAGCCCACGCGCCCCCGAACCGCCGCCCGGGCCTGCCGCGCCTGCTCGGTGGTGAACACGCTCCTGGGCAGGCGCTCGTCGCCGAGGCCGAGTTCGATCTCGACGACGCCGCCGCGGCGGATCCGCGATGAGACCGCCAGCGTGCGGCCTTCGAAGGCGAATTGCAGGAAGTCGATTTCGAGCCCTTGGCGGCGACCGCGATCTCGCGGTAGGCGGCCTGGCCGGCGCCGCGGAGTGAGGCGCTGAGCGCCTGTTCGGCCTCGATGGTGGGAACGACGATGACGGGAGCGTGGATGCGGAACATGGGAGATGACCTTTCTGAACGACGTGTTTGAACCGGCCGGCGGGAGGGTCCGCGCGGCTAAGTTCTTGGCGTTGAGAAAGATGCGGGGCTCAGCATGGCAGGTTCGGCCGGGCCATCAACCCCAGAAACGACCGAGACCTCCGCCCTGCGTCCGTTTCTGACGTAGCCAGGCGCCATGATGGCGACCTCACCGATCACTCAGGTTTTTCCACCATGCGACTGCGCGTCATCGACATCGAAACCAGCGGCGGCGAGCCGTCGGAGATCATCGAGATCGCCGCCGTCGATGTCGTCGCCGACCCCGGCGGCTGGATCGCCGAGCCGCCGCGATCGATCCTCTTTGCGCCGCGCGGGCCGATTTCCGTCCACGCCATGGCCATCCACCACCTCACTCCGGCCCACCTCGCCGGCGTGGAGGGGCCGTGCGACGACGGCGCCCTGGCCGCGTTCCTTTCCGACGGCGGCCGGCCCGACGCCCTGGTGGCGCACAACGCCTCGTTCGAGCGCCAGCACATCGGCGCCGGCGTCACCGCTGGCCTGCCGTGGATCTGCACCCTGAAGGCCGCCCGTGCGGCCTGGCCGGAAGCTCCCGGTCACTCGAACCAGGTGCTTCGCTATTGGCGCGGCCTCGATCTCGACCCGGCCCTGGCCATGCCGCCGCACCGGGCCGGGCCGGACGCCTGGGTGACGGCCCACATCCTCCTCGACCTGTTGCGGACCGCATCCGCCGACGATCTGCTGGCCTGGAGCCTCGCGCCGCGCTCCCTCGATCGAGTGCCGTTCGGCCGCCACCGCGGAGAGCCGTGGCGGGCCGTCCCCAGCCCCTATCTGGACTGGCTGATGGCCGAGCCCGAGATGGCGCAGGACGTCGCCGACCGCGCCCGCGCCGAGCGCGCCGGCCGGACCCGCGAGGGCGCGGCCCCCGAAGCGTGACAATGGCGCCACGCTCGCGCGCCATGATCGCCGGCGACGAGGATTGCGCCTGCCCGGATGTCGCCGCCGTGATATGCCGCGCCGTCCACGACATCGGCGGCCCACGCCCCCAGCAACCCGTCCGCTCGCCTGGCGGCGCGTGGGGCGTCCGCCCATTCATCAACCCGCGCCGCGATCCGGCGCAGAATCGCGAGTGACCGCGCCCCGGCGCGGCAATTGACCATGGAGCGCTACGAGGAACATCTGATCCGGACCTGCGCCGCGCGGGTTCTCGACTGCGACCAGAACGGCAGAGCCAAGCGCCCGTCCCGCGCCGTCGCCGCCTGGCTCTACAGACACGCGGCGCTTCTGGGATGCCGCGAACCGGACGTCGATCGCGACGTCTTCGACCCGGAAATGGGCCGCATCGATGCTCAGGCCTGGGCGCGGTTCGACGCGATCACCAAGTCCCTCGCCAAGGCGGCGCCCGCCCCGTCCGCCTCGGACCTCGAGCGCCGGATCACGTGGCTCGCCAAAATCCTCAAGCTCTCCGACATCGAGAGCGACATCCTGCGCGTCACCGTCCGCGCGGCGATCAACAAGCCGTTCCGGGATCTCGTCGCCACCTGCGACGCCGGCCACGACGGCGAGATCAGCGACGCCGGGCTCGCGACCCTGACCGGCCACGACCGGGCGAGCGTCGAGCGCGCGCTGCGGCCCAGCCGGCCCCTGGGCCTGCTGGGCCTGGTCGAGCGCGACTGCTGCGGCTTCAAGGCCATGCCCATCGTGCTCAAGGTCGCGCGGCTGGAGGGCGCCGATCCGCGCCGCCTGCGCGCCGCCCTGGTCGGCAAGGCCCGCAAGCCGGAACTGGCCTGGGAGGACTTCGCCCATATCGGCGAGGCCGCCGACCTGGCCGAGCGCATCCTGGCCGGGGCCCTGGCGGGGCGCACCGCCGGCGTCAACATCCTGCTCCACGGGGCGCCGGGAACCGGCAAGACCGAGTTCGTCCACACCCTGGCGCGGCGCCTGGACGCCGACGCCATGTTCGTCGGCGAGACCGACGATGACGGCGATGAGCCGAGCCGCCGCGAGCGGATCGCCGCCTTCGCCGTCGGCCGCTCCCTCGCCGCCCTGGCGGGTCGCACCCTGCTGGTGGTCGATGAGGCCGACGACATCTTCACCAGTGTCGATCATGGCGACGCCGCCAGCCGCGTCGGCTCCAAGGTGTTCATCAATCGCCTCGTCGAGCAGACCCGGGCGCCGACCCTGTGGATCACCAACCACGAGGGTCGGCTGGGCGCGGCGGTGCTGCGTCGCATGTCCCTGGCCATCCGCTTTCCCGAGCCCGGCCGGCTGGTGCGCCGCCGGGTCGTCGAGCGCATCGCGGCGCGGCGCAAGCTTCGCCTGTCGGCGTCGGCCCTGGACCGCCTCGCCGAGGTCCGCGCCGCACCGGCTCTCATCGACCAGGCCATGCGCGCCGCCAGGCTCACCGGCGGCGGCGAGGCGGACATCGAGCGGGCCGCCCGCTCGGTCGTCCAGGCGATGGAGGGCGGCGCGCCACCGCCGCCCCTGGCCGGGCCGACCCCCTTCGATCCCGCCCTCTCGTCCGCCGACCACGACCTGGCGGCGCTCGCCGCTCGCGTCGCCGCCAGCGGCGAACGGGCGATCTCCTTCTGCCTCCACGGCCTCCCCGGCACCGGCAAGAGCGCCTACGCCCACTATCTCGCCGCGCGGATGGGCCTCGACGTCATCGAAAAGCGCGCCTCCGACCTCCTCTGCATGTTCGTCGGCGAAAGCGAAAAGGCCATCGCCCGGGCCTTCGAGGAAGCTGCCGACCGCCGCGCCATGCTGATCCTCGACGAAGCCGACTCCCTCCTGCGCAACCGCGCCGGCGCCCGGCACTCCTGGGAGGTGACCCAGGTCAACGAGATGCTGACCTGGATGGAGCGCCATCCGTGGCCCTTCGTCTGCGCCACCAACCTGATGGCCAGCCTCGACCCGGCCACCCTGCGCCGCTTCGTCTTCAAGGTGAAGTTCCTGCCCATGACCACGGCCCAGGCGCGGGCGGCGTTCGCGCGGTGCTTCGGGATCGAGGCGCCGCGGGGACTCGATGGTCTGGACAACTTGACGCCGGGGGACTTCGCGGTCGTGGCGCGCAAGGCCAGGGTGCTGGGCGAGCGGGATGCGGCGGCGCTCGTCGCCATGCTGGGCGATGAGGTGGCGGCGAAGGCGGGTGGGGTGAAGCGGAAGATTGGGTTCTGAAGGCCGCGTGATAGGATGGGTCCATGGACAAGACGAAGCGCCTCGAGGAGATCGCACGCCTCTATCGGCAAGCCTTCGCCGACTATGGCGCCGTCGCCCTGTGGAATCTCGCCCCGGCCGAAAACCCGAGCCCCGGCGCGGCCCTGGCCATCACGCCGGCCCTTCGCACCCATGGCTCGATGGAAGGACGGCGGCTGGCCGAAGCGCTCGAACGCCTGTGCCGAGAATAGGGGCGGATCCGCGTCATTTGGAACTACGCTGAGTAATTCAAGGACGATTGTTTTCGCATACTACTGACTTTCCGGATCATATGCTGGGGATGAACCTATGAACGGTACCGATCTGCTGAAAGAACTTGAGCGTCGTCTTGCCAAGGGCAAAGGGGTGAATTCAGTCACCGACGCGGCGCTTGCCAGGGCGCTTGGTGTGACACAGCCGGCCCTTGCCACCTACAAAGGGAAGGTATTGACTCCACGCCAAGTCGTGAACTTGATGGAGAAATTCGCCAAGCGGGCCGAAACGAAGCTGATGGACGATACGGTTGTGCCGATCGTGGAATTTCTTGAACTGCACCCTGTGGAGACGAAACAACGCAAAAGCTGGCAGCTTTATTCGGCAACGGACCGTGATGGAAAACCTCACCCATACCTCGCGGGTATAAAGCAGCGCCTTGAGCAGACGCACGGCATCTATATATTTCATGACAGCCGGGGCCGAGCAATCTACGTCGGCAAGGCTCAACGGCTCACACTTTGGGCTGAGATGACGAATGCATTCAACCGGGATCGAGGTGAGGTCCAGAGTATAAAGAGAGTTAACCATCCGACCAGTAAGGTTGAATACAAAGGACTGGAGGAACATAATCGTACCATCGCGAAAGTGACGGTGGCTCTCCATAACATTGCCAATTATATGAGCGCCTATTCCGTGCCAGACGGTTTGATAACGAAGATGGAGGCGCTGATTGTGCGCTCATTCGCCAACGACCTCCTCAATGTCAGGATGGAGAATTTCTAGCGCAAGAGGAGTCAGAGACGATAAGCCGCCGAACTTCCCGACCCTTGGCATCGGCCCCATCGCGCCGCGATCCAGTCGAACAGAGCGTCCAGGTCGCTCTCGGCGTCGAGGGAAAGGACGATCCGCGACCGGCTCAGCGAGGAATGTGCGGTGCCTAACCCCCATGACGCTTGCGGCCATCGGCGATGATGTCAGCGACGCCGCGGGTCGATCGGACGCCGTTCTCCACTTCGTCGCGCGAACGGCGGATGGATGTGTTCAGCGCCTCGCGATTGCGCACGACGAAGGTGTCCACGTCGGCTTGGTGGCGTTCGTCGGCCTTCACGGCCGGCATGGCCGCGCGTGACGGCATCGACTTGGCGGACGTTTTCGCGGTCATGCCGGGAGGATACCACACTCCCATCGGGCGGCCAGACGGTGAGAGTTCACCTTCAGATTGGTCGGGTGAACCGGCTTAGTCCGGAGCGCGGGCTTCCAGCCGCACCTTTCGGCGGCGCCTGAACGCTCCTTCCCAAGCAAGAGCGGGCTGGAAGCCCGCGCTACGTGGCGTAGAGGCGCGCGCGCGCCGGGACGCGCAGCAGCGCTTCGGTGGCCATCCTCGTCGCCGCTCCGGGCCTCAGACCTCCGCCGTCCAATCCTCCCAGGCCAAGCCCGGAACGCGGCCGAACTCCGCGACGTTGGCGGTGACGAGCGTCGCCCGGCTTCGGAGGGTCTGGGCGGCGATCAACAGGTCATAGGCGCCGATGGGCGTTCCGGCCGCGGCCAGGATGGCGCGCAGGTCGCCGGCCGCGAGGGCGTCCTCGTCGTCGAAGGCGATGGTCTCGACGTCACCGGAGAGGAAGACGTGGAGCCGTTCGGCGTTCTCCCGCCGGCGCCCGGCGCTGGCGACGCCATACCAGAGCTCGAAAAGCACCACCGATGAGATGGTGATCGACGCGCCCGCCGAGATTGCCCGACGCCAGCGCTCGCGCACGGCCGGCCGGCGCCCATTGAGGACGTCGATGACGGCGTTGGTGTCCAGCGCGTAGGTGGTCACTCGAAGAGATCCTCATCCTCCGGCGTTGGCGGTTGGTGTCGCCCATCTTCCATGAACGGGACATCGGCGAACCGGTCGAGTTCGGCGAACCAGCCATCCTGATCGGCCGCCATCGGCTCCAGCAGAACGCCGCGCCCCACGCGCCGCACCCGCACGCGCGCGCCCGGCAGTCGGAACGCCAGGGGCAGACGCACGGCCTGGCTGCGACCGTGCATGAAGATCTTCGCGATGGCGGTGTCGCCCACGGCGGCCTCCCGATGTGATAGATATCGAGAGTATGCACCAATATCTGCATCTGGGACAACGGCGAAAGCGGGCCTACAAACCCGCGCTCCGAAACTTCGCCGCGTGATCCTCGCTTGACCCCCGCCCCCATCCTCGGACCCGGCGACCTGGTTCTCGTCACCGGCGGCTCCGGCTTCGTCGGCTCGGCGGTGCTGCGGGCGCTGACGGAGCGCGGACTGCGCCCGCGCGCCCTGGTCCGCCAATCCAGCCCGAGGGTCAATTTCGAGGGCGTGGACTGCGAGATCGTCACCGGCGACATGACCGACCCGGCCGCCATGGCCGCCGCCATGGCGGGCGTCCGCTTCGCCTTCCACGTCGCCGCCGACTATCGCCTGTGGGCGCGGAACCCCGGCGAAATTCTCCGCGCCAATCTCGAGGGGACGCGCACGGTGATGGAGGCGGCCCTGGCGGCCGGCGCCCAGCGCATCGTCCACACCAGCAGCGTCGCCACCCTGCGCGCCGGTGACGGGGCCGACGCCGACGAAACCATGCCGCTCGAGCCCGGCGAGGCGGTCGGGGCCTACAAGGAAAGCAAGGTCGCCGCCGAGCGCCTGGTCGAGGCCATGGTGGCGATGCGCGGCCTGCCGGCGGTGATCGTCAATCCCTCGACGCCGATCGGCCCGCGCGACATCAAGCCGACGCCGACTGGGCGGATTGTCGTCGAGGCGGCGAGCGGCCGCATCCCGGCCTTCGTCGATACCGGCCTCAACCTCGTCCACGTGGGCGACGTCGCCGCCGGCCATCTGCTGGCCCTGGAGAAGGGCGCGGTCGGCGAGCGCTATATCCTGGGCGGCCAGAACGCGTCGCTCGCCGAAATGCTGGCCGCCATCGCCGCGCTCACCGGGCGCAAGGCGCCCACCGTCCGCCTGCCGCGCGCCCCGCTCTATCCCCTCGCCTGGACTGCCGAGGCAGCGGCGCGGCTGACCGGCAAGGAGCCCTTCCTCACCCGCGACGCCCTGAAGATGGCCTCGCACCACATGTTCTTCTCCTCCGCCAAGGCCGAGCGCGACCTCGGCTACCGCGCCCGCCCTTACGGCGAGGCCCTCGCCGACGCCCTCGCCTGGTTCCGCGCCGCCGGCTACATCAAGGGATGATCGTCACCCTGGTCGCGGCGCTGGGCCTCGCCGCCTGGCTCTACCTCCTCCTCGGCCGCGGCTTCTTCTGGCTGGCGCGGGAGCGGGACGATGACGAAACCTCCCTCCCCATGAAGGGGAGGGACAGGCCGCGAAGCGGCCAGGGCGGGGCTGTCGCGCCCACCGATGCCCGGGACGGCTTCACACTTCCCCACCCGGCGCTTCGCGCCACCCTCCCCATGAAGGGGAGGGAAGCACTCTGGCCCGCCGTCGCCGCCATCGTGCCGGCCCGCGACGAGGCCGACGTCATCGCCCGCTCGATCGGCAGCCTCGTCGGCCAGGACTATCCCGGCGAATTCCGCGTCATCCTTGTCGATGACGCCAGCGCAGACGGTACCGCGGCGGCGGCCCGCGCCGTCGGCGGCGGCCGGCTGGAGATCCTTGCCGGCGCGCCGCTGCCGGCCGGCTGGACCGGCAAGCTGTGGGCCGTCCACCAGGGGATCGAGCGCGCCGCGCGGTCGGGTCGGCCGCCGGCGTACCTGCTCCTCACCGACGCCGACATCGCCCACGCGCCCGACAACCTGCGCCGCCTCGTCGCCCGCGCGGAGGCCGGCGGCCTGGTGCTGACCTCGCTGATGGCCCGGCTATCGACGGCGACCTGGGCCGAGCGCCTGCTGATCCCGGCCTTCGTGTTCTTCTTCGACATGCTCTTCCCCTTCGCCTGGGTGAACGATCCCGCGCGCCCCGTCGCCGCGGCGGCCGGTGGCTGCATGCTGGTCGATGCCCGCATCCTCGCCGCCGCCGGCGGCATCGAGGCGATCGGCGGCGAGATCATCGACGACTGCGCCCTGGCCCGCCTGATGAAGGCGCGGGGTCCGATCTGGCTCGGCCTCACCCACCGCGCCGTCAGTCTGCGCCCCTATGGTCGGTTCGCCGACATCGCCGCCATGGTCTCGCGCTCGGCCTACGCCCAGTTGCGCTTCTCTCCGTGGCTGCTGGCCGGCACGGTGGTCGGCATGGCGCTGATCTATCTGGCCCCGGCGGTGATCGCGGTGTTCGCGGACGGCCCGGCGCGCTGGCTCGGCCTCGCCGCGTGGCTGGCGATGGCGCTCGCCTTTCAGCCGATGCTGCGCTTCTACCGCCTCTCAGCCCTGTGGGGGCTTGCCCTGCCGCTGATCGGCGCGCTCTACGGCGCCTTCACCGTCCAGTCCGCCGTCCAGGTCTGGCGCGGCCGGGGCGGGATGTGGAAGGGCCGCGCCCTGGCGCGGGCGGCATGAGCGAGCTTTCCTCCGGCAAGGGCCATCGCGACGAGAACTTCCCCGTCGCCTCGGTGCTCATCGCGCCGCGCCACCGGGTCCGCGTCCTCGCCTTCTACCGCATCGCCCGCCAGGCCGACGACATCGCCGATCATCCCACCGCCCCGGCCTCCGAGAAGCTCGCCCGCCTCGCCGCCATCGAGGCGAGCGTCACCGACCGCCATCTGCTCGATCTCCTCCACGCCTTCCGCCAGGACGTGGTCAAGAGCCGCTACGCCGACTGGGACGAACTGATCGACTACTGCCGCTGGTCGGCCGCGCCGGTCGGCCGGTTCATGCTCGACGTCCACGGCGAGAGCACGGCTCTGTGGCCCGCCTCCGACGCCCTCTGCGCCGCCCTCCAGGTGATCAACCACCTCCAGGACTGCGCCAAGGACTACCGGGATCTGAACCGCGTCTATCTCCCCCAGGACGCGCTCGCCGCCGCCGGCGTCGATGTGACCGCGCTGGGTGCGCCGGCGGCCTCGCCGGCCCTGCGCGGCGTCATCGCCGATCTCGCCCGCCGCTGCCAGGCGCTGCTCGCCGACAGCCGCGTCCTGGCCGGCGAAGTGCGCGACCTGCGGCTGTCGATGGAGATCGGCGTCATCCATCGCCTCGCCGAAAGTCTCGCCGCGCGCCTGATCGCCGGCGATCCGCTCTCCCGGCGCATCCGCCACACCCGCCTCGAAACGGCGTGGTTGGCGCTGGTCGGCGCCGCCGGCGCCCTGGGATCGCGGGGCCGCATGGGCCATAGGTGAGGCGATGGCCGCCGACACTCAGAGCCGCGCTTCCGGAAGCTCGTTCTATCTCGCCATGCGGCTGATGCCCCGGCGCGAGCGCGAGGCGATGTTCGCGATCTACGCCTTCTGCCGCGCGGTGGACGACATCGCCGATGACGAGGGACCTCCGCCGGATGAGCGGCGGATGGCGCTGGATGGCTGGCGGGCCGATCTGGACGCGCTCTTCGCCGGCGCCGCGCCGGAACGGGCGGCGTTTCTCGCCGGGCCGGTGGCGGACTTCGATCTGACCAAAGGCGACTTTTTCGATGTCATCTTGGGGATGGAAATGGACATCGAGGAGACAATTCAGGGACCGGAATTCACCAAACTGGACCTCTATTGCGACCGCGTGGCCAGCGCCGTGGGGCGCCTGTCTACCCACGTCTTCGGCATGGAGCAGGGACCCGGCCGCGAACTCGCCCACCACCTCGGCCGCGCCCTGCAGTTCACCAACATCCTGCGCGACCTCGACGAGGACGCCGCCATCGGCCGGCTCTATCTGCCCGCCGAAGCCCTCGCCGCGGCCGGCATAAAAACCACGCAACCCCTTGAAGTGATTGACAATCAAGCCATCGACGCGGCCTGCCGCTGGCTGGCGGCGCGCGCCGAAGCGCACTACCGTGACGCCGACCGCGTCATGGCCGCCAGGCCCGCCGGCCGGCTACGCACCCCCCGCCTGATGAGCGCGGTCTACGCCGCCATCCTCGCGCGCATGGAAGAAGCCGGCTGGGCCGCCCCCCGTCCCCGGATAAAACCAGGCAAAATCAGTCTCTTGTGGATGGTCGCGCGCCACGGCCTGGTGGGATGACGGTCCATGTCATCGGGGCCGGCCTCGCCGGTCTCGCCGCCGCCGTGGCCCTTGCCGCTCGCGGCGTGCAGGTCGAGGTCTACGAGGCCGCCGCCCAGGCCGGCGGTCGCTGCCGCAGCTACCTCGATCCGATCCTCGGCCTGACCATCGACAACGGCAACCACCTCGTCCTGTCGGGAAACCACGCCACCGTCGCCTATCTGGGAGCCATCGGGGCCGAGAACAGGCTCGCCGGCCCCGAGGAGACGGAGTTCCCGTTCTTCGACCCCCGCACCGGCGCGCGATGGACCGTGCGCCCCAATGCCGGACCGCTGCCCTGGTGGGTGCTGGCCGAGGATCGCCGCGTGCCCGCCGCCCGCCTTCTGGAATATCTGAGCGCTTTCAATCTGATGTGGCCTCGGGCCGACCGTCGGATCGACGCGGTGATCGCCTGCCGGGGCCCGCTCTGGGAGAGCCTGCTGGAGCCGTTCCTTCTCGCTGCTCTCAATACCGAAGCCCGCGCCGGGTCCGCCGCGCTGGCGCGCGCGGTGATCGGAGAGACCCTCGCCAGAGGGGGCCGCGCCTACCGGCCGAGGATCGCCGATCCCAACCTCTCCGCCGCCTTCATCGACCCGGCGCTGGCGTTCCTGGGTACCCGCGGCATCGTGGTTCGCTTCGGCCATCGCCTCCGCGAGATCTCCTTCCAGGCGGGTCGAGCGAAATCCCTCGCGGTCGCCGACCGCCGGATCGATCTGGGTCCCGACGACGCCGTGATCCTGGCCGTTCCGCCGTGGCTGGCCGAGAGCCTGGTCCCGGACCTGGTCGTTCCCAATCGGTTCAGCGCCATCATCAATGGCCACTTCAGCGTCGTCCCGCCCGTCGATGCGCCGAAGATCCTTGGCCTCATCGGAGCGACGGCCCAGTGGGCCTTCGCCTTCCAGGACCGCCTCTCGGTCACCGTCAGCGGCGCCGACGACCTCGTCGATGTCGAACGGGAGATCCTGGCGAGGCGGCTGTGGACCGACGTCGCCGCGGCCCATGGTCTCGGAACTCCGCTGCCGACCTGGCAGATCGTCAAGGAGCGGCGGGCCACCTTCGCCGCCACGCCCGAGCAGAACGCCCGGCGCCCCAAGGCGGCCACGCGCTGGCGAAATCTGGTTCTCGCCGGCGACTGGACCGCGACCGGCCTTCCCGCCACCATCGAGGGGGCCATCCGCTCGGGAAACACGGCGGCGGCCGTGATAAGGTAGGAATATGGACGACGCCTCGGCCCTTCACGCCGACCTCGATATCGACGCCGCCGTGAGCCGCGCCGCCGACTGGCTGCTGGCCTGTCAGCGGGGCGACGGCCACTGGCTGTTCGAGCTGGAAGCCGACGCCACCATTCCGGCCGAATACGTTCTCCTCACCCACTACCTCGGCGAAACCGCCGATCTGGAGCTGGAGCGGAAGATCGGCGCCTATCTGCGGCGAATCCAGGCGGAACACGGCGGCTGGCCGCTCTATCACCAGGGTCCGCTGGACGTCAGCGCGACGGTGAAGGCCTATTTCGCCCTCAAGACGATCGGCGATGGCGTCGATGCGCCGCACATGGCGCGCGCCCGGGAAGCGCTTCTCGCCCGGGGCGGCGCGGCGGGCTGCAACGTCTTCACGCGGATCCTGCTGGCCCTGTTCAGTGTGCTTTCCTGGGATGCCGTCCCCCGCATGCCAGTCGAGATGATCCTGCTACCACGCTGGTTTCCCATACATCTCTCGAAGATTTCCTACTGGGCGCGAACGGTCATTGTGCCGCTTCTGGTGCTGCGCGCCGTCAAGCCCCGGGCACGCAATCCGCGCGGCGTGACCATCGATGAACTGTTCATCGAGCCGCCGCGATCGATCCGCCGCCTCGCCCGCGGGACCCATCAGAAGGAGCCATGGGCGAGCCTGTTCTTCGCCCTCGACAGCGTGCTGAAGATCGTCGAACCGCGACTGCCCAAACGCGCCCACGCACGCGCCATCGCCAGGGCCGAGGCGTTCGTGGACGAACGGCTCAATGGCGAGGATGGCCTGGGCGCGATCTTTCCGGCCATGGCCAACGCGGTGATGATGTACGACGCCCTGGGCCGCGCCGAGGATTACCCAAACCGGCTAACCGCCCGCCGCGCCATCGAAAAGCTGCTGGTGGTCAGGGACCACGAGGCCTACTGCCAGCCCTGCCTGTCGCCGGTGTGGGACACCGCGCTCGCCACCCACGCCTTGCTGGAGGCGGGCGGCACACCGGCGCGGGAGGCGGCGGCGCGAGCCCTGCAATGGCTGAGGCCCCTCCAGGTGCTGGACGTGGCCGGCGATTGGGCGCAGCAGCGCCCCGCCGTGCGGCCCGGCGGCTGGGCCTTCCAGTACCGCAACGACCACTATCCCGACCTCGACGACACCGCCGTGGTGGTCATGGCCATGGACCGCGCGGGCAAGACCGGGCGGGAGTTCGACCAGGCCATCGATCGCGGTCGGGAGTGGGTCGAAGGCCTGCAGAGCCGCGGTGGCGGCTGGGCCGCCTTCGACGCCGACAACACCCATCACTATCTCAACAACATCCCCTTCGCCGACCATGGCGCCCTGCTTGATCCCCCGACCGCCGATGTCGCCGCGCGGTGCGTCAGCATGCTCGCCCAACTCGGCGAGAGCGGCGATTCACAGCGCATGCGCGCCGCCCTCGCTTATCTCGAGCGCGAGCAGGTGGCCGACGGCAGCTGGTTCGGCCGCTGGGGCGTCAACTACATCTATGGGACATGGTCGGCGCTGTGCGCGCTCAACGCGGCCGGAACGCCATCCGACGCACCGATCGTGCGCAAGGCCGTCGCGTGGTTCGTCGCCATCCAGAACCCGGATGGCGGCTGGGGCGAGAACTGCGACAGCTACCGCCTCGACTACCGGGGCCACGAGGCGGCCCCGTCGATCGCCTCGCAGACCGCCTGGGCCCTCCTCGGCCTGATGGTCGCCGGAGAGATCGGACATCCCGCCGTGGCGAGAGGCATCGCGTGGCTCACGGCCCATCAGACCCGCGACGGCGGCTGGCGGGAAGAGCACTACACCGGTGGCGGTTTCCCACGCGTCTTCTACCTACGCTACCACGGCTATGCGCAGATCTTCCCCCTCTGGGCCCTGGCCCGCTACCGCAACCTGAAGCGCGGCAATGCCGAGCGGCCGCCGTGGGGGATGTGACGGGGGCAGACCGTCTTCTGGTGGTCGTCGGCATGCCACGAGAAGCGGCGATCGCGCGCGGCTCGGAGCGCGGGCCGGACACCCTGGTCGGAACGGATCGGCTCGGGACGATACTGGCCGAGCGAGCCGCCTGTGTCCTGAGTTTCGGTCTGTGCGGCGCGCTCGATCCGGCGCTGAAGGTCGGAGACCTGATCATCGGCTCGGGCGTGGCTGCGCCCGGCGGATTTCAACCCTGTGACGTTGCCTGGCTCGAAAGCCTGAAGCGCGCGTTCCCTGCCGCGATGCTCGGATCCATTCCCGCGACGCCCGATATCTTCGCCGACCCGGCCGCGCGGGCGGAACTGCGTGCCCAGAGCGGGGGGGTCGCGGTGGACATCGAATCGGGCCGGATTGCCGCCGAGGCGATCCGCACCAATGTTCCCTTCGCTATCCTGCGCTGCGTTTCCGACGACGCCTATCGAACGCTCCCTCGCAGCGCGGTCGCGGGTTTTGCAGACAACGGCCAAATCCGGCCGATCCGCGTGCTCGCCGAATTGGTGCGCCGCCCGTGGGAGCTGGGCGCCCTCATTCGCACCGCGGTGGAGGCGGCGATCGCCTTCCGCGCCCTAGGAGACGCGCGCGACCTTCTTGGCCCGGGGCTGGGTTGTCCGTATCTCGGCCAGCATCTTATCGACGTGGCTGGAGAACACGAAGTCCGCTGAGCGCTGCCGATCGACGGGGATGTCGGGGGCCATCGGGCCATCGGTCCTGATCCCGCGCAGGCTCACCGCCAGAGCCTTGAGCGGATGTTTGACGGTGTCCATCACCGCGCTGGCCTCGAATCCGGAATGGACCATGCAGTCGGCGCACTTCTCGTAGTTGCCGACCCCGTAGGCGTCCCAGTCGGTCTCCTCCATCAGTTCCTTGAAGGTCTTGGCGTATCCCTCGCCCAGCAGATAGCAGGGCCGCTGCCAGCCGAACACGGTCCGGGTCGGGTTGCCCCAGGGCGTGCAGTGATAGGCCTGGTTGCCGGCCAGAAAGTCGAGGAACATGGTCGATTGGGTGAACGACCAGGCCTTGCCGCCTTTGCCGAGCGCGAAGACGTCGCGGAACAGCTGCTTGGTCTTGGTCCGGTTGAGGAAGTGGTCCTGATCGGGCGCCCGCTCATAGGCGTAGCCGGGCGAGATCGTCGTGCCGTCGAGGCCGATCTGTTTCATCTCGTCGAGGAAAGCGGCCACCCGCTCGGGAACCGCGCCGGCGAACAGGGTGCAGTTGATACTGACCCGGAAACCGCGCGACTTGGCCAGCCTGATCGCCGCGATGGCCGTCTCATGGACCCCGTCGAGGCACACCGACGCATCGTGCATCGCCTTGTCGCCGTCCAGATGGATCGACCAGGTGAACATCGGATCGGGCTTGTACTGGTCGATCTTCTTGGTCAGCAGCAGGGCGTTGGTGCACAGGATGACGAATTTCTTGCGGTCCAGGAAGCCGCGCACGATCCTCGGCATGTCGCGGTGCAGCAGCGGCTCGCCGCCGGCGATCGAGACCACCGGCGCGCCGCATTCGTCGATCGCCTCCATGCACTGGTCGAACGAGAGGCGCTGGTTGAGAATCTCGTCTGGGTAGTCGATCTTGCCGCAGCCGGCGCAGGCGAGATTGCAGCGGAACAGGGGCTCAAGCATCAGCACCAGCGGATAGCGCCTGGCGCCGCTGATGTGCTTGCCGACGATGTGGGCGCCGATCCGCGCCACGGCCGCTAGGGGGAGACCCACGCCGCGCTCCTTCTTCGATTTTCGATGACGCCCATAGCGGACAATTAAGCCCGAAGCTCGGCGGGAAGACGAAACTCGATGTTCTCCTCCACGCCGTTCATCGGCACGACCTCCACCGGACCCAGCGCCCGCAGCGCCTCGATGACCTCGTTGATCAGTTCTTCCGGGGCCGAGGCGCCGGCGGTTAGCCCCACCGATTCGGCGCCCTCGAGCCACTTCGGATCGAGCGCCGAGGCGTCGGCGATCAGGTAGCTGGGCAGGCCGAGTTCGACCCCGATCTCCCGCAGGCGGTTGGAATTGGAGCTGTTCCTGGCCCCGACGACAAGGATGACGTCGGCCAGGGCGCACATCTCGCGCACCGCCGTCTGGCGATGCTGGGTGGCGTAGCAGATATCCGAGGTGTCCGGCCCGACGATGTCCGAGAACCGGGCCTTGAGCGCCTCGATCACCCCCTTGGTGTCATCGACGCTGAGGGTCGTCTGGGTCACATAGGCCAGCGGTGCGTCCAGCGGCGCGTCGATCTCGGCCACCTCGGCCTCGGTGGAAATCAACCGCACCGGCGCGTCGATCTGGCCGATGGTGCCCTCGACTTCCGGGTGGCCGGCATGGCCGATGAGAATCAGGCTGCGTCCCTGGCGCACATAGCGCTTGGCCTGGGCATGCACCTTGGAGACCAGCGGGCAGGTGGCGTCGAGCACCGGAAGACGCCGCGCGGCGGCGGCCTGGACCACCGACTTGGCGACGCCGTGGGCGCTGAACACCGTGTGGGCGCCGTCGGGAACCTCGCTCAGCTCCTCGACGAAGATCGCGCCCTTGCCGCGCAGGCTGTCGACGACATGGCGGTTGTGGACGATCTCGTGGCGCACATAGATCGGCGCCTGATATTTCTCCAGCGCCTTTTCGACAATGTCGATCGCCCGCACGACCCCCGCGCAGAAGCCGCGGGGCTGGGCCAGGATCACCTTCATCACGCTGCTCCAAACCGGCCCCGCGCCACCCCTTTCCAGGAGCCGCCCCGTCGCCCGGGACTCGCCAATGGCCGGGTGTCGATACCATCTATGGACGGCGAGCGCATCCGCAAGGCGCCGAGAAGCGGTGCGACGCGGCTCGCCGAATGCTGTTGACCACCCCGTCGGAACCGGTTTCACGTCCGGATCCAGCCCCACTGGAGGAGTTTGATACTGGCCGCAGTTCTCCTCGCGCTCGGTTGGGCGTTGGCGGGCGCCGCGCTCGCCGGAACCCTGCTGGCGGTGATTTCCGCGGCGCTCACCGAGCGCTATCTCGCTGGGCCGGTGGGCCTCGGGCCGGCGTTTGCCTCGACGTCTCCCGATGTGTCGCTGATCAAGCCGCTGCACGGGGCGCCGGCGGGCCTGGCGCGGTCTCTCGAAAGCTTGCGCGACCAGGACTACCCCGGCGAGATCGAGATGCTCCTCGGCATCCAGGACGGCGGCGACGCGGCCGTCGCGATCGCCGGCGCCGTCGCCGGCGGTCCAGGCGCCAAGGTCGTGGTCGTCGTCGATCCGACCCTGCACGGCGCCAACCGCAAGGTCTCCAATCTGATCAACATCGCCGCCGCGGCGAGCCACGGGATCCTGATCCTCAGCGACGCCGACATCCGCGTCGAGCCGGGCTATCTGCGCGCCGTGGTCGCCGAACTCGGCGAAAGCGGCGTCGGCGCGGTCAGCTGCCTTTACGTCGGCGAGGGCGTCGTCGGCCCCTGGTCGCGAATGTCGGCAATGGGGATCAACTACAATTTTCTCCCCAACGCGGTGCTCGGCAAGGCGCTGGGCCTGGCCCATCCGTGCTTCGGATCGACCATCGCCCTGCGCCGCGAGACCCTGTCGGCGATCGGCGGCTTCGAGGTCTTCGCCGACAGCCTCGCCGACGACTACGAGATCGGCCGCGCCGTTCGCGCCCTCGGCCTCAAGGTCGCCATTCCGCCGATCGTGGTCACCCACGTATGCGACGAATCGTCGGCCTGGGCGCTGCTCGCCCATGAGCTGCGCTGGACCCGGACGGTGTGGCGTATCGACGCCCCCGGGCATGTCGGCAGCCTGGTCACCCACGCCTTCCCCCTGGCGGTGATCGCCGCGGCGCTGCTGGGGTTTCAGCCCGCCGCGCTCGGCCTGATTTTCACCACGCTTCTGGCGCGTACGTTCCTGAAGCTGCGCATCGACGCGGTGACCGGCGCGCGCGCGGGACCGTGGTGGCTGCTTCCGCTCCGCGATGTGCTATCCTTCGGCGTCTTCCTCGTCAGTTTCCTCGGACCGAACGTGACCTGGCAGGGCCGTCGCTTCCGGGTGGACAGGGACGGCGTCCTCAACCACCGCTGAGGTGTTCAACCGATGCTTCGCACTCTGTTTCTTCAAGCCCCGTCGTTCGACGGCTTCGATGGCGGCGCCGGTTCGCGCTACCAGGCCAAGCGCGAGATCAGGTCGTTCTGGTATCCGACCTGGCTCGCCCAGCCCGCCGCTCTGGTCGAGGGTAGCCGCCTGATCGACGCGCCGCCGCACCGCCAGTCGCTGGCCGAGATCGCCCCGCTGGCCAGGGATTTCGATCTGGTCGTGCTGCACACCTCGGCGCCGTCCTTCACCTCTGACGTGAAGACCATCGAGGCGCTCAAGGCCGAGAACCCCGACCTCAAGGCCGGCCTGATCGGGGCCAAGGTCGCGGTGGACGCCGAGGGCAGCATGAAGAGCGCGCCGGTGGTCGATTTCGTGGCCCGCAACGAGTTCGACTTCACCATTCTGGACGTCGCCGAGGACAAGCCGTGGGCCGGCATCGCCGGCCTGAGCTGGCGCAATGGGCAGGGCGTGATCGTCCACAACCCCGAGCGGGCGATCCTGGAGAACATGGACTCCCTGCCGTTCGTGACCCCGGTCTATGCGCGCGACCTGACCATCGAGAACTATTTCATCGGCTATCTGAAGCACCCTTACATCTCGATCTACACCGGGCGTGGCTGCAAATCGCGGTGCACCTTCTGCCTGTGGCCGCAGACGGTCGGCGGCCATCGCTACCGCACGCGCAGCGTCGGCCATGTGATCGAGGAGATCGCCTGGGCGAAGCGCGCCTTTCCTCAGGTGAAGGAATTCTTCTTCGACGACGACACC
>Ga0208849_1000346_pt1 | contig 44550 bp, 43 predicted proteins | sample NGESurdeep072012_10_FD_184470 | JGI IMG/M metagenome (GOLD analysis project Ga0208849, IMG submission 184470) | Arctic peat soil microbial communities from Barrow, Alaska - NGEE Surface sample 53-3 deep-072012 (SPAdes) | ecosystem: Environmental > Terrestrial > Soil > Wetlands > Peat ... | reverse complement strand
CGCCCGGGGTCAGACGGGGCGTTGACGGGGACGTGAGTGTGGCTGGACATGTGGTTCCTCTCTGACGTGGTTGACGCTCGCCGGCCTCAGGCCAGCAGGGTCGCCACCTCGTCGTCGATTGTGATGATGCGGTTGCTCTGCGCCTCGACGTGGACCACGCGAGGCTCGTAGCGCTCCAGCTCGACCTGGTCATACTGGCCGTAGGAGATGACGATGATCGTGTCGCCGCGATGCACCAGGCGCGCGGCGGCGCCGTTGACCTTGATCTCGCGCGAGCCGCGCCGGCCGGGGATCGTGTAGGTCTCAAAGCGCGCGCCGTTGTCGACGTCGACCACATGCACCTGCTCGTGCTCGAGGATGTCGGCGCCCTCGAGCAGATCGGGGTCGATCGTGATCGAGCCCACGTAGTGCAGGTCGCAATCGGTGACGGTCGCCCGGTGGATCTTCGACTTGAGCATCACGCGCTGCATGTGGTCATCGCCTTTCCTGGGTTGAGAGGAGCAGTGGATACGGCAAGGGGGTCGAGGATCAAGTTGTCGATCAGGCGCGTGGCGCCCACGTGGGCGGCGACAACCAGCAGGGCCGGCTCGTCGAGCTGCGTGACGGGCTCCAGCGTGTCGGGGTCGACGAGCGCCAGGTACTCGGGCTCGATTGGGACGATCGCCTCGCGCGCGGCGTTCAGCAGATTCTCAGCAGAGCGTTCGCCCGTGGCGGCGCGCTCGGCGGCGGCGCTGAGTGCGCGGGACAGGGAGAGCGCCCGCACGCGCTCCTCGGCATTCAGGTGGGCATTGCGGCTGGATAGCGCCAGGCCGTCAGGCTCACGCACTGTCGGACAGACCTCGACCCGCACCGGCAGGTTGAGATCCGCCACCAGACGGCGGATGATGATGACCTGCTGGGCATCCTTCTGCCCGAAGTAGGCGATGTCGGGCTGGGCCATGCCGAGCAGCTTCGTGACGACGGTGGTGACGCCGCGGAAGTGCTCCGCGCCACGAGCGGTGCCCTCGAGCCGCTCGGTGATGCCAAGCACCTCGACGGTCGTGGCGAAACCGGGCGGATAGATCTCCTCGACCGACGGCGCGAATAGTACGTCCGCGCCGGCCTCGGCTGCCAGCCCCGCGTCGTGGGCCTCCTGGCGCGGATAGCGGTCGAGGTCGGAGCGCTCGTTGAACTGGGCGGGATTGACAAACAGCGAGACGACCACGCGATCGCACTGCTCGCGCGCGCGCCGGATGAGCGACAGGTGGCCCTCGTGCAGTGCGCCCATTGTGGGCACCAGACCGATCCTCAGCCCGGCGCGACGGTCGGGAGCGAGCATTGCTCGCAACTCGTCCACGCTGTGGAGCGTCCTCATTGGGCTGTTTGCTTGGCTCATCTGGCTCGGTCCAGTTCCCTCGGGGATACCGGTCGCGACTGGACAAAGCATACCGCCGGCGAGGACGTTTTGGCGATGTGTGCGCAACCGCACACATATCCCATCAGAGGGGGTATCCCAACATAGAGACATTCAGCACAAGCGGGAAAGCCCAGCGGAGCGACGTGCGCTGATTCGGGGCTTAGTCGAAGAATGGCTCGAATCTGGGCAGAAGGTCCTCCCTGACGAACTTCAACGACTCACCGAGTTGGCGAACAATCGGCCTTCCCAAGAGATAGGTCGGTTCAAGGAACGATACGCTGAGCGCGGTCTGGATTTGCACATCCATCTCGCTCTCACTGGGCTCCCCTTGGAAGAAGAACACGATGTCTTCTGTGCCTGGGCGCGCGCCGAGTGTAAACCTCTCTCCTCTTTCAATCCATATCGATGCAGTATGAAGAGTCCGGTGCTTATCGATGTTCGAGAGACAGTGCATAGTCCAGAGGGGATGAGTTCGCGCGTCATTCCCACGGTGGTAGGGCTGCGTGGACTCAACGAGTGTCCGTATATCCTCGGTTACGAACGGCTTTATAGCGATGCCGCTTGTCCTTTCCTCATAAATACTGGCATCCTTGTAGATAGGGAATTCGGTGCGGCTTGTGGGTTCCCGGCCACTTGCAATCACAAGCTGCCAAGCGAGATGGTCAAGGGCCGATCTGATGTTGTGGAGGTAGTCACCGATCATGAGAGCCAGATTTGTCGGTGGCGTCTTCAGCATGCGGATACCGGCCAAGCGCTGGCCGTGTTGCGGGTCGTACTCACGGACGCGCATATAGGGCTCTTCTGCAAAGTACGATCCGATTGTCGCGTCGATGGCGTCCAAGTGTTTTTGTGCCCACCCGATCTTGAGTTCGACTCCCTCTAACGATGGGTTGTCCATATCGCGCTATCCTCCTGTAGATGACCGACAAAAATGATTCAGAGCCTAAACAAAAAACGAAACCACAAGGGAAGGACAAGCACGGGGAGCCCTACACGCCGATTGAAATCCCCGTGCCTAAGAAGAAAGATGTTCTGCGTATCTTGAAGAAATCTGCGCAACCTGTAGAGGACGAAAGCTAACTACTTCACACAGTTCTTTCCAATTTCTTGAAGCTCTTCAATTTGCATTGTCTTACCTTCTAGATGTTCAGGAAGACGAGCACCTGAACCTAGTACGACAACTTCAAGCGCCCAAGGTATCTCATCCTTTGGCATATTTGCTTCTATCTGAGAAACAGCACAGTGAGCTTCAGTTGGACTCTCTCCCTTCTTTTCTAGTCCTGCTAGTGCCCAAGATGATGTTCCTGGTCCAGTCGATGATCCACCACAACCAGCTAGAAGCACGCAAGCCAATACGCTCGCTGTCTTGATCTTCATTGAGCAATCTCCATGTTCGGTTCTGTAGAACAGGGAGACTATAGACCAAAGCGCTCCCTACCAGTCCGCTCTGGACCTACTGGCATTGAAGGGCCAGCATTGGGAGCATGGATCATCTCGATCAGGACCCCAAGGCCACGAGCACTGCCTTTGGCGAGCGCCTGCGGGCCTTGCGTGACCGTGAAGGCGTCTCTCAGGACGGTCTGGCGCATAAGACTGACGTGCATCCAACAGCTATAGGGCGTCTGGAGCGAGGGGATCGTGAGCCACGGCTGACGACGATCCTGCGCCTCGCTCGCGGCCTGGACGTGCGCCCAGGGGAGCTGGTAGACGATCTACCTGCTCCGTGTGATCTATAATCACGCTATCTCTCAGGGCGAGTGCCAGAGATTGGTGGAGCTAACTCCCCCAGCCTCGGATTGGCGTCTCTGGCTGGGGGAGTGACCCTGCTGCTAGTTTAAAGCTCAGTATAGAGAATTAAAACAGACAGTTGTCTACATGCTCGCAGCGCGAAAAAGTAACGTCTTGAACATCGCGTGCTCATCGTAGCGATGGTTATAGCGCCAGCAGAACTCATTGAGGTATCCCTGTAGCCAGCGGTGGGACACCTTGCGGTACGTCCCACGAATTGATGGCTTTACGTGGCCGAAAAATCCCTCGATGGTATTCGTGTACACATCTCCATCTACATAATATCCAGATGAGTGATTGATTCTACTATGCTCTGAAAAGTGCTCATCTAGCTTGTTATATGCAGACCACTCATCTGTATACATAATTGACTCAGGCTCGACCCACTCGACAAGCTGCTTTTTCAGCGCAGGACCACGCCGAGAGGGAAGCACAGTCGCCTTGACTCGCCCGCCGCGTTCCACAGCAGCGAACACGGTTGCTCTACTACGGTAACGCAGTTTGGCTGCCTCAGAACGCCGATTAGGACCAATAGCAAGCTCCGTGTGCTGTCCATGCTTTTTGCGCGGCTTTCCCTCGACCGAAGTCTCATCGGCCTCCACTTTCCCAGAAAGAAGAACCTCATCATCAGTCATAAGCTCATTTCTGATCTTATTGAAGATTCTCCATGCAGTCTTATATGTCACTCCCAACTCGCGCTCTAGCTGCTTGGCAGATGTGCCACAACGAGTGCTGGTCATCAAGAAGATCGCATAAAACCAGAGCTTTAATGATGTAGAGGACTTCTGGAAGATGGTTCCCACAAGAGGGTGCAGGTGGTGCCCACATGAGTCGCAGTCCCACGCCGGGCGTTCCTTGACCTTGTGGAACTTCCTCTCTTGATTACAGGCAGGACAATGGGCGTGGTGTCCATCTGGCGCATATCTCTCACGCCACAGGAAATCGAGGCAGGTGGCATCATCAGGATAGTCCTCAATGAACTCCATCAAAGAGTAAGAGGGCTCCGAATAAGCCCCACGTTTGGGCGCGTTGCGGTCTACTGGTGGCATGTGGAACAGCATAGCACAATCTACCCCCTTGTGGGGGATAGTTTTTGCATGGATCAAGGGTTGATTATCAGCCAGATCGCCACTGCGAGGAGGGCCACCGCTACCACCTCAAGCGTCATGGCACCGAATAAGAGGCGGCCCTTCCGCTTGTTCTTGTTCTTGGCGTCCTTGAGCGTCCTGACGCGTGTCAGGGCGATATCTCGCACGGCCGCGTCCTGATCCTTGATCGGCACTTCCTTTAGACGGCCCTTGATCGCCTCCACCTTGGGTGCGTCGTAGACGAATGGGAAGTTTGTAAGGAGCCCCAGGACAGCAGCGCACACGAACGCGACCAGGGCGACGGCGAGCCATACCTTCGCATCGCTGGGAAGCGACTGAATCTTGCCGGTCATCGCAAGCGACGCCAGCCCGAACAACAGGGCAGCCAACGCGCCGGATGTCGTCACGACGGCTAAACCGCGCTGCTCGAACGACGCCTTGCGGGCTTCCTGCGCCGCTAGTTCTTCCTTCAGCAGTTCGGCGTAGGCCGCTGTGCCGGGCTTAGTCGCCGTCTCGTTCTCGTTCTGACGGCGGTTCGCGTCGTTCTTCCTTTTCGACCGGCAGTTCCACAGGCGGCTCAGAAAGAGGAAGATCACCCTCGCGCACGCGCGTTTCACGCTCCGTCTCCATGCCTTCTTCCTCATCGGGCTGCCTCATCGTGCGCGCAGACTATCAAGCAGCCCGGCTGGGTTTTGCGGCCTGATTTGTGACGATTGTTACTATCTAAAACGGCCATCCGACCTTACCCCCTCTGATGGGATATGTGTGCGCAACCGCACAGAAGCAGGGCACGTGTGTGCGCCGCACGCATTGAACCCTTAGCATCCGCGCTGTGTCTGCCAAGGAGAGCGATCGAGCGGGCAAGGAACGGGAGCGGTCCCCAGCCGAGCGGCGCGAGGCCCTGAAGGAGGTTTTCGCCCAGGCGCGCGGATGCATGCGCTGCCCGGAGCTGGCGGCGACGCGCAAGACGGTCGTCTTCGGCGCCGGCAACGCGGATGCCGATCTGATGTTCATCGGCGAGGCGCCGGGCGCGAGCGAGGACGAGCAGGGAGTCCCGTTCGTTGGCCGGGCGGGCAAACTGCTGGAGAAGCTGCTCGAGGAGATCGGGCTGGCGCGCTCGGAGGTGTTTATCGCGAATACGCTGATGTGCAGGCCTCCCGGCAATCGCGACCCGCAGCCGGTCGAGATCGACAACTGCCAGGACTACCTGCTGCGCAAGGTCGAGCTGATCCAGCCGACGGTCATCTGCACGCTCGGCAACTTCTCCACGAAGCTGTTGCGCGGCGACCCGACGGGGATCACGCGCCTGCACGGGCGGCCGGAGGTGCTGACGCTGGGCAGGCGCGCGGTGCGGCTCTACCCGATCTTCCATCCCGCCGCTGCGCTCTACACCCCGAGCATGCTCGAGACGCTGCGCGAGGACTTCACGCGGCTGCCGGACCTGCTCGCGTTGGGGGCTCCGGAGCAGCCAGAGGCGCTGGAGATGCCGGCGGTGGCGCATGAGACGCGTGAGGCAGTACCCGCGGTGGCGCAGGCAGAGGTTGCGGGGCAGAGCGAGGAGATCGACCAGCTCGGGCTGTTCTAGACGCTGTTGAGGCCTTCTTCCCCTGGGAAAAGGGGATCTTGAGGGATTGCCGAAATTTTTAAGCCAAGGGCTCAAGCCGGCCGCGATGGCTGTCGATAGTGGCCCTGTCTCCATCCTCCAATGCAGTGACGACCGGCCCGCGCTTCCCTCTCCCGTGGGCCGGTCGCGTTTAAGGTCCCATCCTTCTAAGGTCTCGGCGTGAGCGTAAGCGTCGTAGAGACGAAGGATCCGCGCGAAACCGAGGCCTTGGGCGCGAAGCTGGCCGCCGGCCTGCGGGACGGCGACGTGGTGCTCGTACAGGGCGAGCTGGGCTCGGGCAAGACGACGTTTGTGCGCGGCGCCGCGCGGGCGCTGGGCGTCACGGATCCGATCACCAGCCCGACGTTCAGCATCGGCCACCGCTACAAAGCCGCGAGCACGACGGTCTCGCACCTGGACCTCTACCGTCTCGCCGGGGGTCTGCAGGAGGAGGACCCGGGGCTGTTGGACGACTACCTGGGTCCGGGGCGGATCGCCTTCGTGGAGTGGCCGGCGAGGGACAGCCCCGAGCTCTCGGGCGCGCGCCTGCGCGTGAGATTGGCCCACAGGGGCGCCGACCGCCGGCGGATCGAGGTGGTGCAGGAATGATCGTGCTCGGCTTCGACACCGCCACCCGGTCCACGACGGTTGGCCTGCGCCTGGCCGCGGGAGACACGCTGCAGTCACGCGATGACCCCGGACCGGGCGAGCATCCCGGGCACGCCACCCGGCTGTTGGGAATGGCCGATGAGCTGCTCACGCGCGCGGGGATCGACTGGAGCGCGCTCGAGCGGATCGCGGTGGGGCTGGGACCGGGCGCCTTCACGGGCCTGCGCGTGGGGGTCGCGACAGCGCGCGGCCTGGCGCAGTCGCTGGAGGTAGAGCTGGTCGGGGTGTCGAGCCTGCGTGCGCTCGCCGCGGGCGGCGCGGGCGATGGCGTGGCTGTGAACGGCGGTGTGGCTGTGCGCGGTGGCGAGGCCATGGAGGAGGGAATAGCTCCGGGCATGCCGCGCTTGCTGGCGGTCCTCGATGCCCGCCGTGGTGAGGTGTTCGCCGCCGCCTATCGGATGAGCGAGCGAGGCTTGGCCGAGGAGCTCGTGCCGGCACGCGCGCTGGCTCCCGAGGATCTGGGAAGCATCGTCAAGCAGGCCGAGGCGCAACGCGAGGGCGGGCAAGGCGAACAAGGCAAACAAGGCGGACAAGACGAGCGACGCGAGCAAGGTGGGCAAGGCAAGCAAGATGGGCAAGGCGGGCCGTGGCGGGCGATCGGCGACGGGGCAATACGCTTTCGCGGCCAGCTGGAGTCTGCCGGGGTAACGGTTGCGCCCGATTCCTCGCCGCTGCACCTACTGCGCGCCGAGGCGATCTGCGATCTTGGTGCCCGTGCTCGGGCGGTCGCGTCCTATGAGGCAATCGTGCCGAACTACTGTCGCCGGCCCGACGCGGAGATTGCCCTGGGGCGCAGGCGGAGCACGCGAGGCGCGGGAGACTCGGGGGATGCGTCGGTGGATGCGCAGGCATCGACGGGCGTGCACGCCGAGGAGGGGCGCTGAGGAGTGACGGAGCCATTTCCGATCCGCGCCGCGACCAACCGGCCGCCGGCCCTGAAGATTCGCCGGCTGGTCTATCCCGACCTGCCGCAGGTGATGGCGATCGAGCGCCGCGTCTTTCCGACGCCCTGGTCGCTGGCGATGTTCGTGCTGGAGCTGTCCAAGCAGTCCGGGATATGCCTGGCGGCGGTGCTCGAGGAGGAGGACGGCCGGCGGTTGGTTGGATACCTGATCTGCTCTCGCTACGACCAGGTCTGGCACGTGATGAACGTGGCTGTGGACATCGATCGCCAACGCGCGGGGGTGGCCACGGCGCTGCTGGCCGAGCTGTACGCCCGGGTCGACGACGAGCGCGCGCGCTTCACGCTTGAGGTGCGCCGCTCCAACCACGCCGCGATTCACCTCTACGAGCGAGAGGGCTTTCAGGCGGCCGGCATGCGCCGCCGCTACTACCAGGACAACGGCGAGGACGCGCTGGTCATGTGGCGCACCCCGGCCACGCTCCGGGGCCAGCTCGATGACGTTCCCAACCCCGGGCCGATCGGGCCGATATGAACCCAACCCCGGGCCGATCGGGCCGATATGAACCCAACCCCGGGCCGATCGGGCCGAGCGGGCCGATATGAACATCCTGGCGCTCGAGAGCAGCTGCGATGACACCTGCGCGGCGGTGCTCGGCGCGGACGGGCGGCTGCGCGCGAACGTGATCTCCTCGCAGGAGGCGCATGGTCGCTTCGGTGGGGTCGTGCCGGAGATCGCTTCGCGCCAGCACCTGGAGCTGGTGAACCTGGTCGTCGCGCAGGCTTTGCGCGAGGCGGACATGACGCTTGCGGACATCGGGCTGGTGGCGGCGACGCAGGGGCCGGGCCTGGTGGGTGCGCTGCTGGTGGGCCTGTCGACGGCCAAGGCGCTGGCCGCGGCGCGCGAGCTGCCGTTCGCGCCGGTCGATCATCTGCAGGGGCATGTCGCGGCGAACTTCCTCGCCTCCGACGAGGCCGGTGAGGAATCGAGTCCGCCCGGCCCGAGTCCGCCCGGCCCGGAGGGCGGCGTTGGCCGGCCGGCCTTCGAGCCACCGTTCGTGTGCCTGATCGCCAGTGGCGGCCACACGCTGCTGGCGCTCGTGCGCGAGCACGAGGGATACGAGGTGCTCGGGCGCACGCTCGACGACGCGGCCGGCGAGGCGTTCGACAAGGGGGCGAGGATGCTCGGGCTGGGCTATCCGGGCGGCGCGGCGCTCGAGCGTCTGGCCGCCGCCGGCGACCTCGAGGCGTTCTCCTTTCCCGGCTCGCGCGGCGAGCGCTCTCGCGGCGGACGGGGGACGAGCCGTCAGGCCTTTGCGCGGAGCCTTGACTTCTCCTTCGCGGGCCTGAAGACCGCGCTGCTCTACCGGCTGCGCGAGTGCTCCGAGTCCGAGGTCCTGGCGCGGCGGGCGGACCTGGCCGCTTCCTATCAGGCGGCGATCGTGGACAGCCTGATTCTGCGCGCCGAGCAGGCGCTGGAGCGGACGGGGATCGGTCGTTTGGCGGTCGGTGGCGGGGTGGCAGCCAATGGTGAGCTGCGCCGGCGGCTGGGCGAGCTCGACGCGGCGCTGCACGTTCCGGCGCGTGTGCTGTGCACCGACAACGCCGCGATGATCGCGAGCGCCGCGCGCTTCACGCAGGCCTTGCCCTACCCCGAGTACCTGACGCTCGACGCCTATGCGACGGGCGAGGAGCCGGCCGGCTCGCCGGCGCGGGCCGTCGCCGGACGAAGGACGGAGCATCCTTTAGAGTCACGGCGATGACCTACAGAGAACCGACGACGGGTCCTCCGGGCGCCGAGCGTGACGGCGGGGTCGCCTCGAGCGAGCGGCTCTCGCTCGGCGTGGCGGCGCGCCTGTCGCGTTATCTGCAGGTGCTGACGCAGGCCAAGAAGATGGGCAAGGAGACGATCTCCTCGCAGGAGCTCTCGGACTACACCCATGTGAACTCCACCCAGATCCGTCGCGATTTATCCGGCTTCGGGAAGTTCGGCAAGCGCGGGGTCGGCTACAACGTCGAGGCGCTCGTCTCGCAGATTCGCAAGATCCTGCGCACGGCGGGTCAGCACAACATCGCGCTGCTCGGCGCGGGCCATCTGGGCAAGGCGATCGCCTCGTCGGACATCTTCGCCGACCACGGCTTTCGCGTGGTGGCGATCTTCGACGTGGATCCGGCGAAGGTCGGCACGAACGTGGGCAACCAGGTGGTGCGTCACACCAGCGACCTGCATCAGCTGGTGGAGGAGGAGGACATCGTCGTGGGCGTGCTGGCGGTGCCTACAAGCGCCGCCCAGGGGCTCGCGGGCGAGCTCGTGGACGCGGGCGTGAAGATCATCTTCAACTACTCCGAGTCGCTGTTGGACGTGCCCCCCGAGGTGACCGTCCATACATCCAGCCCGGCCGTCGATCTGCTGTACGCGCTGTACTTCTACCTGACCTGATCCACCGGCTCTCGCGCTCGGCGCGTAACACTGTTGCTCCTCGGCATCCACTCCGACCGTTGATCGCACGCAGATCCACTCGTACGCCATGACCAGCCTGGACCTAGACCGAGCGACCGAGCTGTTCGCCGCGGCTGTCGACTTCACCGTCGGCATCGAGGAGGAGTTCGCGATCCTGGATCCGCAGACGCTCGATCTCGTGCCGCGCTTCGAGCAGCTGCGCGCCGCCGCAGAGGGCGACGCCGTCCTGTGCGCGGGCATCACCGGAGAGCTGATCTCCTCGGAGATCGAGATCGTCTCCGGCGTGGGAGCCGATCTGCACGACGCGCTCGCACATCAGCGCGAGCTGCGCAGAGCACTGTTCGCGCTGGCCGTGGCGCAGGGAGCGGCGCTGGGCGCGACCGGCACTCATCCGTGGGCCGACTATCGCGAGCAGCCGATCATCGACACCGAGCACTACCGTCGCGTTGAGGACGGGCTGAAATATGTCGCGTGGCGCAACAACACCTTCAGCCTGCACGTCCACGTGGGCGTGCGCGACGCCGATCGCGCCGTGCTGGTCTGCGACCGGTTGCGCGGAGTGCTGCCGCTGCTGCTCGCGATCTCCGCGAACTCTCCTTGGCTGGATGGCCGCGACAGCGGCCTGCAGTCAGCGCGGACGCAGAGCTTCACCAAGAGCTTCCCGCGCTGTGGGATACCCGATGCCTTCGGTGGCTGGGCGGCCTATCGCGAGTACATCGAACTGCTCGTGCGGACGCGCTCGATCGTCGAGTTCACGCAGGTGTGGTGGTCGGTCAGGCCGCACTTCCGCTTTGGCACGGTCGAGGTGCGCATCTGCGACGCGCAGGCAACCGCGCAGGAGTCCGAGGCGCTCGCGGCGCTGATGGTGGCGTGCATCGCCCAGGCGGCGCGCGACGTGGACGAGGGCGTTCCGCATGAGGATCTGCCGCCGCGGCTGATCGAGGAGAACATGTGGCGGGCGATCCGGTTTGGCCTGGATGGCAGGCTGGTCGATCTGGAGCGGGGCGAGGAGTACCCGGCACGGGCGGCGATCGAGCGGTTGGCCGCCTGGACGGCGCCGATGCGCGCCGAGCTGGGGATCGATCTCAGCTTCCCCGAGCGCAACGGCGCGCAGCGCCAGCGGCGCATGATCGAGGCGGGCGCCAGCCGCGATGAGGTCTTCGCGGCTTCGGTGGCGGAAACCAGGCGGACCTACACGGAGACCAATTCAGAGGAGGTAACGGTGTGAGCAGCGATCCGACAGCACAACCGAGCGAGGAGGACCTTCGTGCGGCCTACGAGGCGGAACTGAGCCGCATCACCAGCGCGGACATGATCCTGCAGAGCGCGGTGTCGCTGCTGAACCTGGGCGGTCGTCGCCTGGGCCTGACGCCGGGCTCGGAGGGAGAGCGCGATCTCGCGCAGGTGCGGGACGCCGTCGACGGCGTGCGCGCGCTGCTGGGGATCCTCGAACGGAACGCCCCCGTGCAGGAGCTGCGCCCCTTGCGCGACGCGCTATCTCAACTGCAGATGGCCTACGCGCGTGAGGCGCAGGCCGGTGGCGGCGCCGATCCGAGCGCACAGGGGGGGCGGCCGACCGAGAAGAAGGATGCGCCGAAGGAGCCACCGGCGAGCGAGGGCAAGCCCGGCGCAGCGGCCGGGGAGGGCAAGCCCGGCGCCGGGCCGGCCGAGTCGAGCGGCAGGCTGTGGGTGCCAGGCCGCTGAGAACGCTTTCCCGGGGCCGGCGCGATAGACTGCGCCCGCCTTTATGCCGGGCAGCGCTCAGAGGAGCGCGCCGGCGGACATATGTACGCGCGAATCCTCGCGCGGCACGCTAACCAGACCGCGGAGGATTTCTGTTGAGTAGCTTTCTGACGAACCATGGGGTCGTCGTCGCCCTTGTATGCGCCGCCTGTGCCGTGGTCTACGGCCTGCTAACCACGCGCTCACTGCTCGCGCTCTCACCGGGCAACGAGCGGATGCAGAGCATCTCGTTGGCCGTCCAGCAGGGCGCGCGCGCCTATCTGAACCGTCAGTACACGACGATCGCGATCGTCGGCGTGGCGCTGTTCATAGCGCTGATCTTCATCCAGAACATCGCGGTGGCCTGCGGCTTTGCGATCGGCGGCCTGCTATCCGGCTCGACCGGCTATATCGGCATGAACGTCTCGGTGCGCTCCAACGCGCGCGTCGCGGAGGCCGCCCAGGAGGGGGTCTCGCCGGCGCTGAAGGTCGCCTTCCGCGGTGGCGCGATCACCGGCCTGCTCGTCGTCGGGCTCGCGCTGATCGGCGTCGCGGGCTACTACGGCGCACTGACCTCGTTCTTCAACGACAGTCCGAAGACGGCGGTGGACGCGCTGATCGGGCTCGGCTTCGGCGGCTCGCTGATCTCTGTGTTCGCGCGACTCGGCGGCGGGATCTTCACCAAGGCCGCGGACGTGGGCGCCGACCTCGTCGGCAAGGTCGAGGCCGGGATACCCGAGGACGACCCGCGCAACCCGGCGACGATCGCCGACAACGTCGGCGACAACGTCGGCGACTGCGCCGGCATGGCGGCCGATCTGTTCGAGACCTACGCGGTGACGGCGATCGCGGTGATGCTGCTCGGCGTGCTCACATTCCACGAGTCCACTCGCGTGGTGCTCTACCCGCTCGTGATCGGCGGCGTGGCGATCATCGCCTCGATCATCGGCACGTTCGCGGTGCGCACGAAATCCGACAACGTCGAGCGCGCGCTCCTGCAGGGGTTGCTCGTCTCCGGCCTGATCGCCGCGGCCGCGTTCGCGCCGATCACCTACTGGCTGATGCGCGGCATCACCTTCAGGGTGGTCGGAAATACGGTCAATGCCCCGAGTTGGGGGCATCTGTACCTGTGCTCGCTGATCGGGATCGCCGTCACGGCGCTCCTGTTCGGACTAACCGAATATTACACCTCCACCCGTTTCTCGCCGGTGAAGAAGACGGCGAAGGCGTCGATCACCGGCCACGCCACGAACATCATCCAGGGCTTCTCCTCCGGCCTGCAGGCCACGGCGCTGCCGGCGCTCGTGATCGTGCTCGGCATCCTCGGCTCGTGGAAGCTCGCGGGGGGTGGCGTCACCGGCATCTACGGCATCGGCATCGCCGCGGTGGGCCTGCTCTCGTTGACCGGGCTGATCGTCGCGCTCGACGCGTTTGGGCCGATCACCGACAACGCCGGCGGCATCGCCGAGATGGCCGACCTGCCGGAGGACGTGCGCAAGGTCACCGATCGACTCGACGCGGTCGGCAACACGACGAAGGCGGTGACGAAGGGCTATGCGATCGGCTCTGCCGTGCTCGCCGCGATCGTGCTGTTCGCCGGCTTTGAGAAAGAACTCGAGCTCAAGGCGGGGCACCTGATCTCCTTCGGCATCAACGAACCCCCGGTCCTGATCGGCCTGTTGCTCGGAGGCATGATGGTGTGTCTGTTTGCCTCGCTCTCGATCGAGGCGGTCGGACGGGCGGGAGGCGCGGTCGTCGAGGAGGTGCGCCGCCAGTTCCGCGAGCACCCCGGGATCATGGACTACTCCGAAGAGCCCGACTACGCGGCCTGCGTGGATATCGTCACGAAGACCGCGCAGCGCGAGATGATCCTGCCGTCGCTTTTGCCGATCGTGCTGACGCTCGTCGTCGGCCTGATCGATCAGCAGGCGCTCGGCGGCCTGCTGATCGGGGTGATCGTCGTCGGCTACTTCTTCGCTGTGCTGATGACGGCCGGTGGTGGTGCGTGGGACAACGCGAAGAAGCTGATCGAGGATGGCGCCTTCGGCGGCAAGGGCTCGGAAGCGCACGCGGCCTCGGTGACCGGCGACACGGTGGGCGACCCGTTCAAGGACACCGCCGGACCGGCGATCAACCCGATGATCAAGGTCGCCAACATCGTCGCGATCCTGATCATCCCGCTGATCACATAGGTGTCTGTCGAGGGACGACAGGGCCGTATGCTCCTGACGCGGCCCTAAGCTCCACCTGAGATGAATCCTCGACAGGCTCATCGCTCGGCAACGCTGATGTTCTCCCTGGTGATGATGGTCATCGGCGTGGCGCTGATCGCCCAGGCCGCAGACGGGCACGGGGGCATCGTCTCGCCGCGTCTGCTGCTCGGTGTGCTGTTCATCGCGGCGGGCGGGGGCCGGCTGTATCTGGAGGCGAAGCGGGGCAGGAGGGAATCGTGAGCACGCCGGGGGGCGGAGAGGGATCGCGGGAGGGCGTGCCGGTAGCCGCGGCGGAGACCGAGCGCGCGGCGGCGGAGATCGCGGCCCGTTCGCGTGTGATCGTGCGGCGCAGCATCGGCTCGCCGGTCCTGTTCACGGTCGTTTATACGTCGCTGGCAAGCGCGATCTACTTCTCGCTGGGGGTGATCGCTGGTCACGCGCTCGGGCTCACGCCGCTCGTGTTCCTGCTGGCGGCGCTGCTGTTCGTGCTGACGGCGATGACTTACGCGGAGGGCGCCTCGCTGCACCAGGATCGCGGCGGCTCGACCGTGTTCGCCCGCTATGCGTTCAACGAGCTCGTGAGCTTCATCGCCGGTTGGGCGATCCTGCTGGACTACATCATCCTGATCGCCGTCACGACGTACTCGGCGACGCAGTACCTGAAGGTGTTCTGGCACCCCTTGGGGCATCGGACGGAGTCGCTGCTGCTCGCGCTGGCCTTCATCGCGTTCGTCGTGCTGGTCAACATAAGGGGCTTCGGCAGCGGCCGCGCACGGCGGGTCGGGCTGTTGGTGGCCGGCGATCTGGTGCTGCAGCTGTTCATCGTGGTGATCGGGCTGGTGCTGTTCTTCAACCCGCACACGCTGCTCGACCCGATCCACCTGGGCAGCGCGCCGACGTGGTCCGGCCTCGTGTTCGCCCTGACGGTCGCCGTGATCGCCTTCACCAGCCTCGAGTCGGCCGCCGGCCTGGCGGGAGAGGTGCGGATCAGCCGGGGCGGCTTGAAGCGGATGGTCGGCAGCGGCGCGGTGACGGTGGTGGTGGGCTATGTCGGCATCGCGCTGGTGGCGATCACGGCGCTGCCGGTACAGGGAGGGCAGACCGAACTGGCGACGCATTACCTGAACGATCCGGTGATCGGGATCGTCACGCAGGTACACCCGCACTGGCTGGCGCAGACCCTCAGATACGTGGTTGGGGCGCTAGCGACGCTCACGCTGGTGGCGGCCGCGAACTCGGCGATGCTCGGCCTCTCACGGCTGGCGTACTCGCTCTCGACCAATCGCCAGATCCCAAGCGGCCTGGGGCGGTTGCATCCGCAGCGCTCGACTCCCTATGTGCTGATCATCCTCGCGGGCCTCTTCGCGGCGGCGCTGGTGGTGCCGGAGAACCTCGACTTCCTGGTCGGGATCTACGCCTTCGGGGCGATGCTGGCCTTCACGATCGCCCACCTGTCGATCTGTCGTCTGCGCTACTCAGAGCCCGATCGCGACCGCCCCTACAAGGTGGCGCCGTCGGTGCGGCTGCGCGGCGGCGAGCTGCCGCTGCCGGCGGCCTTCGGGGCGCTGGTCACCGCCGCCGCGTGGGTGGCGGTGATGGTGCTCCACGAACCCGCGCGCTACGTCGGCCTTGGCTGGATGGCGGTGGGAATCGTGGGCTATGTCGTGTATCGGCGGGCGGATGAGACCTCGCTGTTTCGGCGGGTGACGGTATCCCCGCAGATCCTGCGCGCGGAGCCACCGAGCGAACGCGACTACGGCTCGATCCTCGTGCCGCTGTTCGGCACCGAGCTCGACGAGGACATCGTGCAGACGGCGGCCCTGCTGGCCGCCGGCGAGCCGACCGACGAGGCGGCGATCGACACGGCCACGATCGAGGCCGTTTGGATTTTCGTGATGCCGATGTCGCTGCCGCTCGACGCGCGCCTACCGGAGGAGCAGATCAAGCACGCCCGCCAGGCGCTCGCGCGGGCCAAGGCGGTGGGGGAGGAGTACGGCGGCGTGTCCGTCGCCACGGCCACCGTGCGCACGCGCCGTGCCGGGTACGCGATTGTGGAGGAGGCGCGCCGCCGGGGCGTCGAAGCGATCGTGCTCGGGGCGGAGGAACCGTCGCGGATCCGCGGCGGCGCCGGCCTGGGGGGGCGAGGCGGGCGACTGGAGACCTTTGTCGGCGAGGTCACCAAGTACGTGATCGGCAAGGCCGCCTGCCGGGTGATTGTGACCGCGCCGGCGGCCCGCTCGGCGGCAGAGCGCTCCGCGCCGGAGCGGCCCGCCGGAGGACCTCAGCGGACTGAGGCCCGCATCGTCTAATCTCCGCGTCCGCGAATGTTCGTCCTGACTCCATGCTCGTCGATACCCACGTCCGCCGGCGGCCTGTCGCCGGTCGCGTAGTCCGCGCGATGCTCTTACCGACTCCATGTTCGTCCTGATCGTCGGTGCCGGCCGCGTGGGCTCGGCGGTCGCTAAGTCCGCGCTGGCGGCGGGCCACGAAGTCTCGGTGCTCGACGAGGACCCACTCTCGCACGAGCGCTTGGACGCGGGCCAGAGCAAGACCTGGGAGGACGCACAGGGCCAGTTCACGGTCGGCACGGCGCTGGAGATCGATGCCCTGATCGAGGCCGGGATCGAGCGCGCCGACGTGTTCATCGCCTCGACCGACGGCGACAACACGAACCTGATCATCGCCCAGATCGCCCAGAAGCGCTTCGGCGTCGCGGAGGTGCTCGCGCGGGTTATGGACCCCGCGCGCGCCGGCTGGTACGGCGAACAGGGCCTGCAGACGATCTCTCCCACCCGGCACGCGATCGAGATGTTCGAGCGCGCGCTGGAGATCCAGTCGGCCTGATGTCCCGCGCCGGTTTGATGTCCCGCGCCGGTTTGATGTCCCGCAACCAAACTCTCGACGTGGGACAGTAGGGGGCGGACGGATGTACGCGATCATCGTCGGCGCCGGCAAGGTCGGGCGCAACCTCGCCCGGGAGCTGCTAGCGAAGGGACACGAGGTCACCGTGATCGAGTCCTCGCGCTCGTGCTATCTGGCGATCGAGGACGAGTTCGAGCACGGCGCCCAGTACGGCGACGCGACCGAGCTGTGGGTGCTCGAGCGCTCCGGCATCCAGCGCGCCGACCTGGTCGTCGCGGTGACCGGCGACGACGAGGACAACATGCTCGTCTGCCAGGTGGCGAAGGAGAAGTACCTGTGCGACCGGATCATCGCGCGCGTGAACAACCCTCGCAACCACGATCACTTCAGGCTGCTCGGGATCCAGCCCGCCGTATCGGCCACCGACCTGATCCTGCGCCTGATCGAGCACGAGGTGCCCCGCTACGGCCTCGTGCACCTGCTCGCGCTCGAAGAGGAGCGCCTGGAGATCATCGAGCTGGAGGTTGACGACGACGCCCCCGTGGTCGGCGAGAAAGTGACCGATATCAAGCTGCCGGAGGGCAGCCTGATCATCTCCGTGCTGCGCGGGGGCGCCGGGTTCGTGCCCAAGCACGACACCGTGATCGAAGCCGGCGACGAGGTGCTGCTGGTGCTCGATCCGGGCCTGGAGGAGGCGATCACCGCCTACTTCGCCCCCAGCGGCCAGCCGGCCGAAGCCTGAGGGGCGCACCGCGGGTATTCAAACTTGCCTGTGCATTCCAGCCCCGCGCGCGCGGTTACGCCGGCCCCAGCTGTCGGTCTGGCTGTGGCAGTTAGGGCATAGCAGCGCCAGATTCTCCAGGCGGTTGTCGCGTCCGTCGCCGTTGCGGTGATGCAGCTCGAGCGCAAGTCGCTGCCCTCGCCAATCGGAGATGCCGCATCGCTCGCAATGCTCGGCAAGAAGTCCTGCGCGTAGCAGTCGCTGCTTGACGTGCGTGCGGCAACGAGGGCCCGTGAGGAGCATCTCGATCGGCATCGAGCGTGGCCGGCTCACCAGCTCGCCGCGGGCCGCGGCCTCGCTCCAGGCTGCACTGTGAAACCCGAACTGAGTCTGGCATTCGCGGACGGTGTGACCTGAGTCGTAGAAGGCCTGGACGGCGTCCCAGTCGTACCGGCGTGGTGATTGGACTGGGAGCCCGAGGCGACGAGCGTGGTAGGAGACCGTTGGCCTGGAGACCCCGAGGCGTCTTGCGACCTCCGACCTGGAATGGCCTTGATCCAGCAGATCCTTAACCCGGTCGCGCGTCGTCACGAACGTATGTTCCCACGTGATGCCGACGGTTCCGGCTTCTCGGCTAGGGTCGTTGGTGTCCCTCGGTTGGCTATCCTTTCGCCTGAGACGCCCTTCCGGGATAGTCCAATTGGCAGCGACGCCCGGTTCTGGTCCGGGAGATTGGGGTTCGAGTCCCTGTCCCGGAGTACGCTTGCGCCCCGTGAACACGGGGCGTTTCGCGTTTTTTGACCCCCGCGGGCCAGGATTTGGGCCAGTCCTGCTGACCAAGAGTGCTCGGCCCGAGGCGCTGCATAAGCTCGTTCGATGACTCCAGCGAAGCGCTACAGGAAGAAGGCCGGCTTCGCCGCCGGTGAGCCTCCGCCGATCCGGCGGCGCTGGCGCGACTATAAGACCCCTTCGGGGCGCAGCCCGGTCGAGGAGTTCATCGACAAGCTCTCCGATTCCGACGCGGCGGCTGTGCTCGCCGGCATGGAGGAGGTTCGCGATCGGGGCCTGCGAGCCGCCCGTCATCTTGACGGCGACATCTGGGAGGTCAGAGTGGACGGCGATCGGGTCATCTACCGCATCCTGTTCGCGGAGGAAGGCAGCCGCGGACAGATTCTGTTGGGCTTGGATGGGTTCAAGAAGAAGACGCAGAAGACGCCCCCGGCCACTATCGAGCTGGCGAAGAGACGTCTTGCGGATTGGCGGCGGCGTGGGGATCAGAAGCGCGTTGCGCGCGGCAGGCGCCCGCTGCATCAGTGAGAGGTGCTACTCTTATCTCTCAAAAGAGATACCGTCGTAGGTATCGACACCCATTCAGAGAGTAGGACAAGGCAATGCCTGAGCGCGACTTCCTAGACAAGATGATCAACAAGCGCGCCGCGCGCAACCCCGAGTTTCCGCGGCTGCTGGACGCCGCTCGCCGGCGGCGTGAGTTGCTGCGTGCTCTGGCCGGGCAGCGTGAGGAGCAGAAGCGCTCGCAGACCGCGATCGCTGCGGCGATGGAGACCTCTCAGTCCTTCGTTGCGCGCCTGGAGAGCACAGCGGCCGACGCGAAGGTATCGACCGTCGATCGCTACGCGGAGAGCCTTGGCTTCATCGTGCAGTACCACTTGATCCCGACGGCCGAGGCGGACAGCGCCCCGCCGGTTGTGGTTCACGCGGCATAATCCGGGTGCCCGTCCACTCGGCTCGATTTCCCCTCTGAGGCAAGAAGGGGCGTGCTGTCGCATCGGCTGACGCGCCCAGCGCGGCGAAAGCAGTTACTCGCGAGACTCTCCCGTCGTTTGCTCTCGCCGTCTAACTGGCGCGCGGAGCAGACGTTCGTCACGATCGGTGCTCCCTCACGCCTCGGGTGCGGCGAGCAGGACGCGCGAACCGCCGAGATGATGGCCGCGATCGGGCGGCTCATGCGCCACGGCTAGCCATGCGTGCGGCGATGAAGCTCACCGTGACCCTGCGCGCTGATGCGCTGACACAGCGAGGCGCCGGGTTTCCCGTCGCAGGGTTAGCAGGGGAGGCGCGCGAGCAGCGAGCGGTAGCGGCCCATGTCGGCGTGGTTCCAGTCGGAGTGCGTTTGATGTTGAAACGCCGGCACCAGGTCGTGGTGGTAGGGCGAGGACAGGCTCTCGTTGTGTCCGATCACGTTCTTCAGCGCGATCGCATAGCGGCATCGCAACCATCTGGTGAGCCGCAGCGATGCCGCGACCTGGGCTGGGTTGTTGAGGATCGCCTGATCTGAGAAGCCGACATTCTCGATCCCGACCGCGGTCCAGTTCAGACCCGTCGTATGCCGGCAGCGCAGCGACAAGGGAACGAGCTGGTCGATCCTGCCGCTGGGCTCCACGAGGAAGTGCGCGCAGGTGTTCGGCAGCTCGTGAAACTCACTGTCCGGCACGTCGGGGGCGAACGTGTTGAAGGCTTCCTGCGCCGTGGCGGTCTCCGTGTAATGCTCGACGATCACCTTCGGATGGCTGAGCACATAGGTGTCTTCGCCGTAGTGACGCAGCGAGTAAGCCGCCATCTGGCGCTTGCGCGCCGGGCCGTATGGGATCGGCCACTGACGCACGATTAGTTGGGGAACCGAACGCAGCGTCGCTCGGATCGGCTGCGACGTTGAGGCGGTCGTGGCTGTGACGCGGGCGATGTTTGGGGAGCTCGTCGAGAGCACCTGCCCTGCAGCTCGTGGCGGGCGGAGTCCGTTGGCCTTCATCACACGTACCGTGAAGGTAAGCGTGCCCGCTTGCGCTCGTCCGGTGACGCTCCAACAGCCCTCGGTCGGGAATACGATCCGGCTTGCCCAGAAGCCCGGTGAGCCACTGCCCGGCGGACGATCGACCCGCAACGGTGAAGTCGCCCCATCCAGTCTACGGCCGGTAATCGTCAGCGGGTCCGTCGCTCCTCGACGACCCCACCACGGGAACTTGACGGCGATCGAGCCGTCCGAGCGGATGACGCCGAAGACCCCTTCTGCCGGTAGCTCACTGGGGTGAGAGAGAAGCTCCTTGCGGACTCCCACGACATTGCCACCAAGTGGTAGGGCCGTCCATAGCTCACCGTTCCCGTCATAGCCCTGGCCGGGCCTTTCGCCCGGCGGGGTGCTGTTATTCGGCACGGTCACCGCGCACCGCGACGCACCCACGGCGGCTGGTCCCACGCGCTCGCTTGACCGCTCGCCGTGACCGCAGCCGATAAGCGCTACTAGAAGCAGAAGCACCACGACTGGACTGAGAACCCGCAGCGACATGGGCTACGCCGCGGCCTGCGTGGCCCAGTCGCGGTAGAGCTTGTAGTAGCGCCCTTCGGCGTCGATCAGCTCGTCGTGGGTTCCCTGCTCGACGATCCGTCCGTGCTCGAGCACGACGATGCGTCCGGCCTGGCGAATCGTGGAGAGGCGGTGGGCGATCACGATCGATGTGCGTCCGGCGAGCAGTCGACGCAGGCCGGCCTCGATCCGGCCCTCGGTGTGCAGGTCGACGTTGGAGGTCGCCTCGTCCAGCACGAGGATGCGCGGGTCGGCGATCAGGGCGCGCGCGAACGCGATCAGCTGGCGCTGACCGGAGGACAGCTGTGCGCCGCGCTCGCCGACCTCGGTGTCGTAGCCGTGGGATAGCTCCGAGATGAACTCCTCCGCGCCAACCGCCGCCGCGGCCGCGCGGATGTGGCGCTGCTCGGCGTCGGGGCGGCCGAAGGCGATGTTCTCACCGACCGTGCCTGAGAACAGGAAGGCCTCCTGCGGAACGATCCCCATCTGCGAGCGCAGCGAGTCGCTCGAGACCTCACGCAGGTCATGCCCGTCGACCAGAATCTGACCCGAGGTCGGATCGTAGAAACGCGCGACGAGCTTGGCCATCGTCGACTTGCCCGCTCCGGTGGCCCCCACGAGCGCGACCGTCTGGCCGGGAGGGATCGTCAGGTCGATGTGCTCGAGGGCCATCGCGTCGTCTGTATAAGCGAACGAAACGTCCTCGAATCGGACTTCTCCCTGGATGCGATCCAGCGCGATCGCACCGGCGCGATCGGTCAGGTTCGGGGTGACGTCCAGCAGCTGGAAGATCTTCTCCAGGGCGGCCATCCCGGACTGGTAGGTGGTGTACAGCTGGGAGAGCTGCTGGATCGGTTCGAACAGGTATGAGAGCGTCCCCACGAATGCCACAACGGTGCCCGCGGTGATGTGACCTTCGAGCGCCTGGTAGCCGCCGTACAGGACGATCATGGCGAGCGCGACGCCGGAGAGCATTTCCACGGTCGGGAAATAGGCGGCGTTGAGGCGCACCGTGACCATGTTCGCGTCGCAGTTGTCTGTGTTGAGCTCGGCAAAGCGCGCCTCGTGGTGGGGCTCCTGGCCGAAGCTGCGCACGACACGGATGCCGGAGAGGGTCTCTTGCAGGTAGGCGGTGATCGAGCCGATCGTCTCTCGCGTGCGCCGAAAGGCGCCGGCCGAGACGAGCCGAAACCAGATTGAGCCGGCGAGCACGAAGGGGACTACGGTGAACGTCAGCAGGGCCAGCTTAACATCCAAGAACAGCAGGACCGCGACCGCCCCGACGAGCGTGAGGCCGGCCTGGAACAGGGTCACCACAGAGTCCGTCACGAGGCTTTCCAGCGCCTCGACATCGTTGGTCATGCGCGAGATCAGCACCCCCGCCGGGCGGCTCTCGTAGAAGCCGATCGGCTGACTCTGCAGGTGGGTGAAGATGCGGATGCGCAGGTCCGCGAGCGCGCGCTGGCCGACCCAACCGACGAGGTAGGTCTGCACATAGGTCATCGCCCAGACGAGCAGCGCGGAGAGCAGGAACGCGATCACGACCAGCACGAGCGTGCGGGTGTCGTGGCGTTCGATGCCTTCGTCGATCGCGACCTTCGCCAGCAGCGGCGGCGCCAGCGAGGCGGCCGTGCCGAGCACGAGCGCCGTCAACATCACGCTCACGCGCAGGCGGTAGGGGCCCAACAATGCCAGCAGGCCGCGCAGGTTGCGCCCGCGCGTGCCCTTCGCGGCGCGCTCGCCCGCCCACTGGGACCGGCCGGGGCCGCTGCCGCCGACCATCCGTGCGCCGCCATGCGCGCTCATATCCCGCTCACCTCACGTTCGCGGGGCAACTCTCTCGTGAGAAAGACCTGGTCCGGGAGTCCCTTTTCGACGATCTCGCGATAAAGATCCGAGGCCTCCAGCAGTTCCTCGTGGTTGCCGTGCGCGGTGATCCGGCCGTGGTCGAGCACGACGATCTCGTCCGCCAGCGCGATCGTCGAGAGGCGGTGGGCGACGATGAACGTGGTCCGTCCGGCCATCGCCTCGTCGAGCGCGAGCTTGATCTGACGCTCGGTGGAGGCGTCGACCGAGGAGGTGGCGTCGTCGAGGATCAGCACGCGCGGGTCGGCGAGCAGCGCCCGCGCGATCGCCAGGCGCTGGCGCTGGCCGCCGGAGAGGCTCAGGCCGCGCTCGCCGACGCGTGTGTCGTAGCCGTCGGGCAGGCGCTCGATGAACTCGTGCGCCTGGGCGCGGCGGGCGGCTTCCTCGATCGCCTCGCGCGGGACTAGAGGCCCGCCCACCCGCGCGTAGGCGATGTTCTCGGCGACGGTCTCCGAGAACAGGAACGGGTCGTCGCTGACGACCGCGACGGCCTGGCGCAGCGAGCGCAGGTCCACCTCGCGCACGTCGGCGCCGTCGAGTAGCACCCGCCCAGAACTGACGTCGTACAAGCGTGAGATCAACGAGACGAGGCTGGTCTTGCCGGAGCCGGTGGCGCCAACGAGCGCGATCGTGCGCCCGGCCGGCACGTCCAGGTCGATGTCGCTCAGCACCGCACGTACCTCCCGCGCCGGGTGGGCCGGCGACGCCCCGTTCACGGCTCCCTGCGGAGGGCTCGCCGCTGCGCGCACAGGGCTCGTGGCGAGATTCGGAGCGTTCGTCGCGGGGAGGGCAGGGCTCGTGGTGGAGTTTGGAGCGCTCGTCGTCGAGTACGCCGCGCCGAACTCATCCGATTCGTCGTAGCGCAGCGTGACGCCCTGCATCTGCACGTGCCCGTTGCCGGCCGGCAGTGGTGGGGCGCCGGGCGGGGCGGTCAGGCGCGGAGGGCGGTCGAGGACCTGAAAGAGGCGGGCGCCCGAGGCGGTGGCGCGCTGGGCGAGGTTGAGGATCACGCCGAGCGTGCGCATCGGCGCGATCAGCATGTTCAGATACAGGTAGAACGCGGTGAACTGCCCGAGCGTCAGGTGCGCGTGGATCACGGCCTTGCCCCCGATCAGCAGCACGGCGGCGAGGCCGAGCTGGGGCAGGAAGCCGATCATCGGGTTGAACTTCGCTTCCAGACGGGTGGCCACCATCGCCTGGCTGAAGACGCGCCCGACGCTGCCCTGGAAGCGCTTGAGCTGGCGGGGCTCGCGGGCGAAGGCCTTGACGACGCGTACCCCGGAGATGTTCTCCTCGGCGTCCGCGGTCAGCTCGGCGATGCGCTGCTGTGTCTGCTGGATCGCCGGGCGCGAGCGGCGGCCGTAGCGATAGGAGATCAGCACCACGAACGGCACGGGCGCGAGCGAGATCACGCCGAGCCGCGGTTCGGTCACGATCATCACGACCCCCGCGAGCACGATCGTCAGGATCGACTGCAGGATGAACACGAGCCCGTAGCCGAGGAAGAAGCGCACGGCCTGCAGGTCGACCGTCGCACGCGACATCAGCTGGCCCGTCTGCTGGCGGTCGAAGAAGCCGAGCTCGAGTTCTTGCAGGTGGCCATAGAGCAGCTTGCGCAGGTCGTATTCGACGCCGAGCGACAACCGCCCGGCGACCATCCGCCGCCAGTACATGAACCCCCAGCGCACCAGTACGATCAGCGCGATCACGCCGGCGATCAGCGTCAGTTCGTGACGCTCGCTCGCCCGCGCCGCGGTGTGCTGGTGCTGGGCGCCGGCGCTGATGATCTGCACCGCACGCCCGGTCAGGGCGGGCAGCGCGACGGTTATCACCATCGCAAGGCTCGCAAGCGACCAGGAGACGATCATGCCGCGCTTGTAGGGGCGCAGAAATCCGAGTAGTCGGTAGAAGATAGTCATAGTTGTATAAGCAACGATTATTGCAGGGGGCGGTGTGTCGCGCCGCGCGGCGCCGCGGTATTACCCTGCGGTCATGTCCTCCCAGCCCTCCCAGCCACCGCGTACACCGCGTGCGAACCTGGGGGCGGGTCTGTGCGACGCGTGCGAGCACCAGGTCGAAGTGCCCAACACCCGCGGGTCGATCTTCTCGCTGTGCGCTCGCTCACGCGTGGACTCAGCTTATCCTCGCTATCCACGGCTGCCGGTGCTTGCCTGTCGCGGCTATGAGCCGCGGGGGCGTTGAAGATTTTTAAATGAGGCCGGCATGGCCGGCCGGGCCGCGTCGGTGGATGGAGCCACAGGCGCGCTTGAGCGTCACGCGCGCGTGTCATCCCGCGGCGACCGCGACGGGCTCTGACTCCTGCTGGGTGGGCAGCTCCCCGGCGGAGACGAAGTCGCGGCTGCGCACGAGCACGAACGCGAGCACGGCCCCCGCGAGGGCGATCATCGCCGCGATGATTGCGATCGTAGTGAAAGCTTCGGTGAACCCCACGCGGTAGGCGTGTTCGAGGGCTGTGTGGGCGGCTTGAGGGAGGGATTTTGCGAAGTGGCTGACTTCGCCGGACTCCAGCAGGGTGCCCAACTGGCCGTGTGCCGCGCCTGCGACCCCGCGCGCCTGACCGCTCGCGAGCAGCGCGGCGGTCGTGCCGTGGGTCACGCTGTGCTGGAAGACGGCGCCTAGGCCGGCGATCCCCGTGGCGATCCCGACCTGGCGAAAGGTCGAGTTGATCCCCGAGGCCATCCCCGAGCGCTCGTTGGGCACCACCCCGATCGCGGTGGAGGCCAGCGGCGGGTTGACCAGGCCGACGCCCGCCCCGGCCAGGATGAAGCCGGGAATCAGCGCGGTCCAGGTCGAGGAGGCGTCGAGCGTGGTCATCGCGAGCAGGCCGAGGCTGATCAGCAACAGGCCCGAGCCGAGCAGCAGGCGCACCGGCATGCGCACGCTCAGCTTCCCCGCGATCGGCGCCACGATGAAGGACAGCAGGGTCGTGGGCAGGAATCGCAGGCCCGCCTGGAACGGGCTGTAGCCGAGCACGTCCTGGATGTAGAGGGTCAGGTAGAGGAACATCGCGAAGAATGAGCCCGAGAGGGTGAACGCGACGATGCTCGCTCCGGTGAAGGCGGGGCGGCGAAACAGCGAGAGGTCGAGCATCGGGCGGCTCTGCAGGTGCTCGACGACGACGAACGCCACCATCAGCAGCACGGCGGCGCTGAGGAAGGCGACGATCTCAGTCGAGCCCCAGCCCTTTTCGTTGCCCTGGACGAGCGCGTAGACGAGCAGGAAGAGCGACCCGGAGAAGGTGACGAGGCCCGGCCAGTCGACGCCGGTTGCGTTCGGGTCGCGGGAGTCCTCAACCTGGGTGAACGCGATGAACACCGCGACGATGCCGATCGGCACGTTGACGAAGAAGATCCACTCCCAGCCGATGCCCGAGGTGATGATCCCGCCGATCACCGGGCCGACGGCGACGGCCGCGCCAGTCACGGCGCCGAACACGCCGAAGGCCGTGCCGCGCTCCTTGCCGTGGAAGGCCTCGGCGATCAGGGCCAGCGCGGTGGCGAACATCATCGCCCCGCCCGTGCCCTGGATGGCGCGCGCGAGGTTGAGCATCAGGGGCGTCGTGGACAGGCCGCAGACCGCCGAGGAGATCGTGAACACGAACAGGCCCGCGATGAACACGCGCTTGCGCCCGACCAGATCCGCGACCGAGCCGGAGGTGAGCAGGAAGGTGGCGAGGGTCAGCGCATAGGCGTCCACGACCCACTGCAGGTCGGAGAAGGAGGAGTGCAGCGAGCGCTGGATGTCGGGCAGCGCGACGTTGACGACGGTGATGTCGAGGAGCAGCATGAAGATCGCCACCGAGACCGCGATCAGGGTCCACCACTTGCGCTCCACTCGGGCTCCTCTCTCGAAAATCGGGTTCCCCTCACCTTACAAACGGCCAGCGCAGCTCTGGGGCCAGCGCAGCTCTGGGGCCAGCGCAGCTCTGCCCGCTGCTTCTTCAGCTCAAACGCCCGGAGGCACCGGTTCCCTTGGGTGTCGGGGACGGTGGGAAGGCGCCCTCGACACGGGCGTCGAGCTCCCGCAGCTTGCGGCGCACGCGCTTGTGCGTCTCGCTCAGCTCCGCTTCCAGGCTCGCCAGCTCTGCCGCGCGCCCGCGGACGAGCTCGAGCTGACGGTCGATATGGCCGAGGGCCTCGCTCAGCAGCTCGCGGCGGCGCTCGGGCTGGACACCGTCTCGCCGCAGCTGCGCACGGACCGCGGCGCGTGCGTCCTCGGCGGCGAGCAACGTCTTCAGCTGCTCCAGCGATACCCCGAGCAGATCCTTCAAGCGCATCACCTCGCGCAGGCGCTCGACCTCATCCTCGGTGTATAGCCGATGCTGGCCCGACGGCCGCGCCGGCGAGGGGGGGAGCAGGCCGATCTCCTCGTAGTAGCGGATCGTGCGCGGCGTCGTGCCGACCAGGCGGGCGACGTCGCCGATCCGCAGGCTGGGCTCGGGCGTGGCACTCATACCTGGACTCCTGCCCGGGCCGGAATCTTCTCCGATGCGCTCTCGTCTGGCTCAACCCCAGATGACTCTGCCTCACCTGTATGGGCTCCGCCGCCTACCGAGGGCCCCGGTGCGATGTGCTCCTCGAAGGACAGCGTTGCGGACTCCGCGACGGACATGTGCTTGGGGCGCAACATGCAGACGAACGCTCCGAGCAGCGAGGTCGCGGCGAGAACCCACAGCGCGACGTGCATGTTGGCGATGAACGGCGCGAGCTTCGCTTCGGAGAGCCCCTTGGCCAGACCGGAGAAGACCGCGAACAGCGTCGCCTTCGGCACGGCCGAGGTGATGATCGCGAGGACGAAGGCGATCGACAGCACGGCGCCGGTGTTCTGCAGCAGCGTGCGTGCTCCCGCGGCGATGCCGCGCCGGTCGGCGGGGACGGTGCCCATCATCGCCGCCGTGTTCGGGCTGTTGAACATGCCCGAGCCGACGCCGACGATCAGCAGCCACAAACCGCTCTGCCAGTACGGGGTGTGCACGCCGAGCGTCGTCATCCCGGCGAGCCCGAAGGCGCTCACGAGCATGCCGATCGCGGCGAGCGCGCGCGAGCCGTGGCGGTCGGCATAGATGCCGGCGAGCGGCGAAGCGACGAGCATCCCCAGCGCGAGCGGTATCAGCTTGATGCCGGCTTCGATCGGCGTGTTTGACTGGGCGCCCTGGAAGTAGAAGACGAACAGGAACATCAGCGCGAAGCGCGCGAGCCCGTTGATGAAAGCGGCGGCGCTCGCAGCCGCGAACAGGCGGTTCTTGAAGATTTTGAGGTCGAGCATCGGCGCGCGCGAGCGGCTCTCGATCAGCACCCAGATCGGCAGCAGCACGGCGGCGGCCGCGAGCCCGACGATCACGATCGTGTCGTTCCAGCCGCTCAGCCCGCCGCGCGAGACCCCCAGCACCAGTCCGGTCAGGCCAAGGATGAAAGTGATGTTGCCGAGCACGTCATAGCCACGGATCTGATCGGGCTTGGCGAGCTCGCGCAGGATCAGCGCGCCCCAGGCGGCGCCGGCGAGCGCGAGCGGCACGTTGAACCAGAATACCCAGTGCCAGGAGATCGCCACCAGCGCACCGCCCAGCACCGGGCCGATCGCCAGGCCGATCGCGGCGACCATCGTGTTGGTCCCCATCGCCAGGCCGAGCTCGTCCTTCGGGAAGGCATCGGTGACCAGGGCCGCGGCGTTGGCGAACAGGAAGGCCGAGCCGACGCCCTGCAGGATGCGCCACACGATCAGCACGGTGGCGTCGCCGGAGAAGCCCGCTCCGAGCGAGGCCAGGGCGAACAGCAGGAAGCCGCCGACGTATGCGCGCTTGCGCCCGAACAGATCGGATAACCGGCCCGCCATCAGCACCAGCACGGTGGCTGCGATCAGGTAGGCGAGGATCACCCAGACGAGCGCCAGCAGGCTGGCGTGCAGCGAGCGCTCGAGGTCGGGCAGGGCGATGATCAAGGTACCCGAGTTGGTCGCCGCGAGCAGCATCCCCAGGCTCGTGCAGGAGAGCGCCCACCACTTGTAGTTCTCGTGGCCGGCGGCGACGCCAAACCGTGATCTTGGGGAAGTTGACGTGAACGTAAGCATCACAATAACAGGGTGACTGTGGAGCCCGTCGGTGCTAGAACACAATCGATGAGCCAGCCCAAGATCGTCAAGTCCGAGGACGAGTGGCGCGAGCAGCTGACGCCCGCCCAGTACGACGTCCTGCGCAAGGCCGGCACCGAGGCGCCGTTCACAGGGGAGTACGTCGACCACAAGGCCGACGGCTCCTATCGCTGTGCGGCCTGCGGGGCCGTGCTATTCGGCTCCGATACCAAATTCGACTCCGGCACAGGCTGGCCCAGCTTCACCGAGCCGGCGGTCGCCGAAGCGGTCGAGTTGCGCCCCGACAATGCGCTGTTCATGCGCCGCACCGAGGTGATCTGTCGCACCTGCGGCGGTCATCTGGGGCACGTCTTCGACGACGGGCCCGGCCCGACCGGACAGCGCTACTGCATCAATTCGGCGGCCCTGGACTTCGCTCCAGAGCCCCAACAAGACGCCTAGACTTGACCACCATGATCATGCAAGACCAGTCCAAGCGGCTGTCCGAACCGCTGCGCTGGGGTCGCCGCGAGAAGACGGCGATCGCGGCCGTGCTCACCTGCGTGCTGCTCGTGCTCGTCGGGCTCGGCGCCTACGCTCTCACGAGCGGTGCGCCCGCGCGCGCGGACTGCATCGATGTGACCTTCGCCAGCACCCTGGGCGGGGGGCGCGAGCACGCTTGCGGCTCGCAGGCCAGACGCGCCTGTGCCTCCGGGGCCGTACACGGGATCGAGCAAGAGCTTCGAGCGGCCTGCCGGCGGGCCGGCTTCCCGTACCGCGGTCGCGCCTGAGCGCGCGACGGCCGAGGTTCGTCATTGCACTCAGAACACGGGGATGAGCCCGTGTTGCAAGCGCTTCGTATCGCCACCCAGTAACGCCCGGGCGCCTCTCGCCCGGATCCCCACCTGCGCGCCGGCTCGATACCGCGACAGCCATCCGCGGGGCGTCTAGCCAAATGTCGAAAGCCGACGGCCAAGTGTTGGCCACGGTGTCCCTACCGGCATCTCCGCAGGCCGGGTTTGATACCCAAACGTAATTGGCGCGCTCTGCCCGTATGCGTTGGGCGGGGTGATGCCGCATCCATAACCGCAGGGAAACGGAGGCATATGTCCTGGCTCGCATACCCAAGTTGGCTGAACGCCGGCGACAACGCATGGCAGATGACGGCGGCGACGTTCGTGGGGCTGATGAGCCTTCCGGGCCTCGCGATCCTGTACGGCGGGGTCATGCAGAAGCGCTGGTCGGTCAACAGCATGATGCTCACGTTCGTCGCGTTCTCGCTCGTGCTGGTCGCCTGGACTCTGTGGGCGTTCAAGATGGGTTTCGGTAGCCCGATCGGACATGGCAAAGGCTTCTTCGACACCTTCTTGGGCAAGCCGGGCAGCGTGCTCGGACAGGCCGCCGAGGAGGGGCAGGCGGTGATCCCGTCGATCACCACGGGGCCGCCGTTCCATTTCCCGGAGTCCTCGCTTGTCTACTTCCAGTTCGTGTTCGCCGCGATCACGCCGATCCTGATGCTCGGCTCGGTGCTCGGGCGGATCAACTTCAAGGCCTGGATTCCGTTCGTGCTCCTCTGGATCACCTTCGTCTACACGGTCAATGCGTTCCTGATCTGGGGCGGCGGCTTCTTCGCGGCTCACGGCGCGCTGGACTACTCCGGTGGCTACGTGATCCACCTCTCGGCCGGCATCTCGGGCTTCGTCGCGGCGGCGGTCATCGGACCGCGCTTGCAGCGAGATCGTGAGGTCGACGCACCCAACAACCTGCTGATGGTCGCGGCCGGCGCAGGTCTGCTGTGGCTAGGTTGGAACGGCTTCAACGGTGGAGACTCCTACTACGCCGGCGCCAACGCCTCGGCCGCGGTGCTCAACACGAACGTCTGCACCGCCGTGGCGATGCTCGTCTGGATCGCCTGGGACTACATCTTCCGTGACAAGCCCTCGCTGCTCGGCTCCGTCAACGGGATGATCACCGGCCTCGTGGCCATCACCCCGGCGGCCGGCTTCGTCAACGGCTACGCCGCGATGATCATCGGTGTCGTGGCCTCGACGATCGTCTGGTTCGCGATCCGCTTCCTCAGTCGAGCGCCTGTCTTCCGGCACGTCGATGACACCCTGGGGGTGATCTATACACACGGGATAGCTGGTCTGACGGGGGGCTTGCTGGTTGGGGTGCTCGCCGACCCGCACGTCGTCGAGTACATCGGCGTCGGCGGCGCGAGCAACCTGCCGGGGCTCGCGGGCGTCGTGCACGGCAGCTGGACGCTGCTGCGCTGGCAGGCCGAGGCCGGCGCGTTCGTGATCGTCTTCAGCGGCGTGATGACGTTCATCCTGCTGAAGCTCGTCGGGATCTTCGTGCCCCTCCGTCTCTCCGACGAGGAGCTGGAGATCGGCGATCACGCGATTCACGGCAACGAGGTCTACCCCTCGGATGTGCCGACCCTCGGTGGTCCGCACGCTCCGTCGTGGCAGCCAACCCCGGCGCCAAGCCCGGCCGGCTAGCCCGCGGCCTAAATCATTCGGGGGCAGGGATGCCTCCGGATCTCCCACACCAAGGTCAGCGGCCCCGCTTCGGCGGGGTCGCGGCCGTTAAGACCCAGCCCTGTTTCGTCTGACGGATGGATCGTCGTTCCTGGCCAGGACGCAGGAAGCGTGGCGTGCTGGCCGATCCCGGACGATCGGTCACGCGAGCGACCGAGGACGCCGCCAGGGGCGACGAGGCGTCGTCAGCCGTGGGTCAGGCCCACCGGACAGCTCACTCCGGTGCCGCCCAGGCCGCAGTACCCGCCGGGGTTCTTCGCCAGGTACTGCTGGTGGTAATCCTCGGCGTAGTAAAACGGGTGGTCAGGCCCTCCCGCCGCGATCTCGGTCGTGATCTCGCCGTGGCCGGCCGCGCTCAACACCCGCTGGTAGGCGTCGCGCGAAGCTTCCGCTGCGACTCGCTGAGACTCGTTCTGCCAGTAGATCGCCGAGCGGTATTGGCTGCCGACGTCGTTTCCCTGGCGCATGCCCTGCGTCGGATCGTGGCCCTCCCAGAACAGCTTCAGCATCGCCTCGTAGCTCGTCGCCGTCGGGTCGAAGGCGACGAGCACAGCCTCGGTGTGTCCCGTGCGCCCCGAGCAGACCTCCTCGTAGGTCGGGTTCGGGGTGAACCCGCCCGCATATCCGACGGCGGTCGTATACACGCCGGGCGCCTCCCAGAAGACCTTCTCCTCACCCCAGAAACAGCCCATCCCAAAGACCGCCTGCTCGGTGCCCGCTGGGAAGGGCGGCTTGAGCGGCGTCTTCAGCACCTCGTGCTGTGTGGGCACTTTCATCGCCTGCTCGCGGCCGGGCAGGGCGGAGGCGGGATCCACGATGCTCGCCGACGGCCGCGTAAAGAAACGCATCGCACCCAGGCTAGCCGATGGTTGCGGCCGAGCCGGGGGAAGCGACGTCTAGCGCGGCTCGAGCACAAACAGTCGAATGTCACGCGTTGTGCGCGCGCTGTAGTCGTCGAAGCCGCTGTACTGCTCGTTCATCTTCCGCCACAGCTCGGCGCGCTCCTCGCCCTCGGCGACCCGCGCGCGCACCTTCCGGCGCTTGCTCCCCAGCTCCACCTCAGCGTCGGGATTCGCCTCGAGGTTCAGCGACCACGCCGGCGTTTGCTTGTGGCCGGCGTTTGACCCGATCACGATCAGGCGATCGTTGTCGGCCAGGTACACCACCGGTGCGGTGCGCGCCTGTTCCGAGCGGCGACCGATCGTCGTCAACAGCAGGACCGGCGTGCCCGCGAGCTGTCCGAACAGCCGCCCGCGGCTGGCGCGATAGAGCGGGACGTTGAGCCTGCCGAAGGCCTTCAGCGCCCGGGCGGAGGTCATCGAAAGGCGCGTATACACGCGATCGCTTGGCATCAACCGAGTATCCCAGCAATGCCCGGAGTCGTCGCACGCGGCATACGAGGCGACTCAAGTGGGACGAAGCGGATGAAGGGACTCGAACCCTCGACCTTCTGCATGGCAAGCAGACGCTCTAGCCAACTGAGCTACATCCGCGCGAGCGCCGATTATAGAGGCGCCCCACCCGCGAGGCTGTCTCTCGGCACGTACCGGCCGCCGTCTCCTCGGGTCAGCAGGCCCATCAGCTCCAGCTCGCTCAGGGCGAGCAGCACCGCTCCGGCGTCCGCGCCTTCGGTCGTCAGCTTGGCCGGTGTGTCCCGGCCCGCGCCCACCTGCTCCAGCGTCGCCCTCAGCCTTGGCTCCAGCTGAGCTTCCCATGGCGCTCCAGCAGCAATGGGCCTCGTCGGCGTTCCGGTCATCCTTCTCGGCGATCCATCGATCCCCTGCGCTGCGTGCTCTCCATAGAGCAGGTCCAGCGCGTCGTCAGGACCTCTCACCAGCGGGACTCCCTCCATCAGCAGCGCGTGTGTGCCGCGCGATACCGGCGAGGTCACGCGCCCGGGGACCGCGGCGACGGTCCTTCCCAGCGTCTGCGCGATCCGTGCGCCTAGCAGCTCGCCCGGGTGCTCGTCGGCCTCCACGACGATCGTCATCTGTGCCAGCCCGACCACGATCCGCTCGCGCGCCGTTTGGCACCAGAACCTGGAGCTGTAGCCGCACGGCAGCTCCGTCATGGCGCAGCCTCTCTTCAGCGCGCGTCTGTACAGCGCGCGCCTACGAGCCGGGCATGCCACGTCCAAGCCGCCTTCCATCACCATCAGCGTCTTGCCATTCGCTTCGAGCACTCCCTCCTGTGCGGCGACCGCAATCCCATCTGACACACCCGCCGTGACTGTCACGCCGCTCGCGCTCAGCCCGCGGGCCAGGCTGCGCGCCATCTCCATCCCGTAGTCCGTGGCCCTCTGACTCCCCACGATCGCCACCGTCGGCTGGCCCCTCAGGGTTTGCAGCCGCTGTCTTGCGCCTGCCACATACAACATTCGTGGCGCCCCGTCGCCTGCCGGCGTGTGCTCGCTCCGGGGTGCCCAGTCTCCCGCCAGCGCGCGCGGGTAGCCGCGGTGGTGGCGGCAGATCGCATCCACGCCCGGCGCCCAGCGGATGTCCTGCGACGTGAACCGCGCGTATCGCTCGTGCAGCTCGCGCCGGCGCCTGCCCCCGATCGCCTGCACGAGATCCTCGTCGCCGAGCGCCAGCAGCTCGAGCAGCCGTCCGCGGTCGCGTGCCTGGTAGGTCAAACGGGCGCTCAGCATTGCCAGTAGCCAGCTGCGGCGCAAGCACTCTTCGCACGCGCCCATCACGCTGCGCTCGTCTGCGGCGCCGCGAGCTTCCGTGTCTACCGGGCGCAGGCCGTCTTCCCGCACGCTCATGCCGCGCGACTTCCCGCATGCTCCACTTCGGAGCGCAGCGCCAGCGCCGAGCCGAGGTCCCGCGCGCGCACTCGCTCGCTGCCGTTCAAATCGGCGATCGTGCGCGCCACCCGCAGCACCCGGTGCTGTCCGCGCGCGCTCAGCAGGCCCCGCTCCTGGTTTTTGCGCAGCAGCTCCTCCGCCTTGTCCTCGAGCCGCGCGTGGCGCATCAGCATGCGCACGTCCATCTGCGCGTTCACCGTCACCCCCTCATCTTCCAAACGCGCGGCCTGACGCTCGCGCGCGAGCATCACCTGCGCGCGCGCCTGCTCGGAGCTCGTCAGCGGCCCCGCGCTCAGCGCGCACGTGCCCTCGCTCTCCAGCTTCACGAGCAGATCGAGGCGGTCGAGCAGCGGGCCACTCAGCCGGCGGCGGTACCGCGCCAGGTCCGTTTCGCTGCACCTGCACCTTTCCGAGGCCCCCGCGTAGCCGCACGGGCACGGGTTGGTGGCCGCCACCAGCATGAAGCGCGCCGGGTATACCGCCGAGTGCTGTGCCCTGACGATCGCCACCCGCCCGTCCTCCAGCGGCTGGCGCAGCGCCTCGAGCGTCGGGCGCGCGAACTCCGAGAGCTCATCCAGGAAGAGCACGCCGTTGTGCGCCAGCACGACCTCGCCTACCCATCCGCGCCGCGCGCCGCCGATCAGGCCGGCAGCCGTGATCGAGTGGTGCGGCGCCCGGAACGGCCGGCTGCGGGCCAAGTCGCCCTCCAGGCCGCCCGCGATGCTCTGGATCCGCGTCACCTCGATCGCCTCCGGACGGCTCAGCGACGGCAGGATCGACGGGAGGCGCTGGGCGAGCATCGTCTTGCCCGTCCCCGGCGGCCCGCTCAGCAGACTGTTGTGTGCGCCCGCGGCCGCCACGATCAGCGCTCTCACCGCGTAGTGCTGGCCGCGCACGTCGCTCAGGTCCGGACCCTCGCTGCTCGTCGCGCTCGTACCCTGTTCGGAGGACTCCTCGGGCAGCGCGTCGGCGGGGCCGCCGCCGAGGACGCGCACCGCGCTCGCCAAGCGCTCGACGACGGCCACCTCCAAGCCCTCGATCAGTCCTGCCTCGCGCGCCCGCTCGGGCGCGAGCACCAGCGTCGGCAGCCCGGCCTGGAGCGTTGCCTGTGCCACCGCCAGCGTGCCCTGCTCACAGGCTCTGACAGCACCATCGAGGGCGAGCTCCCCGAACAGCACATGGCTCTCCAAGCGCTTGCGCGAGAGCTGATTGCTGGCCGCGAGTACCGCGCAGGCGAGCGCCAGGTCCAGGCCGGGACCGATCTTCGGCACGTCGCCCGGGGCGAGGTTCGCCGTGATCCGCCGGGCGGGGAACTCATACCCCGAGTTGAGGATCGCCGCCTGCACCCGCTCGCGCGCCTCGCGCACCGCCGCGTCCGCCAGCCCGACGATCGTGAATCCGGGCAGCCCCGGGCGGATGTCGACCTCGACGGTCACATGCCGTGTCTGTAGCCCCTCAATGGTGAACGTGTGCGCTCGGGCTAGCATTCGCTTCTCCTGTCGCCGTTTCTGGACGGGACAGAGAAGCTAGGCCGAGCTTGAGACGGGACGCGCGGTTGGGGGTGGTTCGAGCCCTTTCCGGGCCGATCCCCGGCAGACCTCAGGGCCTATCGGGCCGTTTCTTGGCGGGGTCCTCCAGGCCTACCGGGCCAGTCCTTGGTGGACCCCTCCAGGCCTGCCGAGCCGAGGTGTTATAGCCCGGCCGGGTGGCGTGCCACGTAGCCCGCGGTCGAGGTCATCGAGCTTGACCACCGCGTCCCGGTCTCCTGCTGGGCGACCGTGTCGAAGCGTTTGCCTTCGATCACCATGAACGCGTGTTCGGCGTTCGCATAGATCGTGATGTCCCTGCCCGGTCCGGGTTCGCCGAAGGACTCCAGGCCGGTCGAGTCCTCAGGCGAACTCAACAGGCCGCCGCCGTGCAGGGCGTAGGAGACCGAGCCCGAGCAGTCATACCCTTCGGACTGGAACGAGCCGTGCCCGCCGCCGAACACGTAGGGCCGCGTCGCGATTTCATCGCCGGCCGCGATCACGCGCGCCACCACGCTCGAGCCGCCTTCGCCGCCGCCCGCGGTGTTGCTGGATGACCCGCTCGAGCGGCCCGAGCCGAACGCGGCCAGGGCGCCACTGGGCGGGTTGAGCGTTTCCTCGGTGTGGATTCCCAGCACGCTCCACGTCGTCGGGCCGACGACGCCGTCCACGGTCAGGCCGTGGCGGGCCTGCAGGCGGCGGATCGCCGCCTCGGTTTCCGGGCCGAATTCGCCGTCGGGCTGCATGTGCAGCGCGCTCTGCAGCCGTGCCACCGCACTGCCGCCGGCGGGCGCTTTGGTGTCAGTGTTGGACACGTCGATCGCATCCGAGCGCTGGCCCGCGCCGGCAGTGGTGTCGCTTACGCTTGCGTGGTGCGCCGGGGGCAGGGCAGAGGGGGGTGGGGTGAGGGTTTCTTCGCCGCTCACGCCAATCACGCTCCACGTCGCCGGGCCGGCCACGCCGTCCACGGTCAGGCCGTGGCGGGCCTGCAGGCGGCGGATCGCCGCCTCGGTTTCAGGGCCGAAGTCTCCGTCCGTTGGTAGGTGCAGTGCGCTCTGCAGCCGCGCCACCGCGTTGCCACCGACCGCAGGCTGGGCCGAGCCTTCTTCCGGGGCTGTGGCCGTTTCGCCCTGCGTGTCGCTTGCGAATTCGCTGTGAACACTCGCCGTCAATGCCGTAGCCGGGGCATGGTCGCGCAAGGCCGCGTTCGTCGCCGGCCCTGCGAGACCGTCGACCGTCAGTCCCCTGCTGGCCTGGAATCGCTGTACCGCGGCTTCGGTTTCGGGGCCGTACACGCCGTCGACGCTGATCCCGAGCTCGCGCTGGAGCAGTTCCACCTGGCGGCCGGTGCTGCCCGTGCTCAGCACGATGCTGTGTTCGGTCGTCGTCGCCGGCTCGGGCGTGGGGGTGGCCGAGCTGGCGACCGCGGCCCCGTCCGCGATGCTGGCGGTCGGACCGACGGTGAGCGCCGCGAGAGCGCCCAGCGAGATGCGTTTCGCCCGCGAGCCTGCCGGCACGAACCGCAGCTCGGCGGCCCGGCGGCGCGCGCGCGAGCGGCCCAGCGACAGGTCCCACGGTTGCTCCTCGGCCAGGTCGCGTGCCGCGTTCAGGTTGCGCGCATCGAGCATTGTCGACAGCGACAGGTGGGAGGTCGTGTGCTTGGCGGCGGGGCCTGTACGTCCGCGACCGACCTGAGATCGGCCAGCCCGCTGGCGGCGCTCGCGCGAGCGCACCAATGAAAGCTCCCAGGGCTCGAGAACAGCAAGATCACGCGGGAATCCCGACATACGAAGGCGTCCTTTCGGTATTGCATGGCGCCTACGGGGTTAGCTGTCGGGCTCGCGTACTTACGCTACGCCACAATGGTTGTGACGATTCGCCCCCGCAGCCTCTCGGCTGCTTTGGGTCCCCCGCTCCTCAACCCCATGGGGCCAAGGACTCGGCACGAACGGGCAGCAACCTAACAGGTCCCGTTGCAAGACGCATCACATAGGAAGGTTTGCAACGTTTCTTGCCGAACGGGCCGCAGCGGCCTTCTGGAACGTGGAGATAAGCAGAACGGAGAACTCGCGTGAGGATTCCGAGGCGTAGAGGCGTGTGCAGGTGAGTGCCGGTTGCCCATTTGCCGGACATCTAGTCGCCATCTGCCGCTATGATATTCGCCATCTGCCAACTCTCAAATCGCCATTTGCTCCGCACTTGTGTCCGGAACCACTGACATGTTCATCCGCCACGCCCAACCGCTGGTGCTTGAGGCACTTGCCGACACGCGGGTGGTGTTCGTCGGCGGCGCAAGGCAGGTAGGCAAGAGCACGCTCGCGCGCGAAATTGCTCGGGGCGACCATCCGGCCGAAGAGTTCAGTCTCGATCGCCGGGCTACGCGCGAGACGGCGCTCGCCGACCCGGAGGGGTTCGTCGCGGGTCTGAACGGCCCCGTGTTCATCGACGAGATCCAGCGCGCGCCCGACCTGCTGCTCGCGATCAAGGATGCCGTCGACAGAGACCTCACGCCGGGACGCTTCCTGCTCACCGGCTCCGCGAACGTGCTCACCGCCCGCAAGGTCAAAGACGCGCTCACCGGTCGCATGGAGACGATCCCGCTGTGGCCGCTGGCTCAAAGCGAGATCCACGGGTGCAGCGCGAACCTCGTCGATGCGCTTTTCGCCGGCGAGCCGCCGCGTATCGCCGGCGCCACCGTCGGTCGCGGCGCCTTCGTGGACGTCGTAGCGGCCGGTGGCTACCCTGAGGCTCGCGTACGCAGTGGGCGTCGGAGAGCCCGCTGGTTCGCCAGCTATCTCGATACGACGCTCGACAGGGACCTGCGCGACATCAGTGATGCCCGCAAGCTCGATGAGGTCCCGCGGCTGCTGCGCCTGCTGGCCTCACAGGCCGCGAACGTCCTCTCCTATCGCGGCATCGCCGCCAAGCTCGACCTGACGCACGACACAGTGCGCGAGTACGTCGGGCTGCTGCAGACCCTCTTTCTCGTCCGCCTGTTGCCCGCCTGGCGTCCGGGTATCGGGGCGCGGGAGGCGCACGCTCCCAAGGCGTATCTCATCGACTCCGGGTTGCTGGCGCACCTGCTCGGTGCTGACGAGCGCCGGATCGCCGCGGACGACCAGATCACCGGGAAGGTGCTCGAGAACTTCGTGGTCATCGAGGTGCTCAAGCACGCAGACTGGGCTGGTATCGACACTACCGCCTATCACTACCGGCAGCGCGAGGACGAGGTGGACCTCGTGCTGGAGAGCCGTGCCGGCGAGATCGTGGCGATCGAGGTGAAGGCGGCGGCGTCGGTGGGCCGTAAAGACCTACGGGCGATGGAGAAGCTACGCGACGGCAGCGGTGAGCGCTTCAAGGCAGGGGTCGTTCTCTGTACGTGTGCGCAGACGATCCCGCTCGGCAAGCGTCTGTGGGCTGTGCCTCTCAGCGGACTATGGGCGTGACCATGCTCCGGCGAGCACCAGAAAAGGCGACGACCGGAATCAGGGGCTGGAGCCTGGCTGCGGCCTTGCCGATACCGAGTGAAGCATGAATGGGCAAGGGCCTGATTTCGGCGATGCAGGACGTAGCGCGCATCGTGAGTACGAGCGCAGGCGTGACCGACGTCAGCAGAGCGCGCGGTCGAAGTCGGGTCTGGCTCGGCTTTTTGCCACCCTCCTCGGTCCATCAGCCAAGGAAAAGCGGCAGTTGGCTGACGAGAAGCACTGGGCGACTGGAGCACAAGGCGAGGCGATCCTCGCCGAGTTTCTTGCCAAGAGGTGCCACGACGTCCTGTTGCTTCACGATCGGCGCATGCCGCACAGCCGCGCCAACATCGATCACATTGCGGTAGGCGCCTCGGGCGTGTACGTGATCGACACTAAGCGCTATCGAGGCAAGATCGAGGTGCTGAGCCCGCTGTTCGGCGCACCCAAGCTCAAGATCGCCGGCCGTGATCAAACCAAGCTTCTCGACGGACTTGGCAAGCAGGTCGCGGTGGTCCAAGCGGTGCTCAAGAATGCCGCACCCGACGTAGCCGTCCACGGGTGCCTGTGCTTCGTGGCTCCAGAGGGGTTCATGGCCGACAGCGGGCTACCGGTTCTGAGGACCCTCAAGATCAAGGGCTATCCGCTCTACTACCCGCGGCGGCTGGCCAGGCGTCTCAACCGCTCGGGTCCGTTGACGCCAGAGCAAACCCGCCAGATCCATGCTGCGCTCGCCGAGAAGCTCACTCCGGCGTAGTCAGGGACCGGGAGCATCAGGCGCTCGGTCCTGGTGCGTGCGCAGCCATCCGCAGCGGCGAGCATCCTGTCTGGTTGTGGAGGACGAACCGACAGTCATCGAGACGACCGATCCGGACGGCGCTCGCGTGGTGCTGCCGCGGCGTGTCTGGGATGAGAAGATCACCAGGGATCACCCGGAGATCGACACGCACATGCCCGATGTCCTGCGAACGGTCGCCAGCCCCGATCACACGGCGCCCGATCCTGTCTATGGGAACCGCACCAGGTACTACGCTCAAGATGTCGGCCCGAGTCGCTGGCTGCTGGTCGTCGGAAGCTATGAGCAGACGCCCGCGCGGATCGTGTCGGCGTTTGCGAACCGAAAGGACCCAAAGTCATGGAGCGCGTGAACATCACGATCGGCCCGATGAGCTTCGAGCGCGCCGACTACGACGCCGAGAACGATGTCCTCTACCTGCACGTGGACGAGCCGCAGGCTGGCGAGGGCGAGGAGACCCCGGAGGGTCACGTCGTTCGCTATGAGCCGGGCACCAGCCGTATTGTCGGGCTGACGATGATGGGTCCCCGCCGCATCCTGGAGCGCGACGGACATCTCGCGGTCACGATTCCCGAGACGGTGCAGACGACCGCCGAGGATCTAGCCCCCGCGCTCGCAGCTGTTTGACCTACGGCGATCGACTGAGAGGCGAGACGGGGCGGATACGCCTGTCTCCGGGCTCAGGGAAACGCGTAGGGGGAACGCCCGGCGTTCCAACGGTGGCGTAAAACGGACGGAGCTCCCGAGACCGAGACGCTTCAGGAGGATGACAACCATTCGATGCTCCAATCCGATTTGGGGGAAGGGGCGGAGTAGAAAGTTAAAGGTTCAGCTCCCCGAAGAGAAGTTGTCTCTACCTTGCTCGAGGATCGGCACCGATCGTCGTCAGTAGACGCTCGATGATTTCTGCAAGCTCGCCCAACGTGTTCTCGGGCGACGGGCTGAGGTCTACGGGGATGCCGGCGAACGCCAGGTCGGGGCGGATGGTTTCGAGCAGGTCGCGGGCGCTGCTCGCGCGTAGGTAGTCCGACATGGTCTCCAGCTCGGGCTGTTCGGACCAGCGCAGGATGCGTCTGAGCGCGCCGAGCAGCTGGGGCCAGTCGCGGTGGGTGGGCAGCTCGTCGGATTGGCAGCCGAGCAGGGCCGCCCACGGGGAGCGGTCGGCCTTGTAGCGCTGTTCGCCGGCGACGGTGAATGCGGACACCACGCCGGCCTTGCTCAGACCAGTGAGCGCCTCGTGGACGTTGCGCTTGGCGTAGCCGGTTGATCGGGCCAGCGTCTGGGCGTTGACTCGCGGAGCGTCGGTGGTGAGCAGGACGCGGACGGCCTCGGCGCGGACGCCGACGCCGAGGATCTGGCGCAGCCGGAAGGCGAGGTTGATCGGCGTCATTGGGTCCGGCTGGCTGGACTTGTGGGAGGGGGTCAGGGGTGGGCGCGTCCATCCGGCGGCGGCGAAGTCCTTGTCTGCCTTGCTCACGGGTCCTCCTGAGCCAAATAGCGGCTGGAGCGTCGTCGTGTCCGACATTGATTCCCGATTGCGAAGGCGTGCTCGGGGACGCCGGTGAGCGAGCCATCCCAGCATCGCCGCCACGAGCGCGCGGTCGGTTTCGTCAATGTACATCGCGCGCAGGCGCCGGACGCTGAGCAGCGACTCGTTGACGAGCAGCCAGTCCATCATCTCGTCGAACAGGCGGGCGTCCGCACGCGCGACCTCGAGCGTGAACACGACCAGCGCCTCGGGATCCTGTGCCCACGGGCTGCGTCGGTGGGGGGCGGCAAACAGACCCATCTGCGCCCACTCGTCCCAGGCGAACGCTAAGAGCTGGTCGCTGAGCCGGCGGCTATGGGTCGAGATTTCCACTGTCTACTCCGAAGTGGGAGAGAACATGCTTGAGGACACTGAGATAGCCCTCCGAGAGCGTGGAGGAGCTGGTCGGCTGCCTTAGAGCTCTCAATCGGGTTGTTGGACATCTCGATTCAGGATGTTATACATCACGATAGCCAAAATGAAGGGAGAGATTTCCGTCCCGATCAGCCGCGGCTGTTTTTTGAGGGGAGACAACGACACCCGTTGTCCGCACAGGGCTGGGTTTCGCCGGTCTCAGCGGTAGGCTGAACGAGCCTAGAGTTCGGCGAAGAACTCCGAGTCGACAACGACGTCCTCGATCTGGCGGACGGTGCAGTGGACGCCGAGTTCGTATTGCTTCAGCAGGTCGCAGAGCTGGTCACCGTCGATCAGGTCGACGGGCGGCGCCCCGTCACGGGTCGACTCGCGCTTGGCTTCGGAGGTGTAGGTGCCGGTCGTGATGAGCAGGCCCTTGTCGCCGCGCCCGCTCATCGCTCCGCGGAAGTCGCGTACCGCGCCGGAGCCGACGCTGCCGACGTAGCGCTTGCATTGGAAGAACACGGGGAAGCTGAGCAGCGACACCCGGTAGACCCCGATGCCGTCGATCCCGCCGTATCCGGCTTTGCCGATCCCCGGGGAGGAGGGAGACGTCTGGTGGGACACTGAAGGCAAGCCGTATGTGGTCATCCCGGCGGAAGAGGCTGCCTAACCAATCGAGTCCTCGAAGTCCTCGTGCGAGAACAGGCTGCCGCCGTATAGCGCCGCCAGCTTGTACTTGAGATGCACCGCTGCCGGCTTGGCCAGCTGCGTGACGCGACGCTCCTCCAGATAGTCGTGGTGCAGCGTGATCGCCGAGTAGATCAGCGCGAGGCTCTCCGGGAACTCCGACTCGGCGATCTCGGGCAGGTAGAAGTAGTTGATCAGGTGGTCGTAGCCGCGGAGGTCTCCCACCGAGCCCGGCTTGACGACGCCCTGATCCAGAAGCTCTTGGAGTGGGATGACCGGGGCCGAGCATCCGAACCGGATGGGCGTAGCTGTCGTCGACGCCCTGGGCGATCATGCTGCAGGTGGGCGTGAGCAGCATCGCGAAGCCGGGCTCGAACGGCCCGGACAGGAACTTGCGTTTGCCGGCTGAGTGGCTCGCGGCGTCCGGTGGCCACGGGTACCCGAGCGGGACGTCCTGGAACAGGTCGCCCTGGCGCACGTACGACGTGCGCTCCGCGTAGTAGGAATCATCGGGAGGTCTCGGCTCCCAGTCAGATAGCGCCACACAACCAACTTAGCTGTGTGCCGGACGGAATCTACGCCGCGTAGTCCTCGTCGGTGAGCGTGTGGCGTTTAGTGGGCCGTCGGCGTTTAGTGGGGATCGTGGTGTCCGGGGCAAACTGGCTCCACATCTCTTGGCGCATCCGCTCGATGTCCTTCTTGAGAAAGCGCCGAAAGCCCGAGCCGGGTAGCCGCACGGCCTTGAGCTTGCCTCGCTTCTCGAGGTTGCGCACTGTGTTCTCGTGGATGTTCAGCCGCTTGGCTGCCTCGCGCACGTTGAAGAACTCTGTCGTTGGCATGAGATCACCTCCATCAGGGTGTAGCTGCGAGTAGGGCACTGTAGCTACTTTAGTCGCCGTATTGAGTATATAGATACTGTAGATGATATCGTGCTTGTGGTCCTTGTAGACTTTGATACCCTGATCGGCATGGCGCAAACATCCCTGAAGCAAGGCGGACGCATGTTCGATGCGTCCGGTCCGCAAGCCGCTCGGGCGGTGCCTGAGCTGTCCCAGAGAGGCTCACAGCGTTTCCAGTTGCTCTCGCTCGATGGCGGCGGTTTCAAGGGCATGTTCGCCGCGGTCCTGCTCGCCTGCCTGGAGGCGGATCTCGGGATCTCGGTGCTCAACCACTTCGATCTCGTGGCCGGCACCTCGACCGGGGGTCAGGAACGCCTGTAGCCGGCGACCCTCGGCCAGCGGCCGTACCTTCGCAATCGCCTGGTTGGACGTGCGCGCCTCGGTCGCATAGACCTGCTGGTACTCGGCCGAGTCGACGCCCTTGCGGGGGTCGGTCGCGAACACGAGATACCCGCGATTGCGCACCCGCTGGGCGTTGATCTCGGCGATGCGCTTGTTTTCCCGATCGAGGTCCTGCGCCCAGCGAAGAGGTCGGTTTGGGTGTCGGCGGCTGTGGTCATAGGTTGGTCTGCTCCATGGGGTTCATCATCTTGCCACGGGGTTGGGACGGGAACGTCGGGGGATGGGAATCAAGGTGGTGCTTTTTGTGGCAGACAACACCGCCAGTCGCCCGAAACATAGGTGGGTGTCGCCGGTCTCAGGGCTGGGATGGTCGAGCCGAAGGATTAGGGACGGGAGCGGGAGTTTGCTATTCCTCAGGCCCCCTCTTCATCGTCCATCTGCTGCTCAAAGGCCAGTCGTATTAACCCCATCACGTAAGGCAGCTCATCGAGAGATCCAAAATCCACCTCGACATCGCCGTTGCCCCAGCGTCCTAACTGTGTGACGTCCCGGCAGAGCCCCTTCGGGTCCTCCAGCTCGGGGGAGGGAATGCTAAGGGAAAGCCTTAGCCGCTTTGCTTGCGGAATGATGTCGACAAAATTGGTCTCCGCCTTGAACGCCACGTAGAGCTTGAGGAACTCCTCTGTGACACACGGGTCGAGAGCGAGGATCTCGGTGCGCAACGCGCTAAATAGGTCACGCGGCCCTTCGCTTAGCAGGTTAGGGTGGTCGGCGATGGTGTAGGTCACTCTGGCTGATGGTTTGGGGCGATAGGTTTCCAGTGTGTCGTCCCGCAGCCTTGGTGCGTCCCAGACCTTGACGGCCATCTTTGCGAGGACGGCTGCTCGGCTTTCGATCTCAGCCTCG